>Ga0209154_1000571_pt1 | contig 24008 bp, 21 predicted proteins | sample GraSoiAngelo_121_FD_185878 | JGI IMG/M metagenome (GOLD analysis project Ga0209154, IMG submission 185878) | Grasslands soil microbial communities from the Angelo Coastal Reserve, California, USA - 14_0919_12_20cm (SPAdes) (version 2) | ecosystem: Environmental > Terrestrial > Soil > Grasslands ... | reverse complement strand
CTGACGCGGCGGGAGGGCGTGCGCAAATCGCAGCAAGGCCTCGCCGAGTTTATCGAGCGGCCTGCGAAGCAGGCGCAGAGTTCTTGCAGCAACATAGGGGTAATAGGCCGGGTCCAGCAGATTGCGCCGAAGGTTGCGCAGGTTCTCGGCCAGGCTCCTGGGGGGACACTGCTCGTAGAGAATCCCCAGCACTCGCGCACCGGCGACTTCCCGAACAATCCGATCCGCCAACCTGGCAATTTCCCAGGGTGATTGATTGGAGAAAAAAACGACGCCGAAATCCCTCAATGCGAACCGTCCTAAGACTTTGCCGCCATAAGAGTCTGATCGTGCGTTGCTCGCTCCGAGGATTGCCGTGCGGAGGGGCAGCCGGCGCAAGCCAACACCATGCCCTCGGTCGAAGACCAACAGAATAGGATAAGAAGGGATGAACCCAAAAGCAAAACTAATGCGGAAGCCGATTGCCCTATCAGTTGGCTGCAGCTCTCAGAAGAGTAGCTACCGCTGCCAGCCGCCGCCCAGCGCCTGATAGAGCTGGACAAGAGCCAAGAGTTCATTCGATTGGGCTTGTGCTAGGCCAAGTTCGGCGGTGAAATAATTCGTTTCGTTGGTCAGCACCTCAAGGTAACTCGCGACGCCGCCCCTGTAACGCATATCGGATAGCCGCGCTGCGTCCTGGGCGGATTGGGTCAGCAGTTGCTGTTTCTCGCGGAACTCCCGGTTCTTGCGGTAAGCGATCAACCCGTCGGAAACACCGCGGAAAGCTTGCTGAATCGTTTGCTCGTAGAAAAGCAGGGCCTCTTGTTGCTGAGCCTCGGTTAGGCGGACGTTGGAGCGAAGTCTTCCTCCCGTGAAGATGGGTTGCGCGAGCGACCCGCCAAAGTTCCACAGTCCCGCCGGTCCGCTAAAAAGGCTGGTAAGTGCCGAGCTCTGAAATCCGCCGGTCGCGGTGAGGGATATTTGCGGAAAGTAAGCAGCCTTTGCCACGCCGATTCGCGCGTTAAAGGCGATCAATTGTTGCTCGGCCTGGCGGATGTCCGGCCGGCGTTCCAGCAGCGACGAAGGAATCCCGGCGGGGACTTCCGGGGCATGCGGTTGCTCGGTCAACCTCCTCCCACGCGGGACAGCGGCAGGGTTCTTCCCCAGAAGGATACTAATGAAGTTCTCTTGCTGCTCGATCCGCCGCTCTAAGTTAGGGATCTGCTCGTCGGCGGTGTACACCAACTGTTCTGCTTGCCGCACGTCGAGCATGGAGGTAGCCCCATGGTCGGCCAGTAGTCGAGTCAGTCGCAGGGAGTCCTGTCGTGACGTCAGCGCGCGTTTGGAAATCTCCAACTCCAGGTCGAGTTCGCGGAGCTGGAAGTAAGCGGTTGCGACGTTACTCACCAGCGAGCTGATGACCGCCTGGCGCGCCCATTGGCTGGCCAACAGGTTGGCGCGTGCCGCTTCCGTCGCCCGGCGAAACTTGCCCCAGAAATCCAGTTCCCACTGAAGCGACAGATTCACGTGGTTCGCGCTGGTTTCAAATGCAGGGAGGAAACGCGATTGCGGTGAGCGTTGATTCGTGGCTTCGGCTCCCCCAGCGATCGTGGGGAACTGGTCCGCGCGCGTGATGCCCAACTGTGCCTCGGCTTGCAGGATGCGAGCGGCGGCGATGCGCACATCGTAGTTCTGTTGGACGGAGGTGCGGATCAGGTCTTGAAGTTGCTCATCCTGGAAGACCTCCCACCATTTCTGATCGCCGAGTGAGGCGGCTTCGGTCTTGGGCGCTTCTTCCAATGTCAGGCCTCGATATGTGTCCGGGACATTCACAGTCGGTCTCTTATAGTTCGGCCCCACGGCGCAGCCAGAGCCGAGGCTCGCGATCAGGACAAGTAGGGCGAGCTTTTTCATTTCAGTTGCCCTCCGCCGGCGAGGGCCTCGCCGGCAGGGCGGCTGTCGCACGCTCCTTGCCGGCGCCCGAGAACCTCTCCACCACATAGAAAACCGCTGGAATGAAGAAAATGCCGATTGCGGTCGCCGCCAGCATGCCTCCGATGACGGTGGTGCCCATAATCTGCCGGGCCACCGACCCGGCACCCGACGCTGTCCACAACGGCACGCAGCCGAGGATAAACGCGAAGGAGGTCATCAGGATTGGCCGGAGACGCAGCTTGGCCCCTTCGAGCGCGGCGTCAACCAGAGGCCTCCCGTTCTCGTATTCGTCCTTGGCGAACTCCACGATCAGAATGGCGTTCTTGGCTGCCAGGCCGATGAGCATCACCAGACCGATCTGCGAGTACACGTCGCTCTCGATTTGAATCATGTAAGGCGGCAAGAAGGCGCTGAGCGCGGCACGCCGCAACCACAGAATCCCGAACGCGCCGAATACCGCCACCGGCGTGCTCAGCAGCACGCTGAACGGCAGCGACCAGCTTTCGTACAGAGCCGCCAGGATCAGGAACACGAATAGCAGCGAGAATCCGAAGATCACTGAGGCCGGCACTCCTTGCTGCGCCTTTTTCTCTTGAAAGGACATGCCCATGTAGTCGTAGCCCATTTCGCGGGGCATGGTTTGCGCGAAGACCTGTTCGAGAGCCGCCATCGCCTGTGCCGCGCTATAGCCGGGGGCAGCGCTGCCGTTGATTTGCGCGGAGCGATAGAGGTTGTAGTGCATGGTGAACTCAGGCCCGGGGCGCGACGCAAATTTCGTCAGGGCGGAAAGCGGCACCATGTCGCCGCTGTTGTTCCGCACGTAGAACTGGCCGACGTTCTCGGCCTTTGTCCGGTAGTCGCCCTCGGCCTCGATGTACACCTGCCATTGGCGGCCGAACCGGTTGAAGTAGTTGATAAACAGCCCGCCCATGAATGCCTGGATCGTTCGGTAGACGTCGTTGAGGGCCACACCCTGCTTGATTACTTTGTCTCGATCTACTTCGACGAACTGTTGCGGCACGCTCGGCAGGAAGGTAGTGCTCAAGCCGGCGATCTCGGGACGCTTACGGGCGGCCGCCAGGAATATGTTCAAATTATCGGTGAGGAACGAGATATCCTTGCCGGCGCGGTCCTCGAGAACGAAGGTAAATCCGCCGGAAGTGCCCACCCCCGGAATCGCCGGTGGCGAGAAGCTGAAGGCAATTCCTTCCGGAAGCTTGCTCAGTTCCTGGTTCAAGCGCTGCTTGATCACCTGATACTGCTCTTCCCTTTTTTTCCGATCGTTCCATGGCTTCAAAGTGACAAAAAAGAACGCGTTGTAACTTGTATTCACGAAGCTGAGCAAGCTGAAACCGACCACGCTGGTCGTGTACTCGACCCCCGGAACTTGGGCCATGATCTTCTCAATTCTCCTCGCAACCTCGTCCGTGCGTTGGAGGGAGGCTGCGTTGGGAAGCTGGAGATTGAGATAGACGTAGCCCTGGTCCTCATCGGGCAGGAAGCTTGACTGCAATCTGTTGCTGATGAAGCCGGCCGCAACGCCGAAGAGCGCCAGCAGAACGAGCGCAATGGCGCTTTTGCGAACCAGTCCGCCGCACAGACGAACATAGGTATCTGTTGCGCGTCCAAACATTCGGTTGAACCAATGGAAGAACTTTCTCAGCGGGCCTTTGCTCTCCTTCTTGGGCCGGAGCATCAGCGCGGCAAGCGCCGGGCTGAGTGTGAGCGCGTTGAAGGCCGAAAGGATTACCGAAATTGCGATGGTTACCGCAAATTGTTGATAGAGCCGTCCGGTGATGCCCGGGATGAAGGCCGTTGGCACGAATACCGCGGAGAGAACCAGCGCGATGCCGATAACCGGACCGGAGATCTCTTCCATCGCCTTTAAGGCCGCGTCCTTGGGAGCGAGCCCGTCCTCGATGTGCCGCTCGACAGCCTCGACGACTACGATGGCATCGTCCACCACCAGGCCGATCGCCAGCACCAGGCCAAACAGAGAGAGCGTGTTGATCGAGAAGCCGAACAGTGGGAAGAACACGAACGTGCCGACCAGCGAGACCGGCACGGCGAGCAGCGGAATCAGCGTGGCGCGCCAGCCTTGCAAAAAGATGTAAACCACGACGATCACCAGCGCGATCGCGATCAGGAGGGTCAGGATGATTTCCTTCATGCCTTCGGTGACAGCCCGAGTCGTGTCGAGCGATACCACGTAGTCCATATCTTGGGGGAATCGTTTCTTCACCTCGTCCATCAGCTTCTTGACGCCCGCAGCCGCCTGCACGGCGTTGGATCCAGGCAACTGGTACACCGCGACGATCGCCCCAGGTTTCCCATTCAAGCGGCCCACAATGCTATAGTCCTGAGCTCCCAGCTCGACTCGGGCCACATCCTTGACCCTCACCATCCCGCCGTCCGGCGTCTCGCGAACCACGATCTGGCCAAACTCCTCCGGCGAAGTCAGGCGGCCTTGCGCCCGGACGGAGTAGGTGTACTCCTGGCCCTTCGGCGCGGGCTCGCTGCCAACCTGTCCGGCGGGATTCACCGTGTTCTGCGTCTGGATGGCGCCGACGATTTCAGGGACGGTGATAGCCAGCTTGGCCAATTGGTCGGGCTTGACCCACAGCCTCATCGCGTACTTGCCAGCGCCGAAAACCTGCACGCTGCCGATGCCAGGCAAGCGTGTGACTTGATCGTTGAGGTTGATGTAGGCGTAGTTGGCCAGAAACCGTGCGTCGTAGGTCCCGTGCGGTGAGTACAGGCTGATGAGCATGAGGGGAGCTGTGAGTGTCTTCTGGACCGTAATCCCAAAGTTCGTGACATCGATCGGAAGCTGAGATGAAGCTTGTGTCGCGCGTATCTGGGTGAGTATCAGATCGGTGTTCGGGTCCGTTTTCACGTCGAAGTCCACGATCATTCTCATCAGCCCGTTGGCGGCGTTTAAGGAATACATGTAGTTCATGTTGTCCACCCCGCTCATTTGCTGCTCGATGGGGGTGGCAACCGACTGCTCGATCGTCTGGGCGTCGGCGCCGATGTAGGTCGCCTGTATCTGCACCTCCGGCGGGACGATGTTGGGAAACAGAGCGACCGGCAGGCTCAGGATGACAACGGCGCCCACGATCACCGTGAGGATGGAGATCACCATCGCTACAATCGGCCGGTTGATGAAGAATTTCGACATGACTCAATTGCCTTCCGCCGGAGGTTTGATCGGCTTGGGGTTGACAAGCGAGCCTTCTCTCACCTTTTGCACACCCTCCACCACGATGCGCTCGCCAGGTTTGAGGCCCTCGTCAATGATCCACATTGTGCCAAAGCGCTCACCGATCTTGACCGGTCGGATGCTCACCTTCTTGTCGCTGCCCACCACCGCCACCTGGTAGCTCCCCTGGAGTTCCGTGACTGCGCGCTGCGGCACCGCCAGCGCGCCCGCTCTTACGTTGGTTACTGTGCGGATTCGCCCATACTGGCCGGGGCGAAGGATGTTTCCCGGGTTGGGGAAGAGTCCGGCCAGACGAATCGCGCCGGTCTTTACATCGACTTGCCGGTCTGCCGCGAAAAATTTCCCTTTTCGGGGATAGGTTGTTCCGTCCGCCAGAATTAACTCCAATTCGAGTTCCTTCTCTCGCGCCTCACGGGCTGCCGCGGTCGGGTTGCGCCGTACGTAGTTGAGGTATTCCTGTTCGCTGACGGCGAAATAGGCTTTGATCGGATTGAGCTGGGAGACAGTTGTGAGCAAGGTGTTCGGCCCCACCAAGTCGCCGATCTGGCCCTTAGCGATTCCCGCAACCCCGTCAACCAGCGACCTGGCCTTGGTGAACTCTATGTTTAACTGGGCCTGTTCCACTTGGGCCTTTGCCGATTCGACGAGAGCTGTGGCGGCGAGCTTTGCCTGGATATCGTTGTCCAATTGGCTGTGAGCGATCGCTTTGGCTTCCGCCAGCGGTGTATCCCGCTCCACATCCAGTGTTGCCTTGCCAAGTTGTGCCTGGGCTTGCGCAAGCTGTGCCTTGACCTGGTCGAGCGTTGCCTGGAAGGGGCGCGGATCGATCTCGAAAAGCACCTCGCCCTTCTGTACGAATGAGCCTTCCTTGTAGTCCTGCTTTACAAGATAGCCCGACACTTGCGGTTGGATTTGCGCGTTTACGTAGCCATCCAGCGTTGCAACCCATTCCCCATAGATCGGAACGTCCTTCTGTACGACGTCAACCACTTCTACGTCGGGTGGGCTCGTCGGGGGCGCCGCCTGCTTGCTTTGACACCCATTGGAGACCAGCAGCGCGGTAACGCTGAGCAGCGCAACAACTAAAGACGGAGCGTGCCTTGAAGCCGAGAGCACTCCTCCGAACGAGGAACGCCCATTCTGAAGGCAGCCCAGGAATTGATGCGGGAACGCAAGTCTGGCCGGCATGAGACACTCCCCCCCTTGGAAAAAGGGGAGGAATCATAACTCAAAATAGATTAATTGTATCTAGCACTAGAGATGGGCGGACACCGGGGATCTCCGCTGGCAGCCGAGCATAGCCTAGGCAGCCTCGAGTTTCACCTCGGCTTTCTGCATTCAAACACATGGGGCGCTGCCGCGGGGGCTTCCGGGAAAGATGAAGGTGAACCTGCCATTATGGACGTTGACCCGGACGCTTGGTTTAGAGACACTATAAGCCCGCGCCGAGCGTTCCTGTCGTCAACCTGTGCAAGCACGGTTCGCTGCCGGCACTTGGCACGACCGCAGAGGCTGCGCAGAAAATCGAGGCCTCGAAACCATGAGCGAACAAGTTGGAGAGCTCCTTCCGCCGACCCGGCTGATGCTGACCCCGGGTCCCTCGTCGATGGATCCGCGGGTCTACCGCGCGCTGGCCACACCCTTGGTGGGCCACCTGGACCCCTGGTTCATGGAGATGATGGGTGATGTTCAGGTGCTGCTGCGGCGGGTGTACCGCACGGAGAATCGCGTCACGTTTCCCATCTCGGCTTCCGGCTCGGGCGGCATTGAGGCGGCGGTACTGAACCCGCTCGAGAGCGGTGACGAGGCTATCGTCTGCGTGAATGGCTGGTTCTCTGAGCGCATGGCCCACATCGCCGAGCGCACCGCGGCGCGAGTGATCCGCGTCGAAGCCCCTTACGGCCGCGCCGTGGATCCCGAAGACGTTCGCCGCGCAGCCAAAGGCAGAAAGATCAAACTGGTGGGGCTGGCTCACGGCGAAACGTCCACCGGCGTGGCGCAGCGCCTCGACGATTTCCGCAAGGTGGCAGACGAACTGGGAGCCTTGCTTGTGGTGGATGCAGTGGCCACCCTAGCCGGTCTCCCCCTCGAGGTGGACCGGCAGCGCATCGACATTTGCTTCAGTGGATCGCAGAAGGCCATCAGCGCGCCCCCGGGCATGGCGCCCATCACCGTGAACGCGGGCGTCGAGGAGGTGCTGCGCGCGCGCAAGAGCAAAGTGCAGAGCTGGTATTTTGATTTGACCACGACAATGAATTATTGGGGTAAGGAGCGCACCTACCATCATACACCGCCGATTTCGCTGATCTACGGGCTGCGGGAAGCACTGCGCCTGGTGCTCGAGGAAGGGCTGGAGGCGCGCTGGGAGCGCCACCGGCAGAATCAGCAGGCGCTTGTGGCGGGTCTGGAAGCGATGGGCCTGGAGCTGTTCGTCTCCAATCCAGCCGACCGCCTGATCACCGTGTCCAGCGTGCGGGTGCCCGAGGGCGTCGATGACGTCCGGGTGCGCCGCCAGTTGCTCGACGAATTCAATATTGAAATTGCCGGCGGCTTTGGCCCGTTGAAAGGTCAAGTCTGGCGCGTCGGCCTGATGGGCTATTCGTGCCAGCGCGGCAACGTGCTGTTGTTTCTGGCTGCGCTTGAAAAGGTGCTGCTCGAGCAGGGATTCAAGGTGCCAGCGGGCGCCGGCGTTGGCGCGGCAGTACGCGCCAGCCTTGCAGCTCCGGAGTCCGTCACGATAGGCAACCGCAAGTAGGCGAGTTGTTAAGAGCCACGCCAGCGTCGCCACCTGAGGCCGTTGCGGGGGAGTGGCTCTACTGAGAGATCCGTTGCCCAACATCCTTCCCAACACCGGTGCCATGAGCGATTTCGTCGGCGCGTTTGACGTGCCGTCAAAACTTACGGACCAGACTTACCACTGCCGCTTCTCACACCTGTGGAACGGGGTCGCTACTCGCCACAGCGATACGGTGGACTGCAAGTTCTTTGTGGATGGCCGCGGCGTGGTGGTAGGTCTAGCCCACCCGGCGTTCGTGGAGTTTCGGGCGCGTGCCGGCCGCGACCTCACCGACCGCGAGGCCAGCTTCCTCGCCGCGGAGTACCTGCGCGAGCGGCTTGAGCAGGAAGAGGAACACTCGCTTTATGACGTTTCCGCCGCCGCCGCCCTCGGCCTGATCGAAAAGCTCGGAATCCGGTGAAGTAATGGTCAGTCCTGAACGGTCAGGTTTCAGCACTCATTCGTAGCGCCGGCGTCCTCGCCGGCGGTCTCAGAAAAACGCCGCCGGGACGGCGGTGCAACAGCCGCGCATTAGGCGTCGGAAAGAGATTCATCGAAGCCGGAGGGTTCGCCCAGTTCGTCGGCTTCCAGGATGGCGCCGCAGTCCAGACACTCGACATATTCGGCGTCCTGATCTTTGGCGATCAGCCGCTTGTGGATGTGCTTGCAGTTGGCGGGATCGGTCATGAAGGATACTCGGCTGTGGTCTCAGAATGCCTCATTAGCAGAGCCCCGCGGCGTGGGAGGATTATAACGCTGATCCGCGAGGCAAGTTGAAGGGTGCAGATGAAGGACTAAAGGCTCGCTGCCGAAAGCTAACCCTTAGCCGCTGCCAACTATCCCGTATCCCCTCTCCCTGGTCTCGACCTGCTGGCCTTCGTAGGGAAAGCCCCGGGTCTGAAGACCCGGGCTACAAGCAAACCGCTTGCTCCTTAGTGATCCAGTTCGGCGTGAAACGCCGCCATGTGCGGATGGTGCAGCCCGTCGCGCCGGATAAAATGCATGACGAGGAACATCAGAAGCGCGCCGACAACCATCACGGCAACCGCCACCTGCAAGCCGATCAGCAGGTTGGAGAGATCATCAATCTTGCCGACTACCAGTGGCCCCAGCACACCGCCCACTAGTTGCGTGACGAACATGTAGACGCCCACCGAAGTCGCGTGCGCGCGCGGTGGCATCAGGTCGTGGATCACCGCGGTTACTGGGCCGTGGTACCAGGACATGAAGAAGGCACCGATGAATAGCGCCAGCACCACAACCCGCTTGTCATCGGCGGCGAGCACCCAGATCAAAAACGGCGCCGCCATCAGGAATGCAACTGCCACAGTCAGGATGCGCCCAAAGGCGTAGCGCTTCTGCGCGAAGTCGGCCACGTAGCCGCCGGCCAGCACGCCCAGCAGCGAGGCTAGAAGCACAGTGATTCCCAGTGACACGCCCGCCTGACCGACGGTGAAGTCCTTCCAGCGTCTTACAAAGTCTGGACCCCAGAAGATGAACGCAACGCTAGTAAACGTGATCAGCACGCCGCTCGCGACCAAAGCCAGGTACGCCGGAACGGCCAGCAAGTGGCCGATAGGCACCAGTTCTGAGCGTGGCCCGCGCGGCAGCTCCTCCAGCCGCAGCACAAGCAGAGCGAAGATCAGTCCGGGAGTTGCGATTATGAAGAAGGCGGGCCGCCAGCCGAGCTTCTCCCCAATCACGCTCCCGAGCACCATTCCCGCCGTGGCCCCGGCCAGCATTCCCGCGGCAAACACCGCCTGCGCCCGGGCCCGTGCGGCGGCCGAATAGGCACCGGAGATTAGCGACTGAGCCGCCGGGGCATAGGCCGCCTCGCCCACGCCAACCAGCGCGCGCGCCACCAGCAACAGCGCATACGTGTGCGCCATTCCCGTCAAGAACGTGGCCAGGCTCCAGAACACCACCCCGAAGGCAATGATCCGGGTGCGGCTGACGCGGTCGGCCAGCAAACTGAAGGGAACTGTTGCGGCCGCAAGCACGAATTGCAGCACGATTTGCACCGCGGAGAGTTGTGCGCTCGATAGTGCGAAGTGATCCCGCAGCAGTGGCACCAGCGGGGGCACCACCAGCCGGTCCGCGAAGTTGACAAAATTAATTAGAGCGAGTATGGCAAGGAGGCGCACCCGGTACCGGTCGAGGGAATGAGATTCGGTTTTCATCTCTGCTGCGGAAACGGCAGCTCCTGACTCAGCGTGCATCCCCGCGCTCCGGACAATACACCATTATATAACGAGGGACACCACCACCCGATGCCGCAACCAAGAGAAGGTGAACACCTTGCCACCGTGTTGTTTTACGGGTTGGTATTGCTATTGGCCTACCTGGTGTACCGCGTGTTCGAGCCGTTCCTGGTTCCGCTGGGCTGGGCGATCGTGCTGGTGGTGTTCTTCTATCCCTTGTACACGCGGCTGGAGAAGCGCTTGGGCTCGACGCGCGCGGCAACGCTCAGCACGCTAGGAGTCACCCTGATTCTGATTGTGCCCGTACTGTTGCTGATGACGCTGTTCGTGCGCCAGGGCCTGGAGGCGGCGCTCAGCATTGAGCACCAGATAGCGACTGGGCAATTCCCCTGGATGGGCCGGGCCTGGGGGTGGGTCGGTCGCATTATCCAAAGGGGAACACCCGGGACCGCCGGCGGTGCTCCCGCAGACCTGCCAACGCTTGTGCGGCAGAGCGCCGAATGGGTGGCCGGGTTTCTGGCGGGGCAGTTAGGGACTCTGCTGCGAAACGCAGCTACGTTCTTGTTTGAGCTGTTCGTCACGCTGTTTGCACTGTTCTACCTGTTTCGCGACGCCGATGCCATTGTCGCAGGGATTCGCCGGTTCCTTCCCTTCGAAGAAGCGCACCGCGAGCAGATGTTGAGTGAGGCGCGCGACCTCATCTTCGCCAGCGTCACCACCAGCCTGATCATCGCCGCCGTGCAGGGCCTGCTGGGCGGCACGGGGTTTGCCGTGGTGCGGCTGGGCTCGCCGGTGTTCTGGGGCGTGATGATGGCGTTCCTCTCGCTGCTGCCAGTGGTGGGCTCCGCGCTGATCTGGGTGCCCGCAGTGATTGGTCTGGCGGTCGCCGGCCACTGGGGACGCAGCATCGTACTGACCGCGATTTGCGCGGGGGTGGCAGGAACGGTGGACAATTTCCTGCGGCCGATCCTGCTTAGCGGGCGCGCGCGCTTGAGCGGTCTGCTGGTCTTCATCAGCGTGCTCGGTGGGGTCGGAGTGTTTGGAATGCTGGGCATCGTGCTGGGTCCTATCGTGGTGGCCACCGCGGTGGGTATTTTGGATGCGTACACACGCCACGGGAACCCGGTTGGGGAGGGCGGACGGGCTGTGCTAGAGTAGCCCGCTCAGATGGTCTCGATGGCCACTAAGCCTGCGATCACGCATGCGGGACTTCCCCCGGAAAAACTTCGGTGGAGCTGCGACCCGGCCCGCATTCCGTTTGACACCACTGCGCAGGCGGAGCTGCTTGACGGCGTCATCGGGCAGGATCGCGCGCTGCGCGCGCTGAAGATGGGCGTTGAACTGCCCGCGCCGGGCTACAACGTTTTCGTTTGCGGGCTGGCGGGCACCAGCCGCGGGGGCATGATCTCCCGCATGATCGAAGAGCTCCAGCCGACGACCAAGCTTTCCCCCGACCGCTGCTACGTCAACAACTTCAAGAACCCTGACCGCCCGCGCCTGCTTTCTCTGCCACCGGGCCAGGCCAACGCGTTCAAGAAGGACATGCAGTCGGGCATTGAGTTCCTGCGCCGCCGCATCCCACAGGTCTTTGAGGGTGAACCTTTCCAGCGGCAAAAGGGGCGCATAGTAGACCGCTTCACGGTGCGCGAGAAAGAGTTGATGGACGACTTCACCCGGCGAATTGCGCGCGACCAGTTTGCCTTGGGTCACATGCAGGTGGGCGCTGTGGCCTTGCCTGAAATTTTTCCCGTGCTCGAAGGCCAGATGGTGCCCATTGAGGACATCCCCAAGCTGGTCCACGAAGGCAAACTTGAGACGGTGGCCGCTGAAGAGCTCGAACGCAAGTACGAGCAGTTCCGGCAGGAGTTCACCGTCGTTTACCGCAAGACGCTTACGCTTTCCCGCGAGCTTGCCAGCGAACTCAGCTACCTGGAGCAGGAGGCAGCCTCAGTGCTGGTGGACGGCTTCATTGAGGAACTGAAGGAGAAATACCCGGGCGCGAAGATTGCCGAATACCTCGAGGAGGTCCGCCATCACATCCTCGATAATCTCGACCCGTTCAAGGAGCGGGAAGGGGAAGACGAACACCAACAGCAGCCTTCCCCCGACGGCGGGTCGCGGGCGCCTGCCGGCGAACGCGACCCCTTCCGCGTATATGGGGTCAACGTGCTGCTGGCGCACAACGAGCAGGACACTTCCCCCATCATCTTCGAGACCACGCCGACCTACGCCAACCTGTTCGGCACCATCCAGCGCAGCTACGATGCCCGCGGCGGCTGGACCTCGGACTTCATGGACCTGCGGGCGGGCTCGGTCCTGCGCGCCGACGGCGGCTTCCTAATTATGTACGCGCTCGACGCGCTCACCGAGGCCGGCGTGTGGCGCACGCTGAAGCGTACGCTCAATCACGGCAAGCTCGAAATTCAGCCCATGGACCTGTTCTTCCCATTCGGCACCTCGGCGCTCAAGCCTGAGCCGATCGAGATCAACGTCAAGATTATTCTGATCGGCGACCGCGCGATGTACGAGCTGCTGTACGAATACGAGGAGGACTTCAAGAAGATTTTCAAGGTGCGCGCAGAATTCGATGAAGAGATGGAGATGAGCGACGAGGTGATCCGGCAGTACGGCGGCCGGCTGCGCAAGCTCACGGAAGAAGAGGGACTGTGGCCCTTCGATCGCACCGCGGTCGCTGCCATGATCGAATACGGCGTGCGCAAAGCCGGACGGCGTAGCAAGGTGACTGCGCGCTTCACCGATCTGGCTGATCTGGGGCGCGAGGCCTGCTATGTCGCCCGAGAGGCCAGCGAGACAACCGTTACCGCCGCTCACGTGTGCCGAGCCATTGAGGCCAAGGTTGAGCGGCACAACCTGATCGAAACCAAGATCCGCGAGATGATCGAGGAAGGCACGCTACTGATCGACACCGATGGCTCACGCGTGGGCCAGGTGAACGGCTTGAGTGTGCTCGAAATCGGCGGCTACTCTTTCGGCAAGCCCGTGCGCATCACCGCATCGGCAGCGCTCGGCAAGGCGGGCCTGATCAACGTCGAGCGCGAGTCCAACCTGAGCGGCCGTTTCCACGACAAAGGGATGCAGATCATCGCCGGTTACCTGCGCTCCAAGTTCGCGCAGGATAAGCCGCTCTCGCTCGCCGCCAGCATCTGCTTCGAGCAGTCCTACTCCGGCGTCGATGGCGACAGCGCCAGCTCGACCGAAATCTACGCGCTGCTCTCCGCGCTCTCGGGCCTGCCCATCCGGCAGGACATTGCCGTGACCGGTTCAGTCAACCAGCAGGGCGATATCCAACCCATCGGCGCCGTGAACCAGAAGATCGAAGGTTTCTTCGACGTCTGCCGCGTCAAAGGCTTCACCGGCCGCCAGGGCGTCATCATCCCGGTGGAAAACGTGGAGGACCTGATGCTCCGCGACGAGGTGATCGCCGCTGTCGCCGCGGACAAATTCCACATCCTGCCCGTCTCCAGTGTCGAGGAGGGCTTCGAAATCCTCAGCGGCGTGCAGGCTGGCCGGTACGACTCGAGCGGCCGGTTCGAGCCCGGTACCGCCTTCGCGCTGGTGGACCAGCGCCTTCGGGAGATGGCCCAAACCCTCAAGGAATACGAGTAGCTAAACCCCGCACTCTGCACCCTGCTTGGCGTAGGGCACGGCATTCCTGCCCCTATAAACTTGTTCTTGCATTTGGACCGGCAGCAAGCAAGTGCCGGGCCTGCGGCGGCGGGCGCCGCCTTTCAGGGTGTGTGTGGTAAATCCCGAAAATCGATTTCCACATGCCTTCACGTTCCTCACTCTTGTTGAAGCGCAAGAACTCCCTCGTTTCTGCAAAAAAAAAATGCAAGCGGTGGGAATCGAGGTTGTCACACAGACTCTTCAGAACAAGGGCAGTTGAGCCGTGCCGTAAAGGGGACTACGGCCCCGGCGCGAGGTAGCCTCGCCGAGCGCGGAGGTGATAGACCGGGATTCCTCCTGCGGGGGCGCGCGCTGAAGGCCCTGAAGCCTCGGCGGGGGCAAGCACGCGGCCGCTCGCGTCCACGATTTGCACTTCGATCCTGTGGAAACGCGCGTCGCGCATTGTTGGCTGGAAACCGAGGCTGTACTGATGCCGTAACAGGGCCGCGATTTGATGGTAGATGCCGGTGAATTCGCGCGCATCCCGCGGGAAATAGGCGCGGCCGCCGGTCTCCAGCGCGATGGCCTCCAGAGCCTGGTCGGCCTTTTCAAAGCTGAGCCCCGTAGCGTCCGTGGCGAAGATGGCGGGGGGAGCGGTGGTCTCTTTCTTCTTGTGGTTTCTTCCGGACGGTTTCTTGTCGGATTTTCCGGGCGGCTCGCGCAACTCACCGCCCAGTGCAACCGGCAGGATCACTACTTCGCTGGCGCGCAATTTTTGCAGCAGCGCCTCGTAGCGACCGGCACCTGAGGTATCAAGCCCGGTGCTCAGCAGAACAATCGCTTTCTTGCCGGGAAGCGGCGCGAGCCAGTCGAGCGCGGCCGCTAGGCTGTCGAACAGATTGAGGTCGGCCATGCCGAGGTTGTACCGCAAGCGGTCGATGGCCCCCGCGAGCGCATTTTTGTCCGCGGTGAAGGTCATCGCCAGGCGCGCGGATTGGTCATACGTGCCCAGGGCGACCTGGTCATCCGGGGCCAGACCCTCGAGCAGCGCGTAAGCGGCCAGCAGGTGCTGCTGGTGGATCAGATAAACGGCCGGGCCGGTTTCCACCAGCACCAGCACTTGCGCGGGAGCCTCCACGGAAGCGAAGTGTGTGAGCGGCTGAGGGACCCCTTCGTCCAGTACGCGGAAGTTTTCCCGTACAAGGTCGCCGACGAAGTTTCCCCGCGCGTCGGTCACCGTGACTTCTACATTCACCAGATCGACATGCACCGCCATCCGGTACGGTGGCTGGGATTTTGATTCCTGAGGCGGCTCCGGGGCCGGGTTTTGGGGGTTTTGCGAAGCGTTTTCCGCCGCGCTGTGTGCCGGAAAGCACAGAAAACCCGCCCCCACGAAAAAAGCAAATGCTGCGCGAAGGTATGCGCGGGGCGGGAAGAGCATGAGTGTCATTGGGTTTAAAACGAAGGCCCTGTCTCGTCCGGACAGGCGAGACAAGGCCTCAGATTTGCGCCAGGGTGGTCAGGTTCACTTGTTGGCCACCGCCTCCTTGGGCGTGGAGAGGTAGCCGGTCGTGCGGTCTTTGGAAACTTCGAAGACCACCACCTCATACGGGCCGTGAGCGCCCTTGACGTAGAATTGCACGGGCTCATTCACCGTCTTGTCTTTCTTTTCGATTGTTTTGTCGTCAGCATAGACGACCATTGTGTACTTGTATCTCTTGGTGTCCACCTTCTGGAGCTTGAGCTGGATCGGACCGACCTTCTGCGGCGTCTTGGACTTGCGCAGATCAAATTCGAAGATGTTGCGCTCGCCGCGGCGCTTTAGTTCCTCGAGGTCCTCGCGGTTGCGCGCAATCAGACCGCTCATCACGCCCATGTCGCCCACCGAATGTTCGAGCCTGGACTTGGTGGCCTCGAGATCCTTTTTCGTGGATTCGATATCCGTCTTTGCCCCGCCCAACTCGGTGGAGACTTGGCCGATCTTGGTTTCACTTTCTTGCTTCACCTGGCCGATCTGCGCGACGAGTCTTTCGTCACTCGTCTTCTGCTCCTTGCGGATGGTTTGCGTCAAACTGCGGGCGCGCGCCAGCTCCTCCTGCGTCAGGCCAAGCTTCTGCGAGGTCACGTCGAGCTGGCCTTTCATTTCCGCCAAGCGGGCGTTGGCCTGGTCCACTTGCGCTGAAAGCACCTTGGAGCGCTCGTTGGTCCTGGCCAGGTCGGCTTCAAGCTTCGTGCGGGTGGAGTAGTTGGCATAAAGCAAGTAGCCCACCAGCGCAAAGACGGCAATAAAAGCTACGAGAATCCAGCGGGGCACCGACGCGCTAGTGTCGTGATAAGACTGGTCCGATTCCGGGAGGTTTGGGGACGTGCTCATCTGTCCTCCTTGCGAGCTGGGTGAGCAGGAGAGGTAGCTCCCCGGATTCGATTATCGCTGAGGCGCGCGAGGTTGTCCATGGCCAGCGGGCTGCCGGAGCTAGCCGCTGCGCCGCGCCCTTCTCCCGCCGCGCCGGGGCCAGCGCGCTTCGACGGTTGTGGTCAGTCCGCCGCGCGGCGTGAATTCGCCGCGGACCACACACCATTCCGGCCGAGCGGCCTCGACGATATCGCGCAGGATGCGGTTCACCGCATTCTCGTAGAAGATGCCCAGGTTGCGATACGCCAACAGGTACATCTTCAGAGCCTTCAGCTCCAGACACAGTTTTCTCGGTTGGTAGTGAATGGTGAGCGCGCCGTAGTCGGGCAGACCAGTCTTGGGACATACCGAGGTATATTCAGGGAAGCGCGTGGTGATCTCGTAGCCGAGAAACTGATTGGGCCAGGTCTCCAGCTTCGGCAGCTTGGCGTGGATGCCAGCCCGGGCGTGCTCGGCCGTGTAGTCAGGCATAGGGCATCACCTCGCTGTTATTCTACACGGTTGCATATGGCGCAAGAGCCGGGGGAGGGGTTGCGGCTCCCGCGACACTGGCAAAGTGGAAGTTGCCTCGCTTTTGGGATTTCGCTTATTCTTGTTCCCAATATTGGAAAAAGCGATGGGGTGAAACTTTGATCTGCCCACGTTGCAACGGCGACCTGTGCCGGCGCTCCAAGCGGAGGAGCGCCCTGGACCTGCTTGTCGGACTTGCAGGTTTGCGCCCCTGGCGCTGCCGGAGTTGCGAGCGGCGCTTCTATGCCTTGGCCGTGCCCCTGGCTTATCAGAAGTATGCGCACTGCGAGCGTTGCGGCAATCTGGACCTGCAGCGCATCTCAGGCGATCACGTCACCGAGGGCTGGCTTCTCTGGCTCTTCCGCCTGCTGCATCTTCCGGCTTACCGCTGCGCCCCTTGCCGTCACCGCTTCTTCTCGCTGCGGTTTTACCGCCGCATTCCAGCCATCCATTCCGAGTCCCCAACCACCTAGCGCCTTCCGGGCGCAACAGTCTCCAACTGTTGAGCGTGCGCTATCGAAGTTCCCTCTGCGACACAACGGAAGTGACCCGCTGCCTTGACGGGCTCTGGCGTTCCAAGCTATAAAAATGTCTGCCCTTTTGGGTGGCCTCGTTGCAGCAGGGGTCGCCTTTCCGGAGTGTGTGCCCAGTCCCGAGTCCTCCAACTTCGGGAATGGGCCCGACCGAGGGCGGTATCGTCTAGGGGTTAGGACGCCAGATTCTCAATCTGGAAACCCGGGTTCGATTCCCGGTACCGCTACCACCCCTTCTTCTTTGTTTTCAGTTGACTAGCTTTGAGGCAATAGGGTCTGCCACGTCGGTTTTGGGAACAGTTGGGTGCGCCGGGATAAACCGGCGTGGAGTCGTGAATGTAAGAGGCACACAGGAAAGGCATAGCGAACCATCCTGACCCCGAGTCATGCGTGGAGCTTGAGTCGGTGGAGTAGGATGTGGAGAAGTTCTGGTTGCAAACAGAGGCAGGTAGATATTCCAAATAAGGAGGCCGCACATGGTAAAGCATGCAGCTAGGGTTGGCGTTCTCATCTTGACGTTGTGGGGTGTCGCAGCAGTTATGGCGCAGGCGCCTGCGGGGCCGCCGCAGCCGGGTCCGGAGCACAAGAAGCTCGCGTACTTTGTGGGCAAATGGACTTCCGAGGCGGAGCTGAAGCCGAGTCCATTCGGCCCAGGTGGCAAGTACCTCGCCACGGAAACCTGCGAGTGGTTCGCGGGCGGCTTCAGCCTCGTGTGCCATTCGGAGGGAAAGGGGCCGATGGGAGAGCTCAAAGGGATCAGCATCATGGGCTATGACCCCGGGGAGAAAACCTATCTTTATTTTGAGTCAAATAACTTCGGCGAGAACGACTTCTCCCGAGGGACCGTGGAGGGCGACACGTGGACCTGGAACGCAGAGGGCAAAATGGACGGCAAGGCCGTCCGCATGCGGTTCACGCTGAAGCAAGTCTCGGCGGACTCCTCGACCTATAGGTTTGAGATGGCGTCTGGCGTCGCCCCGTTCACGCTGGTGATGGAAGGCAAGCAGACCCGCCTGAAATAGTGCGGGCGAGGTTTTTCGTCTTCGGGAAGGAACGCTCGACTCGGATCTTTGAGACTCAAGGTCTCCGTGCGCCCTGACGGGGAGGGGACTTCCCTTCTGTTATGCGCGTAGAATCTGTAGCTTGCACGATTCCCAGGACGAGAAACCTGTCGAAGATTCCGTTAGGTTCATTGGGCAAGCTGTGCTATGATTGATTCGCGTTTGTTGCTCTTGTAAAACCTTTAGATTCGTTTAAGGGGGCTGCAAGTCCACACTGGCAGCCCTTTTTGCTTTACGGCTGGGGGCGTTCGAGCGGCACCAAATAGCTTAAACACAGAAAAGGAAAAACATTGAAAGAACAAGGAACAGTGAAGTGGTTCAACGCCAGCAAGGGATTCGGGTTCATCCAGCGCCAGTCCGGCGAGGACGTTTTCGTCCACTTTTCCGCCATCCAGGCGGAGGGGTACAAATCGCTGAACGAAGGCCAGGCGGTTGAATTCGAAGTGACCACCGGCCCCAAGGGCCTGCAAGCGTCGAACGTCACTAGCCTCTAATCCGCCAGCGCGAGCCCGCCTATGGTGGGCTCGCGCTTTTTTTCTCTTGGGCCGCCGGAATCTCTCTAGTTCGCTATCCTCTGAGGAGGCTTGATGAAGGCTCTCGCGGAAGGCCAGTATGTGAAGCATTTCCAGTACGGCTGCGGTGTCATCACGGAATCGGACGAGGAACGCACCTCCATTGATTTTGACCTCCATGGAATGAAGAAATTTGTTACCAGCCTGATGGTCGTTGAGCCGGCGGAGGGAACGCCTCCGAAGCGTCCACGCGCCAAGCGCCGCAAGAAGGTAGCCGCCGCCGCCCCACCCGCGCAAACCGGGACCGCAGCAAAAGCCTCCGGGAGCTAGCAACTGGGGAATTGGCAGGGAGTCAGGCGTCGTTGTCCTTGTCCCAGAGAACGACGCTGGCGGTGGTCATTGCCGCGCACTTCACGAACGCGCCGGGGCGAGCGCCCAAGGCGCGTCGAATCTCGCGCGGCACGGTGATCTGCCTCTTGCTCTTGATACACGAGGAGCGCGGGCGGGACGGCCCTCAGCCAGAGTGAGCACGGCTCTCCTGGTCCAGCGGCTTCACATCCTCCATTAGACTGAAGAATCCTTCTGCCAGCGTCGGGTGAATGTAGACGGCTCCCTTCAGAACGGTGTAGGGGAGATCGGCGAGCATGAGCACGCCGAGCATTTGAACGAGCTCGCCGCCCTCGCTGGCCAAAATGGACGCGCCCAGAATGCGGTCGTTCGAAGCATTCACGATAAGTTTCATCAGACCCGAGGTTTCATCGCGCTCGATGGCGCGGGCAACATAACTCATCGGAATCTTCCCAATCTTGAGTTTGTACCCTTTGGCTCTGGCTTCCTTCTCGGTCAGGCCCACGCCCCCCAGTTGCGGATCAGTGAAAACCGAGTAGGGCACATAGCGATTCTCAATGGTCAGGTTTTTGCCTTCGATCAGATTGGCATAAACAATCTGGTAGTCGTTGTAGGAGATGTGTGTGAACGCCGGTCCACCTTTCACGTCCCCCAAGGCCCAGATGCCCGGAACATTCGTTTCGAGGCGGCTATTCACTTTGATAAAGCCGCGGCTATCGATTTCCACTCCGGCTTTTTCCAAACCCAGGCCGTCCGTATTAGGCGTTCGCCCGGTAGCGACAAGCAGATGGGAACCGGAAAGCGTGGAGGGGCTGTTGGGGTCGTCGAGTGTCAAGACAATCTGTCCGTTTGTTTTCTGGACCCGGGTGGTGCGCGTATTCAGCGCGAAGTGGATGCCTTCGGCTTCGAGGGCCTTTCGGAGCTCGGCAGCTACTTCCGCGTCCTCGCGAGGCAGGATTTCATCACTGTGGTGAATGACGGCCACGCGGCTGCCGAAGCGCCGAAACATCTGCCCAAATTCGAGTCCTATGTAGCCCCCGCCGAGAATCAACAGGTGTTCGGGCAATTCGGTTAGCTCCATGATACTGGCGTTGGTCAGGTAGCCGGCCGCATCCAAGCCCTCGATGCGCGGAATCGCGGCGCGAGCGCCGGTGTTGATGAAGATGCGCTCGGCTTCAAGCTCCTGATCACGCACCACAAGCCGATGGGAACCGGTGAAGCGCGCCTGCCCGCGGTACAAACGCAGGTTCGGGCGTTGATCGACCTTGTGCTGTTGCCCGGAGCGAAAGCTTTGCACGACCTTATCCTTGCGGGCTACAATGGCGGGCAGATCGACGCTGACATCCTTTGCCCGAACGCCCCACCGTGGGGCGTTGCGCGCGTAATGGGCCACCTGAGCGGAAGCAATCATCGTCTTCGTTGGGGTGCAGCCCGTATTGATGCAGGTGCCGCCCAAGTGTTCTTTCTCGATCAGGGCCACGGTCCAGCCGTGATCGGCCAACTTCTGAGAGAGCGGGTTTCCGGCCTGGCCCGACCCGATGACAATCGCATCGTATTTCATAGGAGGAGCTCCTTTGTTTTGTTCGGCGACGCGCCGATTCAGAGATTCATCCTATCCTCGGCTCGGCTTTCTCGAGTCGAGACAAAAAATACTCCCGCCAACTCTCGGGCAATGCCTGCACCTGAACCGCGCGGTGCAGTATTTCCAAGTCAGCCGCGCTGTACCTCTTTGTGATGTACAAGCGCGTAATCTCCGGAACGGCGATGCCATTGGCGTCGCGGGCGATTACCTCGATCCGATCGCCGGCGCCGACCTCGCCTTCGCGGAAGACCGAGAAATAGAATCCGGTTCGACCGCTGCCCAGGAAGCGTTTTACCATATCCTCCGATTGAAACTTCACACCGAGCTTATAACAGGGCAGGCGCGGCTGCGTGACCGTCAGCTCCGCCGTTCCGATGCGAAAGCGATCGCCGACGTGAATGTCTTCTTCCCGAAGGCCTTCGGTAGTGAAATTTTCGCCGAACATTCCCCAGGGTAATTCCTTGCCGGGCAGCTCACGTCGCCAGTAGTCGTAATGCTCGGCCGGATACGCGTAGACTGCTTTGTCCGGGCCGCCGTGCACAGAAAGGTCGGCTTGCCGGTCCCCGTCCAGGTTTAGCGCGCGCAGCATCACCCGGCCTTTGACCGGTTCTTTGAAGATGCCTGTCGTCACAGTCTTACCTTTCCAGATGACTTCGCGGGGAAGTCCGACATTCACGGAAATAAGTTTCATCCCCTCTCCTTTGGCCCGCGGTTCGAAGTCAGAAAAACTCCGCGCTTGTGGCGCCGCTGGCCGTTGCCGGTATCTTCGGCGCGGTTCTCCTCTTTGTTGTACAGCATGCGGCAACACTCGACATCGGTACGCTTGACGGCCCTTCGACCGCGGTATGAGGGCTGCCCCGCTTCGCCGAATCCCGGGTTGCCGACCGGGCAGCAACGATGGGGCCCGTTGCAGCCGCTGGCGCTGGTTCCTGCGAGCCCTTCGGCTGCATTTGGAGCGTGATGAACCGCGCTTCCTTGTCGCCGCCGTTCTGAAACACGCGCGCCACGTCTCCGCGGCCGAGCCAGACAGAGCCGCCCGGACGCAGTGATTTTTCCGGGCCCTTTCCTGCCGCGAACGTGATCACGCCTTCATCCAGCGCCACGATCAACTGCTCCCAGCGCGAATCGCGCAGGTTCACTTTCTGGCGCGGCTTGACGCGGGTCAGGATCACGCGTGTCTCGCCGGTCTTGAATTCGGGCCAAGCGGTGTGCGTCGCAGCCGGTGCCGGCTTCTCTGGCGTGCCCGGACAAGCCGCCGGCTCGTTGGCGATCACTTGAAGGCAGAGGTTACGCAGCTCGCCTTGCGGGCGAAGAAGTTCGATCGTGACGTTGCGGAAAGGAGTATCGGCGTCGTTGCGCGCCACGTGGGCAAAGCCGCCGCGCGAAAAGCGTGCTTCGCCATCCGCGAGCTTCAAATGCACCTCTTGCCTGCCAGGAATAGCGCTGGTGACCTGCGCGTCGCCGATCGTGATATAGACATAATCGCGGTCGTGCTGGTGCAGCAGCGTTGATTCGTGCGGGGCCACTTCGACCTCATAGACCTTCACATAATCGTTCTGAAGCGAAAGATGGTGATGCGGTTCCGACGTGATCGACACCGCGGCCGCTGTCTGCGCCGTGGGCGTCTGATTGCCCGCAGACGCGCACAGCGGCACGAGCAACACTGCATGCCACGCCCACTTCGCTTTCATCGGAAGCCCTCCCAGTGAATGCCGCAGAGCCTAACACACTGAAACAGCAACGGCGGGATTCGCTTGTTGGGGACTGGGAGGCACAGGGGCTCGCGGAAGGCGTGGCGAGATACCCCGAACCCTTGCGACCTCTGCCGGTCTGGTTTACGTTTGTCGGCTGCAGCAGGCTGCCGCTCGTGCCGGAGCGATTCGTGATCACCGAAGCTGCGCTGCGCGAGGCAATAAATCAAATGGTCGGCCAGCGAACCGAGTCGCCGGCTCGTGCCCGTCTGGGGGATATACGTGCCGCCGCAAGCCCAAAGCTAGGCGTTATTATTGTTGTGCTGAGCGCCGGCGCGTCGGTGTCAGGAACAGGTCAAGTCTAGAGCAGTGAGGTGCGGGATGACGAAGGAGCAGCCCTTTTCAGGGATCTTCAAATTGGACAAAGAGACGAAGAACACCGTGCGCTACGCCGAGGAAGCGGAGAACCGGCGGCCGGTGGTGGGTACGATCTACGTTGATAAATACGAGTTGCCCCGTCCGTTTCCGAAACAAGTTCGGGTCACCATCGAGCCGGTTGAATAACGGATCGCAAGACAGGGAAAAGAGCCGCGCAGGTGAGTGGCTCACTGCCCTTACTCTTGGAGGCAGCATGAAAAATCGATCTAGCCTTTCTGGCGTTTTCGCGCTGGCTGCGGTGATCACGCTGGCATGCGGGCTCGAGGCACAAGCGCCGCCGGCCAGTGCGGACTCTCATCCAGTGGTGGAGAGCTACTACAAGATGGCGCCCGGCAAAGCGGATGAGTGGCTAGAGCTCTACCGCACGCAGCACCTGCCCGTTCTCAAGCAGCGCCAGCGCGAGGGGGGTATCCTCCAGATCGTCATCTATCGTCCCTTTCTTCATCAGGGCGAGCCCGCTTGGGACTTCAAAGTAATCTTGACATATCTCGACTTTGCCGCGTTGGGCGATCGCACCCACTTCGACGCGATTGAGCGGCGACTTTACCCCGACTGGGACGCTCACCAGCGGGCCGAGCGCCACCGCTGGGAAATTACCGTGAAACACTGGGACGATCTGATGGTCGCGATGCCGGCAGATTAGCTTTGCCGCGTTGGGCGATCGCACCCACTTCGATGCGATTCAGCGGCGCGACTAAGGTGACCCCGTAAGGGCCCGGTGTGCGCGGGCACCTCCAAAGTTGCCAAAGCTGCAACCAGCACACCGCTTAGGTGCTCGATCTATGGAAAATAAAGTATTAGACTTCTGAATTTAAGTATTCGATATCAAGAAAATAGCTTTTGCAACCATGACGAGTCGGTGGGGGAGGACAGAGGTAGGGCATGGGGGCACCTAGATCCCAAAGAACTGCTGTTCTGGCGCCGAGCCGCGAGCGGATCCGCGAGGCAGCTAAGACCCTTTTCACCGAGCGCGGCTACGAGGGCACCAGCACCGCGGCCATCTGCCGTCTGGCAGGGACAAGTCAGTCCCAACTCATCAAGCACTTCACAAACAAGCAGGGCGTTCTGGAGGCCATTTTTGACTACGCGTGGGAGCAAGTGAACCCCGCGATCCGTCTGGCCACAGAAAGTATCCCCTCCCCAAAGGAAAAGCTGAAAATCGTCCTGGAGATGGTGCTC
>Ga0209154_1000569_pt1 | contig 24052 bp, 25 predicted proteins | sample GraSoiAngelo_121_FD_185878 | JGI IMG/M metagenome (GOLD analysis project Ga0209154, IMG submission 185878) | Grasslands soil microbial communities from the Angelo Coastal Reserve, California, USA - 14_0919_12_20cm (SPAdes) (version 2) | ecosystem: Environmental > Terrestrial > Soil > Grasslands ... | reverse complement strand
CCGCGCGTTCTGCGTTTATGACCACCATGCTCTTTCCGTCGAGAGCCTTCTTGGCCACGTAGCTGGCCATTCTTCCCAGGATCAAATTGGAAGCGTCAACAATCTCTTCGGGTTGGGCGACGGCTACTGTCTTTTTCACTTTTCAGAAATTCCTCCGAGTCCTTCCTCGAACCCCAAGGTTTTTGCGCTGATGAGCCGAGCGGCATCTAGAACCAACTTCTCGGGCGGTAAGGTTCCCGTTGATTCGACAAAAAAATTGAAAGTCTTCGCCTTCGGGTCGTAACTGTAAGTGCATGCTGATGCTGGTTGCCACTTTGCATGGTCTCTTCCTCTTCCAAGCCGCGCGTATGCTTCAAGCTTGATTCTCTGGCCTTGGGCAAGCTTGACGATCGGGACCTTGTCGGAGACAGGTTTCACCTCGGGGTTCTCAGGTTTCAGATTTGAGGTGTACACAACCTCAACAGGGTCCGAGGCCTCCACTTCCAAAGAGAGTGATGCTCTACATTTTTCGCAGCCTAGTTCACTCTTGCAAGTGCATTCCTCGGGAAGATTGTAACTCTGATCAGTTGTGATCGGGATAAGCCCGAGGCGATGGGCCAGAATCTCATCGTACATGACTGAACTGTTCTCAAGAATCATAACGTCTTCAATAGCCATCACCGGAACCTCGGCGAGGATTATGCGGCGAAGCGCGTTGGCAAATGCTGGTGAAACATCAGAGAGGACAAAACGTATAGTGTCTTGTTCCTTGGTGAGGAGCTTTATGTCCATCTAGTTATCATGCTTCCAACGCGAAGTGTCCAGCGGACGGTCCGGACTTTATTTAAAGCTGACGAGTTTTACGAGGATTTTGAACGCAATTATCCAGATTCTATCACGATCGTACTACCGCGTAGTGCTCGTCGTGTTCCTGGCCTCGCTTCCATTGTCCTGCTCGGAGCCATACTGGGAAAATGAAAGAGGGCTAGTGCAGTTTCGGTTGATCAGGATTAGTTAGGCGATACCTGTGACGAATCCAAAGTATATGCTTACGAGTCCTACGACTATGGCGATGGGTGGGAAGGCAAGGACCGAGCCGATCGTCTCGAGAATATCTTCCACAAATCTCAGAAGGGTGTAAAGGATCAGGGTTATGATTAGGAAGATTATGCCCAGCTCAAGATTGCTTAGCAATCCTGGAAACGCAACTCGGAGATAAGCCGCAACAAGAATCCCGACGCCGAGGGAGATGAGTGATGCCCAGCGCAGGTTTTTCAGAGGACGGGAGAGAAGTAGTATTCCGAGGACTGCCATGACCGGGAGATAGTACTTGAGATATGGATAGTTCGAGTTTGTATTTGGCTCGAATCCTATCCCGAATATGCTAGAGAGAAAGATGAGACCGAGCGCAAGGTCTATGGCCACTATGATTACAGCTATGCCCACAAAGAAGCCGATGATCGACAGGAAACGCGCGAGATCCTTTGATGCGCGTTTGAAGAGCGGTGCAGTTGCACATACTCCTCCAACTATGAGGAGAATTGCTGTAGAGACGACCATTGGTATCGAGTCTGTTACGAAGGTTGAGGTTTAAGCAGGTTGCGTCTCTTTCTCGCCCGGCTCTGCGGGCGCTTCCTCTTCTTCGACCTCAGGCATTACGAGGGGTTGTTCAGCCAGTACTTCTTCCTTAACTTCAGGAGGGACTTCCGGAAGAACTAGAGCAGTGGGCGCAGCTACTTCCTCGATTATTCTGGAAACTCTCTTGCCCGTGGGAGCTGCTCTGGCAGGGTGTTGAGCATTGCTCAAGGGACTGCGCGTGTGGAAAGCTATTCTGGACTCTTGTTCGCGCTGAACAACATAACTTGGCACGGAGACAATGTCTCCGGCGATGCTAATGTGGCCGTGAGTGACGAACTGGCGGGCTTGGTGGATGGACTTGGCGAGGCCCGTTCTATGCACTATTGTCTGTAGTCGACGTTCCATCAGATCTTTGACGTTGAGGTCTAGAATGTTGTCGACGGTTGCTGATTCTGGGAGGATTCCGAGTCTTGCGAGTCGTTTCAGATACTGGCTTTCGAGCGGGCCTCGTTCCCCTTCTTCCGCGCCGAGTAGTGTTCTAGCGATACCTCTGATTTGTGAGAGCTCGGTCTCATGGCCGCGTAGTTCTCTCTTGTTTCGTAGCCCGTACTCGCCGACTAGGTGGAGTTCTTCTTCAAGCTGGTCTTTTCGCCATGGGTGGCGAGGAGTCTGGTACGCTTTCCTAGGCTTTCGCGGGTCTCCCATGGCATTACCCTAGTCTACTTCTTCTCCTCTTCTTTCTCCTTCTTCCCTGCCGCTCTTGCTGCTTCCATGAGAACTTTCTTCTTCACTCCAACTGCTTTTCCTGATCTGCCTGTGGTCCTTGTTCTCTGGCCTCGGACTTTGAGGCCGAGGGAGTGTCGGACTCCTTTCCAGCTCTTGATGTCTTTCATTAGGTCAATGTCAGATTTGATCTTCAGGGCCAGATCTGCTCCGACGAGGTGCATATCTCGACCGGTCTCGATATCCTTCCGTCTGTTGACCATTCTAGGGGGTATGCCGTGTTTCAGAGGATCCTTGATTACGTCTTCTACTCTTGATAATTCGCCGTCTGAGAGGGCTCCCATGCGGGCTTCGGGGTTGATCTTTGCTGCTCTGACGACTGCAAAGGCAAGGTTGGGTCCTACGCCCCGTATCTTGCCGAGACCGTAAGCTACTTTCTTGGTCCCGTCTATGTCGGTTCCCATGAAGCGGAGTATGAGCCTGAACTCTCGGGACATGATTTCACTATGTGACTGGGAATCGCCCGCCCCCTCGCGTAATTTAACGTTTCCACTTTGCGGATCCCTCTTGATCTTTGCTGGCTGTCTTCAAACCCGTGTGCTAGAGGCTGAGACCTCAAGTCGATGAGTTATCCCAGTCGTCCCCGATTGGTTTCAAGGTCGAAGAGAGCAAACATTGGTCAGAAGTTCAAGCCGCTCCACGAGTTCGGAGTCCAAGAGTCGTCGGAGTGATTGACAACTCGCACATCAAATTGGCTGGTGAAGAGCAAATCCGTTGTACATGAGGGTCCGAGGAACCCTGCAGCGCTAACTTTGCTACAACTATGTGTGTTTGTTTGATTCCGAGGTCAACACACATTTCGTAGTCGAATTCTGCAATTGTTCACGGAATTTTTATCTACGATTTCTTGCTCGCAAGCAACCGGATGATCGTTTTTTCGGTGAAAAAGTTCGTGCAGAGAAAATTTTCTCCGCTCACTGAAAAATTTCTTCTGCGAAAAAATTACTATCGCGATGGACCGCCGCGCAAACAATTCTTAAATACGCGTTGAGCATCGATCGTTATCATCCGGAAAATTCGGACTAGAAAATCTTCCAGAAATGTTTGGACCACATCTTACGCTTGATTTGTCGGAGTGTGACCGTCGAAAGCTTTCCGACCTCTCTCACATCTATGATCTCTTAGATGAACTTCCCGATGTTATCGGGATGCACAAGATCACCCCACCATATACTTTCATCTATCGTCCAGGTGACAATCCTTCTGAATGGGGAGTCAGTGGCTTCGTCATAATCGCTGAGAGCCACATCAGCATTCACACCTTCCCAGACAAAAACTCGGCCTTCGTCGACGTCTTCAGCTGCAAACAATTCGACATTCACAAGGCCGTCGACTACGTCGTCGCCAAGCTGGACGCTCACAAGGCAGACAAGAAACTCTCTGGGCGAGGAAAAGAATACCCGCGACAGGTTGAAGCTGCTAGAGAGATCGTAATACGATCCCGCCCCAGCCTAAAGCAGTAGGCTCAGCCTGGAACATTTTCTCCAGATCTTATCTTTCTTTTTCTTACTAACTATTTTTTTTCTGTTATCTGTTTCTCGACCCCAATAGGGTATGTCAGAACCAAAAAAAACTCCTTCACACTTTCAAGAACACGTTTCCCGAAATGGTGCGGGAGGTGGGATTTGAACCCACGAACCCCTACGGGACAGGCGCCTCAGGCCTGCGCGTCCAAGACCCTTACAGTCGACGGGTCTCTTTGACCTGGCTTGGCAACACGAGCCACCCCTGAAAAGGCGGACTCCCGCAAACACCAGTCAACGCTCCCGCAAAGACCCCCATCAAAGACAAGGCCCTAATTGGCTTTCGCCAATCAGACAATCCATCAAATCCGGGCAATGTTTAATTGAACCCCTGCCCCGAAACCCAACGCAACCAAAACCCTGCTTATCCCCATACAAACAGGAAACATGTCCCTATGGCCACCAGACGCAGAAAGACAAGACGCCTACGAGGCAGCCGGTGCCACGGATGGGGAAGATCCGGACAACACCGAGACAGCGGAATGCAAGGAGGACACGGCAACGCCGGCTGGAAACGCCACCGATGGAGCAGCGTCATACGCTACGGCTGGGAGATCGGAAAAACAGGATTCACACCAATCAACCCGAAACACCAACGAGTCATCAACATAGACCAGCTCAGCCAGAACCTCCAGACACTATCTGAACAAGGCAAAACAAAAGCCGCTGGGAACCGGGTAGAAGTAGACCTTGGCCAAATAGGCTACACCAAACTGCTAGGCAACGGAAAAGTCACACAACCCCTCAGAATCATCGTTGCAGAATGCACAGAGAAAGCAGCCAGCAAGATCTCACAGGCAGGCGGCGAGGTAATACTGCCCAAACCCGCCCAAGCCAGTAAAGAAGGCTGATTCCAAACGGTCCGCTTCATCGAAATCTTCAGACCCCTAACCCGCGTCCTGCCCAGCGTCCGCCCTCCTGATCGGGACGTCGGATTTACAGAAAAACTGATCTGGACAGCCCTAGCACTGGTCATCTACCTCGTAATGGCCGAGACCCCGATCTACGGCGTCCCACACACTGGAGGAGTCAACGATCCCTTCGGACCCCTCCGAGTCATTTTTGCCAGCAACAGAGGGACACTCGTCGAACTTGGAATAGGACCCATAGTCACAGCAGGACTCATACTCCAAGTCTTATCCGGCTCCAAAATGATCAACGTCGACTTCAGCAATCCAGGCGACCGAGCCCTCTTCACCGGAGCAAGCAAAGTACTCTCAGTATTCATGACATTGTTCGAAGGACTCGCCTTCCTACTCGGAGGAGCCTACAACGTCACCAACTCGGCGGGAGTACAGACGCCGCCAAGTCTACAGAACGAGTTCTTCATCCTAGTACAGCTAATCTTCGCCGGAATAGTCATAATCCTACTAGACGAAATGCTCCAGAAGAAATGGGGCTTTGGAAGCGGAATCAGCCTCTTCATCGCTGCAGGCGTCTGCCTCCAGATAGTGTGGAGCAGCCTCGGACCGATCTCCCCAGTATCCGACCAGAAGTACTTAGGCGCAATAATCGCCTTTTTCCAATCCCTCGGACCAGTAATCGCCCGTCCGTTCAGTTTCACCTCATGGCAGGGCGCACTCTACAGAGGCGGCAACCTGCCTGACATGCTCGGATTCATCACAACAATAGCAGTGTTTCTAATCGTCATCTACCTTAACGGGCTGCGAGTCGAAGTACCAGTCTCCTACGCTCGATATCGAGGATTCAGAGGCCGATTCCCCATCAAATTCTTCTACGTATCAAACATACCCGTAATCTTCGCAGCCGCTCTCTTCGGAAACATATTCTTCATCGGCCAACTCATCTTCAACAGATACAACCCCGGCTGCTCCAACACAGGAATAAACTTCTGGCTAAGCCTAATCCCCGGATGCTACCAGTCCCAACCACAATCCGGCCAGCTGATCCCAATCAAGGGCCTAGCATACTACACGTTCGCCCCCCGCTCGCTAGGAGTTGTGCTTGGCGATCCGATAAGAGCAGGGGTCTACATGCTCATCTTCGTGCTTGCCTGCGTATTCTTCGCCGTAACATGGGTCGAAGTCGGAGGAATGGACTCGAAAACCGTCTCCAAACAACTCATCGACTCTGGAATGCAGATCGAGGGATTCAGAAGATCCGGCTCAACCATCAGACAGATCCTTGACCGGTATATCCCGGCAGTCACGGTAATTGGTGGAATCACGATCGGAGTAATAGCTGCCAGTGCAGACTTTCTCGGCGCTTTCGGAACAGGGACAGGAATCCTGCTCACCGTAGGTATAATCCAGCAATACTATGAAATTCTTGTAAAAGAAAGAATTACCGAGATATACCCGGGAACCAAAGGCCTCTTGGGATAGTGAGAGGCCAAGCCTTGCAGGCAACTATCATAGTCGCTGGCGTACCCGGGGTCGGGAAGACAACTGTCCTTCAAGAACTAGAGTCTGTGGCCAAGGAACGGAAGGTTCCTCTCAAGATCATCAATTTTGGAAACGTAATGAACGAACTGTTCAAGAAGCGAGGAGTCGAGATTCACCGCGACCACATGCGCAAGGAGGACATTTCTCTCCAAGCGAAGATACAGGAGGAAGCAGCGCGAATGATTTCCAAAGCTCCGGGAAACTCCATTCTCGTAGTCGACACTCACATGTTCGTGAGAACCAATGACGGCATATGGCCAGGCACTCCACGAAGGGTTCTCGAGGCTCTGGACCCAAGTATGATCATCTTGATAGAAGCAGATCCCGCAGAGGTCGCTCGAAGACGGGCCGCCGACACTACGCGCTACCGTGACAGTCAGAACCTAGAAGACGCCAAGGCCGATCTGCAATGGTCGAGGAATATGGCAAGTGCGATAGCCGTTCTGGCCGGAGTGCCCATCCAGATATTGCAGAATCAAAATGGCCGCCAGCGTCAATCGGCTGAGGAACTCCTGAAGATTATCGAGAAGCGTAGCTAGTTTGAGCTTCATAGACGATATCATCCACTTCCTGGGCGGTCCCGTTCAGAACCTCTGCAACCCAAACCACGCCTCAACAGCCCCATCATGTGCCCCCCTCTCAGCCTTCATCGTGCTCTCCGCCGCGCTGATTCTTTCCCTTATCGCGATGCTGGCCAACCGGTTTCTAGTGAACTACAAGATGGTTGCAAGCTACAGACGAGAATATATGAACTGGATGAACGCCGTAAGAAAAGCTCGCAAAGACGGAGACGAAAAACAGCTGGACAAACTGATGAAACGCCAATCAGCAGTCATGAAAATGAGCTCTAGAGCGACACTCGAACAGCTGAAAACGTATCCGATCACGATCGTCCCGTTCTATCTGATTTACGCTGTACTTGGCTACGCCCTATCATCAACACCATACACAGCTTACGCGCCCTTCCTGTTTCCCTTCGCCACAATCATCGGAAACGGAGTAGCGGCCGGATTACCCCTCTTCTTCTGGTACCTCGTCTGCTCATTCACAATTAGCATCCCGCTCTCGAGACTCTTCGGCGTCTCAGCCGCCTTTTCAATGGCTCCAACGACAGGAGATACAAAGTGACAAACCCGCATCAGAGGACTCATGGCCGAAGAAGACTTCCTGTAAGATTACCGTCGGGAAGGAGAACTTTGCATTTTGAGCCAAGAGCCCCGGCGAAGGCACAATGTTCTCGCTGTGGCAAGGAACTACACGGGGTCCCAACTCGTAAGCCATTGAGATATTCGAGGAGTGCTCGTGCTCCGTCAAGGCCGTTTGGAGGAGTATTGTGCCCGAACTGTCTCTCTACAGAGGTTCGAGCTCTCGTCCGTTCTTCCAGCGTTTCAACATGATCATTACCGTCAGTGGGCCTCACGGCACGGGCAAGTCAACCTATGCTGCTCGACTGGCTGAAGCGTTGCGCATCAGGCACGTCTCAGCCGGCGCCGTGTTTCGACGAATCGCGAAAGAGAAGAAGATCTCTCTCGAAGAATTGGGCGAGAAGGCGCTGGAAGATCCTTCCCTTGACAGACTGGTTGATGAGCGAACTACAGCTGAAGCCGACAAGGGTAATGTTGTTGTTGACGGTCAACTCGCAGGCTGGATTCTGAAGGAAAGGTCGGAGTTACGGATCTACCTCACCGCTCCTGAAGACGTGCGTTTGGAACGAATTGCTAGGCGGGACAAAGTAAGTCTCCAAGATGCTCGGGCTCAGACTGAGCAGAGGGAAGCTGTTCAGCGGGAGAGATATCTCAGACACTACGGGTTTCAGGTTGAAGATCGCTCCATCTATCATCTCATTCTCGATACCAGCCTCGGTTCGATTGAGGATACAGCCAAGGTTCTTGTCTCGGCGGCTGTGATGGTTCGAAGAGCGAAGAAAGCCCGCGGAAATCGACGAAACCTTAAATGAGGATTTCGACAGCGAGAGTCTTCTAGGAAGATTGTCCCGATGCCCACAATCGAAGTTGGACGCGTCTGTGTGAAACTCAACGGTCGGGAAACGGGACAGAGATGCGTCATAGTCGACGTGATCGACAAGAACTTCGTCCTCGTCACAGGGCCACAGAAGATCTCTGGTGTACGCCGTAGAAGAACAAACGTGAAACATATTGAACCTACCGAAGACTCCATTGATATCAAGAAAGGAGCCTCGGACGAGGATGTGGCAAAGGCCATTGGCAAAGGAAAGAAAGCCGACGCCTTCAAAGAAGCCATTCTGCCGAAGCAGGTTCTCGTAACAGCCTGACAGACCCGGCAAAGATAGATTCATCTCTTTCTCGGCAACCATCTGTTTTTTTGGTTGAGATTCTTTAAGAGATGCGGGATTCCACTGTTGAAGTGGAGATGATGAGTGTCTCAGCGGGCACCCTGGGAAGAGCAGAGAAAGCTACTGGTCAAGCTTGAAGAGGAAACCGACCCAGCCCTAGGCTGTCCACCGCCGAAGAGGCCTCTCGATCAACATCTTCGTTTTGGACTGATCAACCTGGACAAGCCTTCTGGGCCGTCCAGCCACGAAGTTGTGGCCTGGGTCAAACGAATGTTACGGTTGAAGCATGCTGGCCATGGTGGAACTCTAGAGACCTTCGCCAGGTTGGAGCAATCCAATGGTCACTGGCGTGCTTCCCTTAGCGCTTGAGGATGCAACGAAGACTATCCAGTCATTCCTCCTAACTGGGAAAGAGTACGTGTGTCTCATGGCACTGCACGGAGACGTGGAGGAGAAGAGAGTCCGCGCTGTGCTCGACGAGTTTGTCGGGGATATCCTTCAGAGGCCGCCGGTCAGGGCTGCTGTGAGGAGAGATGTGAGGAAGAGGAGAATATACTACATTCGAGACATTGAGACGAACGTCCGGGAGGTCCTTTTCAGGGTCGGATGTCAGGCCGGCACCTACATCAGGAAACTCGTCTATGATGTCGGCGAGGTGCTTGAGGTAGGGGCGCATATGCGTGAGCTCCGTCGAACCAGGGCGGGAAGTTTCACAGAGGCAGAGTCATTCTCCCTGTACGACCTGATGCAATTGTCCGAGGCTGCCTCGGATGAGAGGGAGGAGATTGCGAGACGCATAGTGAAGCCGATGGAGTCTGCCTTCGACTACGTCCCACGCGTCTACATTCGAGATTCGGCAGTCAGCTCAATTTGTCACGGCGCGGAGTTGGCGGTTCCCGGAATCGTCCGTTTGAGTGAGGGTATTGTTCCAAAGATGTCGATCGCCTTGTTTACTCTGAAAGATGAGCTTGTCGCCTTGTCTAAAGCGCTCATGTCGAGTGAGCAGATGCTCAAGGAGGAGCGTGGCCTAGCTGCGAAGACTGTGCGAGTAATAATGCCTGTCGAGACCTATCCGCGCTTGTGGAAGGTGAAGACGGTTACTGTTCAGGCTTGAAGGTTGACTCGTCGTTGACTGATGGTCAAGTCTCGTTCGTCTGCAACTGTGGAGAAGAGATCGTGATGGCAGTTAGTGCGGAAGAGGAGTACAATGTTGCATGTCCCAAGTGCGGCCAGGAGTACCGTTTCTTTGGTCAAAGTGTCTTGAGATGGAAATCGGAGTAGCTAGGATAATTGGAGAATAAGCGCAGCCGCTGTTGCCAGCCAGAGAGGAATCGTGACTAGTGCCCAGACGGCCCGATTCCAAGTTAGGACCTTCTGCCCGTCAAGTATGAAGAAGGGTATCATGTTGAAAGCTCCCAGCCAGAGATTGATGAAGATAGCCCATGGTAGGAAATTGAAACCGTTGATAACGAACGCTCTTACTCCAGCAGCTGAGAGCACGGTGTACGCTAGACCGAAGATGCCTGCGGCGGCTATGTTGACAAGTGGACCCATGAGCGAGATTATGCCGTTGGCTTTTCGATTCGTCGAATCGCCAATGTAGTTGGATCTAGAGGCAATGTAGACAGCGCCCGGGGCGGCGAAGACGAAGGTTCCAGGTGGTATGGCCGCAAAGACAAGCGCCATTATCGCTCCTATAGTCCAGAGTCTGAACTCCGCCCACGCGCCGTATCTCTGCGCGGTGAATTTGTGGGCCAGCTCGTGGCCAAGAAATCCTGTTCCAGTTACGAGCATTGTCAGGAGGAACACTTCTAGAAATGCGATTGGAGTTGCGAACCAGCCTGAGAACATGTATCTTGTAGAGAAGCTTATTCCGAGAACAATCCATGCAGTAGTGAGAGCTACCAACTCGCGCCTAGGCATGATGCCCATTCGCGGCGATTGAAGGAGTCTTAGAGTCGTTCCAGTCCGACGGCGATCCATCACGATGGGTTGCCTAGGGGCGCGGGCCTGCTGGATGTTGGGACATTCGTGATTCTCAGGCAGGCGATGGTGGACGCAGTGTGTACGGCCGCAGTACCGGCAGACGTATGGAATGAATTCTTCTGCTCCGCATACCGCACAGCCTTCCAAGATTGCCTCATCTTGGAGGGTGTTAGTCACTTAAAATCGTGCCTGCAAAGTAAGCTGATGTAGTTACGAATGCGCCGAAATCCGAGTAACGCCAGGCTTAGAATCATTATTCCTCACGTAAATACTTCAAGGGTGGCGTCCCCCGGGCGCGAGCACTGCCATTCGCCCGTTAAGGGTTGTTGGCTGGCTCGCTCCCATCGCCACTCTCGTAATTCTTCTCGGAACCTTCTGCGGCTTGATCGCTTCGTGCGATATTCTCCCTCGTCGAGCTTCGAGTTCTTTGGCGCGTCCCAAAAGGGAAAATAGTCGTTAGAACGGCTGCGTGTTTAGCCGGGATTCCGGAGCCTGGTACCGGGCAGTCTGCCTAGCACGCGGGCCCATGTCTGGAATAGGCTCTACTGTCAGCCTGTGCCCCTTCGGGGCGCGTGGGTTCAAATCCCACTCCCGGCGCCAACAACCGAAGATGCTGTTCGTAAAGTGTGAAGAAGTTTTTTGTTTCGGCATATACCCCCTGGGGTCGGGAAATAGTTAGTAGAAAAAAGAAAGATAAAATCTGGTCAATCAGATTGCGGAACCGTACCATTCGGGTCCCTGCATACTATGCGCGTCTGGGCGGATGAGTCTTCAGGACCTCATCGCGATTGAACCCTTAACAAATTCGACGCAGCGACGTTAACGATTCAGCTCAGACAACCAACCTGTTTCGATTCTTACGAAGCATCTCGCCGCGAAATCCTCGCCCTTTAGACACTTTCTTGCGACTTCTCCTTCTCCTTCGTATAGCCCCTTATACCAGGAGAGCGAAGACCATGCGGTCCCCGAGAAATGGCAAACGGTCTCGACCTAACCACCATAACCTCCGTGCTCTCCGTTACAACATTCATCATCGGAATCCTACTAGGCGTGATTATCAAGAGAGCGATCAAGCTCGCCTTCGCTATCGTAGCATTGGTCACACTACTCGCGGTCACGGGCTACCTCAACCTTGCCTGGAGCATGCCCTCAGCAAACACAATCTTCTACGTCTTCAACGGGGCACAGCCAGTAGCCGCTCAAGCAGTCGGACTGGCCAGCCTATTACCGATATCCTCAGTCGCATTTCTAGCAGGGGCCGCAATAGGACTCTGGAAAGGCTGACCTCGTCCTATATGCCCCATCAACGATAATTCCTCACCCGGATAACTCTGAAAGTTTCGGCCTAGAAGTAGCCTGCCGAAACGGTGTGAGATCCCCTATCGTTCCTTATCTAAGAAGGGGCAAAACGTACTTCCAAGCCAAGAACGCTATGATCAGGACACCGACCACCGCCAGGACTGCCGAAACACGGCGGCCCCGTCCGCTTCGATGCTGTTTGGGCTGAAGATGCTGTCGTGGCAGAACCGCCGGTTTTTCTTCGATCGCAGATTTCTTCTTGGCCTCGACCGCCTCGATAGCTGATTTCTTCTTGGGTTCGTCTGGCTCGATAGCTAATTCCTGGGAGGTCTCGCTAGATCCGACGTTTCGCATTAGCCATTTTGTAGAGACTGAGGGACGCGGTACGCGGAAGACCCCCGAGCCGGTTTTTGCTACGAAAGCAGTCCAGGCAAGCTCCTTCCTGTCTCGCAAAGCATCAACCTCATGCTGACGCATTGCGTAATACACGACTGAGCCGAGCATCTTCTCGACCTTGTTCGCATCAAACGTCCCAGGCGTTCCAGTGCTTCTGACAAGTAACAGGTCCGCGTCAGCCCGCAGATCTATATCGCCTCCATAGAAACGGTGGAGACCCGCAACCATGACAACCAGCCCCTGTCGCATGCCACGCTTGAAGAGTTCGCCCCGAATATCGTACCATTTGTCCAGCCAGTAATCGATCTTCCTCATCTTCTCCACTTGTCCATTGGAGTTCTTCACCTCGACAGTGCCCGAGAGTTTCCTCAGCGCCTTTGTCATATCATCGGCAAACAAGAGTATGGCCTTCGGAGGTTTTCGGAATCTGCCGAAGAGTTTGTCGATATTCTGGAATAATCCTGGAAGATCTCGCGTAGCGCGCAACGCCTTCACATTCCTCTGACCATATCTACGCGCTAACGCTTGAGCAAGCGACTCAGCCAGAGTAGTGTTGTGGACAAAAATGTCGTTGACGACCAAGTTTCCCGTCTTTTCGACTTGGACATCAAAAGTCTCCGTGGGGCCGATGTATTCAATGGATTTGATTCGCGGCCAGAAGCAGTCGCCCTCAGCGATTTTCAGAGCATAAGGACGCTCGTATTTCCGAGCGAACTCCTGAGCTTCCTTCATACTCGCAAATGTTCCGCCAGACCAGGCACCGGGCCGATCGCGTCTTGATCTCAAATATGCGATAGGAAGCGGAAAGTCATCCTGGCTCCATCTACGGACCTGCCGAGACTCATGCCGTAACACCGCGTCCGCGCCGTCGAGGATCCTTCGTTCGGGCAATGCGATGTGTTGTTCAAATTTCTGTCGATATTCTAACGGGACCCATACCTCGTACGAGACGGTCCGGCGCTTTCGGTCCCATGCTAGAGCTCGCTCGCCTCTACGAAGCCTGCTCAGTATCCCGAATCTGAGAAGGCAGTGTTGAACTTGATGAGCCAGAACGGGAGATGTGGTTCCATAGCCCATGTTACCTCGCGAGTCCACCCACCCGTCTCCAGCGAACAAAGCACTCAGAAAGATTGCGAGAGACTCGTTGTCTGCACGCAAAACTGATTGAGGGATTCTCTTTCCTCGTGAGCCAACTCTCGTAAGACCAAACTCATCGGCGAATCGCTTATAGTATCCATACGACTGGTGGCGCGAATCGTCAGTCCTAAAGGGCTGGCCTGGCCTAATCTGCACCACTTGATAGTTGATTTGTTCATACGGCTCGCTCAACCGCAAGCCGAACGGTGCCAAAGCCCTCCCCATATCAGCGACAATCGTCTGATCCGAGTTCGTGAACCTTGGAGTGTAACTTGTAAGACCGCCCTCCGCGATGAGATAGCCTAGAACTTTGGCAGCATCATGGTTGAGGTGCTTACCCTGAATTGGAAGGAATCTCGGAACAGCGATTGGCATGCCCTCGTGAAGGTCAGACAACTGCCTCCACCCGTAAGCTGTCAGCAACGGATGGTTTGAGGTCAACTTGATCTGACGGCCATCTGTGAGTCTGACTCTGAAAACATCCCTTACACCATTGGATGCCACAGCGACTACTTTGTCCTTAACCAGCCTGAAGTGCTCATCAACTGAAAACACTTCGATCCCCGGGTGGAGATTGCTGACATGGACGATGGAACCAGTAGCTGTCGGCACCACATCATCACCCGTTAGGCACTTGCCCGTGTTTGGTTTTCCAAAGATTATGATGTTCAAGTGATGAATAGCATTGTCTTTGCCGCCCGATTCCGGAAGCGGATCAGGAATAAGCCCGTCAAGGATAGTGTCAAGGTCGAGCTTGTAGTAGGTGACCTTCGCCAGTGAGTCCTGGCTTGGGATAGCTGTCTTGGCAAGGGACGAATTCACAGTAGTGATGTCCGTGGGCGCGCGTATGATACTTGTTGGCGCAGGGATAATGTCAGTATCTTTCGATTCTGACATGACTATCCTACCTAACGTTTCAAGGCCTAACCCGGGTAGTTACGCACATCGTCGGCCCCCCCATATCAGGCCTCACGAGTACTTCTTCCAAGTCCATTCGGGAACGAAGCTTCCGATCAGGATTACGATGAAAGCAAGCCAGAACAGCTTCCAGTCGAATGAGATGACGGAAAGCAAGTTTAGTGCGCCTATAATGCTGAGGAGTGGAAAGAGGATTCAATCTATTCTACAGTGGACCCTGCCGCAGGATCGACCGTTCAGAAAGCAGCCTAGTCCAGCCCAAGCGACCGCTACCACACAAATGATTCCTCGGCCAGTAATGGGACAGTACCGATTCGCCGTACGCGATCCCGGCTCCTATTACGAGGACAGCGGGTATCCCCCACAGCAAATAGCACCAGGGAGCCCTCTCGAAGTTTCTACCCCGGGACGGTTGTGAAGAAGGCTGAACTGGGAGCTCCATGATTACAACTATCTTTCCGAGGCGTCGCCAGAAAGACTTTGCCGATGACACGGCCTGATTGTAACCCCAAGAATAGGTTACGCCTATAACTAGCCAACCTTCTTCTCTGGCAAAGCCGCCCGAGGTCCGCAGATTCTGGCAGTCTGATGAAGAGGCCATAGAGGCAATCTCAAGCGGATACGAAAAGGCTGGTCGAATCATTGTTTCCGCTTCGTGTTGAAGCGGAAAGCTCTCTAGGCATATGGAGTCAAGTCGGTACCGCCGGTTGTCATGCCGTTGGAACCAAATCGCTTATGAGAACAGAATTGCAGTTCTAAATGGGCAGAATCAGAATTTGAGAGTGGGAACCAAGGGTCTGCCAAAGGAGGCTCTGCTCGCGTTCATGCTAACAGTGAGTATCGTTCTATTCGTGTTTCTGGTTCCGGTTGTCGGTATTATTCATTCGAGTCCTACCGTAGTCTCGAGTTCTGCCCCACCTGATGAGCCATGGCCCAGGTTCTTCAGTTCGATCAGCTATGCTCTGATTGGAACGGGAGTTGTTGTGAATGGTGATGGTACCTGGTGCTGGAGGACGGCTCAATATTCCCCAACGTGTTAGGTTGTAGAATGTGAAATGCGAATTATGTGGTAAACTGTTTCCTTCGTATTTCACCTCAGGGATTACGACTACGCTTCGAATCTGATAACCAAAAGAGAATTTTGCCGCAGATGATTCCCAAGGCCAACAAGGTCTAACCTTCCGGCAATTGTTTTGGCCAATAGGCTTATCATGTCGACGCGAAATCAAGATCTGATGCAGTCTTCTGCGCCGAAACCCAAAAGACCCGTCGGTGTTTTGATAATAGCAGTCGTTGCTGCTGCGGGAGGCTTGCTCTCCCTTTTTGGAGCTGCCTTGCGTCTTGCAGGAATGGGCTTAGGACCCGTCGCGTTAGCATACGTAGTCATCATATTCGGAATCCTCGGCCTCGCACTCGGCGCCGGATTCTATACAGGGGCAAGATGGGCATGGATGGCGGGCATCATAATCTACATCATCTCGATCGGGCTCGGAATAGCCGAGATCCTCTACGGCGGCAACGTTGGACTCATGGGCGGCATCATCAGAACCATCGCAGGAATAGTCATTCCAGTCTATCTTATGAGACCGGGGCCGAAGAGCTTCTTCGGCAAACTTTCAAGTTCTCCCAAGACATAGACGACACTTCTCTTGTAAGATTCTCACAGGATATTGGACGATTCGTCGAACACTTAGCCTGTCAGAACGTCGAACCAGACGGGATTAGTGTTAGCTAGCTCTCCAACGTAACTCATCTCAGCTTTCGGCGTCCACCAGTCGAGGAAGAAGACCCAAAGAACAGGTGATGAATATGACTGAAATGGATAAAACTCGGTCAGCAAATACGGCGTTTTCGTCGAAGGGCCATGGAGATCTTGGAACAGCCTAACGAAAGCGTCCTACAGCCAGCCCAGCACGTCCGTCTCATCTTCGCACTAATCATAATGGCGTCTTTTCTCGACATCATCGACTTCTCCATCGTTCAAGTGGCTCTCCCTACTATTCGTACCCAATTCCTGGCTACATACGCTGACCTTCAATGGGTAATCGGTGCCTACGGGCTGACCCTAGCCGGCTTTCTCATGCTCATGGGAAGAGCAGGCGATGTGTATGGCCAGAAGAAGATCTTCATTGCGGGAATTGTCCTATTCACCATTGCTTCGATGGCCGGCGGTCTTGCCCCATCGCTCCTAGTTCTGATCATTTTCAGGGCATTGCAAGGAATCGGGGCCGCAATGTCAACGGTTACGGCCTTCGCGATTTTCATTCGAATATTTCCCGAAGGCCCCCAAAGAAACAAGGCGCTCGGGGTTCTAGTGGCCGTGCTCTCGGCCGGATTCGCAGCCGGGGCCGTTGCGGGAGGAGCGCTGACCGTTGCTTTTGGATGGCGTTCAGTCATGTTCGTCAATGTTCCAATTGGGATTGCCGCGGCTCTTCTTAGCCAAAGATTTCTCCCAAAAACCGAGGGCTGGCTCAAGAATCAACGTCTTGATGTACCCGGCGCGATAACCGTGACCCTTGGAACAATCCTCCTAGTATTCGGACTGACCATTGCGGCGACCTCGGGTTTCAACTCATTAGTCACAATAGTCTCGCTGGGCCTATCGGTGCTCGTCCTTGCATCATTTCTTGCCATTGAATCACGATCTAAGTCGCCGTTGATACCTCCAGCATTCCTCAAGCGCGGGTCCGTACTCACGGCGAACACCCTAGCGCTTGTCCTCACCTCGACTGTTGGAGGAGTCTCGTTCATAATCACGATCTACCTTCAGAACATCCTGGGCTACTCCCCCCTCTACGCGGGTCTCGGAACCCTACCTAGCGCAGTAATCTTCTTCCTCGTGGGCGGATGGGGTGCCTCCCGAATCATGAACCGACTGGGTGCTAGACGTACCCTTCTCGTTTCAACAGGTCTCGCGACGGTGGGGATTGCCCTTCTTACCGTGATATCAGCACAAGGGAGCTATTTTTTGGTACTGCCCGGCATGATAGTCTGGACCCTTGGCGCGAGCATTGGGTTCCCCGCTGTCAACCTCGCAGCAGTTGCGGGAACGAAGCCGGGTGAAGAGGGCCTCGCTTCAGGAGTAGTCAGCACATCTTTCCGCATAGGTTTTCCCCTCGGCTTGGCTGTACTATTGACGATCGCCGGAGCTTTTGATCCTCCTGCCGCTGCCGGCGTCGGGTCCTATTCCGCTTTGGAAGGCGTAGTGACTGGGTTCCGCTACGCCCTATTTGCCGCAGTGATGTTGAGCCTGCTGGGCTTGGCACTTGCCTCCCGCATCAAGGACGTAAAGCCGCCCTGGCAGAAGTGATCATTCCGGTTCATCTCATGTCATCGAAGCGGAATGAAGTTTGCCGGTCTCAATTACTTGTTGTCTAGTTTCGTTCGACGAATAGATGGACTATAGTTTGTTGGGACTAGCGTCCGTTCCTCGATGATCCCGACTAGGTCACCGTGCTGACTGTTCGTAAGCTTCTTGATCTTCTTCCATTCTTCATCGGCCCTAAACTGTCCCCAAGCTCGAAGCATCGTCTGCTCATCGGGCCACGCCAATAGATATACGAACTCTGTGCGGTCATTCGTTTTTGACTCCCACGTTGCGATGATGTCAAAGCCGTAGGACTTCATGATCCGCGCCGCGTGGTCGCGAAATCGGTCATGAAACGCAGCTTTGTTCTGCTCGAAGATTTCGTAAATTCTGAGTTGATGAATCATCTCCGCGCCTCGGTACGATTCATGCTTGGCCTCATTAATCAAGCATGCAAACTGGTTCCTCTATCAAGAATAGGATTTATATGCACCATCATACATATGTATTCCCATGCATACTGCCGTGTTCGAGATACTGGCCGACCCTACGCGACGGCGCATCGTCGAGGTGCTCCGGAGCGGCGAACACGCAGTAAACGATATCGTTGAAAAAGTCGGCATCGATCAATCGGGCGTCTCCCGCCACCTACACATCCTGCAAAAGGCAGGCTTCGTACAAGTCCAACCCGACGGACCCAAACGCCTCTATTCGCTCCGACCAGAACCCTTCCACGAGCTAGAGGCCTGGCTGGGATCCTACAAGCAGAACATGCAGGAGAGCTTCAGCAGACTCGACGCCCACCTCGAACGGATGAAGAAGAAGGAGGTGAAATGATGCAAAAAGAGAAGATCCAACACAAAGACGATATGACCGTAACACTCCCCTCCGACAGAGAAGTCCTCATCACCCGCACCCTCCACGCACCGCGTAAACTCGTCTTCGAAGCCATGACCGAACCCCGACACCTCAAACAATGGCTGGGCCCACGAGTCATGACAGTGACGGTCGCCGAAGCCGACTTACGCGAAGGCGGCGCATGGCGCTTTGTCCACCGTGCCCCTGACGGCACGGACCACGTCTTCAGCGGAGTAATCCGTGAGTTCCGACCGCCAGAACGTACTGTACGGACAAATAGCTACGAGAATATTCTAGGCGCGGAATCGCTAGAGACAATGACGCTAGAAGAACATGGCTCAACGACGAAGGTGACAATCCGGGTCCTGTTCAAGAGTCGCGAGCAACGCGACGGCTACGTTGCCTCAGGGGCTGAGGGAGGCATGCGGGAATCCTACCAACGTCTCGACGAGCACCTAGCCAAAACGTAGGGCTCAATCTCTGCCACGCCGAGACAACTCCTTTTTTCATGATAGAGTTTGAGTATATCAAAGGATATAGTTCTGATATATCGAGATTCGAAAATTTCGAAATTCGAAATTATCGCCGCGCGGAACAATGATTATCTTTGCATTGACAGCGGTGGGACTTTCGATGAAACCTTTTCTCGAACCATCAAGAAAGGCAACGACAATTCTGCTCTCAATCCTAATGCTAACCAGCACCGCGGCAATAGTCGGTACAGCCTTCCAACCTGCGAATGCCGCCAGCCCCAGCACTCCAACATTCACCAACTATGAGTTAGCAGGCAACCCGTTCAGACATGGCTTTAGCGTCGGAGTCACCTGTCCAAACGGCGCTGGCACATGCCAGAACACTGAAGGCGAGCCAGCAATAAGAGCCGATCCTACAGGCAACTTCTATGGATCTTCAGAGAACGTCTTCTGCGTCATAGGCGGCCTCTGCGGCGGAACCTTCGCATGGAAATCCACAGACAACGGAAACCACTTCACAACCCTACCATTGCCTGACAGCGTCTCAAGCGGAAGCGTTGGCTTCTCGCCAGCCGGAGGAGACACTGACATTGCGGTAGCTCCAGTGCTGAACACCAACGGCTATTACAACATCTATGTGGCTAGCCTCGCCACAGCACCGCCTCTCGCAAACGTATACGTCAGCACCAGCCACGACGGAGGCGCCTCGTTCACCCTCAACCCCACTGGAGCAACCATTCCAGTGGACGATAGAGAATGGATCGCGGCAGACGGAGCCAACAAGGTCTGCGTCTCCTACCATGCCTATGCCACAACCAACAATCTCTTCGTAACGTGCAGCTACGACGGCGGCACAACATTCGCCCAAGTTGCGAACGCGTTCGATGCCAACCATCCATGGCATGCGGCATACCAGAACGAGATCGGAAACCTTGCCCTCGACCCCAACAATCACCTGATCTACCAATCCTTCAGCAGCATCGCTAATGCGGGCGAACTCTCTTGCCTCAGCTGTAGCACCCATGCTGTCTGGATAGCAGTCTCGATCGACGGTGGAAAGAGCTTCACCGACTATCCTGTATACATCAATCCGAACACGTCGATAGGCTACGGACACCAGTTCGTCAACGTCAGCGTAGATCAAGCCGGCAACGTGTACCTTGTCTATACTGACGACCATAACATGTTCTACAGCTTCAGCACCACTTTCGGCCAGACTTGGTCTGGACCCTACCAGATCAGCAAGACGCCGTCCAACACTGCGATCATGCCTTGGAGCGCCGCTCTCGGCAACGGAGCCCTAGATGTAGTCTGGTACGGCACCAGCTACTACGACGGCGTCAACACACCGGATAGCTATCCAATGACGGCTTCCTGGCAAGTATACTTCGCCCAGAACCTAGCCGCAACGACTCCAGGCAGCAAGTTCACCCAGAACACAGCCTCGGGAATTATCCATTACGGTGGCGTCTGTGAATCGGGCGTTGCGTGCACCGGCAACAGGGACCTTCTAGACGACTTTGGAATAGCAGCTAGCCCAACGACTGGATCGGCCGCCATCATCTACACCAACGACCAATACCTGAACACAGCGCTCGAGCCAGCTACTACGCGGACCAGCGGCAGCGGAGTCTGTACCCAAGCTCTCAGCAACAACGTAGACTGCTCCCACACGGACATCGCCGTCCAAACAGGCGGCTCAACCCTTCTAACTACAGCACACCACGTTAAGGCTAGCATAACCTTTGAACAAGTAAACCAAGCACCTAGCCTCACCATACAAATCTCCAACATTGGAGACCAAGCAATCGCATCCCTTTCGATCCAGCTCGCGGGACAACCCCTAAGCCTATCATGGAACCCAGTCATGCCACTCCAGTCCGGACAGACCACATCGACCACGACGACGAGCATTCCATTGGGACTTGTCCTAACGGTTGGAGGAATCTACCAAGTGACCATCACTGCCACACTTTCCGACGGGACGACGGACAGTCAGACTCTGAACGCAATCTACACTCTCGGAGCAGGAATCGGACTATAGGAGGTTAATCCTCCTTCCCCTCCCTTTTTATTGCTTAACTGAAACACATCACATCACTTCCGCAGATCCGAAAGACCCGGAACGACCTTGAAGACAAAACAAGGTAGATGATTATGCGTCCTGATAGACTGTGGCCCGATGACTCGCCGGAGTGAATGCGTATACTTTGTCTGTCTCTGGGTTGTAGGCAATAGTATGTCCTCCCAGATCCGTCTTCACTGTCTGAATGAGCTTCATTGCGTTGGTGTCGAAGACATCGATCGTCCCGGGCTCTCCGATAGCCACATAGAGGTGGTTGAGCCGGGAATTGTAGAATATCACATCAGGAGGACCGGTCAAGCCTGAAGCGCGCGATACCCTTCCCGACTGCAAATCGACGGTGAATAGGCCACCTTGGTCACAGGCGCAGAAGAGCCTTCGATTCTCCGAGTCAATGTCGAGCCCATGGGGACCCTTCGCCGGAATATCGTAGCTGGCTGTTATTCCGTCAGGATCTTTACTTTCGATAGCTACTATCTGTGGCGGCTTGGAAACGTTGACGTAAAAACGGTCCATCTTGCTATCGAAGACCGTCCACCGCGTTCTTCCAGGCACAAAGATGTCGGCAGTTAGAATCTTCTTCTTCGTCTCAACCATAGAGACGGTGATTGGAGCAGGGTCATCCTGTCTGGATACGTTTGCTACGAGAAGAGTGTTCCTCGAAGCATCGAAGGCCAATCCGTTGGGAAAGCCTCCCACGTTCACTTTCTCCAGCTTCCCTTCTCGACCATAAGGAAATAGTCCCACGGTCTTCTCCCCACGGTTAGAAGTGAACACCAAATCTTTTTCGTTAGAAACGAGGACGCCGGCTACGCCAGGAAGGCCGGGAATCGAGTGGAGATATTTGTCGTGTCGGGAGTCGATTACGTCTACCGCGTCATTCGAGGTGTGAGCTACGTATAGCGTCCCTGATTTGACGTGGACGGCGGCGTGGTCGAAGCCGCCGTTTTTCTTGTGCGTTGGTAGTTCTATGTAGCCTACTTGTTTGAGGCTGAAATCGGGGACCTACCGCGCAGGTTGCGCGACGTTGTATTCTAGCTTCTGAGTTCCTTCAGTCTTGAGCTGACAGTACTTGTACAAGGCATCGTAGGTGGGAAATTGCAGTCGCATGTTGTCAAAGTCGTCCTTTGCAAGGTTTCGGAAACCATGTGCCGCTGCCTCTAGGCCCGCCGACTCAGGCTGTGGATTCGGGATTTTCGCGTCTGCACCTCTCACTATTTTTGCCAGTTCCAGAAGAGCTGGATCAGTCAGTTTGTACTTCTTGATGATAGCGTCGAAGCTGACACGCTCTTCGCCGTTCTCTTTGTAGTGGGTCAGTTCTACACCCTTCGCGTCATAGGCTATCGCTCCGGTGTCTTTGACGACTTGCGGAATTGTCTCGGGTGGGACGAAGAGGAATTCGGGGTTCTTATCTACGAACTTTTTGATTAACCAGGGACATGCGATGCGGTCGACTTTCGCCTTCTCTCGTGTAACCCATTTCATGGGATTCGCCTGTGTTGATTATCTATGTAAATCATTACCTAGTAGTGTAGCTGATCGGAAGATTGCTCCTTGGCTGAATCTCTCCCAGTCCCGAATCCATTAGCCCTATGCGCGTAATCAAAGGCTCCTAAGCTCTCTAGAGAGACCGTAGCCATCATTCAAGTCTAGCGAGTCACACAACTAACAACGTAGTTACCAGGAGAAGAAGCGTTGCAACTGCGAATGCTCAAGGGCAAGATCCATAGAGCGAGGCTCACGGGCGCGGACATCAACTATGAGGGCAGTATTGAGATCGACTCGTCTCTGATGGAAGCTGCGGGAATCATACCCTTCGAGCAAGTAGACATCTGGAACATCACCAACGGAGAACGATTCTCAACATACGCACTCTCAGCTCCTAGAGGAAGCGGGACCGTAGCGGTCAACGGCGCCGCCGCCCGCAAGGTTCAGCCTGGCGACGAGGTCATTATCACAGCATTCGGCTGGATGAGCGAGAAACAGGCGCAGAATTGGAAACCCCACGTTGTTTTTGTCGACCGTGAAAACAGGCTGAAACCCGGCCCGCATGTCCGGCGCATGCTTGCCAAACGAGAAGTCCTCCGCTAGATCTTACAACTACAGCTTTCGGCCACTTGCTAGAAACATCGGTATCTTCACCTGTCCATGCTCTAGTGTTGTTGAACAGCATGATTCCAGTCCCTCGACCCTTACGTCAGCGAGACCGGCTTGGTCCAAAATGGTTCTAACGCGCGAGATTTCGAAACCAAGCCATCTGTCTGCATGTTCCCTACGGAGAAAGTCGAAATTGTGATGTTGAAGATCAGACAGAGCGAGTCTTCCGCCAGGGACTAGCACGCGAGCCATGTCCTTGACGGCAACATCAGGGTTCAGACAATGGTGCAAAATCATGTTGCCGATTACTGCATCTACAGACGCATCGGGTAGGGGAATCTGCTCAACATTTCCAATCTTGAACTCGACATTCCTCCCGCTGAGCTTTACCCTCGATTCGCCGGTCATTGCCTCCGAGAAATCGAGAGCAATCACTTTTCGAGCAATCTTTGCAGCGCCCTCAGTAAGAAACCCAGTACCTGCACCCACATCCAGAACTGTGTCGCTTGGCAGGACTTTGGCCGCTGCGAGGACTGCGTCCCGAACCTCGTCACCATAGAAGCTCTTTCTGAGGACGTCCCAACTTCCCGAAACCTCTCCGAAGTACTTCTCAGCTTCCCGAGACATGTCCCACGGAGATACAATCGTTGGAATCAGGTTAATGAACGCATTCTGCGAATGTGCTACAGAGGCTGGAGGCTCATGGCAAAGATCGATCGCTATCATGTCGTGGCTAGATTCGCCCGATTGTTTCCAGACCCAGCCATCTTCGAAGATCAGGACCACCTGGTCGAGAGATACCTGGTACAGACCGGTCTTCCACGAGAGAAGGCAATCTATCTCTACCAAAACGAGGATGAAATAATTCCGGTTGACGATTCCGGAAAGCCGGCCGTCGCATTAGGCACCGCAAGTT
>Ga0209154_1000562_pt1 | contig 24306 bp, 24 predicted proteins | sample GraSoiAngelo_121_FD_185878 | JGI IMG/M metagenome (GOLD analysis project Ga0209154, IMG submission 185878) | Grasslands soil microbial communities from the Angelo Coastal Reserve, California, USA - 14_0919_12_20cm (SPAdes) (version 2) | ecosystem: Environmental > Terrestrial > Soil > Grasslands ... | reverse complement strand
GAATCCATGTCCATATCCGCGGGTGATAGACTCTCCGTCAACATCGGCTCCTGCGGCCGGTAGCGCTCCAAGGCTGCGGTCAGCACCTGAGGATCGCTGGTGAAGTCCTGCACCATCTGCAGGTGGTCAGTCAAGGTGAGCACGGCCATGCGCCGGTTCGATTTGCTCTGCTCCTCGACATACTTGCGCATCTGCAGCCGGCCGTACGCCTGGTCCCGGAACGGCGTGTTCGCCGCGTCCAGCACGAAAGCGGTGATGGGGCCGCCGGGGGAAAGGAGCTCAGGCCGATTGGAATAGATTCCGGGGCCCAATTGAAGGGGGGCTGCGGCTTTAGCCGCCTCTTGCGGAGTCGTAAACGCAGCAATCTTCTGCCTCTTGCCGTTTTCCTCGAGAATGAAGTCTTCCGGCTTCAGATCTGTTACCGGCTGGCCTTTCTTATCGGTCACCACCACATCCACCAGCACCATACGTGTATTGGCGCCGATGGTAGAGGCGGGAATCTCGGTTATTGACTGCCGGGATCGAGCAGGAATTACGGTGAGAGTCAAACCGAGCAGCACTGGACAGGCATTTACACCCACCACGTGAGCCCCGATCGACTTCATGGTCATCCTCCCACACAGAAAGGCCAGAAAGACACTCTGCGCGTTATGCCCCCGCTTCCAATTGGCTCTGAGCACGGGTCTTCGGCTGTAAAGAGGCGTCAGTTATATGGCCGTCTCCCCCGAAACGGAGGTTCCTCTCGCTCTAAGGTCTTTTCCGGACGCTTCGGCTGTTTTTCTCCCGCGGTGAACACCCGCTCTTCACTGCGTCCAATCCGCTTGTGCGCGTACAAGCCTTCCAGCACAAATTCCGCGGCGGACACTTGTACCTCCGGAGCATCCTTGCCACCGACCTCCAGCGGTCCGAGTTTCTCCATCAACCCTTGGATGCCCTTCAAACCACTCAAGACTTCCTGGGCCGCCGCGCTATCCGACAAACCAATTTCTCCGCCCAGATCAAACCACTGCACGACCTGCTGCATGTTCACGCCGGCGAAGTATTCGTCAAAAGTTTTGGCGATGGCGGTGCGGATCAGTTCTTTGCTGACGTTGTCCGCGCCCTTCATTTCGCCTTCGTATTCGAGTTCCAGCTTGCCGGTGATAGCGGGCATGGCTGCATACACATCGCTGATGCGCGGCACCGCGGTTTTTTCTTCATTGCGCAAAGCGCGCCGCTCAGCATTGGAAATCACATTTTCCATGCAGCTGATGGGCAAACGCTGGCTCACGCCCGAACGTTTGTCAACGCGCTTGTCTTCGCGGGCGACGAAGGCAATCCGCTCGATCACTTCCTGTACATACTTCGGCAGGTGCAAGCGATATCCGTTTCGCTGAGTCCAGGCCTCCTGCGCCGTAATGGAAATTCCTTCTTCCACCGTGGCCGGATAGTGGGTACGAATCTCCGAGCCGATGCGGTCCTTCAGGGGCGTAATGATCTTGCCGCGCGCCGTGTAATCTTCCGGATTCGCGCTGAACACCAGGGCAACATCCAGCGGCAGGCGGATGGGATAACCCTTAATCTGTACGTCGCCTTCCTGCATGATGTTGAACAGGCCTACCTGGATCTTGCCCGCCAGATCCGGCAATTCGTTGATGGCGAAGATGCCGCGGTTGGCCCGTGGCAGCAGTCCGTAATGTACTGTCAGCTCGCTGCTCAGTTCATGTCCGCCCCGCGCCGCTTTAATCGGATCGATGTCGCCGATCAGGTCAGCAATCGTGACGTCAGGAGTCGCCAGTTTCTCAACGTACCGCTCTTCCGGTGTCAGATAGGCGATCGCTGTCGCATCGCCGCACTGTTGCACAAGTTCGCGGCAGCGCTTGCAGATCGGCGCATACGGATTGTCGTGAATCTCGCAGCCGGCAAGGTACGGCATCTGCTCGTCCAGCAGCGAGGTTAGCGAGCGCAGGAGGCGGCTCTTAGCCTGTCCACGCAATCCCAGCAGAATGAAGTTATGCCGCGACAGGATCGCATTCACGATCTGTGGCACGACCGAATCCTCATAACCTACGATGCCGGAGAAAATCGGCCCGTCCTGGCGCAGCTTCTTGGCCAGATTCTCCCGCAGTTCGTCCTTCACGTGCCGCGTTTTGAGAAGTGGTTCGGGAAATGGACTGTGGCGCAACTCGCCGAGCGTCCGAGGCAGACTCATGATCGCAAAAACCCCCACGGGAAACCGCCGTTCTGGCTTCGATTATACCCCCACTCGCGTCGAACCTCGTGGCACAATGCGTCCCATCGTCTGGCGTCATCCTGAGCCGACGAAGGTTTGCGAAACGACATTGCGCGCACAACTTAAAGGTCAGTCTTGCGCGCAAGATCCCTCGCCTCGCTGCGCTCGCTTAGGGCAGGCTCTTTGCAGGCTTCGAGCCCGCTCAGGATGACGCCATTACCTTAGTATGCTTGTGGTTGCGAAGTTGCGAAATTTCAACAGCCCGCTCTCACTGCGCGTGCCCGTTCCCGCCTGCCTTCTGGCGGACCTGCACGGTGCGCTTCAGCTTGGGAAGGATAGCTTCGAAAGCAGTGATGATGGCTTCCATCCGCTCGGCCTCCGAGCGCATCTCGAGAAGGGTTTGTTTGAAGTCCAGATCCAAAGGCAAAGACCCGGCCAGATAAAAGGATATCTTCTCTTCTCCTTCCGGCAGGTTCTGCTCGGCACTCGCCATGGCCATGATCTCCGCGTGCAGCTTCACCGCGTGTTCGATTTGCTGCTGGGTAGCGCGTCCCGGTTCGTCGTCAAAATAGAAAACCTCCGCCTGCAGGAACGATCGTTCTTCGGTGATCTCTAGCACTTCAAAGCGTTGGCGCCCTTCGGTAACGATATCCATTTTCCCGTCCGGGTACTTCTTGGTGACCGCTACGATTTCCGCCGTACACCCGATATCCGCCAAGCCTTCCTCCTCCGTCTTCACGATGCCGAACACCTTTTTCTGTTCCAGGCACTCATGGATCAGTTCCCTATATCGAGGTTCGAAGATGTGCAGAGGCAGAGGCGTGCCCGGAAACAGCACAACGTCGAGAGGAAACAGGGGTAGGAGCGGCTTCACCAAGCCTCCGGCTCACCAGCGGTGTGAACTCTTCGATTGTACGCCAGAGCTTGACTTACAAACCGCCGGGAGACTACAAGCACGGCATGGAAATCTCCGGAAAAGTGGTCGTGGTGACGGGCGCCTCGATGGGCATCGGCGAGGCCATCGCTAAAGCTTTTGCCGACCGCGGCGCCAGCGTCGTTTTGCTCTCCCGCGATGCCAGTCGCGCCGAATCTGCCCGCGGCCGCATCGGACACGCCGAGCGCACCCTCGCTCTCGCCTGCGACGTGCGCAATCGAGAAGAGATCGAGCGCGTTCTCAGCCTCACACTCCATCACTACGACCGCATCGACGTTTGGATCAACAATGCGGGTCACGGAATGCCGGATTCGGTTGCCGCCATGGACATGGCCGCTTGCCGCGATATGTTTGAAGCCAACCTCTTCGGCGCCATCGACGCCATGCAGGCCGTGATCCCAGTCATGAAGCAGCAGGGTGCGGGCACGATCATCAACATATCGAGCGTTGCCGGACACATTCCGCTCCCTTATCACGCTGCCTACAGCGCCACGAAATTCGCGATGAATGCCATCGGCAAGGCGGCCAATATCGAACTTCACACTGCAGGCATCCACGTGATGACGGTTTGTCCCGGTTATGTCAGCACGGATTTTCGATCCCACGCCGCTCCGGGGAGAGAAGGGAAAGATCTTCGTCCCAACCCCCAGCGTGGCATCTCCGCCCCGCGAGTGGCTCGGGCTACTCTTCAGGGGTACATCAGGCAGAAGAGGGAAGTGATCGTCCCCTGGTACATGCACGGAGCCGTCAAGATGTACCAGTTGTTTCCCAGTGTGGTGGAGTGGAGAATCGGGAGAATGGCACAGGGAGCCGAGCAATAGGCTGTCCGGCCACTTCAGGGATTAGTTTAGGTAGTAGTCTCGGCGAACTCGGCGATGAATTGCCAGAGACGGTGAGTTTCAGGCCATCAGCATTAGAGATTTTTTCCATCAACAATAAAAAAAATCATCAATCAACAATTTCTCATCCCAGTTCCGTCAGCATGGCTTCCATCTCCGATTGCGCGTGCGCATTCCCAGAACGTTTAGCGCAAACGATTCCGTCGCTTAGCATTTTCTTCGCCTCGTCAACCCGGCCGGCCGCAGTCAGTGCCTGGGCTGCCATGAAGTAAGCCGCCGTATAGTCAGGATTTACAACCAATAGCTTGCGGAATTCTTCAAGCGCCTCGTCCACTTTGCCGGCCTTGCAATATTCCATCGCCAGCCCATAGCGCGCGAATTCGTCTTGCGGATTCTGGGCCAGAATCTCACTTAGCATTGCGACTCGATCCATAAGCCAAGCCTCAAATCAGAGATTACTACACGTGCCATCGACAGCTGGTGGGGTAACAATATTGCCCGCGTCTCACCTAGGCAGTTACAATGTCGGTCACCGACACAAGGAGTTTAGATTTTGGCATGCCCTTTTTTCATGCCGACCCGCAAATACGAGGGCGGCACCTGGCTTCATCCTTCCCGCCTTCCGCTGGGTAGCGGATGGAAAGGTTACTGTACCGCGCCTGGCCACGAGGGCGAGATTCCCAGCCCGGAGCAACTACACGACGCCTGCAATCTGGGTTACGCCAGGACTTGTCCCCGGCATCCCGCTCAATATTTCTGGGACTCCATTCGCTTTACTGTAACCCGCGAATCCGGCCAGCGCATTCTCCTTTGTTACGTCTGTGAAAGGGATCACCGGCCCGGAGATCACGGGGTTCTTGAATACGATGCCGGCGACGATCGATGGACCGCCTCGCATCGCGACTTCCGCGTTCAAAAAATGGCGGAGTGCTACCTCGAATCTTACCTGCTCCGCAAGAACGGTTCGGCCGTTGCAGGCTGACACCATGGACGATTCCGATCACGCATTTCTGCCCCGGCCCGTTCGCGACTCGCAGTCCGACATGGCCGAAATCGTTCTCCCCAACGACACCAACCCTCTCGGCACGCTTCTGGGCGGCCGTCTCATGCATTGGATCGATTTGGCCGGCGCGCTTGCCGCCCATCGTCACTCGCGACACTATGTCGTCACTGCCTCCATCGATCACCTCGATTTCCTTTTCCCCGTGCGTGTCGGCGACCTGGTTATCCTGCGCTCCTCGGTGAATCGTGTTTTTCACACTTCCATGGAAGTTGGAGTCAAGGTGTGGGTGGAAAACTACATAGCCGACACTTGCCATCACGTCAGCTCGGCTTATTTAACTTTCGTCGCCGTGGACAGGAACGGCAAGCACCTGTCCCTTCCCGCCGTGATTCCCGAGAGCGACGAGGAAAGGCGCCGCTACGAGGATGCAGGCCGTCGCCGCGAAATCCGCCGTTCCGAGCTGGAGCGCCGGCGCCGCAATCAACTGCGTTAACGCGTCTTCAGGACGCGAGAGTCACATCCCTGGGCCCGGTTGCGCTTGAATAATTGTTGCTCGGTACTGAGTTCATCATGGACAGTCGGCTGTTAGTTGACTGCCTGCATTTTGCCTTCCCGCAGCTTTATGCTTCCAGCTTCAGCGGCTTCTATCTTCCTCGCATGATGGCGCTGTGGCTGCTGATGCTGCGCGCTATCGGCATCGAGTTTCGCGTGCACATCCCCAACCCGGTCTGGGAAAGCTTTTTCGACGCCAATCTTTTCCCTGGCCAGTGCGCTGCTGGCGATTTTCTTTGGAGCTGCCTTAGGCAACCTGATCCGCGGAGTGCGCTCGGTCCGGACGGCTATTTTTTTGAACCGCTTTGGACCAATTGGCGCGTCGGCCCCAATCCCGGCATTCTCGACTGGTGCACCGTCCTGGCTGGTCTGGTAGCTTTGGCCGCGATCGCCGTGCACGGTGCGCTCTATGTGGCAGTGAAAACCGAGGCAGCTCTTGCCGCCCGCGCGTGTGGCCTCGCCGTGACGGTGTCGCCCGTCCCGTCCCTTCTCACGGTCGCCAGCCTGGCGGCCACGGCGTTGGTCCGCCCCACCGTGATGAACATTACCGGCAACATCCGGTCGGCGTTCTCGTGCCCATTGTCGTCGTCGGGTCATTGGCCGCCATGATCTGGGCGGCGTCGAAAGCGAAAGAAAAACTCGCCTTCCTTGCGTCGGGCCTTTACCTCACCGGGATGCTCGGAGGGGCGGCGTTCGCACTTTATCCCACGGGGCTGCCCGCGCGCGTTGGTGCCTACAGCCTCACCATCCGCAACACTGCCGCCGGACACCATGGACTGTGGGTAGGACTGGTCGGGTGGATCTTCGGTCTGACCCTCGCGCTGGCCTGCTTCTTCTTCATCTATCGCAGGTTCAAAGGCAAGGTGCAGGTGGAAGGCGAAGGCTACTAAGCTCCTCACCCCTACTTCAGGGTAGAGACCCGGCTTGCCACGTTTCTCTCTTTCTCTCGAACAGATCGCATGCCGCTGTGATTAGCCGTTATAATCGTTTGGTTGAGGCTTTACTCCTGGAACTCAGAAGGTGATCCCGTGAGCCACATGCATGCGCCCCATCCCGGTCAGCAACCCGCAGGTCCCCAGCCGATCCCTGGCGTTGACACCATCATCGCCGTGGGTTCGGGCAAAGGCGGTGTAGGCAAGACCACGCTCTCGGTGAACCTGGCGCTCGCTTTGTCGAAGGTCGGCCACAAAGTGGGCCTGCTTGACGCCGACGTTTATGGTCCCAACGTTCCGCTCATGCTTGGCGCTAGCGCCACGCCGCGCGTTGTCGGCGACAACCGCATCGTTCCGCTCGACATTCACGGTCTGAAGGTGATCTCGGTTGGCTTCCTCAATCCCGGCGACAAGCCTCTCATCTGGCGCGGTCCCATGTTGCACTCGATCATGCGCCAGTTCCTGGGCTCGGTGGAGTGGGGACAACTCGATTACCTCGTCGTCGATCTGCCTCCCGGCACCGGCGACGTCGCGCTCTCGCTGATCCAGACCGTGCCGCTCACCGGCGCGATCGTAGTTTCTACGCCTTCCGACGTTGCCCTACAGGATGCCCGCAAGGCGATCGAGATGTTCCGCCAAGTCAAGGTCGACATTGTCGGCCTGGTCGAGAACATGAGCTACTTCGTCTGCCCGCATTGCCATCACGAAATTGACATCTTCTCCAAAGGTGGCGGAGAAAAAACCGCCCAGCAGTTTGGCATCGCTTTTCTGGGAAACGTAGAACTCGATCCCGACATCCGCAAAGCCGGAGACACCGGCAAGCCCGTCGTGCTGACGGGCGAAGATTCTCCCCCCGCGAAGTCGCTCTATGCCTTCGCGCGCAAGGTGGCCTCTCGCGTAAAGGAGATCAAGTCCACAATTCCGGAGAGCGTAATCCAGATTCAGTGAGTATGAGTAGAGACGCGGCTCGCTCTGTCTCCTTGGTCTCGGCTTCTAAAGCGAGCCGGATCATGAGTTCAGGAATCATCCGGCGAAGTCGAGGGACCTCGAGTTTTGGAGAGCCAAGAATCGAACCCCGGGCCGCGCAGCGGCGGGATGGGACGGGCCGGCCGGAAGCGCTGGGAAAAGGAACATCAATGTACTGCGTCAGGCAAGGGCCATCAGCTCTCGATCTTGTCATCGTGACTCTCGTTCTCGAAACCTCCCCAACCGGAACGCCGCCAGCGGGTCCCCATGTTCCATCACCAGACGCGCCACCATTTCTCCCAGCGCCGGTCCGTGTTTGAACCCGTGTCCTGACCCGCCGCCCACCAGCCAAATATTATCCACCCCGGGATGCCGGTCAATGATGAAGCCTTCATCCGGACTGTTCTCGTACTGGCACACCCTCGTCTCGACGAGCGGCGCATCTTTCATCCCCGGAAAACGAAAAGCCATATAGTCGCGAACCCGTTTCAGAGTTGCGCTGCTCACCACCCGCTCCCCCGAACTTGGATCAAATTCCGGCCCCCGCGTGTCATCAGCAATCTTGAAGCCGCGTCCCTGGTTCCCCGGAATGCCATACAAAAAGTGCTCACGATGATCAGCCCAGACCGGCAGCTTTCTCTCCTCAAATCGGTCATCCCCGGGCGGGGTACCGAAGAAGAACACATCTTGTCTGGTAGGACGAATCTTGTCTCCAATTACCTGCGGAAAAAGTCTTCCCAGCCATGGACCACAAGCAAACACATATTGATCTGCGACCAGCGTGGTGCCATCGGAGAGCGCTAATCCTTTCCAGTTCCGTCCGTCGATTCCTTCGGTGGACGCCGCCGCCTGCCGAAACTCCCCGCCCTCCGCAATAAATCCATCCACTACCGCCTGACACGCAATACGCGCGGTCAGGTACCCGCTCTCCGGCTCATAAATTGCCCAACCCACGCCTGCAAAGTTAATCTGTGGCCAACGCTTCTCGAGGTCCGCCCAAGCAAGCTCTTCGTACTTAACTCCCGCCGCCCGCAGCTCCGCCAAGGATCCCCGTTCGAACGAATCATCTCCTGCGGCCATCCACAGCACGCCGATGCGATGAAGGAATTGTCGCTGCCATCGGTGTTCGTGTTCCTGCCAGAGTTCGAGCGCCCGCGCAGCCATTTTGGTGTAAGGCTGGTTGGGACCGTAGGTTCCACGGATGACCCGTGTCTCCCCGCCGGAAGAAGCTCGCGAATTTCCCGGACCCCAGTTATCAATCAGGGCCACACTCGCGCCACGGCGGAGCAGGCACAAGGCGGTCCAGCCGCCGAATGCGCTTGCACCAACGACTACTACCTGAGTTTTTTGCATGGTTCCTTAACTAAGCCGAGACTTGCCCCGCACCTCCAGTTCTTCAAGCGGAAGCACTCTAACATGGAGAGTGCTAATGCTTGACAGGTGGTAAGTCGCTTCCTAGAATCCAAGTAGGAGCCCCCTGAGTCCTTTATCTAAGCTTCTGCATCTAAAGGTACTTAGGGAGGACTGAGCACAACGGGGGAAGAAGCGGAGTCCGGCTCGGGCTCAGCCGCACGCATGAATATGCCTGCCTTACCCATCGGCGGACGCGAACGCGAGATCCTCACGGCCATTGTGGAAACCTTCATTGCCACAGGCGAGCCGGTTGGATCGCGCACGCTGTCGCGTTCTAACCGGGAGGGGCTCAGTCCGGCCAGCATTCGCAATGTTATGGCCGATCTGTCCGACGCCGGCTACCTTGAGCAGCCGCACACCTCGGCCGGCCGCGTGCCCACTCCCGAAGCTTATCGCTACTACGTCGAACAGCTCACCGGCGAGGCCCGACTATCCCACGAAAACCGGAACATCATCCAGGACTCGTTCCAAGGCGTCAGCGACGTCGAGGAGTTCATGGAACGCACCTCGCACGTGCTGTCGCTGATTTCGCACAATGTCGGGGTTGCAGTCGCCACAACTGGCGCACGGAATGCCTTGGAGCACGTCTACTTCTCGCGCCTGGGCGACCAGAAGGTTTTGGCCGTGCTTGTCACCAAGTCCGGCCTGGTACGCGACCGTGTGCTCCGCCTCGACATCTCGCAAACCGATCTGGACTTAGCGGCGCGCTACATCAACGACAATTTTCGTGGCTGGACCATGGAAGCCATGCGCGCCGAACTGGTTCGCCGCATCGAACAGGAGCGCAGCGAATACGACCACCTCATGAAATCGATTGAGCAGCTCTATAACCAGGGAGCCTTGACGGCCGAGCAGCCTGCCCAGGCCGTCTATGTGGAAGGGGCCGCCAACCTGGTCGCGAACGAGCAGGACCGCCAGCGTCTGCAGGAGTTGCTGAAGACCCTGGAAGAGAAGCAAAAGATTATCGAGCTGCTCAGCGCCTACCTTGACGCCAAGCAGGAAGCGGTACGCGTCGTGATCGGTTTGGACGAGGCTTTGCCCTCGATGCGCAATTTTGTGCTAATCGGCGCTCCCGCTCGCGTCGGCGGCGAGGTCATCGGCTCGCTGGCTGTCATCGGTCCCACCCGCATCGATTACCAACACACCATGACTGCGGTCTCGTACATTGCGCGCCTGTTCGATAAAATTCTTAACGAATCTGAGTGAGTTGCATGGGAAAAACAAACGGAAAAACGGAAGTTGAAAATCCGAATCTTGATTTAGAGCACGAGCTGCCCGCGTCAGACGACGCCGAGGAGGAGCAGCCGTCAACCCGGGCAGAAGGGCCGTCCCCTCAGACCGTTGCGTCCCCAGAAGTGGAACGGCTCAAGGTCGAGCGCGACACCTTGCTGGATCGTCTGGCCCGGCTGCAGGCCGAATTCGAGAACGCCCGCAAGCGCGCCGCCCGCGAGCAGCAGGACTATCGTGAGTATGCTTTGGTCGACGCGGTCAAGGCCTTGCTGCCGATTCTCGACAGCTTTGATCTCGCGCTCGAGGCCCCCGGCCCGGAAGCCTCAGAATTCCGCTCGGGCATTGAGCTGATCAATAAGCAATTGCACGACACGTTGGTAAAGTTGGGACTCCGGCCTATTCCGGCCAAGGGCGAACCCTTCGATCCCCATCTGCACGAGGCGATCGAAATGGTCGACACAAGCGAAGCCAAGGATCACGAAGTGCTCGAAGAATTGCAGCGGGGTTACAAATTGAAAGACCGCCTGCTGCGCCCGGCGATGGTGAAAGTGGCGCGCAATCCGAAATCGTAAGAAGAAGTTTCGAGTTTCAAGTTTCGACTGGGCGTCGGCAAACTCATCGGAACCTTGCAAGAAGAAACTCGAAACTGTACCGGAGGCAAACAATTCTGACTTCTAACGGGAAACGCGACTACTACGAAGTGCTGGGCGTCAGCCGTTCGGCCACCGACGCCGAGATCAAGAGCGCTTACCGCAAGCTGGCCATGCAGTACCATCCCGACCGCAATCCCAACAACCCTGACGCGGAGGAAAAATTCAAGGAGTGCAGCGAGGCCTACGCCATTCTGGCGGACCAGGAGAAGCGCGCCCGCTATGACCGCTTCGGACACGCCGGCATCGGTACCGCTGCCGGAGCAGCCGGTTTCGATCCCAGCATCTTTCAGGATTTCAGCGACATCTTCGGCGATTTCTTCGGCTTTGGCGACCTGTTCGGCGGCGGCGGCCGTCGCCGCACCCGGGCCCAGCGTGGCGCCGATCTGCGCGAAGATTTGACCCTGGAGTTTGAGGAAGCTGCGTTCGGCGCCGAAACCCAAGTCAATGTGCGCCGCCACGAACCCTGCGAGGACTGCAAAGGCTCCGGCGCTGCCCCGGGCAAGGCTCCCGTTTCCTGCCGCACCTGCGGGGGGCGTGGCCAGGTCCGCTACCAGCAAGGTTTCTTCAGCATCGCCCGTACTTGCACTACCTGCCAGGGAACCGGCCAAGTCATTACTGATCCCTGTCCCAAATGCAAAGGAGAAGGTCGGACGCTGCGCCAGCGCACGGTGGAAACCAAAGTTCCTGCCGGCGTCGAAGACGGCACCCGCATTCGCTACGCCGGCCTAGGCGAAGCCGGCTATTTCGGAGGCCCGCCCGGAGACCTCTACGTAGTCCTGCATGTTAAAGAACATCCGTTCTTCGAGCGCGTGGGCAACGACCTGCACTGCCTAATTCCCATCTCGTTTTCGCAGGCCGCTTTGGGAACCGAGATCAAGGTGCCCACGCTCGACGGCGATCACGCCCTGAAAATTCCCGACGGCACGCAGTCCGGCACATCGTTTCGCATCAAGAACAAGGGCATTCCGATGCTTAACGCACACGGCAAGGGCGACCTGTTTGTGGAAATCCGTGTGCAGACCCCGACGAAGTTGAACAAGCGCCAGCGCGAACTTCTGCAGGAACTGGACGGAACCATTCGCGTGGAAAACCGCCCCCAACGCCGCACCCTGCTCGGCAAAGTGAAGGACATCTTCGCGTAATTCCCATAGCTGGTCATGCTGAGCGAGCCTGGGCTTTGGCGGGCGGAAGCTCACGCGAGTCGAAGGATCCCTACCCTGTTAACTTCCCCTCGGTCGAGCCGTGAGGGATTTTCTTTCCCAACATCGCGTTTACAATGAGGCTTCCATGACACGCCGCCGCTGGATTGCCGACGAATCTTCCGCCCACCGCGCGGCGCTCACCGGCGCTCATGCCGATCACTTGATTCGAGTCCTCCGCGCAGAGGTCGGCCAGGAGTTCGATATCGCCACCGCTGGCGCCGTTCGCCGCGCTCGCATCACGGCCATCCACGATCATCGGGTTGAATTTGACCTGGGAGACGAAGTTGGAGCGGCCCGACCGCTCGAAATCACCCTGGCCCTCGCCGTCTTCAAGTTCGATCGTATGGAGTGGGCCATCGAGAAGGGCACAGAACTCGGCGTGTCCCGCATCGTGCCGCTGATCGCCCAGCGCAGCGATGCGCATCTTGCCTCCGCTTCTGCTAGCAGAGTGGAACGCTGGCGCCGCATTGCGCGCCAAGCATCCGAGCAATCCCGCCGCATCTCGCCGCCGGAAATCGCCCAGCCACTGGAATTGAGAGCAGCCGTCACCCTGGAGGGAGCCACACGAATCGTGTTGGCTGAATCGGAAGAGCAACTCTCCCTGAAGCAGGCCCTCGAATCCCACTCTGCGGAGGCCGGCGTCATAGTCGCCGTCGGCCCCGAGGGCGGCTGGACTCCTGCCGAGCTGAAACTCTTCCAACAATCAGGCTGGATGTCAGCCTCTTTGGGAGATACCATCCTGCGTGCCGAGACGGCCGCCATCGCCGCCATCGCCGTTATATCCTCAGAGCTTTACTAGAACTGCTCTGGCGAATCGGTCTTCGATAGGGCAAGCCGTCGACCCCGAGCGCGATCAGCCCCCGCAGGGGCGTCGCGATAAAGCCTGGCTCTTCAGGGCTGGGTCAACCGCAAGTAAATGTGCCAGGTCCCCGGAGGGACGCGCAAGCCCCACACCATGCATGAACGAACGCCACCATCATGGCTAGAACCCAGGTTTCCTGCTTCCGTTTGACCCGCCATCATTTCCTGGACCGCCGGCCATCGGATCTCATCGCCATCTGCGCCGATGTCTGCGGCATCCAGGCCCAACTTTCCTCCGCAGCCGAACTCGCGCTCTGGGCGAGGAACCAGGAACTCACGCACGCTGATATCCAATCCGCACTCTGGAAAGGGAAAACCCTCGTCAGAGACCTCCTGCATGCGCCAGACCCTCCACTGGCTGCCCGCCAGTGATTTTTCCATCTACATCAACGCGCTCCGAACCAGCCGCATCGCGGCCTTGATGCGGATCATGTCCAAATTCGGCATTACGGAAGACGAAATGGATGACATGAACCAGGTCATGGTTGATCTGGTTGCCGACGCTGCTGTGCCGCAAGGCGATCTGATCGCGCAGCTCGAACCGAAAGTAGGCAAGCGAGTACGCGCCTGGATGGAAAAGGTCTGGAGTCCCTGCAAAGCCGCTCAGAAGGTGTGATCTGTTACGCCCCGGATCAGGGGGGCGAAGTCGCTTTCCGGCGAGTCGAAAATTGGCTTCCCAGACAGAAGCGAGTTCCGGAAGACAAGGCTATACAGATCCTCCTGCGCGGATATCTGCGCGCCTACGGCCCCGCGCGCGTCCACGATTTCTCCGCGTGGTTGGGAATTGCGATGAAGGAAGCCAGGCGGGTCGGGGATTCGTTGCTCCCTGAACTGAAGGAAGTGCCGGTGGAGAACGAGAAGGTGTTCATTCTCGCTCGCGATCACGAAGAACTGAGGAATGACCTCAACGCGCCAATCCTGCGCCTGCTGCCCGCTTTCGATCCCTACCTGCTGGCCCACGCAGAAAAGGATCATCGGCTCGAAGACAGCCACTACAAGCGCGTCTTCCGCCAGGCAGGATGGATCTCGCCAGTAATCCTCCTCGACGGCAGAATCGTCGGTCTGTGGTCGTACACCCGCTCGAGAAACAGTTTCACCGTCGACATTGAACCATTCACATCGTTCCGTGGGCCGGTTCGCGCAAAAATCGAACACGAGGTCGAAAGCCTCGCGCACTTCCTGGAAGCAACCTGTGCGATTCGGTATGGCAATTAAGTCTAGTAGGGGTGGAGACGCGGCTGGCCGCGACTCCGATTCTGACTGTTCCGGATCCCTAGGACCTACGCATCCTTCTCTGCTATGCTCGTCTGAATGCCGTTGCCCAAGACCTCCCCTTGCACTCCCGACGATCGCCAGCGTCAGGCCATCGAACATGTGCATGGTCCGATGCTGGTTGTGGCCGGTGCGGGCACCGGCAAAACCACGGTCCTCACGCGCCGCATAGCGCACCTGATTCGTGAAGGTCACGCCTGCCCCGACGAGATTCTCGCGCTCACCTACACCGACAATGCCGCCCAGGAAATGCGCGAACGGGTGCAGAAGGAACTAGGCGCCGCTTGCGCGGTTCAGGCCAGCACGTTCCACGCGTTTTCGAATAACCTCCTGCATGCCCGCGGTAAGAACTTCGGCGTGCTCGATGATAAAGACCTCTGGATTTACTTGCGCAAGCGCATCCGCGAACTCCATTTGAATTACTTCGTCCGTGCCGCCAACGTGAGCAAATTCCTGGATGAGTTGCTCGACTTCATGCGCCGATGTCAGGACGAGCTGGTCGGTCCGGAAAAGTACGCGGACTATGTCGCTCGACTCGAACGGCGCGAACTGCCCATCCCGCGTGTCACGAAATCGAAAGATCAGATTCCGGACGAGGAAGTGCTGGGCCGTTGTCGTGAGATCTCGTCCGTGTTTGCCACCGTGGAACGGATGCTCGCCGAAGAGAACCTCGGCACCTTCGGACACATGATCACACGCGCCTGTGAACTCCTCGCCGCCCATCCGGAACTCTTGTCGCGCGAGCGCGCCCGGGCCCGCTTCATCCTGGTTGACGAATTCCAAGACGCCAACTTCGCCCAAGTCAAGATTCTGGAAAAACTCGCTGGGACCGAGCAAAACATTTTTGCCGTCGGCGATCCCGATCAGGCGATTTATCGCTTCCGGGGAGCCTCCAGTGCCGCGTTCGGATTATTCCAGCGTCACTTTCCGGCAGCCCAGCTGGTGTCGCTCGAAAAGAACCAGCGCTCGCTGACGCCGATTCTTCGCTGCGGCTTCGCAGTGATTTCCAAGAATCCGCCAATTTTTCCCGCCGGCCTCGGTGCCAGACTCCGTTATCGCCGGGCGCCACTGCAAGCGGCTCGGGCACTGGAGGGTCACAACGAGGGCAGGGAACTACCCGAAGATCCTGTCGAAGGAGTCCTGTGGCGTGACCGGGAACTCGAATCGGCGGACCTGGTCGGCGTGATTCGTCAGAAACACCGCAAGCTCAGGACCTCGTGGAAGAACTTTGCCATCATCTATCGCAACCACAATCACCGCGACGAGGTCGTGGAAGAGCTTTCCCGCTGGAACATTCCGTTCTCCATCGAGAACATGGATGTCTTGGACACGCCCGCAGTACGCGACCTGCTGGCATGTCTTGGTGCCGTGGTTTCAACCGCGGACAGCGCCAGCCTGTTCCGTGTCGCTGCGCTGCCGCAGTTCGCCATGGACCCGGAGAAGCTTCGCGCCGCCATGAGGGCCGCCGAAAAACAAACCAATCTGGCATCCGTGATGGAGAAGCTGGAACGCGGCCCGGCCGTTCTCCAGAAACTCCATGATGCACGGGAAGAGATCGCTCGTTCCAAGGCCCAAGCGCTTGCCGCCCTGGGCATTCTCATCCGAAGTTTCGAATTGCAGGATTCAGCGGTGGTTCATGCCGTGCTCAGTTTCGTCAAAAGCTGGGAAAAGAAGGCGATCACCAAGACCGGAGAAGCCGGAGAGCTGCTCGAATATCTCGAATACTTCAAAGAAGCCCGCGGCGCAATCCCCATGGCCGCGCGCGACCAGGATGCTGTCCACCTCATGACCGCACACGGCGCCAAAGGCCTCGAGTTCGATCATGTCTTCATCATCCGAGCCAGCGCTCCCTCTTTTCCGCTCGGCTACCGTGAGCCTCTTTTCGAATTTCCGCGTGAGCTCCGCGACCAAGATTCGCTCGCCGAGGATGAAGGCAAGCAGCTAAACGATCAGGAAGAGCGCCGCTTGTTTTACGTCGCCATGACCCGCGCCCGCGATTCCCTCGCCATCTATGCCAAGCAGGGCACCGGCAAGGACACGACGCCTCCCGGTTTCCTGCGCGACCTGCTGAAAGATCACAGCCTGGGACACGCCTTACGCCGTCGCAACGCCCGGCCGCTGCAAGTTGATTTATTCGCGGCAGAACAGCCGGCCCAGGCGGTTCTGTCCAACGCCAGCCAGTGGCTCGCGATGCCCCCCGGATTTGCCCTCGCCAACACTCTGAGCGCCACTGCGATCGAGAAGTACGAAGCCTGTCCTCTGCAGTTCAAACTCGAGCGCGAGTGGAGAATTCCTGGCGAAGTTCCCGCCGCCATGCAATATGGCGCTTCGATGCATCGCGTCCTGAGAACCTACTACGACGCCATTCAGTTCAATCGCCCCATGACCGGCGATCAACTTGTCGAACAGTTTCGCACCGACCTCGCCGAAGCCAAGATCGAGGATCGCTACCAGCACGAGCTGTACGAAAAGCAGGGAATTGAGCAACTGCGAGATTTCTTAGCCGCCGCCCGGCAGAAATCTCCGATCGAGGTCCTGCACACCGAACAGGAATTCAAGATTGCCATCGGCGCAGCGAAGATCATCGGCCGCGTCGACCGCATCGATCGCATCACTGGCGAACATGTTGCTATTGTTGATTACAAGACCGGCAAGCCACGTTCGCAGGATGATGCCGATGAGAGTCTGCAGTTGTCCATCTACGCCTTGGCGGCGCGTGAGCGATGGGGTTACCGTTCGGACCGTCTGATGTTCTACAACCTGGAAGACAACACCGCCGTGGTGACCGCGCGCTCAGATTTGCAACTCCAGGAAGCCCGGGCCAGGGTGGAAGACGCCGCGGCAAAAATCGCTGCCGGACAGTTTGAAGCGAAGCCGGGCTTCCAGTGTACCTTCTGTGCCTATCGCAATCTCTGTCCCGCAACCGAGAAGCGGATGTACACAGCAGACCCCGCCAAAAAGGCCGCCACTCGCGCCCATTGAAGCGACACCCAATTCTCTCCCGCGGCATTGCTGCCAGAGAGGTCTCGTCTCTTGTCATTCCGAGCGCAGCCAGGAATCTGGTTTTCAAATCCTGGAGCACAACCGAGCAGGAAGAACTTTCCCACAAAAAACTTTAGGGGACGCTTTTCGCGTCCCCTGGTTCGCTTCTAACTGAGCGATTAGTGTTTCTTTTTCTTCTTTGCCTTCTTCTTGGTTGCCATTGATCTATTCTCCCTTCCATTGTTCATGGACTGTGCAACGGTCTTTTGTTGCGACTGATTGAATGTATAGAGTCATTGAAAAACGATGTCAAGAGAAAAATGCATGTATGAGTCGCGTGTGACTGAGGTCATTCAGCCTCTCCCGCAGAAAAAATTCTCAGCATCGCTGTTGGTGTCAGGTTTCTTTCTCGAATTTTCGTCTCCAGGACAGAGATTGTGCCTCACGGCAACGCGTCCTGATCGAGGCTCTGCGCCGCGATTTCCGAGTTTGACATGGGTGGGCGCGACTATAATGAGTAGTTGTGAAGTCACTCAGGAGCGCTCCTATGGCAGCATTCGACGACGTCGTCATCATCTCGGGAGTCCGCACCCCCGTGGGAAAATTTCAAGGCAGCCTCTCCGACTTCAGCGCCCCCCGGCTGGGCGCGATGGTGGTTCGCGAAGCCGTGAAGCGCGCCAACCTCGATCCCAAGCAAGTGGACGAGTGCATCATGGGCAACGTCGTCCAGGCGGGACTCGGCCAAAACCCCGCGCGTCAGGCTGCCATCTTCGGCGGACTTCCCCCGGAAGTCGGCGCCATGACGATCAACAAGGTTTGCGGCTCGGGACTCAAAGCCGTCGGGTTGGCCGCGCAGGCCATCCAGACGGGCAACAGTTCGGTCGTCGTTGCCGGCGGCATGGAGTCCATGACCAACGCTCCTTATCTTCTGCCCCAAGCACGCAACGGCTACCGTCTCGGCAATGGCCAACTGATCGACTCCATGGTGCATGACGGCCTCTGGGACGTTTACAACGATTACCACATGGGTATCACGGGAGAGAACGTGGCCGAGAAGTACGGCATCACCCGCGAAGAGCAGGATGAATTCGCCTTGCACTCCCATCGCAAGGCGGTCGCGGCGATCAAAGAGTGTCGGCTGAAATCGCAGATTGTTCCAGTCGAGATCCCCCCCAAGAAAAAAGGTGCCGCGCCGGTGATTTTCGATAAGGACGAGTCTCCGCGTGAGGACACTACGATCGAGGTTCTCCGCTCGCTGAAACCAGCCTTCAAGAAGGATGGCACGGTTACTGCCGCCAATGCTCCCGGAGTGAACGACGGCGCCGCCGCCGTGGTGCTTACCAGCGCCGTGTTGGCCAAGCAACTCGACGCCAAGTCGATGGTCCGCGTCGTCGCGCAGGCCACCAGCGGAATTGATCCCAAGTGGGTGATGATGGCTCCCGTCGGGGCCGTCCGCAAAATCTGGGAGAAGACCGGTTGGAAGAAAGATGAAGTCGATCTCTACGAGTTGAACGAAGCCTTCTCAGTGCAAGCTTTGGCTGTGATGCGCGAACTCGGTCTCGATCCGAGCAAAGTGAATGTGAACGGAGGAGCGGTCGCGATCGGCCATCCCATCGGTGCCAGTGGCGCGCGCATTCTGGTAGCGCTTATTTACGAAATGATCCGCCGCGATGTTCACCGCGGCATCGCCGCCCTCTGCCTCGGTGGAGGCAACGCGGTAGCCATGGCAGTAGAGCGGTAGGGTACGCCCGCGTCTCGCCGGCAGCTCGGCTGTTCCTAAAAGTCCTGGGCAGAGGCGGGTCTGGTGTGGACAAGCTGGTGTGGAGGCGGGTCTCGGAACCGCCGGCTCGATTTCAGAGTACCGATTACAACAGAAGAGCCATATCGACCGTGGTTTCGAGTCGGAGAAACTTTCCCTGAGGTGCTGATGAACCGGAGTCTCGCATCCTGGAGCATCCTCTTCTTGGTCATTCTGCTCTCGTGCCGTCTGGGAACAGCGCAAGCTCCAGCCGTACCCGCCGCTCCCAGCCTCAATTACGAGCTAGTCCCGAACTTCTTCCAGCTTCCTCCCGACGAGCATTTTGTCGAGCCCGCCGGAGTCGCCGTAAACTCCAAGGGAACATCTATGTCTTTCATCGCGGCAAGCACCCGCTGATGGAATTTGATCCTTCGGGCAAATTCATCCACAGCCTTGCCGACGACCTGTTCGTCTCGGCTCACATGGTGCGAGTGGATTCCGAGGACAATATCTGGACTACCGACGTGGGCTCGCATGTAGTCCTGAAATTGAGCCCGGAAGGCCGGGTACTGCTGGCGCTCGGCCGCATGCGCATAGCCGGTGACGATGTGCTCCATTTCAATCAGCCCACGGACGTTGCCTTCGACCGCGATGGCAACATCTACGTGAGCGACGGCTACGGCAACTCACGGGTCCTTAAGTTCGATAAGTACGGCAATCCGCTAATGGGATGGGGTATGAAGGGCACCGGACACGGGCAGTTTGATACCCCGCATGCCATCGCAATTGACGGCGACCTGGTCTATGTCGGCGACCGTGAGAATACCCGCATTCAGATCTTCGACACGAATGGCCGCTTTTTGCGGGAATGGCGGCTCGGCCATCCCTTCGGTCTCGTCACTACGCCCGATCACTTCCTATTCATGTGCGATGCCATCGCTGCCCGCATTCTGAAGATCGACCGCGACGGGAAAGTGGTTGGCATTCTGCGTGGTCCGGAACGCGGGCAGGGGCCACACTTTGATCCTCACCAAATCGCCGTTGACAAAGACGGCTCGATCTTTACTGCAGAAGTTATCGGCTGGCGCGCTCAGAAGCTTCATTTAAAGTAAAGAGCTTGGGGTCACGGATTCCTCTTTGCTGGCCAGCGCTCGTCTTACTAACCACGGCCACCAACCACTGGCCACTTAGCCGGTTGCCTGCGACCCGGCCTCGATGGGCAGCGTGACCGTGAACACCGATCCGCCGCCCGGGGCGGACGTTGCTTCGACGTTCCCGCCGTGTTCCTTCAGCACTGCCTTACAGATGCTCAATCCCAATCCTGTCCCTCGCCCGGGCCGCTTGGTCGTGTAAAACGGATCGAAGATGTTAGGCAAATTCTCGGACGGAATCCCAGGCCCGTCGTCCTGAAAGCTAGCCGAGACGGCCTTGTCGGCCCGCCCAAGGCGAATCCGCAGTGTCCCCCTTTCCCGAACTTCGCGAATCGCCTGCTCCGCATTGAGGATGAGATTGAGGAAGACCTGCATCAGCTGGTTGGGATCGCCGATCACCAGGGGCAGAGAAGCGTCGGGCAAGTAATCCACGCTTATGTTGTTCTTGCGCAGCGAGTAAGCGTGAAGATGTAAGGTGCGCTGGACAAGTTCCGCGATATTAACTTTGCTTTTGCCCGGCGCTGGCGGCCGCGAGAAGTACATCAGGTTCTGCACGATTTCAGCCGCGCGTTTCGCCTGCCCGTGCATCATGGCCAAGTGCTTGCGCGATTGCTCTCTGACTTCCGTTTCCTGCAGCATTTCGCTTAGTCCCAGAATACTCGTCAGAGGATTATTGAGTTCATGAGCAAAGCCCCCGATCATTTGCCCCATCGCAGCCAGCCGCTCGGTCTGGATAATCTGTTGCTCCATTTTCTTCTCGACGGTGATGTCGCGAACCGACACGACCACGCCCCGAACGTGGTTTTCAGCGTCAAACAGTGGGCTGGCCGACGCGCGCATGGTCCGCCAATTGCCGCCACGGTGTTTAAACGGGTATTCGCAAAACCCGAACACCCGCTTCCCGGAAAGCACGTCGCGACACAATTCCAGGAATTCTGGTGACTGCTCCTCGACTTCGCCGACCTTCTTGCCCTTCAACATGTCGGCGTCGTATCCCCAGGTGTCGCGGATTCGCGAACTGGCGAACGTATATCGCTCCTCGGGATCGATCACCAGGATCAGGTCAGGGAAGCTTTCCAGCAGATGGCGTTGGAACTCTTCTTGCTGGCGCAACTGCCTTTCCATCTGCCGCTGCTCGCTGACGTCCACCAGCGTCCCCTGGTAGCGAATCACCTTTCCCGTAGGATCCCAGACTGCCCGCGAGCTATCCAGGCACACGACGGGCTTACCGTCCTTGCGGCGCAGGGTGATTTCCCGGGTACGCACGCCGCCGCCTTCATCCGGATCACGGCCCAGCACCGGCGGTTGTCCGGTATCAAAATTCAGACCGGTCACGTCGGTGTCCAACAGGCCGTCCTTGCTCTCATAACCAAGCATGTGGACCAGGGCAGGATTGGCGTCCAGCAGCTTTCCCTCCGGAGTACTGAAGTAAACGCCTTCCTGCAGGGTTTCAAACAGTTCCGTGAAGCGAGTTTCTTTTTGCCGAGCTTCGGTGACATCCCGTGCCAATCCGCTTATGCCAACTACTTCGTCATCTTTCAAGATGGCATTGAGCACGCAATCAAAATAAAGAATCCGGCCCGTCTTCTTCACTTTTACCCGCGTCAAACCGGACCAACGCCTCTTCTCGATGAAGCGCCCCAACCCTGCTTCGACAAAGCCTCGTTGCGGCTCCTCGATGAACTCGTCGAGCCGGTGTCCCACGATTTCACCGTAGGTGAGCCCCAGCGCGTCCGCCATGCGCCGGTTTACGGTGCGCAGGATGCCTTCCAGCGACATGGCAAAGGCCACGTCATCAAAGCTATCGATCAATTCCTTGAAACTGCGCTGTGACCGCCGGATAACCTGGCTGAGCTGATCAAGTTGTTCTTCTGAGGGAACTGCCCCTACCCGGTCCTGCAGCCCATGCAGCAGAACTTTCAGCTCGGAAACCTCGCGCCGTCGTCCATAAGCGTAGGCGGCGAACAGGATCGCGATGAGAAGCAGGACAACGGGAATTGCGCTCAGCCGATAAGGCAGGTTCTGGAAGCGTTCCCAACTCAACGCGGCCAGGGCCGTGGCGAGCAACACGACAAACAGAAGCACGACTCGCCACAGCTTCGATTCCTCCTGTTCCAGGTGGCTGGGACTTCGCTGCGGGTTGTGCTTCGGGTCGTTAGCCATGGGTTACACCGTACCCAAGCATTGCGGTGAAGGGGCAGTGGCGCTGGATATATTCGAATCCTAGTAGATACCATAACGGCAAGACAACAATAAGCTCGCAAAGGTTCTGACTTTGTAACTTGCCACGCGCTCTTCGCCACGCACTTTTCCTCCAGATCACCGGGCGACGTCAGCAGGGTCACCCTCGGTTCTGTCGCGCAGGGTTGTGGTGAGGGTGGGGTGGGCAGGCCTGGTTGCCCGTCCCTCCCGTATCTGCCAGACGGCCGGCCCCATTCCCCCGTCCCCTCACGCTTCACCAGACTCTCAGCACAACCGTCTGCGGCCTTGATGCCAGCCTGGCAAGCGAATAGAACTCCTTCGAATAAAGCAGGCTTGAAGCGCCTGCTTCCGGAGGAGGGGCGGGTCGGGAGCGATCCCATCGAACTGCTCGGTTGTTGGCGTCAGGAAACGGCGCCCGTGGTCAATGAGCACGTGCGAACCTGGTGACGCCAGGACCTGGGCGGCGTCAGCATGGAAATACCAATGGAGCGATGCGTTGTCCCCATGCTGAAGCACATGACCAGCGCATTCTGCGGCGTGTGGTCCAGGAACGCCAGCGACACGGCCGACATCATCTTGGTAATCGGGGTGAGTACCGTCATCCCAACACCATTGACCAGCAAGCTTTTGTGCCTGCCCTGACCATAGGCAATGACCGTTGCCGTACAGTCGCGCAGCAGATTACGTCTAGGGAGATACCTGTCAAAGCTCCTGGTGGTGAACCCCAGCACCAGGGACGCCCATCCAATGGCATAGGAGGCGAAAGCGCGCGGAGCCAAACTAGTTCGTACAGAATGCTGCAAAAACCGGACAGGAAAAAGAACTCAAAGTACCACCCCATCGCCTGGCCCGACAGGGATACCAGGGATACCTCCGCGTCGGACGGCCCGCGTTCAAGCTTGATGCCCGACTCAAATGTCTCGGTCATCGGTTGCCCCGAAATTGCTTAGCCGTTTGTTTGCGTCATCCTGACGGAGCCGAAAGCTTTCGCTCGCGGAAGCTCTTCGCGAGTCGAAGGATCCCGACCCTGCCGATGCTGCTTTAAGACATGCTTGCTGCGACCTGAGTATGCTCCGCGCGATATCTGCCTATTGTCACAGACTCGGCTCGCCGCTGCTTGCAAGAATACCTCGGATGACCGCTGGCCTCAGTTAGGCGAAATTTTAAGCTCAATGGCACCCTGGTCACGCGCATCCTGGTGACGTTACAGAACCGTGGAGCACGTATTTTCAAGTGGCGCGCCTCAGCATTTTCTTTTCGCTCTGAGCGTCAAGGTAGTAACATGCCAGCAATCGGCATTGACACCTTACTATGATCGGGCAGGCGCCCTCTCTCGCTAAGTAATTCGTAAACAGGATCAATCCACCCGATCCTACATCCCCCTTATTTTTTCGCGACCCTGTATACCGCATTAGGAGAAAAGGAAGAAGCATTCCGCTGGCTCGAGAAAGCATACTCCGGAACGAGATCTTTACCTCGCTTGGATCAAATTCGATCCGGCCTTCGACCCGCTGCGCTCCGATGAACGTTTTCAAAAACTCATGCACCGCATGGATCTCTGACCCGTCTAGAGGCCCATCCAGAAAGGCCCATTTGTGAAATTCGTGCGACGGAAACAAACGACTTATGGCCCGAGAATTCGCCGAAACCCCTGTTTCTGGATGCTCCCCTAGGACGGCTCCGTAGCAGAGTAGGTGGTATACACCGCGGTGCTGCCCGGCCAATGACTGATGAGCACGCACCAGTAAGTCTCTTCTGGCGGCGGGTCCTTCTCCGGCTTGGCGGTCCCGTAAGCTTTCATCTCCCTTACGTTAAATTTGAAGGATGTGGTGGCCATTCACCCAGTCTTTTGGACTTTCCCGGAACTTCTTGTACTCGGTATCGCTCAGCCGCACGATGGCGAACTCTGGTTCCTTGTCGCTGACGCGCGGCAACTTGGCTATCTCGAGACCATCCGTCATTTTCCAAGGCGGTGGGATTCGCTTGTTGGCTGTCATCTTGTACTGGTCGCTTTTCGGGGTGCTATCCTGGGCGAGAATGGACATGCTGATCAGCAGGGAAAACCCTACCGCCAGGCTTATCCTTCTCATGGCGCTCCTCACGTGGTGAGCCGCTTCTATACCCTTAAGGCCCGCAATGTCAATGGAATCCGGTTAACCGGGTT
>Ga0209154_1000561_pt1 | contig 24327 bp, 12 predicted proteins | sample GraSoiAngelo_121_FD_185878 | JGI IMG/M metagenome (GOLD analysis project Ga0209154, IMG submission 185878) | Grasslands soil microbial communities from the Angelo Coastal Reserve, California, USA - 14_0919_12_20cm (SPAdes) (version 2) | ecosystem: Environmental > Terrestrial > Soil > Grasslands ... | reverse complement strand
CACACAGCTTGCCATACAGCAAGTCGAAGCGGACCACGATGCGGCCCTCAGTCAGTGGCGCCTCGCGGTGGAGCGTGCTGGCTACGAAGCCGAGCGTGCCGAGCGTCAATACCGTGCCGTGGAGCCCGAAAACAGGCTGGTGGCACGTGGCCTGGAAACCGAGTGGGAAAAGCGCTTGCGCGATCTTGCCGCTGCCAAAGCAGGACTCGAGCGGCGAGAACGACAACGCCCGCGCTTGCTGAGCGAAGAAGAGAAAAAGAAAATTCGCTCTCTCAGTTCCGATCTGCACAAAGTTTGGACGGCGCCGACCACCACGGATCGCGATCGCAAGGAGCTTCTGCGTACTCTACTGGAAGAAGTGATTATTACCGTTAATCGCTCCGAACGGTGTGCTCACATGACTCTGCGGTGGAAAGGTAGTGCTCTCACGGAAATCGATCTCTCCTTGCCGCGCATGAAGCCTCATGGTCTCCACACGGACGAAGATACGATCTCTCTGCTTCGTCGTCTGGCCGTTCATTATCCGGATGACGTGATCGCAGGTATTCTCAATCGTCAAGGGCGCAAAACCGCAAGCGGGGAACGCTTCACGGCGAATCAGGTTGGCAGCCTGCGTCGCTATCGCAACATTCCGCGCTACGAACCGCCGGCCACGCCACCCACGGGGGAGGTTGTGCCGATTCGCACGGCTGCGGAGATCCTGGGCATCTATCCTTCCACGATTCATCGCTGGTTGAATGATGGCTTTATCGCCGGGGAACAAGTCACGTCGGGAGCACCGTGGCAGATTCGACTCACCGATGAGCTGCGTGCACGCTTTGTCGAACAAACACCGCCGGGTTATCTGCCCATGGTGGATGCAACGCGAAAACTTGGTGTCTCGCGCCAAACCGTGTTGCAGAGAGTAAAGCGCGGTGACCTCGAAGCTGTATTAGTCACCCGCGGACGCCGCAAGGGCTTACGAATCAAAGTGGTAGACTCTGAACTAGGGTTGTTTCAAGAATAAGGAGGCATTATGGAATGTGATCCATGGATCTGTTCAGGTGCGAGTCGGCAACGCTGCGGACCCATTGGGTCCTGGTCGTCATGGATCAATATACGCGCCGGATCATTGGGTTCGGCGTCCATGCGGGCGCCGTCGATGGTGTCACCCTCTGTCGGATGTTCAACCGTGCCATTCGAGGGCAACTCTGGATGTCGAAGTATCTGAGCTCCGACAACGATCCACTTTATCGGTTCCACCAATGGCAAGCCAATCTGCGTGTACTGGAGTTGACGGAAATCAAGTCCATACCCTACGTTCCCCTGTCCCATCCATTCGTAGAACGGCTGATCGGCACCCTTCGCCGAGAGTATTTGGATCACCTGTTGTTCTGGACGACGTCAGATCTCGAAAAGAAGCTGCTCGATTTCAGGACCTACTTCAACAACCATCGCACGCATACCTCACGGGAAGGGCGAACACCCGAGACGCCGGGGTCACGACCAATCGCAAATCTCCGCTCGTTTGGCTGGCAGCCCCATTGTCGATCCTTATTTCAGACCCCAATGGCTGCCTAACTTTTCAAATATTCGGGCTCACTGAGGTATCCGGTCAGGCGCCACAAAAACCTAGAATGAAATCACGCGCTCTTTGCGCTCTTGGTTGCAGTGCGTTTCGCGACTCCGATCGTTTCACTGTCACCAGGTCCGTTCAAAAGGGGAGAGGCATCTCCCTTTCGTGGCGCGATTTGCGGGTAATATCGCCCTCGTATCAATTCGCCACAGACACGTATTATTTGCTTAGGAGCACCTTGGATTACTACACTAGCGGCGACTCAGGACACCGATGATGCAGACGAACGACATTCATATTGGCGCTGAGCCTGTGTTCGAGGATGGTTACATGACTGCAAGCGGCCTCCGTCTCCATTACGTGTCAGCGGGACGCGGGGACTTGATCCTCTTTCTCCACGGCTTCCCCGAATTCTGGTACGCATGGAAGAACCAACTTGAGGAGTTCGGCAAAGATCATCGTGCCGTGGCTCTCGACCTGCCCGGATTCAATCTGTCTGACAAGCCGAAAGAACTATCGGCATACGAGGTCGGGCACATCATCGAGAATGTTTGGGCCTTCGCCCGTGAAATTTCGCCCAACAAGAAATTTGCTTTGGTGGCACACGATTGGGGCGGCTACATCGCTTGGGCGCTCGCCATTGCGTACCCCGACGTGCTGCGCAGGCTGGTCATCATCAATGCACCGCATCCAGCCGTCTTTGCCCGGTTGCTGCGTTCCGATCCCATGCAGCAGAAGGCGAGCAGCTATATGGAACTCTTCTGTAGCGCCCAAGCAGAGCAGATTTTGTCCGCAAATGATTTCGAGTTCCTGAGCCGGGTGATGGCATTCGGACGGCAGAACGGCCTTCCGGCCGAAGACAAATCCGAATATGTCAAGGCTTGGTCGCAGCCCAGTGCGATCACCGGCGGTCTGAACTATTACCGAGCCAATCGTCTCACAGCTTCTTCGGCGGGCGACGGCCCGTCTCGTTGGAGTGCAAAAGTTGACGTACCCACACTCGTAATTTGGGGCATGAACGACCCAGCGCTCTTGCCTCAGAACCTCGACGGGCTGGAAGAATACGTGACGCGACTCGCTGTCCATCGCATTTCCGACGCATCGCACTGGCTGGTCCACACGCACACAAAGGCAATAAACCAACTCATCGTATCGAATTTGGCCGGCGGAGTTTCAAACGCCTCGGAATGATGGCGACCGGTGACGGACATGGCTCTTGTCGTGTTTCTTCGAGGTGTGAACGTGGGCGGCCACAGAACGGTTCGCCCGAACATCCTCGCAAAAAAGCTCAGCGACTATGGCGTCGTGAATGTCGGCGCTGCGGGAACATTTGTCGTTCGGAAGCCCAGCCCTAAAGCCACATTTCGTGCAGCGTTGCTGCGGAAGCTGCCATTCGAGGCAGAGGTTATGCTCTGCGACGGTCGAGATCTCATCCGTCTGGAGAACGAGAATCCATTTGCAGCCGAGCCGTCACGCCCCGACATCGTTCGATTCGTGAGCGTCCTATCGAGGGCCGGAAGCTCCCGCGCTACCCTACCAATCACGTTTCCGCCCGACGGAGACTGGCTCGTCCGGGTTATCGCGTCGGAGAACCGATTCGTCTTCGGAGTATACCGCTGCCACATGAAGACCATCGGCTATCTCGGGCGGATCGACAAGCTTTTCGGTGTGCCAGCAACCACACGCATCTGGAACACGATCCTTGCCGTCGTGAGGATTCTTAAAGACCACCCTTTCGCGTTTGGAGATTCCTGAAGTGCCTGGCCGAATAGAAAAAAGCTGCTTTCTCACGGTCGTTCGTTTGACAGTACTTTTGGTTTACTACGAGCTCTACCGTTGGCTACCGCTGGGCCGGTGGAACGGCGAATTTCATTGGCCTGTTCACAACGACCAGTTCTACCCTGATATCGTGATTGGGTTCCTGCTTCTCGTAATGGTGGTCAGCTTTACGAGACGGCTGAGGCCAGGAATGTGGATTGCCGTCGTTCTGCTCTCCGTCTGGGTCGCTGTTCATCTGCACGACTGGTGGATTCCTTATATTGGAGGGACAGGACCAGAGCGTGATGGGTTCTATTCCTTCTACGGTAACCGAACCCAAGTGCTCCCGAGCTTCGGCAGACATCGCCCTCCTGACGGCGGACATGCGGTTCTAGATTTGTTCGTCTTTGCAGCATTTCTCTCGGCTCTGGTCAGCTCAGTGATCGCCAGCCGCACTGTCAAGTCGACGACGGAAGTCCCTGCTGGCTAGGTGGTGGTTTTCCTGAGCGGATTGTGTCTCAAAGGTTGGATGGCATTTGTGGTTGGCGTAGTCGGGCAGCAGAGAAATCCCGCCGATCACAGTCACTGACAGTCTCAGCCCACAATCCCTTTTGACCCATAACCGCTGACAACTGGAACGATCTCTGCCGCTCTCCAGTAGCAGACTCGCTTCCAGAGATCCTCCTTCTACAGTCTCGGTTTTGAACCCACAACCAAGGAGCAAACCCATTCGAATGAATACGCAAACCGGCAGTCTCGCTTCCCGAAAAGCGTCTCCACTTGCTTACCAAGGGCAGAGGTGCTAGCCTCGGTTACCGAGGACATCACATGAGCAAACCTTCGGATTTGGTGCAGGGCACGTTGGACATGTTGCTGCTGAAATTTTTGGCGCTTGAGCCGATGAACGGCTTCGCCGTGAGTCAGCGGTTAAAGCAAGTGTCCGGCGACGTGTTGCAGGTGAGCGACGGATCGCTGTACCCGGCTTTGCACAAGTTGGAACAAGAGGGCTGGATTACAGCCGAATGGAAAACGTCCGAGTATGGACGGCGGGCGAAATATTATTCGCTCACGCGGCTGGGACGGCGACAGCTTGAAAAAGAAGCAGACAACTGGGGCAGGCTTTCGAGCGCCATTTCGCGGGTTATTAAGCTCAAAGAGGCGTGAGCGTCGCGGCGCGCGAAACGGAGGTTGGACATGGGACCGGAGCACTGGCTGTACACAATTCCGCTACGGTTACGGTCGTTATTCCGCTGGGCGCAGGCGGACCAGGAATTAGATGACGAGCTGCGCGACCACCTCGAACGAAAAACCCAGGAATATGTCGCGCAAGGGATGACGCAAGAAGAGGCGCACCGCCGCGCACGACTCGACCTGGAAGGCATCGAGCAGACCAAAGAGAAATGCCGCGACGCTCGCCGCGTGAATTGGATTCAGGACTTCATGCAAGACCTGCGCTACGGCCTCCGCATGTTGCGCAAGTCGCCGGGATTCACCGCGGCTGCGATTTTGACGCTCGCCCTCGGCATCGGCGCCAACTCGGCCATTTTCAGCATGGTGAATGCCCTTGTGCTCCGGCCGCTACCCGTTGATACCCCGAACGAAGTCGCATCACTGGCATCGCAGCCCCACGGATTCGGTTCGAGTAACGGGTTTTCCTATCCGGATTTTGAAGATATTCGGGACCAGACCACCTCCGTCTTCCGCGACATGACCGGCATGCAGCCGTCCCATATGGACGGGTTCAGCATGAACGACCAGAGCCAGCCGATCTGGATGAGCTACGTCACGACCAATTTCTTTCAGGTAATCGGAATCAGCCCTGCACTCGGAACTTTCTTCCAGCCTTCCGATGGAAGGATCGATGGTTCCGACCCCGTCCTAGTGCTGAGTTACACGTTCTGGAAAAACCATGTGGGAGGCGATCCGAATATCGTAGGCAGAAGCGCCTCGATAAACGGGCGTTCAGTGACGATCATTGGCGTAACCCCGGAAGGCTTCGGAGGAGTTTATTCGATTATGGACACACAGGGCTACTTGCCGGTGGGAATGGCAACGGCAACTTTGGACAGCCCCAAGGACTTCCTGACGAACAGGAGGGTGGGAAACATCGAGATTCTCGGCCGGCTGAAGCCGGGCATGAAGGTTGGACAGGCGCAGCCGATACTTGCCATCGTGGCTCGTCGGCTCTCCGCCCAATATCCGGAAATCCACAAGTGGGATTGGCTCCAAGCCTTTCCTGGTGGTCCGCTTAACGCCGCCCCGCAGGATGCGGCCGTGATCGAGTCCATGGCTGCGTTTTTCCTTTTGCTTGTCGGGCTCGTGCTCGTGTTGGCCTGCATGAATGTTGCGAATTTGCTTCTGGTTCGGGCCGCAGCGCGCCAAGGCGAGATGGCCGTTCGTGCGGCTTTTGGAGCTGGGCGTGGGCGGCTCGCGCGGCAGCTCCTCACTGAAAGCCTTCTCCTCGCAGCCCTAGGATGCGGGGGCGGTATTGTTGTCGGAGTTGCGGCCAGCCGCTCAGTCAACTCGATAAACTTCGCGTCGGCTATTCCTGTCGTATTCAACGTAACCTTCGACTGGCGAGTGCTTGCCTACGCCGTAGGTGCGGCCCTTCTGACCGGAGTCCTAGTGGGCGTGACTCCAGCGGTTCGCGCAGCGCGCGGAAACCTGAACCCTCTGCTGCACGAAAGCTCGCGAACCGCGACGGGCCGCCGCCAGCGCGCTCGCAGCGTCCTGGTTGTCGCCGAGTTGAGCGGCTCAATGATGTTGCTGATCATCGCGGGATTGTTCGTGAGGAGCCTGCAGTCTGTCGAACATTCCGATCTGGGGTTCGATCCGGATCATGTTTTGAATCTGACCATTTCGCCGACAGACGCTGGTTACGATGAACCCCAGGCGAGTCAATTTCTCAAAGAGTTTCTTCAGCGGGCGCGCGTATTGCCGGGCGTTGAATCGGCCAGTCTCGCAGCCACCATTCCGATGGGTTACTACAACTACGGAGACGAACTGAAGATCGAGGGTTATGAAACTCCGCCCGGCCAGCAGCAGCCGATTGCCGGTTACAACGCGGTTTCGGCGGAATATTTCCGATCTGTGCGGATACCGCTGATTCGCGGGCGCGATTTTCTCGATTCCGACGACCGGACTTCACAGTACGTGGCAGTCGTGAACGAAGAAATGGCCAGGCGGTACTGGCCGAATCAGGATCCTATCGGCAGGCACTTCACGACCCGAAACGACTCGACGCATCCGATTCAAGTGATCGGCATCGCGAAGAACAGCCGGACTCAGCACCTGACTGGCTCCTTCCGTCCGTTTTTCTATCGGCCCTTTGCGCAGCATTACCTGACGCCCGTGACTCTCCAACTGCGAACAGCCCTGCCTGAGGCGACTGCCTTTCATCAGGCGGTCGATCTGATTCATTCACTCGCTCCGGCCATGCCTGTTTTCGACGTGCAAACGATGACTCAGGCTCTCGACACGCTCAATGGATTGCTGCTCTACAAAGTCGGCGCCGCACTGACGGCATCGCTGGGAACTCTGGGCCTTCTGCTCGGTCTGGTCGGAGTCTACGGAGTCGTTTCTTACGCTGCGACCCAGCGCACGCACGAGATCGGTATCCGAATGGCTCTCGGCGCGGCCCGGTCGAGCGTCTTGAAGATGATTCTTAGGCAGGGCCTGATTGTGACGGCGACAGGCGTCCTGGTGGGCGCTTTGCTGGCCGGCGCGATTGGGCGACTTGCGAGAGATTTGCTGGCGGGTGTTTCGCCCATGGACCCGCTGACGTATGCGTGCGCATCGGGCCTGCTCGCTGCGGTGTCACTCCTCGCCTGCTACATTCCCGCACGGAGGGCGATGCGCGTTGATCCGATGGTCGCCCTGAGATACGAGTAGAGGGGCTTGCTGTCGTGCGACCGGAGCATTGGCTATACACGATTCCACTGCGGCTGCGATCGTTGTTTCGCTGGGCGCAGGCGGACCAGGAATTGGACGACGAGCTGCGCGATCACCTCGAACGAAAAACCGAGGAATACATGGCACAAGGGACGACGCAAGAAGAGGCGCGCCGCCGCGCGCGACTTGACCTGGGCGGGATCGAACAGACCAAAGAGAAATGCCGCGACGCGCGACGCGTAAATTGGATTGAGGATTTCGTTCAGGATTTGCGCTTTGGTTTTCGAATATTGCGTAAATCCCGCGGCTTCACCGCTGTGGCCGTCCTCACGCTGGCCCTCGGCATCGGAGCAAACACAGCGATTTTTTCTGTGGTGAATGGCGTGCTATTGCGTCCTTTGCCGTTTGCCAATCCAAGCCAGATTATGTTGATCCGCGAACGCCTTCCTGGGTTCAGTCTTGATCTACCCTTTAATGCGCCTGACTTCCGAGCCTTCGCGGAGCGCCAGAGAACCTTTGAAACATTGGCGATCTATAGCAATCGGTATTACGAGCTGTCCAGTGCCGATGCTCCAGAGCGAATCGAAGGAGCGCTTACTTCAGTAAGTCTCTTTCCGGTCCTTGGCATCGAGCCGATTCTTGGGCGAACGTTCAGTGCTGCGGAGGAGCAGCCAGGCCACGCAGTCGCGGTGCTGAGCTATGGACTTTGGCAGCGGCGATATGGCGCGGACCCAAATATCCTCGGACGAACGATCCTGCTCGACCGGGAACCGTACACAGTGATTGGTGTTATGCCGAAAGGCTTCGACTTCCCTTTACGAGGCGAGCGTTGGAATCGTGGTCCGGCCGAATTGTGGGTACCGCTGGCTTTCACTCCTGCTGAACTGCAGGAGTGGGGAGTGGAGTACAACCACACCGTTGTTGGACGGCTCAAACGAGGAGTCACTCCAGCCCAAGCCCAGGAGGACGCTGGCCGTGTCATTGCCGAGGTCGAGAAGTTATACCCTCCAGAGTATGCCGTTATCGTCAAGGGGCAGCATATGGGGGCAAGCGTCGTTCCGTACCGCAAGGAAATTGTCGGTGAGGTGCGCACTCCGCTTTTGGTTTTGCTCGTCGCGGTCGGATTCGTTCTACTGATTGCCTGCGCCAACGTCGCCAATCTGGTGCTTGCACGCACATCGGGAAGACAAAGAGAAATGGCAATCCGGTCTGCCCTTGGGGCGGCGCGCAGGCGCCTTGTCGAGCAAATGCTGTCGGAGAGCCTGTTGCTTGCGGTTTTCGGAGGCGCCTCGGGGCTCGCGCTTGGCTTCTTGGGCAAACGTCTGTTGCTTGAGATTTCGCCAACCGCGCTTCCGCGATTGCAGGAGATACGAATCGATGGCGTCGTGTTCGTCGTTTCGCTCAGCCTCTCTCTTCTCACCGCTGTTTTCTTCGGGCTGTGGCCTGCCCTGCAAGCTTCTCGTACGGACCCGAACGAAGGGCTTAAAGAGTCGCTTCGCGGAGCGACACACGGCCACGCGCGCCGGAGCATGCGCAGTGCACTTATAGTCTCCCAGACCGCGCTCGCCGTAATCCTTCTCACCGGTGCGGGACTTTTGCTTCGAAGCTTCGCGAGATTGCTGGAAACCGATCCTGGCTTCCAACCGGACCGCGCCTTTGCCATGACCGTTCCCCTTCCGCTGCACGCCTATTCGCGACCGGACGAAATCCGTAATTTCTATCAAGAGTTGCTGCGCCGTACCGCCGCACTGCCCGCGGTGATTTCGGTGGGCACCTCGACAGACTTGCCACTGGCGGGAAACGCGGGCGACGCGGTGGTGAAAATCGAGGGACGTGAACTCCCCGGCCCTGTGGCAGTCGCTCACAGTTGGATTTTGGGAGACTACTTCGCCGCTATGGGCATCGCCTTGAAGCGTGGCCGTACGTTTACTCCCAATGATCGCTTTGGCGTAACGGATGTAGTCATTGTCAGCGAAGCTGCAGCGCAGACTTACTTCCCCGGCGGGGACCCGCTCGGTAAGCGTATCTATTTCCACGGTAAATGGAACGTGGTCGTCGGCGTTGTGAGTGACGTAAAAGACTCGGCCATCGCCAAACCCGCAAAGCTGCACAACTATTCGCCCTACCTGGCGATGCCCGAGGGTGCTTTCATCGATCCGACGTTTGACGGGCTCCGCAACCTGCACTTGGCGGTGCGGACACGGACCGACCCAGCAAGCCTTATATCCGCTGTGCGCGCCACCGTTGCTTCTCTCGATCCCCAAGTCCCCGTCGCGGATGTCCAGACAATGGACGTGGAAATTCAAAATTCTCTCGCTCCGCAGCGGTTCAATCTTATTCTACTTGGGCTGTTCGCGCTGCTGGCCGTTTTCCTGGTGTCCATCGGAGTTTATGGAGTGCTTTCCCAAGCGGTCGTTGAGCGCACGCAGGAATTCGGTGTGCGCATAGCGCTGGGGGCCACTTCATGGGATGTCTTGGGTATGACTGTCCGTGAAGGAATGAAATGGACCCTGATGGGGGCGGGAATTGGTCTGTTCGCTGCTCTGGGGTTGACACGGCTCATGGCCAGCCTTCTTTATGGGGTTAGCTCTCATGACCCCGCCACGTTCGGCCTTGTCGTGTTTGTGATACTCGGCGTCGCACTGCTGGCAAGCTACGTCCCTGCGCGGCGGGCGATGTACGTCGATCCCATGGTTGCTCTGAGGTACGAGTAACTCATGGCTCTCGGAGAGCCACAACGAAGGATGAAAATGGACCCAGGCACCTATGCTTTGTTTTCAACGCGATAGGCAGCTATTTTCATAGGAGTGAGGGAGGGTCGAAAAATGCGACCGGAGCATTGGCTGTTCACGATTCCGCTACGATTGCGGTCGTTGTTTCGCTGGGCGCAGGCGGACCAGGAATTGGACGACGAGATGCGCGACCACCTCGAACGAAAAACCGGGGAATACATGGCGCAAGGGATGAGGCAAGAAGAGGCGCACCGCCGCGCGCGGCTCGACCTGGGCGGTGTCGAGCAGACCAAAGAGAAATGCCGCGACGCGCGCCGCGTGAACTGGATTCAGGACCTAATTCAGGATTTGCGCTTTGGTCTCCGCATGTTGCGCAAATCGCCTGGCTTCACCGCCGTCGCCGTCCTCACCCTCGCTCTGGGAGTCAGTGCGAATACTGCCGTTTTCAGCATTGTGGATGCCGTCCTCTTAAGAGATCTTCCGTATAGGGATGCCGAGCGCTTAGTGGCTGTATGGTGCGCAGAAAGTGGCCAGCCAGGCACAAAGATTTTCGCCTCCTACGGCGATTTTGAGGAATTCAAAGCTCACAGCCAAAGCTTCGACCAACTGGCGGCCGCGACTTGGGCCCGAGCTGGCGAAATCCTAACTTGGAACGGTTCTCCTCATCACGTACTAGCAATCCCTGCAAGCGCCGACTTCTTCTCCTTATTAGGAATTCCCGCAGCACAAGGCCGAACGTTCGGCCCGGGCGATCTTCAAAATGGATGCACAGTTGTCCTGGCCTATTCGTTTTGGCAAAAGGACTTGGGAGCGCCGGCAGGCATCGTAGGCGCGCCGTTGTCACTCAGCGGGAAACCCTGCACGGTTGCCGGTATCATGCCTCGGGGCTTCGACTTCTATCCAAAACAAACATCGCTCTGGACACTAATCAGCCCGGATAGCCAGTTTTCAAAGGAGCCTTACGATTCCGTAGTCGGCATTTTTGGGCGCCTTAAACCGGGCGTAAGTATGGCCGACGCCGAGCAGGAGTTGGTCGGACTCCATCAACGCGTCATTCGGCAATCGCCCGCAGGAAATTGGGTTGCGCAGATAAAACCAATCGTCCGCGACTTGCGCGAAGAGTTCACATGGATGGCCGGGAGGAATTTGCGTGCAGCACTGCTTATTCTGTCGGCTGCGGTTACGTTGCTCCTGCTCATTGCCTGCCTGAATGTCGCCAATCTCCTTCTCGGCCGCTCTGTAGAAAGGCACAGGGAGTTGGCTGTTCGCTCCGCGCTTGGCTCAAGGCGCTCTCGCTTGATCCGTCAGTTGTTCACCGAAAACGTGTTGCTCGCCGCTCTGGGAACCGTCGCCGGAATCCTTATTTCGGTGGCCGCCGTGCGCTACTTCAATTCCACGAATCTTGTTGAGCTTCCGCCAGGCAATCCAGTCACCATAAATCCCCACGTCCTCGCTTTTGCGGTTTTCCTCACCTCAATGACCGCATTGCTTTTTGGCTTGCTGCCGGCTTGGCGCGCCTCCCGCGTTGACCTAAACGATGTATTAAAAGAATCCGGCCGAACCATGAGCCTGGGAAGGCATCGCATGAGCCAGCTCCTTGTCGTCGGTCAGGTCACTCTCTCGATGGTCTTGCTCGCCGCAGCCGGTTTAATGATTCAAAGTTTTGTGCGCTTGGGTGCGGTACCGCTGGGCTTTCAGCCTGACCACGTCCTCACCGCTCAAGTGGCTCTCCCTCCCAGCGCTTATACCGACCTGGGCCGGCGGTTCAGTTTTTACGAAGCGCTGGTCGCTCGGTTGGGCGCTCTCCCTGGCGTTGAGGGAGCGGCTCTGTCCTCAGGTGTCCTGGGATTTGACGGCGGCAGTTCCAGTAGGCTCTCGATGGCGGGAAGGGCTCCCATAGAAAATCTGGAGGCCGTCAGAGTAGAGAACATTAGCAGCGGCTATTTTCGCGTGCTGGGCATCCCCTCATTGCAGGGCCGCCAGTTCGATCCGCGGGACCGTAGAGACAGCCAGCCCGTCGCCATTGTGAACGAGCAACTCGTTCATAGGTATTTCCCAAGGGAAAATCCCGTTGGCCAACAAATCAAACTTGGCAGGCCTGAGGACAAGGCTCCTTGGCTCACGATTGTCGGGGTTGTAAGCAATGAGAAGCGCTCCACCGTCTACCAGGAGATGAGTTACGACGAACCGGCTCTTGTCTATTTGCCCGTTGACCAAACGTCGCCCATCTCGATGGTTCTGCTGCTACGTGCGGCAGGCAACCCTATGTGGCTGAGCCCTGTACTCCAGGCGGAGGTCACACAAATTGATTCCAATGTTCCTGTCTATGACATCGAAACCATAGTTCAACGCGAGTCGGAATTCCTAGTACATCCTCGCTTCCGCGCTCTTCTCATGGGGATTCTCGCTGGAATAACTCTGTTGCTTACGGCCATTGGCTTCTACGGTCTTCTCGCGCATCTTGTTTCGCAGCGCACGCATGAAATCGGGATTCGCGTGGCGTTAGGAGCCAGCCGCCAAGAAGTGTTGCGTCTCGTCATTTGGGGCGGGCTGCGCATGACCGTCATCGGCCTTGCCGTGGGAATCGCTTTGGCCCTGGCGTCTACGCGCCTTCTTTCAGGGTTGCTCTTCGGCATTAAGTCCACTGACCCCATCACCTTCGTCGCGGTTGCCATTCTGCTCTGCGTTGTCGCATTTCTAGCATGCTGGGTCCCGGCGCAGCGTGCCATGCGCGTCGATCCGATGGTCGCTTTGAGATACGAGTAAGGAGGGGTGGGAAATGCGACCGGTGCACTGGCTTTACACGATTCCGTTGCGGTTACGGTCGTTATTTCATCGAAGGCAGGCAGACCAAGAGCTGGATGACGAACTGCGCGACCACCTCGAACGAAAAACCGAGGAATACGCCGCGCAAGGGATGACGCAAGAAGAGGCGCACCGTCGCGCGCGACTTGACCTGGGCGGTATCGAGCAAACCAAAGAGAAGTGCCGCGACGCGCGCAGAGTGAACCTGATCCAAGATTTGACTCAGGATTTGCGTTACGGTCTACGAATATTGCGCAAATCTCCTGGCTTCACCGCCGTCGCTATTCTCACGCTCGCACTTGGTATCGGCGCGAACACAGCAATCTTTTCGCTACTGGACGGGTTGGAGCTGCGGAACCTTCCTGTTCCCCATCCCGAACAACTCGTTCGCTTCGGCGCTCATATTCCGGGCAATGATTACGCCGCCTTGTCGCTACCCATGTTTCAGGAGTTCTCGCGTGGCCAAAAGGTGTTCTCGGGGACCTTTGCCTGGTGGGGCGATATCGTCTTTAACGCGGAAATAGATGGCACGCTCGCACGAGCAGATGTCTGGGGAGTCGATAACAACTTTTATCCTGAACTTGCCGCCGTTCCGGAAGTTGGCCGTTTGTTTGATTCTGAGGATGAAAATCTGAGTGCCACCGCAGCCGCGCAGGTGGCCGTGCTCAGCTACGGCTTCTGGCAAAGCCATTACGGGGGCGCGCGGGACGCTATCGGCAAAACTCTGAAGATCGAGGGAATTCCATTCACAATCATCGGTGTAACGCGCAAGGGTTTCACCGGAATCAGCGCCGACATGGAAATGGAGGTAACGCTGCCGCTTCCGGCAAGGCAACTGTTTGGAGGCGAGGCAGATATGCAGAAGTATTTGCAACGCCGCGCTGCGCGCTGGTTGCAAGCGGCGGGGCGGCTCAAGCCGGGCGTTACGCTGGAACAGGCTCGCGCCCAGCTTGACTCGCTATGGCCGGAGATTCGGCAAGAGATGGTTCCCCCTGACAAGACATTCGCAGACCTCGGCCGCTTTCGCGATCTGCACCTCAAGGTGGAGTCCGGTGCAAGAGGAGGATCGTTTCTGCGTAAACGCTTCTCCAAACCGCTTTACATTGTGCTGGCCATTTCCTGCCTCGTCCTCCTGGTCGCGTGCGTCAATCTCGCCAATTTGATGCTGGCTCGTGGTGCGTCTCGAAGCCACGAGATTGCGGTGCGAGCCGCATTGGGAGCGGGCCGCGCCAGAATCGTCCGTCAAATGCTTACGGAGAGCGTCATGCTATCCGTGGCTGGAACGCTTGCGGGATGGGGCTTTGCGCATTGGGCCAGCCACGCTATTTCAGATTTTATTCTCGGGCAGATCTTCATTGTTCCTGCAGCGCTGAATCTTGCGCCGGATTGGCGAATCCTGGGATTCACAGCCGCGATGGCAATACTGACGGGAGTATTGTTTGGGCTGGCTCCAGCGTGGCGTGCGACTCGAGAAGATCCCAACATGGCCCTCCAGCATGGCTCTCGCACATCGGGAAAAGGAACTAGTCGGCTCGGCGGGCGCTTGATCGTCACGCAAGTAGCGTTGTCGTTGGTATTGCTGATGGGGTCTGGACTTTTCGTGCGCACACTCAAGAAATTGCGCGGCGCTAATCCAGGTTTTCGAACGCATTCGCTCCTAGACGTGAGTCTCTTTCCGAAACCCAACGGATACAAAGACCTGGACCTTGTGAATTATTACAGCCAGCTGACTGATCGGATTGCGCAAGTCCCGGGAGTGGAATCCGCAGGAATGATGCACACGAGATTCGGAAACGTAGTCGAATGGACTGAAAGGGTACGCATCACGGGGAGCGACGCGGAGGGACTGGAAGCAGACTTCGAAATGGCTACTCCGGAGTTCTTTGAAACAGCCGGCATAACGCTGTTACGAGGCCGCAAGTTTGATTGGCAAGACGACGACCATGCGGCGAGGATAGCCATAGTAAGCCAGAACTTTGCCGAAAAGCTCTTCCCGAAAGGCAATGCTATCGGCCAGCACCTCGATGTCATGAGTGCGCGGAACTGGCAGAATCTGCAAATCATCGGCGTAGTCAGCAATGCCAGCCTGTACGACATTCGTAAGGCACAACCCCCGACGGTGTACCTTCCTTCGATGCAATACAAAGACTACATGGGATGGTCCGAATTGCTCGTGCAGACAAGTCTGCCGACTGCCGCGATAACGGACGCGTTGCGACGGACGGTTGAATCGCAAGGACATGAATATATTTTCTCGATCAAAACGGTGCAGCAAAACATTGAGCGCTCTATTCTGCAAGAGCGGGTTACTGCCATGCTCTCGGCGTTTTTCGGCGCGCTGGCGCTCTTGCTTGCGGCCATTGGGCTTTATGGGCTGATGGCGTATGCCGTGACGCAGAGAACGCGTGAAATCGGCATACGCATGGCCTTAGGAGCGAAGCGGTCAGGTGTTCTCCGGTTCGTTCTACGAGAAGTGATTGTGCTCGTGGGGACGGGAGTGGGCATTGGACTGCCGTGCGCACTCGCGGCCACACGGTTGATTGGTCACATGCTGTACGGCGTCTCGCCGAATGATCCCGTCACCCTGGCGTGGGTTGTCGGTGCGTTGCTTGCGGTCGGCACTTTGGCCGGATATCTGCCGGCGCGGCGGGCCACTAAGGTCGATCCCATGGTCGCTTTGAGGTATGAATGAAGGAGGATCGGAGAATGCGACCGAGACATTGGCTGTACACGATTCCGCTGGGACTGCGGTCGTTGTTCCGCTGGGCGCAGGCGGACCGGGAATTGGATGACGAGCTGCGCGACCACCTCGAACGAAAAACCGAGGAATACGTCGCGCAAGGGATGACGCCGGAGGAAGCGCGCCGCCGCGCGCGACTCGACCTGGACGGTATCGAGCAGACCAAAGAGAAATGCCGCGATACTCGCAAAGTAAACTGGATTCAGGACTTCATTCAGGATTTGCACTTTGGTCTGCGCATGCTCTGCAAATCACCTGTCTTCACCGCCGTTGCGATTCTGACGCTCGCCTTAGGCATAGGCGCCAATACCGCCATGTTCAGCGTCGTTCAAGGCGTGCTGTTAGCACCCCTTCCGTATAGCGATCCCGATCGTCTGGTTGTCATTTGGGAGAGCAATCCACAATTCAAGCAGGTCGTTTGGTCGTCTTACCCGAACTTCCGGGATTGGCGGCGCAGCGCTCTGTCATTTCAGCAAATGGCAGCCGTCAGGTGGTTGCACTACGACCTCACGAATCCAGGTGCGCCTGAACATATCCTTGCCGCAGAAGTCTCTTCGAGCTTTTTTGATACGTTAGGCGTAGAACTTCCTCTGGGACGGAGTTTTTCTCCGCAGGAAGACCAGCGCGGCGGATCGCGCGTAGTTATCATCAGCGACCGGTTCTGGAGAAATCGATTTGGCGGAGATGCGAACGCTCTTGGCAAAATTGTGTCCTTGAGCGGAGTGGACTACACGGTTGTCGGAATCCTTCCTCCACATTTTAGTTTTGACGATGAACCATATGACCCAGTGGAAGTCTGCACGCCGCTCGCGCAGGGCGACCCGCTTCTGCTCGACCCTCGCGGCGCACCCGCAATCGTCACCATTGCCAGGCTGCATTTCGGCGTGAGCATGCCTCAGGCAGAAGCGGAGATGAGCGCCATCCAGGAACATTTGGTTCAACTCTACCCCGACGCAAATAAGGGCTTGGGAATATCCGTGGTGCCGCTGCGGCAGGCGTTTATTGGCGACGTAAGCCGAACATTACTGATGTTGTTGGGAGCCGTGTGCCTCGTGTTGCTAATCGCCTCCGCGAATGTAGCCAATCTCTTGCTCACACGTACAGCGGGTCGTACGCGCGAATTTGCAATTCGGACGGCGTTAGGAGCAAGCCGCTCGCGCGCTGTTCGGCAACTCCTCACAGAAAGCTTGGTCCTTTCTTTGATAGGCGGGGCGATGGGCCTGATGATTGCACGATTGGGCGTTCGTCCCCTGCTGCTAGCCGTGCCGGGAAGTTTGCCTCGTAGTGAAAACATCGGGGTGAACCTTTCGGTTCTTCTCTACACCTTGGCTGTTTCGATTGCTGTGGCGATTCTGTTTGGCCTCGTGCCAGCCTTTAAGACCTCCAGAGCCGACCTCCAACCAGCCCTAAGAGAGGGCGGTCGTGGTGCGACCACCGCCCACCATCGAATGCAGAATAGCCTCGTGGTTGTGCAAATGGCTCTCACGCTGACACTATTGGTTGGCGCCGGTCTTCTCTTCCGTACACTTCGAAAGATGTTGGACACGAATCCCGGGTTCGACACGCAAGGCGTGATTACCTTCAAGGTGGGCTTTTCGCCGTCGGTGCTACAGACCGCTTCCGGCACGCGAGCCGCTTACCGTCAATTCCTCGAACGAGTTCGCGCGATTCCCCGCGTGGAAGCAGCGGATTTCACATACATCGTTCCTCTGAAAGCGAGGAGCAACGTTGCACCGTTCTGGATCAACTCTCAGAAACCCGCTGTGGTTCGAACGGCCCCGAGAATGATGGTGTTTAACACTGGCACCGATTATCTGCGGGCAATGAACATTCCGCTCCTGCGAGGCCGCTTTTTTACGGAAGGCGACACAACCGAGTCACCTTGCGTCGCTGCAATCGACAACGTTTTCGCCAGCACTTATTTCCGGGGACAAGATCCGCTTGGCCAGGCCATAACATTTGGTTGGACTCCGCCTTGGGGTCCTTGTCGCATTGTCGGTGTCGTCGGCCACGTGAGACATTGGAGCCTGGGCAACGAAGAGTCGTACACTCAAACTCAAGCGTACTATCCGCTCTATCAGATTCCAGATCAATGGGTCACGGGATCGGAAGGCTTTCCCGCTACGACAATTGTGGTCCGCACGACCCTTCCAGTCGCTGCAGTCATGCCAGCGATCAAAAACGCTGTCTCCAGTACCGGGAAGGATCAGCCGATATACGCCATACAAACCATGCAGAAGATCGCTGCTCAGTCGATGGCGTCGCAGCGTTTTCCGATGATTTTGCTTGGCGCATTTGCCGCGTTGGCATTGCTCCTGGCGACCGTGGGAATTTATGGCGTGATTTCATATTCGGTAGCGCAGCGCGTACACGAGATAGGAGTTCGAATGGCGCTTGGGGCTGAGAAGCAGAGCATCTTTCGAATGATAATCGGTCAGGGCCTTCGGCTGGCGGCGATTGGCCTGATCATTGGAGCGTCAGCGGCACTCGCTCTCGCTCGCGCGCTCGTGAGCTTCTCGGGCTTGCTCTACGGAGTCAGACCTAGCGATCCACTTACATTCCTCGCCGTTTCTATTCTGTTGACCGGAATCGCAGTGTTGGCGTGCTACATCCCCGCGCGCCGCGCCATGCGCGTCGATCCCATGGTCGCTTTGAGGTATGAATGAAGGAGGATCGGAGAATGCGACCGAGACATTGGCTGTACACGATTCCGCTGCGACTGCGGTCGTTGTTCCGCTGGGCGCAGGCGGACCAGGAATTGGACGACGAGCTGCGCGACCACCTCGAACGAAAAACCCAGGAATATGTCGCGCAAGGGATGACGCAAGAAGAGGCGCACCGCCGCGCACGACTCGACCTGGAAGGTATCGAGCAGACCAAAGAGAAATGCCGCGACGCCCGTCGCGTAAACTGGATTCAAGATTTCGTACAGGATTTGCACTACGGCTTGAGGATGTTGCGCAAGTCCCCCGGCTTCGCCGCCGTCGCCGTCCTCACCCTGGCCCTCGGTGTCGGCGCGAACACCGCCATCTTCAGCTTCATCGACGCCGTGCTCTTGCGCTCCATACCAGTGAAAGATCCGCAAGGACTCGTTGTCTTCAATTGGACCGCCCGTGCACACCCGAAACTCCAAGGCCAAAGCGGTTATGGCGACTGCGCGGACCAAACTGCCATCGGCGATTGCTCCTTCTCCATACCGTTTTACAAAACCGTTCGCGCGAAAGCTGGCGCTTTCTCCGGCATGGCCGCGTTCGCCGGTCCGTTTGGTGTCGACCTTAGCGTCAACGGCGCCGCCAGCATCGTCCGCGGCCTGTACGTTTCCGGCGATTTCTTCTCCACTCTCGGCGTCAGCACTTTTATCGGCCGCACGCTTACTCCCTCCGATGATTCACCGTCCGCGCCACCCGCCATCGTTTTGAATTACGCTTATTGGGTCCGCGCTTTCGGAGCCGCTCCGTCCGTCGTCGGGCGGACCGTCCGCCTAGATAGCACCACCGTCACGATTGTCGGCGTCGCCGACCCGCACTTCACCAATCTCACGCCCGGCAAGCCGCTGGATCTTTTCATGCCGTTCTCTGTCGCTGATAGCGTCCGCGGCAAGTATTACCGCAGCAAGGACCGCGTCGCTGACCCCACCAACTGGTGGGTCGTCATCCTTGCCCGTCTCAAGCCCGGCCTTTCGATCGGCGAGGCGCAAGCCGACGCCACTACAATTTTCCGCAACGAAATGCTTTACGGCGTGGCTCCGCTCTCCAAGCCCGAGGACGCTCCCGCCATCACGCTTCGTCCAGCGCGGTCGGGCCTCAACGGTGAAACCAGCCAGATTGCTCCAGCCCTTTACGTCACCATGGTCATCGTCGCTTTCATCTTGCTGATCGCCTGCGCCAACGTTGCCGGACTCACGCTGGCGCGATCCGCCTCGCGTCAAAAGGAGATCGCCGTTCGTCTCGCGCTCGGAGCAGGCCGCGCGCGCATCATCCGCCAGCTTCTCACCGAAAGCGTTCTGCTCGCCGTCGCCGGCGGTGCGCTCGGCGTTCTCGTTGCCGTCTGGGGCGTCGACGCGATTGCCAGCCTACTCTCCAACGGCTCCGGCGAGCCGTTTCCTTTCGCTGTCGCGCCTGACTGGCGTGTGCTCCTCTTCACGCTCGCCATCACATTTCTTACCGGAATTCTTTTCGGCCTTGCGCCCTCGCTGCGCCGCTCGCGCGTCGATTTGACGCCATCCCTAAAAGAAAACGCCTCTTCTCTCCCAGGTGCCGCGGCTCACACCGGTCGACGGTTTCGTCTCGGCGACGGCCTCGTCGTCGGGCAAGTCGCGCTCTCGATGGTTGTCCTCGTCGGCGCGGGACTTCTCGTCCGCACCCTACGCAATCTTCGCGCCATCAATCCCGGCTTTGACGCGCAGAATATCTTGCTCTTCGGCCTCGATCCCGTCCTCGCTGGTTACACGGATCAGCAAACGCAACAGCTTTACTCTAATTTGCAGCAGCGCTTCGCCGCGCTGCCCGGCGTCATTTCCGTCAGCTACTCGGAAGACGCACTCTTGGCCGGCGGATGGGCCGCTGGCAGCGTCCATGTAGACGGGGCGCCGCCAAAACAGTACGCCAACGCCGGCGAGCTTCCCGTAGGCCTGAATTTCTTCTCCACCATGCGCATTCCCATTCTCGCAGGTCGCAGCTTCACTTCAGCCGACTTCGCCTCTGCCGCTGCGACCAACGCCGCACAGAAAGCCCGCGACGCGGACGCGGAAAACGCAAATCCTGCTTCGTCGCCCGCATCTCCGTCACCCACGGCGCTCGACGAAGCCTATTATCACTCCGCGCCCGTGCCTATCGTCGTTAACGAGTCGTTCGCGCGGGAATATCTCGAAAACAAGAGTCCCGTCGGGTTGCATATGGGCAACGCCGACCGCGGCGACATTCCCAATCCCGGCCCCGGCTACACCATCGTCGGTGTCGTGGGCGATACGAAGTACGCGCAATTACGCAGGAAAACCGCGCCCATCATATTTTTGCCGCTTGTAAGCAACAGCGCGCATTTTGAATTGCGCATCGCGGCGAATCCCACTGCGCTGGTGAAAAACGTCCGCGAAATCGTTTCGCAGGCGGGTGACAACCTGCCGCTCACCGACGTGCGCACCCAGACTGAACAGATCGACCACATTCTCTTCCAGGAGCGCCTAATGTCCCGGCTATCCAGTTTCTTCGCTGCCCTCGCGCTGGTGCTGGCCTGCATCGGCCTTTACGGTTTGCTGTCCTACGAAGTCGCTCGCCGCACCCGCGAGCTCGGCATTCGCGTGGCCCTCGGCGCGCACCATCGCGATATCTCTCGCCTCGTTATCGGGCAGGGGATTTTGCTCGCGCTCATCGGCGCAGCCATCGGCATCGCCGCCGCTGTAGGCGTCACGCGTTTCATGTCTGCGATGCTGTATGACGTCCGCGCGAACGATCCGCTCACGATGGTGGCCGTCGCCGCCCTGCTGATTCTCGTCGCTTTCGCTGCTTGCTACATTCCCGCGCGCCGAGCGATGAAAGTCGATCCGATGGTCGCTCTGAGGTACGAGTAAAGGAGAGTCGAAGATGCGACCGGAGCATTGGCTGTACACGATTCCGCTACGGTTACGGTCGTTGTTTCGCTGGGCGCAGGCGGACCAGCAATTGGACGACGAGCTGCGCGATCACCTCGAACGAAAAACCGAGGAATATATGGCGCAAGGGATGAGGCAAGAAGAGGCCCCCCGCCGTGCGCGCCTCGACCTGGGCGGTATCGAGCAGACGAAAGAGAAATGCCGCGACGCGCGCAGAGTGAACTGGATTCAAGATTTCGTTCAGGACTTGCGCTTTGGTCTGCGCGTATTGCGGAAATCTCCTGGCTTCACGGCTGCTGTTGTGCTCACGCTTGCCCTGGGCATCGGGGCCACCACGGCGATTTTCACACTCATTGATGCGGTGATGCTGAAGTCGCTGCCAGTAGCGAACCCTAAGCAGCTCTATCGTCTCGGGGACAACAACAATTGTTGCGTTATGGTTGGAACCCAGAACAGCGGTAGTTTTGTTCTGTATTCTCATCCTCTATACGAATACCTCCGCGACAGCACACCTGAATTTAGCGAGCTCGCTGCCTTTGAGCCCTGGACGTCGGATTTAAGCGTTCGCCGTAGTGGTTCTGCCGCTGAACCTTATAAGGGCGAGTTCGTTTCGGGGAATTACTTCAACACGTTAGGCATCCCCGCCTTCGCCGGGCGACTTCTCACGCCGTCCGACGACTCGGTAAGCGCGCCTCGCGTTGCGGTAATGAATTATCACACGTGGCAGCGGCACTTCGGGCTAGACCCATCTGTGATCGGTTCAACGTTAAATATCAATGGCGTTCCTTGCGCAATTGCAGGCGTGACCCCACCAGGATTCTATGGCGACACGCTCCGAAGCGATCCTGCCGACTTCTGGCTGCCCCTGGTCGCCGAGCCGAATGGCCGGTTACATAAAGCGAACCTCGAATGGCTTTATCTCATCGGACGATTGAGACCTGGCTTCGTGCCGGAACAGGTTCAGGCTCAGCTTACGGTTGAATTGCAAGCCTGGCTCGATAGCCACCGGGAAGTTATCCCTAACCGAGACTGGAAGGACATTGCTCGACAACACATCCGCCTGACCCCGGCAGGCCGTGGTGTTGAACGAATGCAGACAAACTACGCAATAGGCCTGCGGTTGTTGGTGACTCTCGCCGCGTTGCTGCTCCTAATTGCCTGCGCAAATATTGCCAACTTGCTGCTGGCGCGCGGGTCAGCCACCCGTTCCCAGGCGGCGGTCCGGTTGGCTCTAGGCGCGCCGCGACATCGCCTGATTCGGCAGATGCTCACGGAAAGTGCTCTCCTGGCGGTGGCAGGCGGGGCCGTAGGACTCTACGTTGCCTATGCGGGGACGCGTGCCATCCTGCTACTTGCTTTTCGCGGGGCCAACTATGTTCCTATTGACGCCCGGCCTTCCCTACCTGTGCTGGGCTTCGCCGTACTTCTATCGTTAGTTACAGGCATTGTGTTCGGAATTGCGCCGGCGTGGACGGCGTCGCAGTCCAGTCCCATCGATGCCCTACGTGGGTCAGGTCGTTCCGCGGGGGATCGCTCTTCGGCGCTGCAGAAACCTTTGGTCATCGCACAGATTGTATTCTCGATTGTGCTCTTGATTGCAGCTGGTTTGGTCACGCAAAGCCTGCGCAACCTTGAAGACCAGAACTTCGGGTTCGTGACGGACGGCCGCCTGATCGTGAATATCGATCCGTCGCTGGCCGGGTATACTCCAGACAAGCTTCACGGGCTTTATCAGCGGCTTGAGGAAAAGCTGCTCCATATACCCGGAGTTCTAGGCGCCAGCCTATCGGGTTATAGCCCGTTGAGCGGCAATAATTGGAACGAACGCGTCTACGTCGAGGGAAAACCGCCGGATTATCGCTGGACGGCACCATCTTGGAATCGGGTCGGACCGCATTATTTTGAGACTATCGGCACTCGGTTGCTACAAGGACGCGCCATCGACGAGCGCGACGGTCCCGCTGCCCCACACGTCGCTGTTATCAACGAGACTTTTGCGCGCAGGTTTTTCCCCAACGAGAATCCCATAGGCCAGCACTTCGGCAAGGGAGATGAGAGCCACAGCGGCGACTACGAAATTGTGGGCATTGTCGATGATGCGAAATACCAGGACACGCGCGGTCCTGCCTACGCCACGTTCTTTTTGCCGTTACTGCAAACCCCGACCGGAGAGCACCTCAGTGGATGGGTCAGTGCCATCGAGCTACACGTTGCAGGCACACCGGAGAATATCGAGTCCGCTGTCCGCAGGGCGCTCGGAGATGTCGATCCGAATCTCCCCGTTCTCAACATGATGAGTTTTCAGGAGCAGGTGGCGCGCAACTTTAATCAAGAGCGACTCATTGCGCGGCTTACGGAACTGTTCGGCGCCCTCGCGCTCGTTCTGGCGTGCGTTGGGCTGTACGGCGTAACGGCTTATGGCGTGGCGCGACGAACCAACGAGATCGGAATACGCATGGCGCTCGGTGCCGACGGGGGGAATGTGCTCGGTTTAGTGTTGCGCGGTGCGCTGGCCCAACTCGGCGTGGGCCTGGCCATCGGCATACCGGCGGCGATAGCGGGAGGCCACGTGCTCGCGCACCAACTTTATGGCGTAAAGAGCTATGACCCGATGATACTCGGCGCGGCCGCCCTGATCCTTGCTGCTTGTGCCATCGTCGCCGCATCAGTTCCGGCGCGACGCGCGACTCGCGTCGATCCCATGGTCGCTCTGAGATACGAATAAAGGAGAGTGGGAGATGCGACCGGAGCATTGGCTTTACACGATTCCACTGCGGCTGCGGTCGTTGTTCCGCTGGGCGCAGGCGGACCAGGAACTGGAGGACGAGTTGCGCGATCACCTCGAACGAAAAACGGACGAATACATCGCGCAAGGGATGGCACCCGAGGAAGCGCACCGTCGCGCGCGACTCGACTTGGGCGGTATCGAGCAGACCAAAGAGAAATGCCGCGACGCGCGACGGGTAAATTGGATTCAAGATTTCGTTCAGGATTTGCGCTTTGGTCTGCGGATGTTACGCAAATCCCCGGGCTTCTCCGTCGTAACCATCGCCACCCTCGCTCTAGGCATCGGCGCGAATACAGCAATCTTCAGCCTCATTAACGCGGTCATGCTTGAGACGTTGCCTGTGCAGAATCCGCAACAGTTAGTGTTACTCGATTGGACCTCCGGCGCGTGGCCGGAGGACATCGTCAAGGGACTTGCGGGCACTTGGTACAAGGAGAAAAGCGGTCGCGCAACGAGCACTTCATTCCCCTA
>Ga0209154_1000560_pt1 | contig 24392 bp, 34 predicted proteins | sample GraSoiAngelo_121_FD_185878 | JGI IMG/M metagenome (GOLD analysis project Ga0209154, IMG submission 185878) | Grasslands soil microbial communities from the Angelo Coastal Reserve, California, USA - 14_0919_12_20cm (SPAdes) (version 2) | ecosystem: Environmental > Terrestrial > Soil > Grasslands ... | reverse complement strand
GGAAGCCTATCTCCGCGAGGTGCTGACCCGCATCGCCGACCACCCCATCTCTCGCATCAGCGAACTGCTCCCCTGGAACATCATCTCCGCTGTCGAAGTGTCCACATAACCTGTTCGTGGACACTTTAGCAAGACGGTTACCAGCGTACGCTTACGTTAATCCCACTGCTCTCACTATCTCCCTAACAAAGAGTACATGCTCAGAATCCCGGCCTCACTTCGAAGCCGAAGGGCTCATCTCCTGATGTGAGTGTCTCCGACGCGTCCAACACCAAGCGGCTCGCTGTGTTCGCACTCTGGTATTTGGCGTGCTCTTCTCCAGCTGCCGGAAGCAGAGAAGTTCTTCGGAGGAGCTATGGCAAAGATAATCGAGTTCTATATTCCGCAACGCTTTCGCAAGGTTTCGACGTGGTTTCCGCCGGCACAACGTGGCAAAGTGCTGGTGTTTCCACTGGCCGAACGAAAATCGGCGTGACAGCATTGGAACGCGCATGGCGAATGAAATCGCGGGGCCTGAAGACGCGACTGAAGTGCAGCCTGCGGCATCGCTGAAGCGATGCGCAGACACGCCGGTCATTTGTGCTATCGCTTGGGGTTGAGAGTGACTTGCACCTCGCACCTCCCGCCCTGCAGATGATCTGCTGACGCATGCCGGGCCCCCGGTCGGCTGACCGACGACTTGACACGTTATTGACACTGACAAGACCTCGACTGGCGACCTTTCAAGGAACCATCTGTGCCACATCAATCTCAATCCCTTACCGACACATCCTCGGATCACAGAGTGGCACGAATCTTGCACATTCGTCCTCGCAGGCACGTGAGGAGCATAGTGCTGGGGTACCACTGATGTTCCTCGGCAGCGGAGAGGAGGAAACGGAAATGGACGTCAACTACGTGTTTCTTTGTGGAGTGATGTGGTGCAGGTTCGGACAGCAAGACGCAGGCAAGGAACTGCTAAGGGCTACGAACTCTGTGGATCCGGACATGAAAGCACTGGCCTGGGCTATGTTGGCAAAAGGCGCACGTCGCTTGAGGGATTTGGAAGGACCGACACCAACCGGTTCTCGCGCGATCCTCGAGGGAAACCTATGTGGATGAGATCATGCGCCATTTGCAAAGCACTCTTGCACAAGCTCCAATTGTGCGAGTCCGTGCGTTGTCAATGCGGATGGGTTTGGTAGGGCCATTGGAGCCTGAAAGCTGAATTGCATCCAGCCCCGACATAAATTGGAAGTTGGAGCAGTCGGTGCAATCGCGGCCGAAGTGCTCTCGGAAGCAGCAAGTTGTGGATGTCTACATCAATGCGGAATCTCGGGACGGTGGCCATTTCTGTTTCCTCTGACGCATTTCGCACTTACTTTCGATCAAAAGAGTTCTGCTTGGTCTGCTGTTCTAGTCAGCAGCCATACCTTGTGCCGGTTGCTCCCAGGCTGCGACTTCCACTGTCGGCGCTTCGGCATCGAATTGGTCGCGCCGTAACTGCGCCTCAAGCGCTGCCAACTGGGCCTCGATCTCCTGCCCCGCCTTGCGCTTGCGGATGACTTCTTCGCGATACCGCCGCAGGAAATAATCAATCGTTTCCACGCGAATACGGATCCACCCCGAGGGCTTGTTCTCGTCGAGGTCCTTGAAGCAGAAATACGGCGTCCCGGACTGCTCGATAATGCCTTCGCATCACGCCATAGATCGGCGCATCGTGACCGCATTTGAAGCTGGAAATTTCGAGCGCTACCAGATTCGGGTGCCGAGCCGTAAACTTCGCCGCCCACACTTTGTGATTGGTGCTGCTACAGGAACACGGACGCACTGAATGGCGTTGTAAGGGATCAAAGCCCGCAGCGGCGGAGCAAGAAAGGCACCATGGGTCCGGCGGTGGTACCGAATATGACCACCCCGACGAGGCTAAGTCCGATGATGAGGGCCACGACCCGATAGTGCGGCCCGCATGTCCTGTTGAGATTGACTTCGACAATTTTGACAGTGCAGTGTGCGGTGCTCGCACCGACTTTGAATTTAAAAGACTTGCAGCGGCCGCAGTTTGGCATGCGGGTTGCCTTTTCCATGGTGGAACGGAAAACAGCATGTTGAAGATTTCTGTAGTCGACAGCCGCACCCAATGCTGGCTGGTCCTCGAAGGCCGGCTAATCGCGCCGTGGGTCGAGGAATTGAGGACAGCATGGAAGAGAGCCAAGGCGGAACTCAACGGCCGTGAGCTGGTGATTGACATGGGGAGCGTAATAGTCGTCAGCTAGGAAGCAGAGGACGCTCTTCTGCAGATGATGAATGAGGGAGCAAGGTTCGGTTGCAGTGGTGTCCTTACGAGGCACTTACTCCAGCAACTCAGGCTGCGAAGCAGGAAAAACCCAGGGAAGGCAGACCTCGGTGACAAGAAATGCAAAGAGTGAACTTGCTAAACAAAGGTCATATTGACGCAGCCAAAGCAGACGAGCATGCGACGAGCGAAGACTTCCGCAAGCTATTCACGGAAGACATGACAGGTCTGTATCTGCTCTCCCTTTTGTTAACGCCCAATCATGAGAAGGCGGAGCAGTGCTTCGTCGCCGGCGTTGAGGATACCGTGAAAGGAAACCCAGTATTCAAGGAATGGGCTCATTCTTGGGCCAAGCGCACGATAGTCAACAATGCTATTAAGATAATGTCGCCCCATCCTAACCGCGCCAGCGGGACCTTTGCCGGAATGCCTCCGGAAGTCGGTGGCGGGCTCCAACGGACTCAAGATCACCAAGCCACAATCGCGAGTGTGCTTGCGCTCGAAGATTTCGACCGGTTTGTCTTTGTGATGTCGGTCCTCGAACAATACCCCGATAAGGAGGGTTCCGATCTCTTAGGTTGCTCGGAGCAGGACGTTCGGGAGGCGCGTATGCGAGCACTGCAGCAGATTGCGGAGTACACGAAGCACGAGGTTACGGAATCCAAACTTTCGGAGGAAATGCAACATGGCTGAAGGAGAGCGCAAGAACTGGAGAGAGTTGTGCAGCGCTGCACTGGAAGCAAATGATCCCGATGAGTTGCTGAAGATCCTTCAGGACCTCAACAAGGCCCTAAAAAGCGAAGAGCAGGTCCGTCGTGATTTCAGGGAAGCCACAAGAGCAAACAATGCTTCCAGCGAAATCCGACGTTAAAAATTTTGGAATTCAGAGCGATGCAGTGACATTTCAACGGGAGTGGAAATTCGACTGCGCAAGTGCCACTTACGTGAGGAGTATGACAGCCTTCGGTTGAGTATCCCCGACAATAACGGTGGCTTCAATCCGCCGTATTCCACTCTGAGCAAGGGCAAGGGCAAACTTTGAAGAAGTAACTTCGCAGTCAACGGCGCAAACATCACGCCGATCTCCACCAAGACGGCGACCGCGATGATAAAAGCGGACGTGCCCCTATCGCCCGTGATTTCTTCTCCATGCTTCCATTGAGCAACGGAGGGCGGTGGGCGCGACAGATCGGGTTACCATTCCAAGAAAGGTGGTTTCGTCAGGCCAGCGGTTTGGGTCCTCATCTTATCGATTTTTCGTTGTTGCGCAAGCGTAAGGATTTTGTAGATCTTTGCCTGCAGTCGTGCGTTGGCGACGATGAGCTGCTCCTGGATGCACGACTGTTCGGCCGCGAGGTCGCGCACCTTGCCGGCATCGAAATGTCCCTTGAGCGTGGCCGCTATCAGAGACCGGCGATTCTTCGCGAGCCGCTTTACCAGCGGCCGCACCGGACCTCGTTCCTTTTCAATTTGCGCCTGGATAGCGGCGATCTGCACAGGCGTCAGCTCCAGGTATTTGACGATTTCCTGCGAAACGTCAGGCGACGAGTCTGGGGGAGGCACAAGCAATGTGTCGCCCGCACTCTGCACCTCAGATCTCTGTTGTGTCTCTTTCTGGATTTTGTCGTCCAGGATCTGGTGCAGCGTGTCGAGAAATTGCAATCGGATCATTCCCAACTGCAGCTGACGGCCACTGACGTATTCTGCCTGTTCAGGGTCGATCCGGCCTTCGCGAGCGGCTTGGGCTATCTGCGCAAGTTCCTCGCAGGTTTTCAGCGACACAAGAGCCATTTGCTTTTCGTATTCCTTGAGAAGGTCCTGCGGCGTCGACGTCACTTGGGAAACGGTTGCGGGCGTCTCTGCGATGTTCGAGGTCTCGGCGGCTGCAATTGCTGTCACGCTAGTGCTCGTGGGTGGTTGCGGATGATCGTCCTGGGCTACGGAGGAAATCACCAGCGCGCCGGCGATGAGAGCTCCGAGAATGTGTACACGTTGCATGCAGATTGATCCTCCCTTTCGTGTGTGCTTCAGAACAGCGTCGGCTCCAGCCAGAGCGCGGGCATCGGTCCCTAGCGCTTCTCTCTGGAGCCAGCTTCGTCAATTGCAATCAGGCTGACTTCTTTCCCGCCTTGGGAAATTCGATCACTTCCCCGTGCTTCGCGGGCACCGGTTTCACCTTCTTGCGAAAAAGATCTGAAACGTAAAATTCGATCACCTTCGCCATGACATTCCTCCGATCCGTCGGCATATGGTTTACCGTGCTGAACATTTGGTGGGAGGGCCGGGCGGGACGCCAGCACTACCCGAAACTCGGCGCTAGTTCACGGGCGCCTTTGGATTTATAAATCCCGACGCTTTCAAGTTGAATGGAGCAGGTGAGTTGCCAAAAGAATGCACTGGCCTAAGTTCCTAACTCGGGGAAACAAAGGGCGATGGAAAAGAAGGGTCGAGAACGCGGTGTTGAAAGTCGAAAATGTTGATGCTGGCCGACACCTACAGCACAAGTGAAAAAGTGCGACTGTTCAGCGACATAGGTCATCTCTTTCTGTTGGCATACAATCTTGCCAGAATTGCGGGGATCACTCCGCGCGCGAAAGTATGAGCCCAGAACCGCAGCTCGCGCTGGTAACTGATGCTCGGCGTTATGAAGCGCTGTTTCGCATCTCTGAGGCACTCTCTGCCTGTGGGGAACCGGAAAAGCTGGCACGAGTTCTCGCCGACCAATTGCGCGAGCTGATCAGCTTCGATCATCTCGACGTCCTCGTCTTCAAGGAAAATTCCAACGAAATCGAATGGCACGGGTGGGGAGCCCGTACCAGCAAATCATCCAACTCGCCTTGGACGCGCGAATCGACATAGTGATTATGGCAGTGCGTGGCCGTGGCGCTCTGAATCTAGCGGTGTTTGGATCGACGACCTAAAGGGCCCTTCAGTTGGGACCGTGCCCCGTCCTTGCGGTTCACGTTTGAATGGCAGAGGTTCGGCGCAGCGAGTCTATTGTGATTTCCATGCAGTCCACCCGGGCATTGCCAACCCCTCAGCAAACCTAAGTCGCTAAGAAGCAGTTGTCTCGCTGTTGAAATTGACTTCGACACTGTCGAAAACACCTTCAACCTTTTCAACAATTTCATTCTGCCGTCTCGGAGTCTCCCACGAATTTAATCAGTTAGCGTAGTAAGGGGTTTGGTATGGGTGTTGCTTTCGTCTCTAGCGATGGCGCGAGGGTGACACAGCAGCCTTGCATCCAGATGAAGCTGTCTTTACCGATGAAAGGCGCTGCAGTTTTTAACCCAGCTCATGCTCTTGATCAAGAAGGCTGAGGACAAAGAGTTGCCAGAAGATAAGGATTTGACAGCGATAAGGTTCCGGGCCCTACGGCCGCAGTTCGTATGCGCAGCAGGTAAGCCAAAACTGTAGCCGCAGTGTCGAGGGAGTTGTGATGAACAAAAGGATATCAAGCCTGGCAATTTTCATCGGCCTCGTTGCTGCTTGTGCTTTCGGCGGAGAGACAGAATCCCAAACAGGTTCGGTGCAGGGTGTGGTGTTCACCTCCGACGCGGATGGAGGTCGCTCAGTTGTGCCTGGCACCAAGGTCTTTTTAGACGGGCCCGACGCCAGAGAAACTGAAGCTGACGCCGCTGGCAAATACATGTTCAACGCACTTCCACCTGGGTCTTACAACCTCAAGGCACTAGCTCCTCACATGACCGCGACCCAAACGGTTGTCATCACGGCGGGAACCGCATTGGAGGCGCTGCTGGAGATGAAAGTAGAAACTGTATCGGAGTCGACAAACGTAACCGCGACCTCAGATACGGTGGTAACGCAAGAGGCGGCAGGAAGCAATACGGTCGGCGAATCAGCGGTCAAGAACACACCGAACGTGAACGAGCGTTTCGAAAGCTTGCTTCCCTTGGTGCCGGGTGTGGTCCGCGGCCCGGACGGCCGCATAAATATGAAGGGGGCGCGTTCATCTCAGAACGGGTCTCTCGTGAATAGCGCCGACGTTACCGATCCGGTTACCGGTGCAAACGCGATCAACCTGCCTATCGACGTGGTTTCGTCCGTTCAAGTTCTGTCCACTCCCTATGATCCCGAATACGGCAAGTTCACTGGCGCGGTATCGAAAGTCGAGACCCGCACCGGAAGCTTCAACAAGTTCCACGTGTCGGCTCAGAACTTGTTTCCACGCCTGCGTGTGCGAGACGACTCAATTATTGGCATTGGTGCCGCGACTCCTCGCGTAACGTTTTCCGGGCCGATCATGAAAGACCGGATTGCTTTCACGCAGTCTTTCGACTATCGCTTTGTACGAACGCCGGTAAACAGTTTGCCGCCGCTTCAGCGTGACACAAAGCTCGAGAGTTTTGATTCCTACACACAAGTCGATTTGAACATCAGTCCTAAACAAACAGCGACCGCTTCATTCGCAATCTTCCCGCAAAAACTTGACTACCTCGGACTCAATACCTTCACCCCACAGGAAGCTACGCCCAACCTGCATCAGCGCGGATACCAAACATATGTCCAGCATCGCTACGTTACCAATTCGAGCAACCTGCTGACGTCACAGCTGAGTTTCAGGAGATTTGATGCGGACGTACTGCCGAACAGTGACGCTCCCTACGAGCTCCTGGTGGAAACCACCGAGGGGGGATTCTTTAATCGCCAGCACCGCGAAACTTCTCGAGTGGAATGGCAAGAGATTTTTCAATTGCGTCCCCATCAATTCCACGGATCGCACGAACTGAAAGCTGGAATCAGTTTCGCCCACAGCTCTTACGATGGCCGCGAACAGTTTCTGCCCGTAGACATTGTCGGTGTTGCGGGATTTCCCCTACAGCGAATTCAGTTCGGCCCCGTCTCCAGTTTCTCGATCGATCAGAACGAGACCGCATGGTTTGTCGGGGATAAGTGGACGCTCTCTGGCCGGCTCACCTTTGACCTGGGACTGCGATTCGACCGCGATTCGGTCACGGACTCGATCAACACAGCGCCGCGCGCTGGTTTTGTGTTGGCCTTGACCGGCGATGGGAAAACATTGCTCAAAGGCGGCGCTGGCCTCTTCTACGATCGCATCCCACTGAATATTCCTGCGTTTCGCAATCTGCCCGGGCGTACTGTGGTCGGACTCGATCCTTTCGGTCAGGTTCTTAGCTCGACTGCGTACGCCAACGTCATCTCGGGTGGGCTGCGAAATCCGCGCAGCGAGGTATGGAATCTCGAGCTCGATCGTCAGCTCCTCGACAACTTGCTGGTGCGCGTCTCGTACCAGCAGCGCAACACGGTGCACGGCTTTGTGCTGACGCCCCTGACCCTCGGAGAATCGGGATTCCTCTCACTTGCCAACAGCGGGCGCGATTTTTATCGCGAGTTTCAGGTTACGACACGGTATCGAGTAGGCCACAATACATTGAACGCTTCCTATGTCCGCTCTCAGGCTCACGGGGACCTGAACGATTTCAACCAATTCTTTGGAAATAATCCGCAAGCGGTTATCCAACCCAATCAAGTTGGGCGCCTATCCTTCGACGCCCCAAACCGATTCCTGGCGTGGGGCGAAATTGCCGCGCCCTGGAAATTGACCGTGTCGCCAGTGTTAGATGTGCACACCGGTTTTCCGTACTCGGTAGTGAACGAATCGCGCCAATTTGTCGGACTCCGCAATGAGCGACGATTCCCCAGGTTCATTTCGATCGACCTCCAGGTTCTGCGGGAAATCCGGCTACCCATTCGGGAGCAACGTGCACGAGTTGGCTTTGGAGTGTTCAACATTTTCAATCGCTCCAATCCCCGCGACGTGCAAAACGATATCGACAGCAACCGTTTCGGCCAGTTCTTCAACCCACCTGGCCGCACCTTTCACGCAAAGCTCGTTTTGGAGTTTTAGATATGAAGATGGCGATGAACTCCGTGATTTTGACCCTCTCGATTGTGGTCCTGACAGCCAGGCTCGGGATCGCACAGACAAACGAGGTCCTTCCCACCGCGGACGAAGTGGTCGCAAGGATGATTCAACTGGATGCCCGGCGCCAGACTCAACTCCAAGGCTACACCGCGACCCGTCATTATGTTGCCTTCAACAAACAGCGTCGAGCGGAGATGTTGGTGCGGATAACCTGCACCAAGGACGGAGTGAAAGAATTCGCGACCCTGTCCGAAGAAGGGTCACGCTGGATCCGCAAGCACGTGTTGTACAAGATGTTGAAGGAAGAGGCCGAGGCATCCCGCCGCGATACTCGAAGCAGCACCCGCATCATCCCCGCAAACTACGACTTTCAGGGCGCGGGGCAAGACATTATCGATGGGCGTTCAGCCTACGTGTTGTCGTTAATTCCGAAAGCCGAGAACAAGTACCTGATCGCCGGCAAGATCTGGGTCGACGCCACCGATTACTCCATCGTGCGGATTGAGGGGCGTCCGGCGCGAAATCCGTCCTTCTGGACTCGCAACGTCCACTTCGTCCACACCTATGAAAAAGTTGGCCCCTTCTGGTTCGCAGCCTCGACTCATTCCGTGAGTGAGATTCGTATCTTTGGCCCGGCGGAATTGACGATCGAGAATTCTGAATACTCGCTGAATCCACCCGACCATGCAGCCGATGATCGCAATCACGAAGCGAGGCTGTCCCAATGAGGAAAGCCGCCTTACTCGCAGCGTTGGTCGGTGCGGCGCTGTTCGCGTGGGTTATCCAGCACATGGGGTTCTCCGCGATTTTGCAGCAACTCAAGGCGTTGCGATTTGCGTTGCCAATTCTGATTGCACTCAGCCTGTGTCGTCTCTTGCTACAGACAGTTGCCTGGTCGACGGCGCTCAAAGCCGAAGGAATCACGGTTGCCCTCACTGATCTGGTCGGAATCCGCTTGGCATCACAGTCCATGGGCTATCTCACGGTGCTGGGCCCGGTGTTGTCGGAGCCGATGAAAATCCAACTCCTGGGAACCGCTGTCGCGCCTACGATCACAGCCACGTTTCTCGATAGCGGAGTGTACTGGCTCACGTCTGCGCTGCTGGGAATGGCTGGCTGTATCAGCATTGCCTTGCTGGTGGCGCATGGTGGATATCTGACTTCGGCGGCCGCACTCTTCGCAATATTTGCGTTGGCATTACTGCTGATTACCCGCCGCAAACCAATCCTGTCGAGCGTCGCGCAAGGCTTGAGAAGGTCCCCAGCGTGGCTCAAACGCGCCGAGAAGATTGAAGGCTCGCTGCGCGACTATCGCGTCCAGCACCCCGCCGTTGTGTCTCGCATGTTCTGGATCGACGTGGCATGCCAGTTCCTCATGGCTTCGGAAGTGGTGGTGGTCCTGTGGGCGTTACGGCTGCCAATTCACGTTATAGCGGTGCTTGCCATTGAGGGCTTTACGCGTGCGGTCAAGATGGCGACGGGATGGGTTCCCGCGCGACTGGGCGCCGACGAAGGCGGAGCTATGTCAGCTTTCATGGCAATCGGACTACAACCAGCCTTCGGTCTGACACTGGCGCTGACTCGGCGCACGCGGGATCTTCTGTGGGCCGCAGCAGGTCTTGCCTGGCTGGCCTGGAGATCACAACGCCCCAAGGAGCAGAACAAATCAATCGACCGGACGCTCGAATCGGGTGGGAAGGAATTGGCCTTATGCAATTCGTTGTAGTGGTTCCAGAATTCGCAACTGTAGCGGACTGCTACACGGATGCGAAAGTGCTCATGCGGCCCGTCTGCGGCGTTCCTTTGCTCTTGAGAACTCTGGCAACGGCGGTGCGCGCTGGCGCCGATGATGTCCTGCTTGTCTGGCCGGAAAACGCACCAACTGAACTTGCGGACATTTACATGCAGCCCCCTTTGCTCAGGGGACCAGGCACCGTCAGACTGCTCCGAGTCAAGAACTTCGATCCGCGCGCTCGGTCGAGTTGGGTAAGTGTGCTGGATGGCTTCGACACCCAATTCATGTGGTTGCCTTGGAACTGGGTCACCAACAAACAGTCGCTGGTTCGCCTGCCTTTAGTGGGCATGGATTCAGTCGACTGGAGCAGGCCAGCTTTCGTTACAACAAACGAGGTGACTCGCGGTGAGATCTCTACGGCCCTCCCCCACCGGAATGTAGAGGGCATCGCGGTCATCTCACCAGAAACTGCAGCGGCCGCGGAACAGTTCCTGGTCGTGCACTCGGGAAAAGTTCTAGATGGAATTCATACCTCGTTCAACCGGCGCCTGTGCCGTCCCTTTGTAAAGTGGCTTTCGCACACGGGCATCACGCCCAATGCCGTGACCTTCGGAGGTGTAGCCGTATCGATCTTGTCCGCGATCGCGTTCGCGGGCGGATTTTACTGGGCGTATGTCGCTGGGGCGTTGCTCTTCTACATCGCCGGCCTGTTCGACGAGATGGACGGGATGTTGGCCCGTATCAAGTTTGCCGACTCACCATTTGGGACCTGGCTGGAAGGTTTTGCTGACGGTTTGAGCTATCTGCTCCTGTTCGGAGGAATCACAGTTGGGCTCTATCGGCAGTACGGCAGCTTCGAACTCTGGATCGGCGCGGTACTACTGACAGGCACTCTGTTGTCCGTCATTATTACTTCTCTCCAGCGCAAGCGCGCCACAACTCCTGATCGGCCGAACGAATACCTGGGTCGCTTCTACCGATTACTTGAGAATGATTCGTCGAACTGGATTTCAAAAATGGTGCGACATCTCCAGGCCTTCCAGAAAAGAGGCGTGCTCATCATCTACGTAGTCCTGTTCACCCTGCTTGGAGAGCTGCCGGTGCTCTTTTATCTGTCAACACTGGGCAGCCATCTCATCTGGACTCTGGCGCTCTATTTCAACCATCGATTCTTCAAGCAGCCGGCAACGGGCATGGCAGGAATCAAGGCGGTGTAGGAGGTATCATGAAAGCGGTGATCTTAGCTGCGGGGCAGGGCACACGGATCCGGGCCGTCCACGGCCAGCGTCCAAAATGTCTGATTCAGGTCGACGACAAGACCATTCTTGACCACCAAATAGAAGCCTTGTCTATGGCAGGAATTGACCAAATCGCCATCGTAGTGGGGTACGAGAAACAGCAGATCATCCGCCACGCGAGATCGCGATTCGATCGCTGCAGGCTGAACATCCACTTCATTCAAAACCCGGCATTCGCGGAAACCAACAACATCTATTCTTTATGGCTGGCGCGCGACTGGTTGCGTGGCGACAGTTTTGTCTGCCTTAACGCCGATGTAGTCTTGAAACCCGACATTCTTGATTCGGCGTTGCGGGCGGATGCGCCCATATCTATGATCGTAGACCATTCCTGGCGGGATGAGACCATGAAGGTGATCATCTCGAATGGACGCGTGATCCGAATGAGCAAGAAAATATCGAAAAAAGAATTTAGCGCGACCTACATCGGCATCACGGTGTTTGACCACGCCATCCAGGAGCAATTCTTTCGCAAGATTCACAACCTGATTGTGGCGGGCCGTGTTAACGAGTTCTTCAATGCTGCTGTACAGGAACTGGCCGACGAGGGTGTGCAGATAGGATTCACCACAACCGCCGGTTTGCCGTGGGCGGAAATCGATGATCCGTTCGACCTGACATTTGCCCAGCAGAACATATTTCCGCATCTCGCTATGGCATCTACAGTCTGAATGTGGCGATACCAGAGATCATTACCGGCAATTTCGCGCCTTTCCGATGGGTAATGTGGCCGCCCAGTTCCTTGCGCATCGTCGATTGGAACATCGACCGGGGCTTGCGTCTGCCAGCGATCATAGATTTCCTGAAAGATATGAACGCGGATGTTCTGATCCTCCAGGAAGTGGACATTAATGCCCGCCGGACTCACCGCCTCAACATCGCTGAAGAGATCGCCCGGAAGTTGCAGATGAACTATGCGTTCGGGCGAGAGTTTGAGGAGTTAACCCAGGGGTCCAGGGCTTCGCCCGCGTACCACGGACAGGCTACTCTCTCACGATGGCCTATTTCGAATCCGCGTATGATCCGTTTTCGAAAACAGTCGAATTTTTGGCAGCCCCGTTGGTTTTTGCCTCGCATTAAGCCTTTTCAAGAAAGACTCGGAGGACGAATCGCGCTGGTCACCGAGATTAATGTCGCAGGAAGCACGCTCATAACCTATAACCTTCATTTGGAAAGCCGCGCGAATGATGAGTTGCGTCTGTCGCAACTGGACGAGGTTTTATCTGATGCGGCACGCTATGATCCGCACTGCTTTGCGGTGATGGCTGGAGACCTGAATTTGAATGTCTCGAAGAATGCCGCGGCGGAGTCGCTGGCACGCGCAGAGTTCCGCAATGCCGTAAAGGCGGCACCCACGCCTACCACGCCATCGCGGCGTCTCTTCGAAGCGGGTCGCTCAATCGACTGGGCATTCGTGCGGGGTCCAATTCAAACAGACAGCGGGCAGGTACACAGTCTCATCCAGGCATCGGATCATTATCCAATATCATTCAACCTACGTCGGGCGAAGTCAGCGTTGGCTTACCCGAGTTGATGAGCGGCACCGGCTTTAAGGTTTCAGAAGCGACTTCCCGTAACCAACTGGAATGGCGAAATTCGATCCGCCGAACTCGCGCCATGGCGAAGTTAATTCCCATAACTTTGCCCTCGTTATTGAAGAAGCGGCAACGTCGGTAGATTGTTGGCGTAAGATCGCCTCTCTCCGAGTAGAGGAGTCCCGATAGGCTGTAGGTTTTCCTTGGCTGTGTCCGCCGTTTCCAGCTTCGTGCCCGTGTAGGTCCACCATGGCACCACCGGGATCTCCTCCCTCACAGACCCCACCGTGCAGATTTCCCGCAGCGGGTTCCTCAAGCAGGACTCTCCGGGTACGTCCAGGGATGTCGAATCTGAGGTGACAGCAAAGGATACCGACGAAGGAGGTGTTTGTATCTCTCCCACGTCATCCGGTTCCCTCGCGTGCGGCGATTGAGCCACTTCCTCCAGATCCTTACGACACCCCGATAGAACTTCAGAAGGCTCTGAGAGTTCGTCGGTCGGCCGTAGTACTGGTAGTGGCCTCGGAGCTTGGCGTTGAGGGTCTTCTGCTGCTGGTCCATTGGTGCATGTCGGTGCTCTTTTGGCACCATTTGGCGACCGCTGTGAGGCTCCTGCGGAGCCGCCTGCGCATCGCATCGCTGACTTCCTTGTCGTAAGCGGAGATGGTTTTGGCCACAGTACCGGATGCCCCTCCCACTAGTAGGAACCAACGCGCGACTTCCTGTCCGGCGCCGATTTCGGCGAAAGAGCCGAAGGTGGATGGATCGAGATTCAGGGTAAGCGCTTTGTGGTGAGTGTCGAGTTTTTGAGCAGAAGGCATAGCGAACATCAACTTGGGCAAACCTCTGAGAGGCTTCCACTTCCACCTCTCATTAGAGAATGGCCCTCACGACACCGCCATCTACTCGCAGTGCTGCCCCGTTCGTCGCTGAAGAGACCTCACCAGCTAGGTAGATCGCCATTGCTGCGACTTCATCCACGGTGCCAAAGCGCTTAAGCAGGGACGATGGCCGCACATGCTCAAAGAACTGCTTCTCTACTTCTGCCTTCGATGTGTTTTCCTGCTTCGCCATCGCCTCGACAAAGGCTCCCACGCCTTCCGACTCTGTCGGCCCAGCAAGAATGCTGTTCACCGTCACGCCCGTTCCGGCCACCAACTCAGCGATCCCGCGCGCAACGGCAATCTGCGCAGTCTTGGTCATTCCGTAGTGCACCATTTCCGCCGGAATCTGAACCCCCGATTCGCTCGATATGAAAAGGATACTGCCCCAGTTCCGTTCCAGCATCCCTGCGAGATAGTGTCGCGAGAGCCGCACTCCGCTCATCACGTTTATCTCGAAGAGGCGGTACCAGTCCGCATCGGGAATCTCTGCAAACGGCTTGGGCTCGAAAATGCCCACATTGTTCACCAGTACATCCACCGCTGGGAGTTTCGCAATCACGGCCGCTGCGCCGGCTGAACCAGAAAAGTCCGCCACGATGCCACCAACCTTGGCCGCTGCAGCATGCGATCGGATTGCCGCCGTCGCCGCATCGACGCGCTCTTGTGTACGACCGTTCACGTAGACATGCGCACCTTCGCTCGCAAGCGACTTGGCGATCGCAAACCCGATTCCTGCCGTCGAGCCCGTCACCAGCGCGATCTTGCCAGTAAGTTTTAGATCCACGTCATTCTCCTGTAGAAAGCCCGTGCCCTCTTGTCGTCACGTTGTTGTCGAATCTACCTCAGGAGAGCCGCTGTCGGTCCTCTGTCGTTTCCCATTTGATCCATTTCAGATCGAGTACGAAAATCGAGTAGAAGACTGGGACCAGGAGCAAGGTAATGAAGGTTGCCACAGCGAGTCCGCCGATCTGGGCATAGCACAGGGGTTTCCAGAGCGGGCCCCCTTCGAGGGCGAGAGGAAACAGAGCCAGGATGGTTGCGGCCACGGTGATCATCACGGGTCGAATGCGCTCAATGCCGGCATCCGGAAGAGCGCGTTCCAGCGGCTCGCCCTTTTCGTGCATCTCCTCAATGAAGTCGAAAAGGACGATGACATGGCTTACGATGACTCCAATCAGGCTGGCTACTCCAAGAAATGCCATGAACCCAAAGGGTGTGCCCATGATTGCCAAAGCGATTAATGCTCCAATTTAAAACCATCTCTCCAACGGCTATGAGGGGACTTACGGCTTGGGACTGGCCTGGCAACATCCGTGAGCTGGAAAACTTTATTGAGCGGGCGGTGATAATCACTCGCGGCAAATCGCTTGAGGCGCCGCTCCGAGAACTGGAAAGGACCAATACTATCGAGTTCCCGAACGCCAATCAGCATGAAGTTGATCAAGTCGCCGGAGAAAGAACAAATTCGCCAAACGACAAAACCAGCATCGCTGACGAATACGAGAGAAAGCAGCGCGATGAGATCATTCGAGCGCTGACTGCATGTAAGGGACGTGTGGGTGGTACCGACGGTGCTGCCGCACGCCTGGGAATGAACCGCACGACTCTCCTTTCTCGCATGAAAAAGTTCGGCCTCTATGCCAAGCAGTATGCTTGATCTACACTCCCCCTCTTTTTCCTAACCCTCACCCGTAGCTCGACACTTTCGACGCTTTCAACCTCTTCGACCTCGGCATATCAAGTTCTGGCGGCCGTCTCCCGAGAATTCAACGATTTACGCCCTCACAAGTTTGGCGTGTGGCTTGCCTTATCGCAAGCGTGGGAAAAAACAATGCTGAAGATCTCGCTCCTTGATGGTCGTACCCAGCGTCGGTTGATTGTGGAGGGAAAGCTCATAGCACCCTGGGTAGCAGAGCTAAAGAGTGCGTGCGAAGACGCGAGAGCAGACCTTTGTGGCCGCGGTCTCGTGGTCGAAATAAAACACGTAACGACGATCAGCCAGGAAGGCGAAAACGTAATCGTTGAATTGATAAACGCGGGAATCAGATTTCGCGGCCACGGCGTATTCACGAAACGCGTGCTGAAACAACTGACCCGCCGCGCAGTCGGCAATTTTCGGGAGATGAAGAAATGAGTGAACCTGCGCACATTCAATTTCGTGAACAGCAAGCAAACCTAAACGCGAGAGGCGAGGACGTTTGCAGGATCTCCAGTGAAGATCTGAATTCGTTATATCAGCTTTCGTTTCTACTAACGCGTGATCATGAAAGGGCAGAAAGATGCTTTGTAGTCGGTCTTAAAAATCTTATCAGAGGAAACCGCGCGTTCAATCAATGGGCCCATGCGTGGGCGAAGCGGATCGTAATCGAGAATGCAATTCATGAGGTGAATCCGCAACCCCGGGTCGCCCATTCCTACTCGTCTGCAATTGTTTTCCCCTACGGGGCCCGGCTGTTGACTCCTCCAGGCGGACATTTCGAACTCGAGGCCATTTTAGCGCTTGAAGATTTCGAGCGGTTTGTCTTCGTAATGTCCGTCCTGGATCACTACTCCGAGCACGACTGTGCGCTCTTTCTTGATTGTTCGGTTTTGGAAATTCGGGAGGCCCGCACTCGCGCTTTGGAGAAGCTCATTGACTCGCTCCACATAGCCTTTGTTCACAACGAAGTTTTCACACAGGAGAGAAGTAGGTGATTCATTCTGCCCAACCGAATCTCACTAAATCACGCCTGTACGCAACGGTGCTGGCGATTACCTGGCGACAATTGAAAGCGGGGAAAACGCACGCATAGCCCGCGGCGAGCGACTTATGGCCTTAAGTAAGCTCCTGCCTCAAGTCAATGCCGGAGTTTCAGAGCATGTCGAGCAAATCAACCTGGCTACGTTCGGCTTGAAATTGCCGGGCGTTCCGGCGGTGATTGGGCCGTACTCGTACAGCTCGGTGGATGCAAACCTAAGTCAGACGCTCTTCAGTTTCGAATCTATCGAGCGTTTTCGCGCTGCTCGCACCGCCGAGCAGGCCGCACAACTCACTTACAACGATGTTCTTGACGTCGTGACGCTAGCGGTTGGAAATGCATATCTGCACGTCATTGCGGCTAGCTCGCGTATTGAGGCGCAGCAGGCGCAGGTGCGTAATGCCCGCACTCTGTACGACCAGGCGCTCGATGAGGGGCAGGCCGGCACTGCTCCACGAATCGATCTTACGCGGACTGAAGTTCAACTGCACACCGAAGAATACAATCTCAGCGTTTCGCGCAATAATTTCGACGTCGCAAAACTCGATCTGAGCCGCGCGATCGGTTTGCCCCTAGGCCAAGAGTTCAATCTTACTGACCAACTTCCATATTCCGAGATCAATCCGCCTACTGTGGATGACGCGCTGAAGCTAGCGTACAGGTCGCGCAATGACCTCCGCGCCACACTCGATTCCGAGAAAGCAGCCGCGCAGAGCCTTTCGGCCGCCAAAGGCGAACGCTTTCCAGTAATCGCTGCCAACGCTGATTACGGCGACATCGGGACGACCTTCGGGCACTCGCATGGTGATTTTACTTTTCAAGCCGGCGTGAACATTCCCATTTTCACCGGTGGCCGGATCAAAGGCGACATAACCCAAGCCGAAGCTCAACTCCGACAGCGCAAAGCCGAAGCCGAGAACGTTCGCGGCCAGATTGACTACGACGTACGCACTGCATTTCTCAACCTGAATGCCGCGAAAGAGCAAGTGGAAGTGGCCAAGCAAAGTGTCGCACTTGCCAATGAGAGCCTCGCCCGGTCGAAAGACCGCTTCACTTCCGGCGTGACAGACACCGTCGAGGTGGTGCAAGCCGAGCAGGCTCTCTCCAGCGCCAACGATCAATACATCACCAGTCTTTACAACCACAGCCTCGCCAAGCTCTCACTGGCTCGCGCTCTCGGAGTTGCGCGCACCAGCTATGAACAGTACCTCGGAGGGAAGTAATGTCGAACAAGATCGGAAACCAAACTACGGAAGCGCGCGAAGAAGACGTTACGGCGCTTTTGGAGCACGAGCCTGAAGTCATGAAACCGGACGTAGCAAGTGAGAGTCTTCAGAACCCTTCAACCACTCGCCGCAGGAAAACGCTCCTGATCTCCATCGCAATCGTCATTGTTGCTGTGATCGGAGATTACTTCGTTCGCAGTGCCTTCCTCTACGAAGACACAGACGATGCGCAAATACATGGCCACGTAATGCCCCTTAGCGCCCGCATTAATGGTCAGGTGCAAGAAGTGCGCGTGATTGAGGGCCAGCTAGTGCATGCCGGCGATGTACTCGTAGTCATAGATCCGAAGGACTACAAGATCGCGGTTAATCAAGCGAGGGCAAATCTGGCCGACGCGGAAGCAACTGCTGCCAGTTCGATGTGGAGCGTGCCGGTTACCTCTGCAACGGCCTGGAGCACTCTTGATTCCTCACAGACGGCGATTGACAACGCGGGAGCTGGGGTAAAAGCAGCTGAGCAGAATCTGGAGTCAGCAAAAGCTTTGCTCTTACAGGATGAAGCCAATGCCGAAAAAAGCGACGCAGACCTCGCTCGTTACGCGCAGCTCGTCGCGAAGGAAGATATTTCGCGGCAACAATACGACCAAGCTTTAGCTGCGGCGAAGGCGAATCGCGCTGCTGTTGTTTCCGCCACCGCGGCCGTTCAGTCCTACGAGCAGGCCCTTCATCAGGCAGAAGGAAAGCTCTTGCAGGCGAAAGCCGACCTTCGCAGTGCCCAGACTGCTCCGCAGCAGGTTTCCGTGGTGCGTGCCAAAGCCGACGCTGCCAACGCACAGGTAGATCAACGCAAGGCCCAGTTGGATCAGACTGAACTCGATCTCAGCTATACCATGATCCGCTCTCCCGTGAATGGAATTGTTGGGAGAAAGACTGCGGAAGTCGGCCAGAACGTGAGCATCGGACAAGAACTCGTGGACGTCGTTCCCCTCGACGATGTCTGGGTGACAGCCAACTTCAAAGAAACGCAACTTGAGCACATGAGAGCGGGTCAGCCAGTCGAGATAAAGGTCGATGCGTACGGCCGGAGCTGGAAAGCACACGTAACCAACCTCGGCGGCGGGACCGGTTCCGTGTTCAGCTTGCTGCCCCCGGAAAACGCGACCGGAAACTACGTAAAGGTCGTGCAACGGGTGCCGGTGCGAATCGATTTCGACCGCTCTCCGACACAAGACTTCAACGCTGAAGGACTACTGAAACCAGGCTTGTCAGTCGGGCCCAGCGTGAGGGTCAGATGAGCAACGAGCAAGGCATCACCGCCGACCAGCCAGGGTCGAAACCGAAGGTCAACCCGTGGATCATTGGCGTGGCGGTTTCGCTCGCTGCATTCATGGAAGTGCTCGATACCAGCATTGCAAATGTGGCCCTCCCCCACATCGCGGGCAACCTCGGCGCAAGCAATGATGAAAGCACGTGGGTGCTGACGACCTATCTCGTATCCAATGCTATCGTGCTTCCGATCAGCGGCTTTCTCGTTAGCTGGCTGGGACGCAAGCGCTTTTTCCTGACGTGCATTGTGTTCTTTACTGCCAGTTCCTTTTTATGCGGTATCGCTTGCTTCTTTTATTTCGCGTAATGCAGGGCGCATTCGGTGGCGGACTCCAACCCATGGCACAGGCGATTCTCGCTGACACATTCCCTCCAGCGAAGCGTGGCCTGGCCTTTGCGCTATATGGAATCACTATTGTCTGCGCGCCTGCCGTTGGTCCCACATTCGGAGGCTGGATCACTGACAACTATTCCTGGCGCTGGATTTTCTACATCAATGTTCCCGTGGGAATTCTGGCTGTGCTGCTGGTTTATCAGTTGCTCCAAGATCCTCCTGATTTATTCCGCGAGAAAAAGGGAGCGGGAAGGTTCGACTACATTGGCTTTGCTCTGCTCGCCATAGGTGTCGGGGCTCTCCAGGTCGCGCTCGATAAAGGACAAGAAGATGATTGGTTCGGATCGCATTTCATCACCACGTTGATCGTCATTGCCGCGGTGGGTCTGGTTTCCCTGGTGATCTGGGAATGGTTCCAGAAGGAACCCATCGTGGACGTCCGTTTGTTCAAGATTTTCAATGTCGCTAGTAGCAACTTGATGTTCTTCGTGCTTGGCGTGGTCCTCTTCAGCTCGACCGTGCTTCTCCCACAATTTCTGCAAACATTGATGGGCTACACGGCCGAAGCAGCGGGCATGGTGCTGTCTGGAGCAGCCATTCTCCTCTTGTTCGTTTTACCGCTGGTTGGCCGACTGCTGGCGCGATTCCAGGCCCGTTACCTACTGGCGTTCGGGTGGATCACACTGGCTCTAGGGATGTATATCTCGTGCAAGCAGCTTGATTTGCTTATAAGTTTTCGGGCCGCTATGTGGATTCGCATTGTGGGTTACCTGCCGGTCGGATTTTTGTTCGTCCCCCTCACGGCTGCCGGCTACGTTGGCCTTCCAAAGCAGAAAAGCAATGCTGCGGCCGGCCTGATGAACTTCATGCGTAACATCGGGCAAAGCGTAGGCACGTCGGCCGTAACTACGTTGATTGCACGCCGAAGTCAGTACCATCAGTCCGTACTGGCCGAATACACGCGGACTCCTCGCTTTAATGCGGCTGTCACGGCGTTAGCGACCCGTCTGACACATGTCGGGCTGGGCGCGCATTATGCGCAGCAGCAGGCGCTCGCCAGAATGTACGCCATGCTAATGGGACAGGCCCAAGCCATTTCCTACGTTGAGGTGTACTGGCTTCTGGCAATTGTTTCCGTATTGATGTTTTTCTTGTCTTTCTTGCTCGCTAAGAACCAACCGGGTGCAGGCGGTCAAGTTGCAATGCATTAACGAGGACGTGATGGCAAAGAAACACGAATCGAAGTGGAATATCGAAGAAATGACCGACCCAGATATATACGACGCAATTCTCTACCTTGAGCCGGATCCACAATACCGGAAGCAGCACAATGACGATACCGCTTTTGTGATTTGCCTCTGCGTGGTGATCCTGCTGTTGGGGCTCTTAGGGTTTATGTGTCTTTACTACCGGTAGGAGGGGCAGTTTTCGGGCAACACTTGAAAATGACATTGAACCCGGCAAGCATTTCGGCGCTAGCGGCCATCTTTGGCTCGCTTACCGGCGCATTGGCTTCCAGTTTGAGCACCTGGATTACCCAACGTCACCAAGATCGACGTGATCTCCTCGCCAAAAGAATTTTTCACCGCGAGCAGCTGTATTCAGACTTCATCAGCGAAAGCGCGCGAGCCGTTGCTGATGCCATCCAACATAGCTTTCAAGACCCGAATAAGCTCATCCCTACCTACGCACTTGTAAGCCGAATACGTTTGAGCTCGTCAAGGGAAGTGCTCACGAGCGCTGAACGGGTCATTCAGCACATTATTAGTACGTATTCGGAGCCAAACCTTACTCCCGACCAAATGCAGTCCAGAGTGGCCGTGCGCGCGGATCCTTTGCGCGAGTTCAGCAATATCTGCCGGGCTGAACTTGAGGCGATGCAAAAGCAACTACGATAACGCGCTCTGGGTACGAAATCGCGTTCAGGCCCTCCGCCCCATGTGTGCTCAAAGTCAGTCTCTCGTCCACTTCAACACTTTCAACACATTCGTCAGCCATGGGACGGATGATTTTGCATTCCACGCTCTAGAACTCAATCACTTAATTCAGAGTGATATTTGGCATGAGCCTTGCCTTCTCCATGAGTGATGGCACGGAAATTCCAAATGGAGATTGCAGCTATGGTTCAAACTCGATCTCTGTCGCCTCTGCCGCGAAATGCTCATTCTGTTCCCTTCGTCGAGTTGCGACAGTCACTTGCCAGTCAAGTTTCCGCCATCTCGCTATTCGTGGATCAACTCATGCGCTTCATTCTGAAGTTTCGAAACGCAGATGGAAGTGAGACCGACATCGAGATGGCCCTGCACGAGGCCCTAGTAAATGCCGTGATGCACGGCAATGGTGAGAACTCTTGCAAGCGCGTGTACGTCACGTGCCGCTGCTACGTTGACGGAGAAGTCTCGATCACAGTTCGGGACGAGGGACACGGCTTCAACAGCGAGACAATACCGGATCCCACAAGTCCAGAAAACCGGATGTTCACGCACGGTCGCGGAATCTACCTGATGAAGACGTTAATGGACGAAGTCTCTTTCGAAGAAGGCGGCGCGGTTGTCATGATGCGGAAGAAATCTAACGCAAGCTCAGCCGAACAGAGGAAACCATAATGACGAGGACATTCTCAAGGTTCGCGCATGCAATACTTCGAGCCGGAGCCCTCGTATGCGTGCTTAACAAACCGACGAGAGTGCATTATGTTGATAAATGAGGAGCCCGATTGGAATATCGAAGACCTAACCGACGTCGAGATATATGCCGCGATTCGCTATCTTGAGCCTGAGTCGCAATGTCCGAACGAGGGGAATAACGATTACGGAGTTGTGATCTGCGTCTGCTTGGATATCGCCCTGATAGCCTGCCTAGCGTTCCTCTGGTTCGACTAAAGATAATAAGCGTTTTTCGTTATATATCCCAGATGCACCTGCCATTTTGAAAGAATGAAATTAGTCCGTCTTCACTGATTTTGAGTACATTTCCAAATCGTGAAGCAGAGATGGCCGCGGTAGTACGACCGCCCTCGATGGTCTCGGGAAACACATCGGTCAAGTCCGGGTGTCGTAGGATGGCCCCGAAGGCGAGCAGGTTGGATTGAGAATCCAGAACGATTCCTCCGTCGATCCTGGCCACAGTCTCCAGCACGGCACTCGGGACATCCATGATGCGCTTCTGGTGCAACAGGTAATGAAATTGGTCTTTTGCGCCTGCGACCGCGTGTTGGCCATGATTGGGAAGTGACGTAAGTAAATCAGTCCGCGAGACAAGGCTTGCGGCCATCTCTGGGTCGTCCAGCACAACCAACAAGCCACCGCGACGATCCTCTGCGAGATTCAAGGCGGTAGTAAACAAACGTTCTGCCAGTTCTGTGTCGCGGATGGCCTCCTTCCAAAGGTCGTATTTACGCTGGGCGTCTGTAAGTCTCCATCGGCCATCCAGGAAGTGGAAAACCTGAACGCCGTCAGCGAAGATCTTCATCTCTCCGTTGGGAGTAAGAATCATGCAAACATGTCCGCCGCACAGGGTCGCCCTCGCGTGCGTCTTATACCTCGCCGGTGGTGGGACGGGAAGATTAGTGTCGGCGAAAGGGCGAGCCCATTCCTCGACATCGACGATTTCTGCGAGGAATCCATTCTGGTCTACCAGCGCGAGTGTCTGCAGCCCATCACAGAGACGATAGAAACTGCGAATTGAGGTGACCGCGGGAGAATAGCGCAATGCGCCGACAGGCGTGACCGGCGGCTCATGGCACGGATCGGGGTATTTGCCGAATAGCAGCGCGCCCGTCGAGATACGCCGGTTTTCGTATGTGCTAAGAGAGCTGGTCCGAAGAACTTCAATCGTATCTTCTACCCGGTCTGGCCCTTGCCAAATTTCCTGCGCGTATGGATCGCCATCAATGCAAGCTGAAACATATCGATCCTCCGGGAGTCCACGAAAAAGCTCGAACCGTTTTTCTACGCGATCGGTGTCCGCGATCGTCCTGTAGCGAGAGTCCAGGACGGCTCCGATCCCTTTCAACAACTTTAGTTCTTCAGTGGAGAAGGGTTCGTTGCGAGTCAGGGAGTAGCGAGATCCGAGCCAACACAAGTCTAATGAGGTCTGATCAGAACTATTGGTCATGCCGCAAGCGGCAGGCTCCAGACCCGTTTCGATCGCTTGCAAGTTCGCCGAAGGAAAGAAGTAATTGATTCCGCCTTCGACGAGTTTTCCGTAGAGGCCATCGATAAAAGCAGGAGCACGAGTCCGTTCTGGCATGAGAACGATCCGACGAGTCAGGATGATTTCCTTAATCAGATGATGACAAACGAGTAAGCGACTCATGGCCTTGCTGCAACTGGGCCGTTACGTTCTCTTGCGGATCACGCGAATAGTGGAGCAAGACAATTTCTCGGGATCGCTTTCGAATTGCCAGATTGTTCAAATCAGTTTTCGAAAACTGGGACTGAAGCCTATTGCCGTCAAGAACTTCTCTACTCCGGGCAAGGACACTCACGTTGTAGGCTGTTGTTTGCTGGGCAATTACTTCAAGCCTGTAGGTTCCGGTCACAGGCCCGCATACCTGGAGTATTCCTCGGCAGGTATCCGCACCGCCCAGATCGTCGCAATTGACGTAACCTTGCGCCACCGGTAATGCATCCCAGGCGCGTTTGGTAAGCGGGTCAAAGCCAATCCTGCGTCCACGAGGATCGGTCAATACCACACCTATATTGGGTGGGCCATTGTTATCGGTACGGAAGTCAATATCGAGCTCGCCCAGTGAAAAGCAATCCTCAGTATCGTCGGGATCTACATCGTCCATGAAATCGTGAATGCGCGCATCAGCCAACCTGGAGACGTGCACGAAATTAGCGTGGCTCAGCTCAGGCCGCGGGATGATCACCATAATAAATGTGAGTATGTTCACAATTCTGCAATTCAACACATTCGCTCCCATGCTTGCCCTGTCAAGCAGCACATTTCCAGGAAGAAGACGTGATTCTTCACGACGGGATTCCGTGTAAAGTCGTACTCTTTAAATTCCACACGCTATTCCTTTGACCAGACCACTTCGTGGCGTAGCGCAGGCGAACCCAGCCCCTTTCTCTCGGCCAGCTCGTTCGCTCGACTCGAATGTCGCAATCCATTTGCCAAGAAATC
>Ga0209154_1000557_pt1 | contig 24460 bp, 20 predicted proteins | sample GraSoiAngelo_121_FD_185878 | JGI IMG/M metagenome (GOLD analysis project Ga0209154, IMG submission 185878) | Grasslands soil microbial communities from the Angelo Coastal Reserve, California, USA - 14_0919_12_20cm (SPAdes) (version 2) | ecosystem: Environmental > Terrestrial > Soil > Grasslands ... | reverse complement strand
GCCCATAGAGGAAGCGAAGCCAGCCGCGGAAAAATCCGTCCAAGCCAAGCAGGAGGTCTTGCAATTCGAGCCGGTCACGCGCGGTCGTTTTGAAAAAAGCGAGCCGACGATCGTGGAAGGTCAGGACCTGGATGTCCCGACCTTCTTGCGGAAAAAGGTCCGCGTGAAATAATCGCGCGTCGCGCGATTATTTCTTCATCAGTTCGAGCACCGCGCTCGTCATGCCGATAATGCCGACGCGAATCGTCGGCTCTGGAACAGGCGCGAATTTGCTTGAGTGCAAGCTTGGCAGCAGCGTGCCGTTCTTTTTGCTGTCGGCAATTTTTGCCGGATCGACCGCGCCGATCCAGAAATCGCATGCCGGGATCGAGTGATCGGGCAGGCTGTATTCGGAAAAATCTTCACCGCCCATCGTCGGATCGCTTGCTTCGACATTGTTGGCGCCTAATTGCTTTTTCCACACGGCGACGAGACGCTTCGTCAGATCGGGATTGTTGTAAGTCGCGGGCGTAAATTGATCTTTTAGTAGATCGACAATCGGTGCGCGCTCGGGCGGAATTCCCGCAGCGACGGCGCAGCCTTTCGTGATCCGATCAATTGCCGCCAGGACGCGATCGCGCACGTCGGATTTATAAGTGCGCACGGTCAGCTGCATTTTCACTTCATCGGGAATGATGTTGTGTTTGGTCCCGCCCTGAATCGATCCCACGGTGACAACGATTGGATCGATCGGATTATTTTCGCGGCTGGCAATGGTTTGCAGCGCCATGATGATTTCCGCCGAAAGCACGATCGGGTCTTTCGTTTTGTGAGGATAGGCGCCGTGCCCGCCCACGCCGCGCACGGTGATGTTTACCGAATCGACATTTGCGTAGGTGTAACCCCCCGTGACGCCGATTTTTCCTGTTTCCAGAAACGCGTTGTCGTGATACCCGAGCGCGAAATTCGGTTTCCCAAACCGTGTATAAAGTCCCGCTTTCAGTAGCGCTCTCGCGCCGTTACCCGTTTCCTCGGCCGGTTGCCCGACAAACATGATCGTGCCTTGCCATTGATCCCGCAGTCGTTGCAATACGCGCACTGTGCCGATGAACACCGCCATGTGCGCATCGTGCCCGCACGCATGTGCTACGTGCACCTCTTTGCCTTCGTCATTTTTCGTGACGACTTTGCTCGCGTAAGGCAAGCCGGTTTCCTCTTCCACGGGCAACGCGTCCATGTCCGTGCGCACGAGAACGGTCGGGCCCTCGCCATTTTTCATTAGGCCAACGACGCCATAACCTTTCATCGCCGGATTGTCGTACTTGCCGAAATGGTCAGTCACTTCGCAACCGGCAGCGCGCAATTCCTTCGCAATTAGCGCCGATGTCTGCTCTTCGTGTCCCGACAATTCCGGATGACTGTGAATGTCCTTGTAAATTGCGAGCAACGAGGGCAGCTCACTCGCCGCGATGTTTTCGAGCGACGGCTGTTGCGCGAACGCGGACCGAAAAGATCAGACACAAGATCGACAACGAACAAATCTTCATCCCGCACTTATAACAGAACGGTTGAGGTAGCGCACGCGTATCGCGTCTGGTTCGGCATCCCGCCGAAACGAACGTTTCTGATTTATCCACAGATTACAGAGATTAACGCAGATTATTTTCAGACTTTGGCCTTCCGATTTTGAATCTGTGAAAATCTGCGCAATCTGTGGATGACTCATGGATTTCGAGAAGAACACGATGCTCTTCGGCGCGGATTCGACGCCGCGCATTGTTGCAATCGAACTGGGGGAAGCCGGCACGGTAAAAGTTTACCGGCGTGAAAAAGATGGTTCGACAATCGCCGACGTCGAGCCGTTCCATCCATTCGTTTGGTGCGACTCCGATATTGTCGATCTTGGCATCGAGGCTGAAAAACTCGCCGGCGATCTTAAATACGGTTGGCGCGTCACCGTCGACAGCTGGAAGGAATTGATCACGCTGCGTAACGGGCTCAAAAAAGCCGGGCGCAATTTCTTTGCGTTCACCGACCCCGTCCAACATTATCTCACTGCGACTGGCCGGACGCTTTTCAAAGAGTTGCCGTTCGAGGAACTCAAGCGGATGCAACTCGAAGTCCTGTCATTCGCCGAGCCTATAACCGGGGTCGCTGACCCTGGCCCCACCGACCATCTCATGAGCATCGCCCTCTCCGACAAATCTGGCTGGGAGGAATTGATAATTGTCGATCAAAAAAACGCCGAGGAATCGGAGAGAAATGCGCTCAAGCGCTTAACGAGTCTCATCGAGGAACGCGATCCGGATGTGATCGAAGGTCACAACTTGTTCCGCTTCGATCTGCCGTATCTGGTTACTCGTGCGCGTAGAGCAAAAGCGAAGCTCAATTGGGGGCGCAGCGGCGGATTTTTACGGTCGCGTCCGTCGCGACTCCAGATCGCGGAGAAAACCATCGATTACCCGAAGTTCACGATCGATGGCCGGCATTTCGTCGATACATTTTTGCTCGCGCAATTTTACGATGTCGGAATGCGCACGTTATCGGGCTTCGAGCGTGTCGATGTCGCGCGGCATTTCGGTTTTTGCGATAGCGAAGAGCTTTCGTCGCTCACCGGGAAGGAATTGCAACGTGCCTACATCGAGAATGACGAAAAGTTTCGGCAACGTGCGCTTTGCGCCGTACGTGAAACGCGCGCCGTCGCCGAGCTTCTCAGCCCGAGTTATTTCGTCCAGGCGCAGATTTTCCCCTACAATTATCAGGACGTGATCGTGCGCGGCAACGCTACGCGGATCAACGCGCTTTTCCTGCGTGAATATTTCCGGCAGCGTCATTCCATTCCGGAGATGCCGATGGTGCGCACGTTCGAGGGTGGTTACACCGACATCTTCTTCGCCGGTGTCGCGCGCAACGTCTGGCATTGCGACGTGGCGTCGCTTTATCCGTCGGTCATGTTGCAGTTCGATTGCTTTCCCGCGACTGATCGACTCCAGATTTTCCGGCATCTGCTGAGTGACCTGCGCACTTTCCGACTCGAAGCGAAAGCAAACATGCGCGCGGCGTCGAACGATCCGGCGCGGCAACGCTATTTTCATGCGCTTCAAAACACATTCAAAATTCTGATTAACAGCTTTTACGGCTATCTCGGATTCGCGCAGGGACATTTCGCCGATTTCGACGCCGCTGCGCGCGTCACGCAGATCGGGCGCGACCTGTTGAAAAAAATGATCGACTGGCTGAACGCGCGCGGCGCGCAAGTGATCGAGGTGGACACAGACGGCATTTATTTCACGCCGCCGCCGAAGATCGACATCGACAAATTACGCAGCGGCCTGGCGAAAGAATTGCCACCGGGCATCGAGGTCGAGTTCGACGAGCAGTTCGACGCCATGTTCAGCTACAAGGCGAAAAACTACGCGCTGCTCACGCGCGACGGCGACGTGATCGTCAAGGGTGGCGCGCTCAAGTCGCGCGGGCTTGAGAAATTCCAGCGCGTCTTCCTCGAGGAAATGATCAAGCTCATCATGGATGGAAAACCGGAAGAGATTTTCGATCTTCGAGAAAAGTTCAAAAACAAAATCCGCAATCGTGAATGGAACATCGACATGTTGATGAAAACCGACACGCTCCAGGATTCACTCGACAAATATCGCCGAAAGATCGCCGGCTCAGCGCGCAACCGCGCCGCTGCTTACGAGCTAGCCCTCGCGAGCGGCCGCAATTATCGCCCCGGCGACCAGATCAGTTATTACATTACCGGCTCCGGAAAGAAGGTCGCCGCGTATGAAAACGCCAAGCTCGCTTTAAGCTTCGATCCGCAAAACCGCGACGAAAACATCGATTACTACGTCGCCAAGCTCGACGAGCTGGCGAAGAAATTTGAAGGACTCGCTGCTGTTACATGCAACGAGAAACAGGAGAATCTGGCCTTCTAAGACTAATTTATCTCTCGATTAGAATGTCCGGCCGAGGTGTATGCGGAGTAAAAATATTTTCGATATAACGCCTGGACCACGGCACGTCGACGGTCCGCGTCCAATTCACAAAATTCCGGACGGTTAGCTGATCCTGTTTGGACAAAGCCTCAAACTCTGCCCGCAGTACTGCCGGAATCGATTTACCGCCACCGATGTACCCGCTCAACATGATATCGAGTTTCGTTTTCGTTAGCGGGTCGTATTCCCGCCACGCCATCAGAATGACGCGAGCCTCGTGGAACCGGTTGCCCGATTGATCGGCTGTATCTTTGCCCGGCGGAGGCGATGTCCCCGCGAGTTGTTCGAGAGACGGTGTTAAGTCGCGGAGATCCGCACGCCAAGTCGCTTCGAGTAAATAGGACGGTAATTCGGATTTGTCGGCGAAAGCCGAAAGCTCCGATTTGAGAAATTCGATGAGGCTGGGCCGCAATTCAGGATGTCCGCCTGCAAGCGATGCAGCACCAATTAATGGACCATTCCACCGAAAATTCGGTGGATCATTCCACGGAAATTTCGCGAGAACGGACTCCTTTCCTAGGCTGAGGAGCTCCGGGAAGGCGTCTAGTGCATCATGGGAGCCGAGCTTCTCTGCGGCTGTCATCGCCGTGATTCGTAGATCATCTATAAGTCGCTCCTCATCGCTCTCTTTCTTTCGCTTCTCCTCACGTAGTTTTAGTTCTTTCTCGAAACTCGCCTGATCGGGAAATCTGCTTGGGTCGAGTTCTTGCATCTCGGGCATCGGTTTGAAGTTGGCCGCGGCTTCTACTCCGCGATGCAGCACTTCGAGTAAGGCGCCGTCGATGCGTGCATCCTTGTAGCGCAGCGGATTTGAGATTGGAACTAGCATGTCCATCACATCGGAACACAGGTACTGCCGCTTCGGATTGCGAAGAATGTCTGCCAATCTGCCGATCCAGCGCTTGACGGCTTCGGGATCATCGCCGTCTGGAGGTGGTGCGTGCAGGAACTTCGCGTCCGGGTCCGGGGCAACGTACCGGCCGATTTTTGGAACGGGATACCGTCTTTTGATTCCGCTTCGCTCGATCAATCGTCGAATTAAAGTCGCCGCAAATGTGTCACAGGATTCTGCCACGTTTCCGGCGGCGCACTCACCGCAAGGTTCACCGAAGACTGCTTTCTCGATTACCGGCCCGTCCGGTTTCATCCAAAGACGTCCGAAGTCGTCAACCGAAGAAAACGCTGCACTACGCCCCGATCTGGGCTCAACTACTGGATGCACGTGGCGCAGCCACCAGAGGATCTCATAAGTTTGCTGCGCCACGAGCCGCGGAAGCGGGTGAGAATCGGTTTTCATCACCGCGCGCTCGATCTCCTCTTTCGATGGCCGACCGACGATCTCGACCTCTGAAACTAACAGCGTCGAGTTGTAGCCATCGTGTTTCAGAATCGTTACGCCTTGCTCGGGAGCGGCGTAATAGTTTCCGCTGATCCACTGTATCCCGATCTCGCCACGCTTGGGTGGGTGAGCGTCTCGATTATCGATTTTGAAAGTGAGACCTTTTGCCTCCTTACTGACATAATCGGAGACGAACGCGACCGCCGCGTCGCGAGGATCCATTTCCCAAAGGCGATCTAAAGAAGAGAATCTCACACGATCCTCCTCATATTCCTGTGAAAGTTGCTGGTCGACCGAACTCTTGCGCCCAACCACCAATTGCAGTAGCTCTTCATCAGTTTTGTCTTTCAGAGAGCCAAGCGTTGCTGGCGTTGCAGCTCGAGAAGCGATTGGGGATGGAGAATTACCGCCGAGTGATGAAATGCCGTTAATGAGAATTGCGGCGCCCGCGACCGCGGCGAGCAGATGTCGACGGCGAACTTTTGTCATACTCCCCTCGTCAGGTGTTGCCATCGGTGTATGAGATTTCAATGATAACGGAAAGATGAATCGGAGAACAGCCGCCGCCTCCGAAAATGCCAAACTTAGCTCGAATTCCGATACGCAAAACCGCGACGAAAACGTCGATTACTACATCGCCAAGCTCGACGAGCTGGTGAAGAAATTCACGAATTTGAAGGACGCTTCTGCTAAACAGGAAACGCTCGCGTTGTAGGTTAATTATGGCCGCTTTGCCGCGAGAAACTTTTGGGCATCGAGCAAGCAACCTTCGCTGCGCTCCGGCGCGCGATGGACTGCTCGATCCACTTAAGGCGGATCAGCTGTCGGCGGTTTCTTCGCTGCGACTTATATCATCATTCGCATCAGCTCGCCCATCATCACAGTGACGGGCCAGGCTGCTACGCATGCGATCCAGGCGAAGAATATTGCTTCTTTGAGATATTCGCCGGCTGCTTCGGCACCGAAGTATTCGCGGCTGATCTTGCGGAACGTGCGCAGCTCGGCGATGCCCTTTTCCGCAATCGCAGAGGAGCGGCTGAGTGCTTCCGCGGTCGATTGAAAGGAGTAATCCGTTAATGGACAACTCCGGTGATCGCGGTATGCGCTACTATCGCCACGGGGGTGGCGCTGATTTGAACTGACTTGAGGTGTTGGTTTCATAAGTTTTTTTCTAATAATTGGGTGCTTTCGATTCGGGAAGACCCGGCGCAAAGCGTCGAGTGATTCAGCCACTGGGGTGCCGCGAAAGCGGGCTCCAACTTGGCGAGACCTAAAACGCGTGTTATGCAGCCTGCCCGCCGCAGCGGGCGGCACAAATTGACGCGTTGGTCGTTTTCATCTCATGCTGCTTACAGCCGTTTTCATGCCTGTCCAGGAAGCCGGGACGATCAAAGTCATAAGTCACTCTAGAACTGGACTTTAGCAGATATCGTCGCTACGGCGAACGGACCGAGGTGCCTGGAAAAAAAACTAGGTTTTTCTCAAATACCGGTTGCGGCGGCAGCCGTCCTGCTGCATAAGAGGCGACTTTTATGCGGAACTTCGCCGCTCTTTCTGTCGTCATCGCTGGTTCGGTTCTGCTCGCTGCCACGGCCGTTGGAGCCGATGGTTTGGCCTCTTCGAAGCCGCGCTTTGTCTTCAAAGACGCGCAAGGAAAAATGCAGTCGGCCGAGATCGTTACGAAATATCAGTCGAAGAAGATCGTTTACCCACTTGCGAAGGTTGATCCGAAGGTCGATCCGAAGCTGCGCCGCGCCGCAACGATCGCGGAGGAACGCTCGCATGCGCACTCACGCTCGCAGTGCTGGCATTACGTGAAGGCGGCGCTGGTCGCCGCCGGCGTGGTCAATTCGCGGCCGAAGAGTGAACTGGCCAAAGAGGCCGGGCAAGAGCTGGTGACCAGCTACGGATTCAAAAAACTGGCGGTGCGCGATCCGTTCGCAGCGCCGGTGGGCGCGGTGCTCGTTTACGGCGCCAAGCGCGCGGCGGGTCACGTGGAAATCCGCACCAAAGATGGTTTCGTGAGCGATTTTCGCTCGAAGAAACCGTCGCGGCGTCCGCTGCTTGGCGTTTACGCGAAGTCGTAGCCCCCATTCAGTTGCCAAGGTGACGGTCAAGTCAGCCCGGTCATCCGCATAGGCGGCGCTAGGCAGCGGATGGTTTGTCGAGTGGTGCAGCGATGTCGCTGATGTCCGACGTCCCGATGTGCTGTTGCACGCGAGCAAACACGACTTGCTTTCTCCCGAGCCAAAGGCTGAGGGCGCACCAGAGCGCAGCGAGGGGGGCGGCGACGAACGAGATACCGGTCAGACCGAGACCGAGCCAGGTCAGTAGGGGATATGACCACGCCCCAATCTGGTCCCCGGCGCGGTAAACGAACGTGTCGATGAAGCTCTTGGCTTTGTATTTGTCCTCGCGCCGCAGCACCGTGTAGAGCACTTCGCGCGCGGGACGCGCCATAGCGTAATCGGCTGCGCGCCGCAACACCTGGAAGACGGCGAGTAAGCCCAGGATCGGCATCAGCCCCATCCCAATAAAGCCAATCATGCTCAGCAGCGGCAGCATCGCCAGCGTCATCCCGACGCCGAGCCATTTGAGCAACCGGCCGGTGAGAAAAATCTGAACGAGGATCGTCAGCGTGTTCACCGAACGGTCCAGATTGGCGAAGAACGCGGTGCGCGCGGCGCGGTCGCTGAATTGGTGGGCGGTAATGTCGGCCTGTTGGAAATAAATAAGCGTAGCAGTGATCGCGTGCAGCAGAATGAACCCGCAGATGCCGAGCAGATAAGGCGAGCGCACGACGTGCGTGATTCCCGCCCAAAGGCTTCCGCCAACCGGCTTCTCGGCTCCGATTTCGGTCGCGGGCAATTGTCGATCTTGCCTGAAATCGGCCGGAAAGAATCGAACGCACCATGTGCCTGCTTCCAGCATGACGGCGGAGACAAAGAGCAGGTTCGCCGTGCCGATATGTCGTACGAGCGAGGCAGTGATGGTGCCGCCCAGGATTCCGCCGAGCGTTCCGCCCACGGCGATGAAACCGAAAAGACGTTTTGCCTGGTCGGTGCTGAAGACATCCGTCATGAACGCCCAAAAGACGCTGATGACGAAAAGGTTGAAGACACTCACCCACACAAAGAACACACGCCCGATCCACGGCTGCTGTGCGGGCGCAAGTGTGCGCATGAGCGCGTAAAAGATGATCAAGTTCGCGATGAAAAAGCGGTAGGCGATCGGAATAAATTTCCGGCGCGGCATGCGGGCAACGATGGCGGAAAAGAGCGCGTTCCCGAGCAGCATGGTCGCGAGCGTGGCAGTGAACAGCCAGGAAAGATTTTCGCGTCCGGCCGCGCCGATCTCGTCGCGGATCGGGCGGATGACGTAATAACCGCCGAGGACGAGGAAGTTGAAAATGAATCCAAGCCAAAGCGCGCGGATTTCGTCCGGGCGAACATCGACAATCTTGTCGAAGATGCGGTTTACTTTTGTTGCTTGTGCCACGCAGCAAGGACCTCAGCTTCGTGTTCGGGGGTGACTCCGGCTTTCAAATGCGATTGTCGACCTCGCGGTTGAGATTTGAACCAGGCGAGTGCCTCGCTCGCGGTATCGGCGAGTGAACGAAACGTGAGTCCTTTCGCGAGCGCGCGGCTAATGCTCGTGCGGGCCATTCCGCTTTCATCGCCCGTCCAAACGGGCATGTCCGACCAGGCATCGACTTTTTGTTGCTTTAGAAAATCGGCCGGTGCCCAGGTGAATTTTGCATTCGAATTAAGCGCGCCCTTGATTCCATCGAGCATCCCGCCAATTCCGAGCGGCTTGGCTGGTCCGGTCGCGTTGTAGATTCCGGTCTCGCGGTTCTCGACCACGCGAACCGTCCATTCGGCGAGATCGCGCGCGTCGATAAACTGCACGGGATCGGTGGGCGCGCCAGGCGCCAGCACTTCGCCACCGCGATCGATGCGGACCGGCCAGTAGGTGAAGCGGTCGGTCTCATCGCGCGGGCCGACGATCAGTCCTGGCCTAACGATCAACGTTTTCCCTGGAAACCACTTTTCCGCTTCCTGCTCCGAAAGCGCTTTTAGTGGCCCATAGGTTTTGTAGCCGGACGCTTTCATCGCTTCGAGCGTTTCCTTGAATGGATCGGAGCCATCGTATTTCGCCAGCGGCGCAGTTTCATCGACGCCTTTGCTAGTGTCGGCGTAAACCGAAATCGTCGAGACGAAAACGTAACGCTCGACATTTCCCTTGAGAACTTGCGCAGCGTCACGTACCCAAGCCGGCAGCGTCGTCGGGTTATCGATCGCAACATCCCATTGTCGATCTTTCAACGCGTCGAGCTTTCCGTTGCGATCGCCGACCAGTTGCTCGACTTCGTTAGGCAACTCGCCGGGATGCGTTTTGCCCCGATTGAATGTCGTCACTTTGTGCCCGCGGCTGAGCGCGTAACGAACTTGGTACGGTCCCGTGAATCCGGTCCCGCCGAGGATGAGAATACGCAAAGACTTGACCGATTTCTCCGCGAATAAACTTGTCGATCTTAGGGCAAAGCCAAGCCCGCTGCCGACGGCGATGGAAGTCTTTATAAAGTGACGGCGAGTCGTCTTGTTCATGGTTGGCGATTACGAACGCAGGTTTATTCTCCTCTTCAACATGAACTCGATGACACGACGTGACGCCGCGCGATTAATCGGCGGGACAACCGCCAGCTTGCTGTTGCCGATTAGTGCATCGCGTGCGCAATTGGCAAGCAAATCATTAACCGTGCTTACGCGCGCGATCCCTTCATCGGGCGAGAAGCTGCCAGTCATCGGACTCGGAACGTGGCGAACGTTCGATGTCGATCTTACGGCGGACAATCGGAAGCCACTCGCAGAGGTGCTCTCGCTGTTCGTGAAACTGGGTGGACGCGTGATCGATTCATCGCCGATGTACGGACGTTCAGAGCAAGTCATCGGCGAACTCGCGACCCAGCTCGGCCTTCACGAACAGCTTTTTCTCGCGACCAAAGTTTGGACGCGCGGAAAACAAGCGGGCATTGAATCAATGGAGCGTTCGCTCGCGCGTCTGCAAACCAAGCGCATCGATCTGATGCAGGTGCACAACTTGGTCGATGTCGCGACGCATCTCGCCACCTTGCGCGAGTGGAAAGCGCAGGATCGAATCCGTTACATCGGTGTCACCCACTACGAGGCCAGTGCCTTTCCCGAAGTGGAGAAAATTCTTCGCAGCGAAAAGTTGGATTTTCTTCAAATTAATTACTCAATCATGGAACGCGAAGCCGAGCGGCGCCTTCTGCCGCTCGCGGAAGAACGGGGCGTAGCTGTGCTCGTGAATCGGCCCTTCGGGGGTGGCGATCTCTTTGGACGCGTACGCGCAAAACCGTTGCCCGATTGGGCGGCGGAATTCGATTGTCGATCTTGGGCACAGTTTTTCCTGAAGTGGATCATCGCGCATCCTGCCGTGATCTGCGCGATTCCAGCGACAAACAATACGCGGCATTTGCAAGACAACATGGAAGCTGGAAGCGGCCGTCTTCCGACCGCAAAGCGGCGACAACAAATGCTCGAACTAGTTTCCGCGTTTTGAAAGGCCTCCGGCGGCTCACTGCTATGTTTTGCGCCGGACGCCCCGAGAAAGTCGGCTCTTACAAACGTCAATGGCGGTGCATCCGACCAAATGCTCCGCTAAGATATGCATTGTCGGCGATCCGTTTGGTTTGCGGGACAGTTCCGGCCGCGACCTGCGTGGCTTGAACCTTCGGTCGCTCCGCGGTTGTCGCGCCAGAGTAATTGGGCGGAAAAACTTGCACCGTCATGAATTCCGGGTGCGCATTCGCCCAGGCGAGCGCCTGCCCCTTGGTTTCAAAAAAACGATCCACCACAACCGCGTTTCGTTCGGCGGGTGTTCGGCCGGAGCGGCGGGCCGCTTTGCGATTGATCACGGCGCCGCCGGTATCGACCGCGGTGAAGACGCCGTCGTCGGGGAAGACGACTTTGCTGCCATAAGGAATCCGGCGCGGATCGACCGCGCAATGTCCGACCCGCAATCGCACGCCAGTGGCGCATTTGTGCCGCCGCGTATACCAGTCAGACCCGCGCCCACCGCTGGCCCAGTAAACGGTGACTCGCGCCAGCAATGATTGGTCGCGCGGCGTAGGCGCAGTGCGACTGCGGGCAAAAGCCGGCGGGGCTAATAGAAGAGTGAGCCCAATCGCTCCGATCAATCGTTTCATGTTATTTATAGTAATTACAGCAGCCCCTGCGCCCGCCGGTCGGGCAAACGGGCGAAATAACAAGCACCGTATATGTATGTTAATTACGTAAAAACGCTCGGTTTAGGCGGGCTTTTTTACCCCAAGAAATTCAACAAGCCATAGCGAGTGGCTATAGGGTCGCGCGAGCAGAGCTCTGATATGCTTTACGTGAATCGCGTATAGCAGCGGCGTGCATGGATGACTCGCGCGCTTTGAGCTGTGATTACAACCACGATTTCACCTTCGGCCAGAAGTCGCGCAGGTTTTCTTTGAGATCGCGACAGAGATAAATGTGCATGCGTTGTTTCTTCGCGCCGGACGCTTCGACCAAATTAGAAACTCGCAATGAACAGCCGGGTGATCTGATCTTCAGGATATGTCGGACGCTGACAAACCAATCCGCATCGCCATGTGGTCGGGCCCGCGAAATATTTCCACCGCCCTGATGCGATCGTGGGGAAATCGGCTCGATACGCTCGTCATCGATGAACCGTTTTATGCCTACTATTTAAAGACGACCGACAAGGCGCATCCCGGCGCAGAGGAAGTAATCGCCAATGGCGAGACCGATTGGCGGAAGGTGGTCGAACGATTGACCGGGCCAATCCCGGACGGCAAACGCATTCTTTACCAGAAACAGATGACGCATCATTTGCTGCCCGAGATCGATCGCGAATGGATTGTCAATCTTACGAATTGTTTTCTCATCCGCGATCCACGCGAAGTGATTCTTTCCTACATCAAAAAGAATCCCGAACCGACGCTGGAAGACCTCGGCTTTGTTCAGCAGGAGAAAATCTTCGATTTCGTGGTAGGAACATCGCGCCGCGATGTCCGAGGACGGCGCAGCGCGCCGTCCCTACCAATCGTCATTGACGCAAAAGACGTGCTGGAAAGTCCCGAGCGAATGCTGCGGCTGTTTTGCGCCGCAATCGGCGTCGAATTCGACGACGCAATGCTCTCCTGGCCGCCGGGTCTGCGCGATACGGACGGTGTCTGGGCGAAATATTGGTACGACGACGTGGCAAGATCGACATCGTTCCAGCCGTACGAACCCAAAGAGGGCGTTGTACCAGACCGTCTGCGCGAACTTTATCAGCAATGCCGCCAATGTTACGAACGGCTGTATCAACACCGACTTCTGTAGCGGTGCTCTATGAGCGTCGGACGAATAATGCGACACAGACCGCCGCTACAGTACCAACAATCCGTTTAATCCGCCTAATCCGCGGTTAAAAAATGCTGCCGAAGAATTGTAGGGCGGGCGGTCGCCGCGGCGACCCTGCCATCTCTAAAGCTTGGCAACCGGAGCGGTTGCCCTACAAATAATCCGTCTCAATCAGCGTAACGGTTAAACATGCTCCAGCAATTTAACGAAAAAAACCGCGACCTGATCGTAAACATTAGCGGCCAACTGATGCACCGGGACGAGGCTGGAATCAGCCCGTTTGATTCGGCGGTGCAAGGCGGCGACGCAGTTTGGGAAGGGTTGCGACTCTACAACGGCCGCATTTTCAAGCTCCACGAACATCTCGATCGATTGGAACGCTCGGCCACGGCGCTTTCATTCCCTGAAATTCCGACGCGCGAAGAAATCATCGACGAAATCAAGCGCACGCTGGCCGCAAACAAGATGTGCGACGGCGTGCACATTCGACTCACGCTTACGCGCGGCGTGAAGATCACTTCCGGAATGGACCCGCGCCTGAATCAAAGCGGGCCGACCTTGATCATTCTGGCCGAGCACAAAGTTCCAGTTTATTCGAAAGACGGTCTCAAGTTGATCACCGCAACCGTGCGCCGGCCGCCGCCGGACGTGCTCGATGCGCGGATTCATCACGCGAATCTGTTGAACTCGATTCTGGCCAAGATCGAAGCGAACAACGCCCGCGCCGATGACGCACTCATGCTCGACACGCGTGGCTTCATCGCGGAGACAAACGCGACACACGTTTTCATCGTCCGCAAAGGCGATCTGGCCACGAGCCGGGTCGTCGCCTGCCCGGAAGGAATCACCCGCGCAACCGTGATCGAAATCTGCGCCGCCGAAAAAATCCGCTGCGTCGAAACCGATCTGTCACCGGTCGATGTTTACGGCGCAGACGAAATGTTTTGTACCGGAACCATGGGCGAACTCGCCGGCATCGTCCGGCTCGATAACCGCCTCATCGGCGACGGCAAAATCGGCCCGATGACGAAGCGCTTAAGCGATCTCTACGCTCGGCGCACGGCGACTGAAGGCGTGGACGTCGTTGACTAAGACCAAGGTGGATCGGCCGCTCCGCCGGGCGATGCTACATCAAAGGGGGCCGGAGGCCTGAAAATTTGAGCAGCGGTGCTGCTTTCGCTTTAACATCGAGCAAGGGACTGCTCGATCCACCCAAGTATTCTTAGTAATTCCTGAGCAGACGAATCACGGCAAGGAGCATCGAAATAATTGGCCATGCTGAGATTCCCCCGATAACAGTGAACAGCAAAAATTGAGTCACGTAATCGCGACTCATTTCAGTGCCGAAGAATTCGCTGCTTAATTTGTGGAACGCGGGCGACTTCGTTGCCGGAAGATCGGCGGAGGAACTCGTCTGCGTTTCTGCGGTCGCTTGAAAGGAGTAATTCGTTAGAGGAAAACTCCGGGAAGCGTGCTGACTGGGACTAATTTGAGGTGTTGGTTTCATAAATTTCTAAATTGTTAAGTGTGATTCCCGAATTCGGTTCGAGAGGACCGGCGCAAAAACCCGCGCGTGGTAAGATTCGACCACTGGGGTGCCGCGAAATGCGGGCTCCAACTTGGCGAGATCTAACGAGCCTTTATGCAGCCTGCCCGCCGCGGCGGACGGCGCGCATTGGCGCATTGATCATATTCATCTGTATCTATCTACAACCGTTTGCGTGTTTGTCCAGCTTACGAGCTCGTCTCTAGTCATAAGTCACTCTCGTCGTGCTAGAAACGATTATGAATATTTTGGACGAGCCAACAGGCGTCGATGGAGGCGTCATCTGTCTCATCGTGAAGAGCGACGCCTCCTCAGGTCAGCGCAGTTCCATACGTTTTGAGATATTTCATTCCGGTGTCGCACATGACGGTAACGACGGTCGCGTCGGGTCCCAGTTGTTCGGCTAATCGCAAAGCGGCGATGACATTGCCTCCGGTGGAAGTCCCCGCAAAAAGGCCTTCCTCCCGGGCCAGCCGAATGGCCATTGCCGCAGCTTCTGCCGTGGAAACCTGTTCAATCTGATCGGCGATGCTTTCCTGCCAGAGCGGTACGACAAAACCCGCACCGACCCCGTCAATTTTGTGAGAGCCTGGCTGGCCGCCCGACAGAACTGGAGATTCAGAAGGCTCCACGGCAACGATTCTGACCTGTTTATTACGGCGGCGTAAGGCTTCGCCCGTACCCCGGAGGGACGCCGCGGTCCCTACCATTTGGACAAAGCCATCGATCTGTCCGCCCGTCTGAATCCAGATTTCCCCCGCCATTTTGTGATAGGCCGCGATCTGGTCTTTATTGTTCAGCTGATCGGTCCAGAAGCCTCCAGTTTTTTCCGTGATGACGCGGGCGGCTTCGATCATGTCCCGGGTTAGTTTCTCCGTCATGCCCCCGCTTTCGCTGTGCACGATTTGAAGCCTGGCCCCGAGAATTTTCATATGATCGAGTTTTTCTTTGGAGAAAGCATCCGAAGTCACGAGGTCCTTCATGCTCCCGGTAGGGTTCTCGCTCTCCAGTTTCAGCAGGATGCGAGAGCCGTTCTTCGGCACTATGTTGCGCAAGGCCAATAAAGAGGTGTTGCCGATGCAACGCAGGATATTCCGCGGCAATTCGTTCATGATGCCTGTTTCCTTTCCTGATGTGACCTAAAAGCAAAACAAAGATCGGTCGTCATGGACCGTTATGACTTTGTAACCCTTTTAACTATTTAACCAATTACGATGCGCCCGCCGGCGCAGAAGCTTCTCCGACCAAATATTTTTTAAAATAAAAAAACGCTTGCCCACTGGCGCAGTTCCCGGCATACCTCGCCTCCGTGCGGGGACCGGTCTACTTAGCATTGGCAACTGCATCGCTTCTCGTCATTTGCAGCGCAGCCGCGCGCGCACAGGCGCTGGCCCCGTCGACATTGCACTTTACGAGTTCCGAGCCGGAGACCAAGTACGAGCCGGTGCAAGTGATCACGAAAGAACGGACACAAGCGATCACGAAAGAAAAGACAAGCGAAAGGAAACTGCCTGTTGCCCACTACCGTTACGTAACCCCAGCGGGCAAAAGGGAATCCGCGCCCGTCATTACGCAGTATTATCCGAAGCGGATCGTTTACCCGGTTGCCAAGGTCGATCGGCACATCGATCGCAAGCTAATGCAAGCGGCAACAATCGCGCAGGAACGGGCGCATGCGCATTCGCGCTCGATGTGCTGGCACTATGTAAAAGAGGCATTGCTCGCTTCCGGCGTCATCGATTCCCGCCCGAAGAGCGAATTCGCGAAAGACGCCGCCCAAGACCTGGTCAGTAATTACGGATTCAAAAAATTATCGGTGAAAGATCCATTCGCCGCGCCGCTCGGTTCGGTGCTCGTGTACGGCGCCAACCGCACCGCCGGTCACGTCGAGATCCGTACTAGGGACGGTTTCGTCAGCGATTTCCGTTCGAGAACGCCATCGCCCCGCCCTTTGCTCGGCGTTTACGCGAAGCTGTAATTTTTCGCCAACGTCGGAACGAACGTCAACCGACGGGCGCGGTTGGATTCAATTAAGAGACTGCCGCTGTCATGCGTTTTTGCCTACGGATTTTGGAATCGCATTTCGCCCACCTGTCAGTTGCATACGCCGTCCCAGGCGCTGCAATTTCGTAGCCTTCGAAACTTTTCCATGTTAAAGATCATCATGCGGAAATTGCCGGTCGCGACAAAAGCTTCTCGCGCGCCGACCGGCTCAAAAAAAAGCGCCCGCGTCAAAGAGCAGAAACAACTGTACTTGATTCGAAAATCAGCGAACGGCGGGCCGATGAGCGGCAACGGTTTTCGTCATCATCGGCCGAAAGAAAAGCGCGCGGACGATGCCGCTCCAAAGGTTTTTGATCCTGCTAACGCCCAAATTGATTATGCCGACAATGAAAGGGGAGCAATCAACAAACTGCTGGCGCTTAACGAATACTACCGGACCCATCCATGGCCCTCGCCTTTTGACCGAACCGAACATCATCTGCGTCTCGGCGACGCGCGGGACCTCTCATGGATTCCAGATGTAAGCGTTCATCTTATCGTCACCTCGCCGCCATATTGGACGCTGAAAAAATACGAAGAGAACGAGCGTCAGCTTGGCGAGATCGAGGATTACAACGCGTTTCTCGCCGAGCTCGATAAGGTTTGGCGCGAGTGCGCAAGAGTGCTGGCGCCCGGCGGAAGAATCTGCTGCGTCGTGGGCGATGTTTGCATTCCACGCAAACAAGGCCGCCACCGCGTGATGCCACTGCATGCGGACATCATGGTGCGCGCCCGATCGCTCGGTCTCGACGCGCTCACGCCGATTCTCTGGTTCAAGATCGCGAATGGAGTCACCGAAGCCAAAGGCAACGGCTCAGGATTTTACGGCAAGCCGTATCAGCCCGGCGCGATCATCAAGAACGACGCCGAGTATATTCTCTTTCTTAGAAAGGGCGGCGAATATCGCTCGCCCTCATCAACTCAAAAGGCGCTTTCGATGTTGACCAGGGAGGAAATGAAATCCTGGCTCCGCTCTGCCTGGGTTGATATCAAGGGCGAATCGACGCGGCGCGGTCATCCCGCACCGTACCCGCAGACTCTTGCCGAACGTTTGATCAAACTCTTTTCGTTTGCGGGCGACACAGTTCTCGATCCGTTCGTCGGAACCGGCACTACCAATCTTGCGGCGGTTGCGACCGGCAGAAACAGCATCGGCAACGAAATCGAACCAGCATATCTAAAGATTGCCAAACAGCGCATTCAACTCGCGACAGCAATGCCACGCATGTTCGGAGCGACTCATGCGACTCTTCGCGTAGCGCGATGAGTGAGGAGAAGTATGCGCTTCTCCGGACTTTCCGTAGCCTCTTCGATGGCAAGCCTTACCGTCACCGCATTGCGAATCTCGGCGATCTTGTCGCCTCGCATCTCTACGAGGACTTAGTCGCCCTCGGGAAATCGGCAAAACTCGTTGGGCGGGTCCAGCATCACGAGCGCGTGGTGAACCTGAAGAACCTTATGACCGGCAAACCGGGACGACGCGGCGATGGAACATTCGGTGAGCTCGTTCCAGCGGCGATGGCAATCACTGAAAAAGGAATGCTAGTCGCGCGCGGCCCCGTCGCCACGATTGAGATCGGCGCGGAAACGAAAATCCTCGCAAAGGCGATGATCAAACAAATTGACCGCGTAATCAGTGATCTGCTCAATCAAGCGACGCAGTTCAGGTGCCGCGGAGGCAATCCCATCTGCGTCGCGTTCGTTGGAATCAACTTCGCCGAGCGCTACGTTTCGTTCGAAGGAAAGAAGAAATGGCCAACCGACGGCAAGAAATACAAGCACCCCATCCAGGAAGGCACCCAGGCCGAACAGCGACTTAAGGATAAGGCACAATCTACTTTCGACGAATTTCAAATTCTCCGGTTCCGCGCAACAAACGCCAAGCCATTCCCGTTCGAATGGGTCGATCTTGGCACAACTGAGATGGAATATTCTTCTGTGCTGACACGCGTATCGCGCGAATACGATCGCAGGTTCGACTGACATTTTTTCGCCTATGTCGAAAAAGAAAAGGGTGCTAGGCGATCACGAACGCGTTGGCAAGACGTTTATCCCACCGTTGCGAAAGTCAGAAGCAATTCGCTGCGATCGGCATCAGTTTTGCTTTTGGCTGTCATGCTCGGACTGATACCGTGCGCGAAATGGAAGCTGCCGATTGGGCGTCCCTGAGCGACCAGGATCTTCTCGAACGCCGCATCTCCAAGCTGGGCTTGCGGCTCGAGGGCACGACACTCGAACCGCTCATCCGGCAGCTTTACGACGAGCTTTCGGCGCACGGGCTGCCTTTTCATCCGCCGTGTCACATCGGCGATGAATGGTTCGTGCCTATCGGTATCCCGGCGATCTTCGTACCGTTTTTTCTCGCGCACGACCGGCTGCGCGCGCTGGAGCGGACGATGATGCTCGAGGTCGAGGGCGGGACGAAAGAGTGGTTTATGCAACTGATGCGACACGAGGCGGCGCACGCTTACACCTACGCCTACCGGCTTCAGCGAAAGAAAAAATGGCAACAGACGTTCGGGCACACGTCGCGCGAGGAGACGCCGAATACTTACCGGCCGCGCCCGTTCAGCCGCAGTTACGTCATGCATCTCGAGGATTGGTATGCGCAGAGCCATCCGGATGAAGATTTCGCCGAGACCTTCGCGGTCTGGCTCACGCCGGAACTCGACTGGCGCAAGCGTTACGGGGGCTGGAAGGCGCTAAAAAAACTCGAATACGTGGACGAGCTGATGCGCTCCCTGGCGGGAAAGCCACCGGTGCATGCACCGAAGTATCGCGTGGCCGACTACGATTGTCTGAATCTCAAGCTCAAGACCTATTACGCACGCAAACGAAAACTTTATGAAGATACGTATCCGGATTTCTACGACGCCGATCTGCGGCAGCTCTTTGCCGCGCCCGCCGGGATCAAAGCGAGCTCGTATCTGCGCCTGCGGCGACGGCGGCTGATGAACTCGGTGTGCCAGTGGACGAATGAGAAAAAGTTCCGGGTGAACAAACTCCTCGCGCGGCTCATCGAACGCTGCGACCAGCTTGGGCTCCACGTGCCCAACGACGATCCGCAGCAGGATTTTCGCGTCTCCGCTTTCATCACGACGCTGGTGATGAATTATCTCTTCACCGGCAAGTTCAAGCGCACCAAATAGCGTGAAAAAGAAACTGAAAGTCCTCGTCCTTTTCGACGGAACAGGTCCCACGAAGATCGACCAGGACTTGAGCAAGGAGATGAAGACGGAGGATTGGAAAACCGAGGCGAACGTCATGGCCGCGCTCGGCGCGCTCGGCTACACGGCGGAGCATCTCGCCATCTTTGACGATCTCGATCTGGTGCGGCAAAAACTAGAAAACTTCGCGCCCGATGTTCTTTTCAACCTCGTCGAACAGTTCAAGAGCAACCCCGGGTTCGACCAGAACATCGTTTCATTGCTCGAAATGCAGGGCGTGCCCTTTACCGGCTGCGGCGCGACCGGTCTCACCCTTTGCAAGCACAAGGGCATCTCAAAAAAAATCCTCAGCTATCATCGCATCCACGTGCCGAATTTCGTGGTCATCTCGCGCGGCCAACGCATCGCACGGCCCAAGCAGCTCAAGTTTCCAATCCTGGTGAAGCCGGTGAAAGAAGAGGCGTCGTACGGCATTTCACAAGCGTCGTTCGTCGAGACCGACGAGGAGTTCCGAGAGCGCGTGGCCTTTATTCAGGAGAAACACGACGCCGACGCGATCGCCGAGGAATACATCGCGGGCCGTGAACTCTACGTGAGCCTGATGGGCAATCTACGGCTGAGCGTCTTTCCAATCCGCGAGCTGATCTTCCGCGAAGTGCCGCCGGACGAGCCGAAGATTGCGACCTATCGGGCGAAGTGGGACGAGGAATATCGCAAACGCTGGGGCTTGCAGAATCAGTTCGCCAAGGGGCTCGACCCGGCGCTCGTCGCCCACATCGAGCAGACGTGCAAACGCATCTACCGTCTGCTCACGATCGACGGCTACGCGCGCATCGACCTGCGGCTGACACCGGCCAACGAGGTTTATTTCATCGAGGCGAACCCAAATCCTCATCTCGCGGAGGACGAAGACTTCGCGCTCTCGGCGGACAAGGCGGGCCTGCCGTATCCGCAATTGATCGACCGGATCATCCGGCACGGAATGAAGACGGTTCGGGATTGAGAGAAGCAAACGCTCAACCCCGAAAAACTCTCGGGGCAGGCTGCCCAACGCCGAATTCAATCCGACTTAGGGCGGTCAATCGAGGGCCAATCGCATTTCGTTGCTCGCGACGAATCCCAGGCGTTCGTAAAGGGAGCGGGCTTCCTCGGAAGCGTGGAGGATTATCCGATCCACGCGCTCCGCTTGCGCCCATTCGATGATTTGCCGAAGCAATAGCTCGGCTACGCCTCGTCTTCGCCATTCCGGCTCGGTAAATACGTTAATGATGACGCCAAAGCGGCCGTCTGACACTTTCGTGCCGCGGGCGGAACTGAAAGGGCGCGGCAAGGAGCGCTGAAGCTGAAGACCAGCGCCGCCGATAATGTTGTCGAATGCACCGTCGGGGCTTGCCAGCCAGCCGACGTACTCACCGCGCGCAAGCATATCTTCAATCGCGACCTTCGCTTTGCCGCGAAATTCATCAAACAGATTCGGCGGCACATCACCCATGTCTCGAAACATACGCGCCCGATGCGAGGCAACCGTGTCGGCATCCGCCGGCGTGGCGAGACGAACAACGAATGATTCCGACATTTGAGTGACCAGGCCAATACGACGTTAACAACAACGAGAACAAAATTCCAAACTCGCAATTCTCGTTCGCTGATTTAATTCTGGTGTGATGCAGGATGCGCTCACCCCGATGATGCAGCAGTATCAGCGGCTGCGGAAAAGTATTCCGCCCGATACGCTTTTGCTTTTTCGGCTGGGTGATTTTTACGAATTGTTTTTTGAGGACGCGAAGGAGGCGTCGGCGCTGCTCAACGTGGCGCTGACCAAGCGGAACGAGGTGCCGATGTGCGGCGTGCCGCACCATGCCGCCCAGAGTTACATTGCCAAGTTGATCAAGGCCGGACGGCGCGTGGCCATCTGCGATCAGACGAGCGAGCCGCAGCCGGGCAAAATTGTTTCGCGCGACATCACGCAAATCATCAGCGCGGGCACGATCAGCGAGCTCGACCTGCTGGAATTGAAACGGGCGAATTATCTGGGCGCGGTTTACATCGACAATAACAGTTTCGGCTTCGCCTATGCCGATCTGACGACCGGCGAGTTTCGAGTAACGCAAGTTGAAGATCGACAGTCACTCCTGGACGAACTGGCACGAGTTTCGCCGTCGGAGTTGTTGATCAGTGCTGAGCAAAAAGAGCAGCTCGGCGAAATCAATCACGCGCTTGAGTACGACAGCTACGCATTTCTGCCCGAGCACGCCAGTTTCACACTGTCCGAACATTTTCGCGTTAAATCGCTGGATGGCTTCGGCTGCACGCACATGCCCCAAGCGATCGCCGCCGCCGGCGCGATTGTCCATTACCTAAAGCATCAGCTTCGGCGAAAGATCGATCATCTCAGCTCGCTTCGTTGCGATGCGCCCAGCGATTACGTTCTTCTCGACGCCGCCACGCAAACCAATCTCGAACTGGTCGAATCTCGAAATGATCGTGACACGAGTTTGCTCGCGGTGCTGGACCGAACGGTGACGCCGATAGGCGCGCGCAAGTTGCGGGCGTGGATTTTGCAACCGCTGCGCGATCTCAGACAGCTGGAATGCCGCCAACAAATGATTGCCGACGTTTTGCAGGAGCCGGACCTGCTCGCAGCGATTCGGAGCGAATTGAAATCGATTCGCGACATCGAACGCGCGGTTGGTCGTCTGAGCCAGGCTTCAGGCAACGCGCGCGATCTCGTCGCGCTGAAAACGTCGTTGCAACAAATCCCGAAACTGAAGGCGGAATTACAGAAATTAATTCAGCGGACGGAATTTGGCAGGGGACGACCGGTCCGAGCCGGACTGATGGTGGGCGCGCCGATCGAATCTGTAGAGGCAGCCGTGTCGGCTGCAATTCCTTCGGCGGAGCAGGCGGCACGCCTGCCACTAAAGCAGCGTTTGCAAAATGAGATCCAGGAAATGCCGGCGCTGGCCGAGAAGTTGGGGAAAGCGCTCGTCGATGATCCGCCGCTGGCGCTGAAAGAAGGCGGAATTTTTCGCGGTGGTTACGATGTCGATCTTGACGAGCTACGTCAGGCTTCGCGCGATGGCAAGGACTGGATCAGCCAGTTGCAGGAGCGCGAGATCGCTGCGACGGGCATCAAATCGCTCAAGGTGCGCTACAACTCGGTCTTCGGCTATTTCATTGAAGTGACGAAATCGAACCTGGCCAATGTGCCCGCGCATTACACGCGAAAACAAACCACCGTGGGCGGCGAGCGTTTCATCACGCCGGAATTGAAGGAGATGGAAGGAAAAATTCTTGGGGCGGACGAACGGGCGCGTCAGCTCGAGTATCAACTTTTTCAAAAATTGCGCGACGAGACTTTGCGCGAACTCGCCCCAATCCAGCAGACCGCGGTGGCGATTGCGATTGTCGATGTTCTTTGCGCGCTCGCGGAAACTGCGCGCCTTTTCAACTACTGCCGGCCCGGACTCAACGAATCGTTGCGGCTCGTCATCAAGGACGGCCGGCATCCGGTGCTCGATCAAAATCTGGTGGAAGAAAAGTTTGTGCCTAACGACACCTCACTCGACGGCGAAAGCATGCGGCTGGCGATCGTGACCGGCCCGAACATGGCCGGCAAATCGACTTACATCCGGCAAGTCGCACTGATTGTGTTGATGGCGCAGACGGGCAGCTTCGTGCCGGCAGCGAGCGCGGAGATTGGCCTGGTCGATCGCATTTTCACGCGCGTCGGTGCGAACGACGATCTCGCGCGCGGCCAATCGACTTTTATGGTGGAGATGAATGAGACGTCGAACATCGTGAACAACGCGACCGAGCGCAGCCTGGTGATTCTGGACGAGATCGGCCGCGGCACATCGACTTTCGACGGGCTCTCCATCGCATGGAGTGTGGCAGAATTTCTGCACGACAAGATCAAGGCGCGCACTCTTTTCGCGACCCATTATCACGAGCTGACCAAGCTGGCGGAGGAGCGCAGCGGCGTCTGTAATTTTAATGTCGCCGTGCGCGAGTGGAACGAGCAGATCATTTTCCTGCGCAAGATCGTGCCGGGCGGCGCGGACAAGAGTTACGGCATCCAGGTGGCGCGGCTAGCTGGATTGCCGAAGGAAATTCTCGATCGAGCGAAAGACATTCTGGCGCATCTCGAGAAACCGAACAGCGTCCGCGCGCATCCGGTTAGGACAAAGACGACAAGATCGACCGGTCGAGCAGCGAAAAGTGAGAAGCCACAGCTTGATCTGCTTTAAACAATGAGAGATTCCTCGACTCCGCTCGGAATGACAGACGGCTTTGGATTTGTTGTGATAAAATAGCTTCGCGATGGCCGTTAAGACGGAGAAGGAACTCAGCGAAACGCAGCGCAGTCATTGGCTCAAAGCGTTGGCCGCGATCGAGCTGCGCAATTTTGGGTACGCCATTTCGCTTTTACAGGGAATTTTGAAACTGGAGCCGGAATTTTTGACTGGCCGGCAGTTATTGCGGCGCACCGAGGTCACCAAACAGAAAGCGGCGAAGAAAAGCTTTTTCAACGTATCGACCGCGCCGATCGCCGTGATGAAAGCGCAGCGCGAAATGAAGAAGCACCCGAAGCGCGCGGTGGAAATGATCGAAGAGGTTTTGGAAGACGAGCCGTACCATCGGCAGGCGAATTTCGTCCTCAAAGAAGCAGCGGTGGCAGCTGGCTGGCCGGAGATTGGCGTCTTCGCGTTGCGGACTTTGCTAGAGGACAATCCGCACGACGTGAAAGTGCTGCATCAGCTCGGTCGTTTGCATCATGACATTGGCCAGAACGAAGGGGAGGTCGAAGTTTACAACCGAATTAACGAGATTGATCCGCTGGATGCCGAAGCGCTTCGGCTATGCAAAGATGCTTCGGCGCGCGCCTCGATGACGACTGGCGGTTGGACGCAGGCCGAAAGTTACCGTGACTTGATCAAGGACAAGGAGGTAGCCGTCTCGCTCGAGCAGCA
>Ga0209154_1000555_pt1 | contig 24513 bp, 22 predicted proteins | sample GraSoiAngelo_121_FD_185878 | JGI IMG/M metagenome (GOLD analysis project Ga0209154, IMG submission 185878) | Grasslands soil microbial communities from the Angelo Coastal Reserve, California, USA - 14_0919_12_20cm (SPAdes) (version 2) | ecosystem: Environmental > Terrestrial > Soil > Grasslands ... | reverse complement strand
CAGCTTCTGCAGCGCGGCGAAGAAATTCTTGAGCAGCGCCGGATCGTCGAGGTCGGGGCAGGCATCGCCCAGCGCGGCGTGGACCTGCGCCAGGATCGAGCCGCCAAGGCGGTTCTTGCCGCGGCCGAGGTCGACGAGCACCAGTTCGGTGTCGCCTGCGTCACTGCGCAGCTGCGGGGTGAGCGTGCCGCGCGCGTCTTCGACCGGCGCGAAGGCCGAGACGATGAGCGACAGCGGCGCGACCACTTCCTTTGCGTCCCAGGCGGTGCGCATGGACAGGGAGTCTTTGCCCACCGGGATCGACACGCCGAGCGCCGGGCAAAGCTCGAGCGCCACCGCGCGTACCGTGTCGTAGAGCGCGGCGTCCTCTCCGGGATAGCCGGCGGCGGCCATCCAGTTGGCCGAAAGCTTCACGCTGCCGAGCGAGGCGATGCGCGCCGCCGCGAGATTCGTGATCGCCTCCCCGACGGCCATGCGGCCCGAGGCCGGGGCGTCGAGCAGCGCGAGCGGCGTGCGCTCGCCGATGGCGAAGGCCTCGCCCGCGTAGCCGTCGTAGTCGAGCAGGGTCACGGCGCAGTCGGCAACCGGCACCTGCCAGGGACCGACGCACGGGTCGCGCGCGCACAGCCCGCCGACCGTGCGATCGCCGATGCAGACGAGGAAGGTCTTGTCGGCGACCGCAGGGTGGCGCATCACGCGGTGCGCGGCACCGTGAAGCGAGACCTTCTCCAGCGAAAACGGGATGCTCGCCGGCGCCGCGCGGCGCGCCTCGCGCAGCATCTTCGGCGGCTTGCCGAGCACCACCGACAGGTCGATGTCGACGGGGTCGTTCTTGAAATACGAATCGTGGACGAGCAGCGTGCCGTCGTCGGTCGCGCTGCCGAGGACGGCAAAGGGGCAGCGCTCCCGATCACAAACCTCTTTGAACCTTGGAAGATCTTGCGGTGAAACCGCGAGCACATATCGTTCCTGCGCCTCGTTGCACCAGATCTCGCGCGGGGACATGCCGGTGTCTTGCACCGGGATATCCCTCAAGGACACTCGCGCGCCGCGGCCTGCCGCATGCATCATCTCGGGCACCGCGTTCGACAGGCCGCCGGCGCCGACGTCGTGGATCGAGAGGATCGGGTTGGCATCGCCGAGCTGCCAGCAGCGGTCGATCACCTGCTGCGCGCGGCGCTGGATCTCGGCATTGCCGCGCTGCACCGAATCGAAATCCAGCTCCGCGACGTTCGCGCCGGCGCCCATCGAGGAGGCGGCGCCGCCGCCCATGCCGATCAGCATGCCGGGGCCGCCGAGCTGCAGGAGGAGCGTGCCCGCCGGCAGCGGCGCCTTGGCCGAGTGCCCGGCGCGCAGGTTGCCCAGGCCACCTGCCAGCATGATCGGCTTGTGATAGCCCCGCACGACGCCGGCCGCCTCGGCTTCGAACGTGCGGAAGTAGCCGCACAGGCTGGGCCGGCCGAACTCGTTGTTGAACGACGCGGCGCCGATCGGGCCTTCGAGCATGATATCGAGCGCCGAGGCGATGCGCTCAGGCGTGCCCGGGTCGTTCTGTTCCCACGGCTGCGCCGCGCCCGGGATGCGCAGATGCGACACCGAATAGCCGACCAGGCCGGCTTTCGGCTTTGCCCCCCGCCCGGTGGCGCCTTCGTCGCGGATCTCGCCGCCGGCGCCGGTCGCCGCGCCGGGAAACGGCGAGATCGCCGTCGGGTGATTGTGCGTCTCGCACTTCACGACCGTGTGCGTCAGCTCGGCATGTTTGCGGTAGGTTTCCTTCTCATCGGGGTAAAACCGTTGCGCCACGCGGCCCTCCAGGATCGCCGCGTTATCGGCGTACGCCACCAGCGTGCCGCCCGGATGCACGCCATGCGTGTGCTTGATCATCGCGAACAGCGACTGCGGCTGCTTCGCGCCGTCGACGATCCAGTCGGCGTTGAAGATCTTGTGCCGGCAATGCTCGGAGTTCGCCTGCGCGAACATGGTGAGCTCGACATCCGTGGGGTCGCGCCCAAGGCGGCGATAAGCCCGCTCGAGGTATTCCAGCTCATCGTCGCTCAAGGCAAGCCCGAGCTGTACGTTCGCCTGCGCCAGCTCCCGCAGCGCGATGAGCTGCATCGGGCGCGGCGCGACATGCTCGAAAAGGCGTGCTGCATCGTCGAACGACTTGAGCACGGTTTGGGTCATTCGATCGTGCAGCAGCGCGGCGAATTCCGGGCGGCTGGAAGCGACGTGATACGCCGTACCCCGCTCGATGCGCCGTACGCGCGACAGGCCGCAGTTGCGCGCGATGTCGGTCGCCTTGGACGACCACGGCGAGACGGTGCCGAGCCGGGGAACGACGAGAAACAGCGTGCCGAGCTCCGGCTCCGGCGCAGGGCCATAGTCAAGCAGCCGCTCGAGGACCTTCGCCTCGCGTTCGCCGAGCGCGCCCTCCACCTCGACGAAATGCCAGAACCCGGCCGCGACGGAGCGCACGCCGGGGTCGAGTTTCCGCAGGGATGCGAGCAGCTTGGCGAGGCGGAACTCCGAAGCCGCGCGCGGTCCTCGGAGGCGGAGAATTTGGGGCACTAGTTCGTTACCTGCGGCTCCTTCACCGTACCGCCCAGCATCAGGATCGAGCGCAGCGCCTGTGTCGAGGTCCTGATGTCGATGACGATGCGCCCGGACAGCGCGCCGCTCTGCGCGATATCCGCGCTCGCGCCGGCGTTGAGCGCCCCGGCGCCGATGCTGACGTTGCGCAGCGCCACCGCGCCGGCGTTGTAGGTCGCCTGCCCGCTCATCTCGGTAAAGCGCGTCCGGCCGGTGACCTGCCGCCCCCCCGTCTGGATGGCACTCGACAAGTCGAAGCTGCCGAGCACGCCCTTGTTGACGGTGAAGTTGCCTTCCAGACGGCCGCCCGAAGCGAGCTTGGCCGGCTCGCTGCCGGTCATCCAGAACCTGCCGGTGCCCCCGCCGCGGCCTTCCGAGAGCAGCGCCGGCGCGAATACCGCGGCGTTGATGCCGCGCGCGGTGACCACGCCTTCCACGTTCCAGGTGCCGCCCCAGCGCACCTGGGCGGTGCCCGAGACGTTGCCGTTCAGCACCGCGCCGTCCCACGCCGAGATGTTCATGCCGCGGCGCGTGATCGTGCCCTTCATGCCGAACTGGCCGAGCGACAGCTCCGGCGCGATGGGCAGCGCAAAGCTGGTGGCGCTCATCTCGAACTCGAGCTCTGAGCCCCTGTACGAAAGATTAGCCACCAGGTTTTCGGGCCCGGCGAGCGAGACCACGCGCAGCGCGCCCGCGGGGTCGAGCGCCACGTCGACATCGAGCGGCAAAAGCGGCAGCGGTCCCTCGAGCTTCAGCTGCTTCGCCACGACGCGGCCGACCCTGAAGTTCTCCCCGTTCGCCTTGGCAAACAAAGCCTCGCCGAGCACGTCCTGCGGCAGCGTGGCGCCCTCCAGCTCGATGCGCTTGAAGATCTTTTTTTCGTCGAACAGCGCCTCGAGCTCCGGAAAGGCGCGCGCCTCGGCGATCCTGACGCGCTCGCCGATGCGAACATCCTTGAACACGTAATGCACTCCCCTCAATAGCGAGACCCTGCCGGAGGCGATCGTCACCGGCTGGCCCAGCGCCTCGCGCGCCGCCTTCTCGTAGTCGGCGGTCGAGATCGGTATGACGTGCAGCGCGCCAAGCGCCGCGCCGAGGATCACGAGGAGCGTGATCGTTACCGGCTTGCCCCAATTCCTCTCCTGGCGCTTGTAGGCCGCGGCGACGCCCGGTCCCCGCTTCATTGCTTTCGCCCGCCGGTCCTGCAGCGAGGTGTCGGCGGAAGGCGCGCCGGCGCGGGTCTTCGCGGCTCGCATCTCGTCTTCCTTCGCCTTGCGCAAGCGCTCCTCGGACTCGCGCGCGCGCTGGCCTTCCTCTTCGCGGAACTTGCGGTCTCTTTCCTCGTTCTCGCGCGCGAGGCGCTCCTCCTCCTCCTTGCTCCTGCGCTCTTCCTCCTCGCGCGCAAGCTGCTTTTCCTCCGCCTTGCGCTGCTCCTCCTCTTCCCTGGCCCTCAACTCCTCCAGCTCGCGCGCCCTGCGCAGCCTTTCCTCGTTCTTCGCGCGCTCGGTTTCCTCGTCCTCCTTGCGGCTTTGCTCCTCGCGCTTGTTGAAGGAGTCGAGATCGGCGAACAGAGAATCGGCAAACTTGTCGCCGCCGGGGGCCGGTTGCGGCCGCGGGGGTGGCGGCGGCGCCTCCGCGGGGGGGTCGGACTGCTTGTGCTTGCGCTCCTCGGCGCGGCGCGCACGCTCGTCGGCCTCCATGCGCGCGCGCGCGATTTCTTCGCGCGCCCTGTGCTGGGTCTCTTCGCGCGCCTTGCGCTCTTCCTCGATCTGCTGGCGCAGCGACTCAGCCTCGCGCCGCGCCTGCTCCTCGGCCTCCTTGCGGATGCGCTCGGCTTGCTCGCGCGCCTGCTCCTCGGCCTCCTTGCGGATGCGCTCGGCTTGCTCGCGCGCCTGCTCCTCGGCTTCCTTGCGGATGCGCTCGGCTTGCTCGCGCGCCTTGCGCTCAGCCTCCTCGCGAGCCCTGCGCTCTTCCTCGAGGCGCTTGCGCAGCTCTTCCTGCTCGTGCCGCGCTTTCTCCTCGGCCTCGCGGCGCGCCTGCTCGGCCGCCTCCTTGATGCGCCGCTCCGCCTCCAGGTGCGCCTTCTGTTCGGAGGCGATGCGCACCGTCTTGACGTGCGCGGCGTCGGCTTGCGCCTTGGCCGTAGCCTCTGCGCGCACCTTGTGCGCCGCCTCTTCACGCAGCTTTTTCTCGGCCTCGACGCGCAGCTTGGCTTCGGTCTCGGCGCGCACCTTGGCCTCTGCTTCGGCGCGATGGCGCTCGCGCTCGGCCTGCGCTTTTTCCTCGGCCTCCTGCCGCGCGCGCAAAAGCGCGGATTCCTGCTCCTTCGCGCGCCGCTCGGCTGCCGCCTTGGCAGCCATATCGACCGCAGGCGCTTTCGGTGGCGGCGGACGTCGTGTTGGTAGCGCCGCGGTATTGGCCTTCTGCGACGAGGCGATCTGGCTGAAATCCAGATCGATGGCCGTATCGGGCTTGCCGGCCGGCTTGGTGGGTCCCGCGGCGGGAGCGGCCCCCGAACCCGGCGATACCTCGCGGATGAATCCGTCCTTGTCGAGCTGGCCGATCAGCCGCTGGAACTCGGCGTCGTACTCGTTGCCGCTTTTCTGCGCGACATCGGCGAGCGTCGCCCTGCCATCGATCGCAGTGAGCACCGCGCGGTGCTCGCGCTTCAGAAGGCTCGTCTTGCCGGAAGCTTCCTGGACACCCTTTCCGGACTTCGAGTAGACGGCGTTGGGGCGCATTCTTTCCGCCCTATTATATTAGGCGGCCGGTCCGTAGCCGCCGCCCCCCGGCGTCTCGATCACGAAAACGTCGCCCGCCGCCATGTCGGTCTGGTCGAAAGGTCCGAGCTCGTCGCGCTTGCCGCCGGCTCGGAGCACATAGTTGCGCCCGGGCATGCCGGGCCCGCCTCCGGCCAGGCCGTGCGGGCGCACCAGGCGGCGCCCCGAAAGGATCGCCGCAGTCATCGGCTCAAGAAACCGGATGCGCCGCACCGCGCCGTGGCCGCCGCGCCAGCGTCCCGCCCCGCCAGATCCGTCGCGGATCGCGAAGCTCTCGAGCAGCACCGGGAAGCGCCACTCGAGCACCTCGGGATCGGTGAGGCGCGAATTGGTCATGTGCGTCTGCACCACGTCGGCGCCGTCGAAGCCCGGACCGGCGCCCGAGCCGCCGGCGACCGTTTCGTAGTACTGGTAGCGCTCGTTGCCGAAGGTGAAGTTGTTCATCGTTCCTTGCGAAGCGGCCAGCACGCCGAGTGCGCCGTAGAGCGCATCGGTGATGCATTGCGAGGTTTCCACGTTCCCGGCGACCACTGCGGCCGGGTAGCGCGGCCGCAGCATGCATCCCTGCGGAATCAGCACCTCGAGGGGCTTCAGGCATCCCGCGTTGAGCGGAATATCGTCTTCGACGAGCGTACGGAATACGTACAGCACCGCCGCCATGCACACGGCGGCCGGGGCGTTGAAATTGTTCGGCAGCTGCGCCGAGGTGCCGGTGAAATCGATGCGTGCGCTGCGCCGGTCCTCTCCGATATGAATGCGGGCGCGGATATGCGCTCCATTATCGAGCGGCAAATCAAACTCTCCGTCCTTCAGCACGCCGATCACCCGCCGTACCGATTCCTCCGCGTTGTCCTGCACGTGGCGCATATACGCGCGCACCACGTCGAGCCCGAAATGCTCCACCATGCGCCGCAATTCCTGCACGCCTTTTTCGTTGGCGGCGACCTGCGCCCTCAGATCGGCGATGTTCTGCTGGACGTTGCGCACCGGGTACCTGCCGGAGCTGAGCAGCGCCAGCGCTGCCTTCTCCCGAAAGCGGCCTTGCTCGACCAGCAGAAAGTTGTCGATGAGAACGCCCTCTTCCTCGACGACTTTCGACCCGGGCGGCATCGAGCCCGGGGTGATGCCCCCGATGTCCGCATGATGGCCCCTGGATCCCACGTAAAACAGGATCTCTTTTTCAGCACCAAAAACGGGCGTTATTACGGTGACATCAGGCAGGTGCGTACCCCCGTTGTAGGGGGCGTTCAGGACGTAGACATCCCCGGGCTTCATCTTGCCGGCATTGAGGCGGATCACGGTCTTCACCGATTCGCCCATCGAGCCCAGGTGCACCGGCATGTGCGGCGCGTTGGCGATCAGGTTGCCTTCGGCGTCGAACAGCGCGCAGGAGAAGTCGAGCCGTTCCTTGATGTTCACCGAGTAGGCGGTGTTCTGCAGCCGCAGCCCCATCTGCTCGGCGATCGACATGTAGAGGCTGTTGAAGATCTCGAGCATCACCGGGTCGACGCTGGTCCCCAGCGCCGCACGCGTTTCGCGCGGCTTAGTCCTCTCCAATACGAGATGGCTGAGCGAGGTGACGGTCGCGTGCCACTCGGGCTCGACCACGGTCGTCGCATGGGCTTCGGCAATGATCGCCGGGCCCTCGATGCGCTTGCCCGGGCCGAGGTCCTCGCGCCGATAGAGCGGCGCCGCGCGCCACTCGCCGAGCGTGAACATGCGGACGGTTTCAACCGGTTTAGCGTCGCGGCTCTCGCCAATTTTTTCCTCTGCGTGAACTTCCCCCGGAGCGATCGCCTCTACCGACACCGCCTCGACGATCAGGGGCTTGCCTGGCATCAGGAAGCTGAACTGCTTGCGGTACGCGGCCTCGAACCGGGCCGCCATGTCGGCCATCGTGCCGAGCGCCACGATGAGCGCGGTGTCGGTGCCTTCGTACTTGAGGTGGGCGCGCCGCACCACGCGCACCCGCTCGGGCGAGACCCCTTGAGCGATCAGGCTGTCGCGCGCGTCGCTCGCCAGCTTTTCGGCAGCGTCCTCCAAGGCAGCTTCGCCCTGCAGTTTCACTTCGAGAGCCTGCTCGCGCATCGCGGTCTGGTCGGCGAGCCCCATGCCGTAGGCCGAGAGCACCCCGGCGTAGGGATGAATGAACACTCGCGTGATGGCGAGCGCATCGGCCACCAGGCAGGCGTGCTGGCCCGCCGCGCCGCCGAAGCAGCACAGCGTGTAGCCGGTGACGTCGTGGCCGCGCTGCACCGAGATGTGCTTGATCGCGTTCGCCATGTTGCCGACCGCGATCTGGATGAAGCCTGCGGCGACCTGCTCGGGAGAACGGCCGTCGGCGATTCGCGCAGTCAGTTCCGAAAACTTGGCTTTCACGCTTGCGCAATCCAAAGGCTGATTGCCGTCCGCGCCGAAGAGATGCGGAAAATACCCCGGCTGGATCTTGCCCAGCATCAGGTTTGCGTCCGTGACGGTGAGCGGGCCGCCTCGCCGGTAGCAAGCAGGGCCCGGGTTCGCCCCGGCCGAATCCGGGCCGACGCGATAGCGCGCACCGTCGAAATGCAGGACCGAGCCGCCGCCGGCGGCGACGCTGTGGATGCTCATCATCGGCGCGCGCATCCGCACGCCGGCGACCCGCGTCTCGAATTCGCGCTCGAACTCCCCGGCGTAATGCGACACGTCGGTGGAGGTGCCGCCCATGTCGAAGCCTATGATGCGGTCGAATCCCGCGGCGAGGGAGGTTCGAACTGCGCCGACGATGCCGCCCGCCGGCCCCGACAGGATCGCATCCTTGCCCTGGAAGCGGCGCGCGTCGGTGAGGCCGCCGCTTGACTGCATGAACAGCAGCCGCACGTCTTCGAGGTCGGCGGCGACCCGGTCGACGTAGCGCCTGAGGATCGGCGACAGGTAGGCGTCAACCACCGTCGTATCGCCGCGGCCCACGAGCTTCATCAGCGGGCTGACGCGATGCGACACCGAAATCTGCGTGAACCCCGTTTTGCGCGCAAGCTCCGCCACGCGGCTTTCGTGCTGCGGGAAGCGGTAGCCGTGCATGAAAACGATCGCGATCGAGCGGAATCCCTCGCCGTACGCCTTTTCCAGATCCTCTTGGGTCTGTCGAAAAGCAAGCGGCGAAAGGACCTCTCCCCTCGCCCCGATTCTTTCCTCGACCTCAAAAACCCTCGCATAGAGCATCTCCGGCAGCACGATGTGCCGCTCGAAGAGCCGCGGGCGGTTCTGGTAGGCGATGCGCAGCGCATCGCGGAAGCCGCGCGTGATGAAGAGCACCGTGGGTTCGCCCTTGCGCTCGAGCAGCGCGTTGGTGGCGACGGTGGTGCCCATCTTTACCGCTTCGATCTGCCCCGCCGGGATCGGTTCGCCTTCGTTCAAATTGAGGATCTTTCGGATGCCGGCGAGCGCCGCGTCCGCGTAGCGTCCGGGATTCTCCGAGAGCAGCTTGTGGGTGGCGATCGAGCCGTCCGGCCGGCGGGCAACGATGTCGGTGAAGGTTCCGCCGCGATCGATCCAGAACTGCCAGCGGCCGGAATTGCGTGGCTCAGCCATTACAATCGCATCCTAACTTGGAAAGCGTAGAGTCGGTCGTCATCGGCGCGGGCGTGGTCGGCCTCGCGGTGGCGCGCGCCCTGGCTACGGCGGGCCGCGAAGTCGTCGTCCTGGAGGGCGAGGATGCGATCGGCACGCACACCAGCTCGCGCAACTCGGAAGTCATCCATGCGGGAATCTATTACCCGCAAGGCAGCCTCAAGGCGACGAGCTGCGTGCAGGGAAACCGGCTTCTTTACGAGTACTGCGTCGCGCACGGCGTCCCGCACCGGCGCAGCGGCAAGCTGATCGTCGCCACCGACGAAAAACAGCTGCCTGAGCTGCAGGAAATCCAGAAGAAAGCGCACGCCAACGGCGTCACCGACGTGGTGTGGATGACGCGCGAGCAGGCGCTCGCGCTCGAGCCCGAGCTGCACTGCGTCGCCGCGCTGTACTCGCCCTCGACAGGCATCATCGACAGCCACGCGCTGATGCTCGCGTACCTCGGCGATGCCGAGGCGCACGGGGCGATGCTCGCCTTCAGGAGCGCTCTCGATAGCGCCACGGCGGTTGCCGACGGATTCGTCCTGCAGGTCGGCAGCGAAAAAATAAAGACGAATATCCTTGTCAACAGCGCCGGGCTGAGGGCGCCGACGGTGGCGAAAAGCATCGGAGGCTATCCGCAGCAGTTCGCGCCGGGCGAGTTCTACGCGAAAGGCAATTACTACTCGCTCGCGCGCCGCGCACCGTTTTCGCGCCTCATCTACCCGGTGCCCGAGCCAGGCGGCCTCGGCGTGCACTTGACGCTCGACCTCGCCGGCCAGGCCCGCTTCGGCCCCGACGTCGAATGGGTTGAGCGCATCGGCTACGACGTCGACCCGCGTCGTGCCGAGCGCTTCTACGCCGCGATCCGGCGCTACTGGCCCGCGCTTCCCGACGGCGCGCTGCGGCCAGGCTACTCCGGCATCAGGCCGAAGACCGCGGGACCGAGCGAGCCGGCATCCGATTTCCGCATTCAGGGGCCGCGCGAGCACGGCGTGCGCGGGCTGGTGCATCTGTTCGGCATCGAGTCGCCTGGGCTGACGGCATCGCTCGCCCTCGCCGACGCTGTATTGCGGCAAGTAAGCTAAGATTCCCGCACCCGCAAAGCAGGAGTTGCAGTGAACATAAGAATGTTTCTCGCGGTGGCGTCGATCGAGCCCCACAAGTGCACGCTGATCGCGGCCCTGCGCCGGCATCCACATCCTGCTTGGCACCGCGCTCGACGGCATCTCGACTGATCGTGCTGACCACCTCGATCGTCATCCCGATGGTCGAGAAGGCGGGCTTCGACTTGGTGTGGTTCGGCATCTTCATCGTGCTGCTGGCGGAAATCGCCGAACTGACGCCGCCGCTCGGCGTCAGCATTTTCGTGCTGCAGACGATGGCCGGCCGCGACAGCAATTACGTCGCGCTCGCTTCCTTGCCCTTCTTTTTCATGATGGTGCTGTGCATCGCGCTGATCACCGTGTTCCCCGGCTTGGCGACCTGGCTGCCCGACGCGCTGATCGGCGCGACGCAGAAATGACGTTCCAGCCAGGGCGCCGGGCGAGCAGGCCGGGCGGCCGCGCGCGAGCGCTGTGCTTACAATGACGCCGTGTCCGCGCCGATCTACCTGACCGCCGACATTCGCCGCATCGAGCAGGCCGCGGGCGAAGTGACGCCGGCGCTGATGGAGCGCGCCGGCCTCGCTGCTGCCGACGCCGCGGCCCGCCTTGCTCCGGACACGAGCAAGGACATCCTTGTCCTCGCCGGGCCAGGCAACAACGGCGGCGATGCGAAAATCTGCGCCGAGCGCCTGCGCGAGCGGTTTTTCCGCGTCACCGTGGCCCAGGTCGCGCATCCTGCGATGCTGCCGAGCGACAAACGCTGGGCGCTGATCGTCGACGGGCTGTTCGGCATCGGGCTGACGCGCCCGATCACGGGCGAATTCGCAAGGCTGGTGGACTACGCGAACCAGCAGAGCTGCCCCATCCTCGCTCTCGATGTCCCGAGCGGCATCGATGCCGATACCGGGCGCGTGCTGGGCCACGCGGTGCGCGCCACTCACACCCTCAGCTTCATTGCGCTCAAGCCGGGGCTGCTCACGCTCGATGGGCCCGATCACTGCGGCGAGATCAGCGTCGCGGAGCTCGAGCTCGATGCCAGGCGCCTGGTGCGGCCTTCGGCCTGGCTCGCCAGCCCGGAGCTGTTTCGCCGCGTTCTCAGGCCGCGGCCGCGCAACTTCCATAAGGGCATGGCCGGGTCGCTGGCCATCCTCGGCGGCGCAGCAGGCATGACCGGCGCGGCGTTGCTCGCCGCAGGCGCAGCCTTGAAGCTCGGCGCCGGCCGGGTCTACGTCGGGCTGCTCGATCACCAGGCGCCCGGCGTCGACACCCACACCCCGGAGCTCATGCTGCGCCACCCCGACGATGCGCTCGGCCAGGAGCTCGACGCCCTCGTCGCCGGGCCCGGCATCGGCGAGAGCGAGCGCGCCGAAACCCTGGTCGGCGCCGCGCTCGCCAGCGATATCGCGTGTGTGCTCGATGCCGACGCGCTGAACCTGATGGCCGAGAGCGCCGAGTTGCGCAGCGCCTGCGCGAGGCGGCAAGCCGACACGCTGCTGACCCCGCACCCCGCCGAGGCGGCGCGGCTGCTCAATACGACAACCGCAGACATCCAGTCGGACCGCGTCGCCGCGGCGCGCCGCCTTGCGGAAGAATTCAAAGCTCACGTCGTGCTGAAAGGCAACGGCAGCGTGATGGTGGCGCGCGACGGTCACTGGTTCATCAACGCCACGGGCAATCCCGGCATGGCGAGCGCCGGGATGGGCGATATCCTCGCGGGCCTGCTCGGCTCCCTGCTTGCGCAGCGCCATACCGGCGAATCGGCGCTCGTGCTCGGCGTGCATCTGCACGGCGCCGCCGCGGACGAGCTCGCGCGCAGCGGCAACGGTCCGGTCGGCCTCACGGCGAGCGAGCTGATCGATCCGGCGCGCAAGCTGTGGAACGCCTGGCTTGGCCGGCCGAACGAGCGCTAGCGATCAGCGCTTCAGGACGCGGCGAATGCCGCCGCGCGGGTCGGGCACGTCGCCGGCATAGCGCGGAATGAGATGCAAGTGGACGTGCATGCGCGACTGGCCTGCGGCTTTCCCGACGTTCGCGCCGATGTTGTAGCCATCGGGTGAGTGCCGCTCGCCGGTCAGGCGCCGCGCCTGGTCGAGGAGCCCGAGCACCGCGGCCTGCTCGTCGGAGGTCATGTCGAAGAAGTCGGCGACGTGGCGCTTCGAAACCACAGCACATGGCCGCGGCTGAGCGAGTTGCTGTCGTGGCGGACGTACGCGAGCATTTCATCGATGAGCGCGTCGCTCGGGCGGCACAGCTCGCAGTTCACCGTCAGAACCGGATGCTCGCCTTGATGCTGTAAGCGGTGACGTCGCCCGTCTTGTCGGCCTCGAGGTTGACGTTCATCACGGGGAACTTGGTGCCGACGCCGACGAAGCCTTTGTTGAGGCCGAACTTCTCGCCATGCAGCGACGCAATGCCTTTCGGATCGCTATTGACCCAGACCCTGCCGATTCCGGCATAGGGCGTGAGCAAGGCGAAGCCCTTGGAGATCGAGAGATCGATGCCGCGCGTGTCCAGTGAGAGCTGGTCCACGCCGCTCAGCTTGGTGAGGCTGCCGCGCACGCCGATCGCCGGTGCGACCGCATCGCCCTCGATGATGGCGTAGCGCAGCTCGCCGCCGTAGTACTTGATGTTGCTGCCCGGGATCGCTGCATACATGACGCCGACGTCGAAACCCGCGGGCAGGCCCTTGTGCGCGCGCAGCGTCGGAATCGGCAGCGTGCTAGGCACGCTGTCCGAGCTCGCCCGCTCAAGCACGCCGGTATTGTGCAGCCGCGCGCCGGTCAGCGCGAAGCCGACATCGAAGCCGGTGACCCCGAGCGGCGTGGTCGGGGTCTGCGGGTGATAGCTGAGCGCACCGCCGAGGTCCTCGGAAAGCAGGCGGAACTCCTGCTGCGCGAGGTTCTCGATGCGGTCGATGGTCTGCGCCCAGGCAGGCGCAGCGGCGAGGAGCCCCGCGAAAAGCGCGACTTTGCACGCGTTCATTGTGTTCTCCGTTCCAGAAATTCGAGCACCGCGACCTCGTCGCGCCGCAACGCGGCGCCGGGATGCGTGCGTTGCGTGCCGCGGCTCACCGGCGGCGGCCTCGGCACCGTCTCACCCATCATATAAGCATCCAGCAGGACGGGATGTATGTAGTATTTCCTGCACACGGCACGCGTGTTGCCGAGGCGCGTCGACACGGCGTCGATCGCCCGCACGATGTTGCGGTCGGCTTCGCGGCGGCTGGTGGCAACGCCCATGCGCCGCAATTCGACCGCAGCGAGCATGGTGCCGCCCCAGGTGCGGAAGTCCTTGGCGCTGACATCGCGCCCGGTGAGCTCGCGCAGATAGGCATTGACGTCATCGGAGGTGATCGACTGGCGCTTGCCGGCGGCGTCGAGGTACTGGAACAGCTCCTCGCCGGGCAGGTCGCGGCACCGCTGGATGATGTGCGCAAGCCGCGGCTCGGAGAGCGCCACGATGTGCTCGACCCCGCTCTTGCCGCGGAAGCTGAAGCGCAGCATCGCGCCGTCGACCTGCACGTGGCGGCGGCGCAGCGTGGTAAGGCCGTACGAGCGGTTCGAACGCGCATATTCGTCGTTGCCGACGCGGATCAACGTCTTGTCGAGGAGCGTGACGACCGCGGCGAGGAGCTGCCGCCGGCTCAAGGTCGCCGCGCGCAGATCGCGTTCGAGGCGCTCGCGCAGGATCGGCAGCACTTCACTGAACTCCAGCATGCGGCGGAATTTCGACTGGTCGCGCGCGTCGCGATAAGAAGGGTGATAGCGGTACTGCTTTCGCCCGCGCGCATCGCGCGCCGTGGCCTGGATATGGCCGTCGGCATCCGGGCAGATCCACACATCGGTCCACCCCGGCGGGATCGCCAAGGCATTCAGCCGTCTTCGGACCTGGTCATCGGTGATTCTGCTGCCGTCGGGCGCGTAGTAAGCCCAGCCGCCGCCGACGCGCCGGCGCCGGATGCCGCTCGAGCCATCCGTGACGTAGCGCAGGCCGGCTTTTTTCGCCGCCCGGCGGTGCTCATGGATCGCAGCGATAGAACGCCTCCGTCTGCTGGCGGCCTAGGGCAATGATACCCTGCGGTTCAGTTCCTCTTTCGTTGCCCGGCGGAGCCCCGTAATGGTACAAAAAAAACGCAGCGCCATTCCCGCGAGCGGATGGTTGGCATCGAGCACTACCTTGTCGCCGGCGAGGTCGGTGACGGTATAGCGGCGCGGCGCGCCGCCTTCGAACGCGTCCTCGACTTCCATGCCGATTCTGAGACCCGCGCCGTAGCGCGCCGCCGGCTCGACGCGCAGCAGCTTGGTATCGTATTCGCCGAACGCCTGCTCGGGCTCGAGCTGCACTCTGATCGATTCGCCTGGATGCTTGCCTTCGAGCGCCGCCTCGAGCGCCTCGAGCAGCTCGCCGTAGCCGCCGTGCAGATAAGTTACCGGCTCAGGACTGGCCTGCAGCAGCGCGCCTTGCGCGTCGTACATCTCGATCTTCACGGAAACGACGGTGTTCGGGCAGACCCCGACCGGACTCACACGCGCAGGCGCTTCACCAAGTCGTAGACCTCGGCGGCGTGGCCCCGCGGCTTGACGTCGTACGCGGCATGGCGGATGACGCCCTTCTTGTCGATGACGAAGGTGGAGCGGATCAGGCATTCGCGCCACGCCCCGTCCTCGCTCTGCTTTTCCTGCAGCACCCCGTATCTGCGGCACACCTCGCCTTCGGGATCGGAGAGCAGCGCGATGGTGACGCCGTGCTTGTCGCGGAAATCGGCGTGGGTGAGGCAGTCATCGCGCGACACGCCGAGGACCACGCAGTCGAACTTGCCGAACTGGTCCTCGTGGTCGGAGAAATCGGTGGTCACGAGGGTGCAGCCGGGCGTGCCGTCGCGGGGGTAGAAATAAATCACCACATGCTTCTTGCCGCGGAACGCCTGCAGGCTCACCGTCTGCATGTCGGCGTCGGGAAGCGCGAAAGACGGCGCAGTTTGTCCTGGTTGCAGCATGTGCGCCGATTCTATTCCAAATCATTTTTCATTTGACAACTGCTTGCCGCACGCACGTCGCGCAGTCGCGACAAGACCGCGCTCCTATAATTCCCGGATGACGCTACGTTTGCTGGGCGGCTTGACGCCGCGCACTTTCCTGCGCCGGCATTGGCAGAAGCTCCCGCTTTTCGTGCGCGGTGCACTGCCGGCATTCCGTGGCGTGCTCGACGAGCATGCGCTTGCCGCGCTCGCCGCGCGCGATGACGTTGAATCCCGTCTGGTGCAACGCTCGGGCAAGCGGTGGAATACCGCGTACGGGCCTTTCAAACGCATTTCCCTCAAAAAGGCAAATTCGACCCTGCTCGTGAGCGGCGTGAATCTTCATGTCGAGGCTGCGGATCGGTTGCTGCGCCGCTTCGAGTTCGTGCCGCAGGCGCGGCTCGACGACGTGATGGTGAGCTTCGCCACGCGGGGCGGCGGGGTCGGTCCGCACGTCGATTCTTACGACGTATTTCTTGTGCAGGGAGCCGGGCGCCGGCGCTGGCGTGTCGGCGGCAAGAGCTACGTGGTCGAAGCGGGGGATCTCCTGTATGTCCCTCCCGGCTGGCGCCATGACGGCGTCGCCCTCGAGCCCTGCTTCACCTATTCGATCGGCTTCCGGGCGCCGCGCGGCGCGGAGCTCGGCGCCGCGTTCCTCGACTGGCTGCACGAGCGCGGCCTGCCTGACGCCGCCTACCGAGACCCGCGTCTGAAGCCCACCTCGCGTCCGGCGCAGATCCCGCGCGAGATGATTCGTTTTGCGCAAACCATCATGGAAAAAGTAAGGAGTTCGCGAGCCGACGCCTCGGCGGTCCTCGGCCAGTATCTCACCACGCCGAAACCGCATGTGGTGTTCAGGCCGGGACGCTCTCGACGCCCGCTCGCGCGCGCTCAAGTGCAGCTCGATCCGAAGACGCAGCTGCTGTATTGCGGCAACCGCTTCTATCTCAACGGCGTATGTACTACGGTCGGTAAAAGGGACAGCGCATTGCTCAAGGAGCTCGCCGACCGGCGGCAGTTGCCCGGGGCGCGCCTCGCGCGGGCGCCGCTTGGCGATCTGGTCTACGATTGGCATCGGGCTGGCTACCTGCGGCTGAGGTCGCTGAGATGAGCGAGACCGTCTACGAGCGCTTCGACACCAACGCCGATTTCCAGGCGGCGGTCGAGCGCCTGCTGCAGCAGCCGGGGCGGGAGCTGCGCATCTTCGATCCCGACGGCGCCGGGCTGCGGCTGAACGACCCGGCGCGCGTCGCTCGCCTTGAGCGTTTCCTGATGTCCAGCCGCACGCGGCGCATCTACCTGGTGCTCCACAACACCGAGCACCTGACGCGCCAGTGCCCGCGCATGATGAGCCTGCTCGGGCGCTATTCGCACGCCATGCAGGTCAACCGCACGCACGAGGAGATTCGCGAGCTGCAGGACGCGTTTCTGGTGCTCGATTCCTTGCATTTCGTGCGCCGGCCGGTGGCGCAATTGTTCCGCGGCGCGCTCTCCTTCGGCGACGAGACCGAGGGCCTGGCGATGCGCGGCCGATTCACGGAGATCTGGACGGCCTCGTTTCCGGCGGTCTCCAGCACCACCATAGGGCTGTAGCAGCGCTTACGCCTCGCGCCAGCCGAAGCCGTCCTCCTGGGTGGCGAGGCCGATCCAGCTTTCCTCGCATCCCATCGCGCGTGCCAGCGCGGCGCGCGCCAGCTCCGGCCGGTTGTTCTGCTGCGACAGGTGCGCGCAGATCACGTGCTTCAGCCGCGAGCAGTCGAGCGCGCCGAGGAGCCGCTCGGACTGCCTGTTGTCCAGATGGCCGAACGGCCCCGCGATGCGCTCCTTCAGCCACTTCGGGTAGGCGCCGCTCCACAGCATCTCGACATCGTAGTTGCACTCGAGCACCAGGGCGTCGCAGCCTGAGAGCGTCTGCTCCACGTGCGCGGTGGGCGATCCGATATCGGTGAGCACGCCAAGGCGCGCGGCGCCATCCGAGAGCACGAACTGCACCGGCTCGCGCGCATCGTGCGGCACGGTGAAAGGCCGCACTTGCATGCCGTTCACTGAAAAAACATCCTTGCTGCTGATCACGCTGACGCGTACCCCCTCGATCAACCTTCCTTCAGAGCGCAATGCGCCGAGCGTGCCGTGCGTGAGATAAACGGCGATGCCGTGCGCCGCGGCGAAGTCGAACGCGCCGCAGGCGTGGTCGCCGTGCTCGTGGGTGACGAGGATGCCGTCGATTTCAGATGGCATCAGGTTCAGGCGAGCGAGCCTGCGCTCCGTATCGCGCAGGTTGAGGCCGCAGTCGAGGAGCAGGCGCGTGCCGCCGACCTCGGCCACCAGGCAGTTGCCCTTGCTGCCGCTCGCTAGCGAGGCGAAACGCAGCAACGGTTATTTCAGCTGCTCGTGCAGCAGCGTGAGGATGCGCTGCGCGGTACGCGAGCCTTCCGTGCCCCCGTCCTTGTTGAGCACATTGACCAGGCTGCCGTCCGGGTCCTGCTTCACCTCGACGCGGAAGTGCTCGGCCTTGGTCTTGGAATCGTTCGAACCGAATATCCGCGAGAGGAAGCCGCGCTCGCGGTCCTTCTTGTCCATCTCCGCGTCCGGATCGGCGTAGCGCACGAAGTACAGGCCCTTCTGCCGGTCGCGGTCCTCGACGGTAAAGCCGACGCGGTCGAGCGCCAGGCCGACGCGCCGCCACGCCCGGTCGAACGGCTCGTAAACCTTCAGCAGCTCATTGCCGTCGCCGCCTTTTTTGAGCTCCGCGCGAAACTGCACCGGCGCCCCGTCGCTCGCGGCGAGCTGCCTCGCCTTTTCCTCCTGCGCGCCGAGCCGCACCATCACACGGCGCAGGAACTCGGCTTCGAGGCCCGGGTCGGACTCGCGCGGCTGCCACATCGTCTGGCCCGTCGTCCCCGCCACGTCGCGCGGCGTGACATAGACCTCCTTCATGCCGCGGTGGCTGATGTAGATCTCGGTGCCTTTGCCGTCGGGAGTGCGGTCGAGCCGCGTGCGAAACTTGTCGCGCTCGGCGGTGGAATAGATCTGGTCGACAAATTTGCCCAGCAGGGAGCGAATTCCTCCCTCGGGGATATTGGCGCGGTTCTCCGCCCAGTCGGTCTCCATCACGCCGGCCTCGGGCGCCTCGGTCTTGATGAGAAAGCCGTTCTCCTGCCAGAAGTCCTTCAGCAGCGGCCAGAGCTTCTCGGGAATCTGGTCCTGCACCACCAGCCAGCGCTCGGCGCCGGCGCGCTCGATGTGCATCCTCTCGGCCTGCGGCAGCACCGCCGTGTTGCCGGCCCGCGTCTGCTCCTTGCGCTCGGCCTGGTAGCCGGAAAGGGTTGCCGAGGACTTGCCGCTCTCGGGCACGACGAAGCGGCTGTCGCGCGCCGGCGCGGTGAGATCGGGCGGCACTTCGAGGTTCGGCAGCGTGCCCGCCGACTTGTAGTCGACCTTGCTGTCGAAGAAATTGCTGCTGCAGCCGGCAAGCAGCGCTACGACGCCGGCAACTGCAATTTTATGCATCAGGCGCGGCCCTCCACTACGCGCAGCCCCGGCAGCGCGATGCCCGCCTCGTGCAGCGCCTCGCGCAGCGTCTGATGGAACTTCTCGGCGAGCGGCGACAGCGGCAGCCGCAGGCCGTGTTCGATCATGCCCATCTCGGCGAGCGCCCACTTGACCGGGATCGGGTTTGCCTCGACGAACAGACGCTGATGCAGCGGCAGCAGGCGCAGGTTGAGCTCGCGCGCCTTCTTCACGTCGCCGACGAGCGCCGCCGCGCACATCTGGCGCATCAGCTTAGGCGCCACGTTGGCGGTCACCGAAATCACGCCGTGGCCGCCGAGCAGGACAAGCGCGAGCGCGGTGGAATCCTCGCCGCTGTAGATCGCGAAGTTGCGCGGCGCGCGCTTGATGAGATCGGTGCCGCGCTCGATGTTGGCGGTCGCGTCCTTGATGCCGATGATGCCAGGCACCTGCGCGAGGCGCATCACCGTGTCGTTGTGCAGGTCGGCCACCGTGCGCGCCGGCACGTTGTACAGGATCAGCGGCAGGTCGACGGTCTCCGCGATCTTGCGGAAATGGCGGTACTGGCCTTCCTGCGTCGGCTTGTTGTAATAGGGCACCACCGACAGGCATGCGGTCGCGCCCGCTTCCTTTGCCGACTCGGTCAGCTCGATCGCCTCGGCGGTCGAATTGCCGCCGGTACCGGCGATCACCGGGATGCGGCCGTGCGAATGCCGGACTGCGAGGCGGATCAGCTCCTTGTGCTCGTCGACATTCACCGTCGGCGATTCGCCGGTGGTGCCGACCACCACGATGCCGTCGGTGCCTTCGGCGACGTGCCAGTCGATCAGGCTCCTGAAGCGCGCCATGTCGAGGCGACCGTCCTCGTGCATCGGCGTGACGATTGCAACCAGGCTTCCGGTAATCATGCAATGCTCCCTTTCAGGGCGCGATTCTAGCGCTTTCGGGTGGCGCTCGTAGCGCGCAGACGCGTTGCAGCGCCGCTTGCTTCGGCCGCTCCACCGTCCCCTGCTCGAACGCCACCACCGTCAGCGCCTTGAAAGCACGCAGCAACTCCCCGGGCCGCAGCAGATACGCCGGATTGGACGGACGCCCGTAACGCTCGTTGCCCGCCATGAATGTTTCGTAGATCAGCACGCCGCCCTCGTCGAGCGCCTGCTCGAGCTGCGCGAACAGCGGCCGGTGCAGATAATTCGCAACGACCACGGCCGCGAAGCGCTGACCCGCGAACGGCCAGCGCTCGCCGCTCTCCAGATCGGCTTGCACGAACGTCACGCCGGGAATGCGTTGCGCAACGTTGTCCACCGCAACAACCTGCAGCCCGCGCCCCGCAAAAAACCGCGCATGCCGTCCCGCCCCGCTCGCGACATCGAGCACCGGCCCGCGCGTCACCAGCTGCGCCCAGCGCACCACCCATTCGGACGGCGCTTCGGCGCCATGCAAATGAGGAGCAGACCCCATTTATTGAAAAGTCTTGCCCGCGAGAACTACCGAGGCGTATTCCCGAAATTGCCAGCTCTTCGGCCCCAGGAGAGTCCCACCAGACCGGCTGCGCAAATGAGTAGCCCCAGCGTGGAGAGCGCGTCTACCGTGGCGAGTTGCTCGTACCACGCCTCGTCATAGTTCCTGCCGACGAATGGTCGAAGCGTGAATACGCCGTAGAGCTCCGACCCGAGGAACAGCAGCGCGCCCACGCTGATCATCCACGCAGCGGTGCGCGATGAGGAGTTCCTGAGCAGCAGTATGCCAGCCACCAGAAAAAGCAGCCCGATGACCGGCCGGATCACCAGGCTTGCGTTGGTCACCATGCGCTACACGAGCGTGAGCTTCTTCAGCGGCAGGCTGCGCACCGGCTTGCCGGTCGCCGCGTAGATGGCGTTCATGACCGATGGCGCCACCACGCTGATCGTCGGCTCGCCGACTCCGCCCCAGAAGTCGTACGAGGGCACGATCACGGTCTCGACCTTCGGCATCTCGGCGAGCCGCATGATCGGGTAGTTGTGGAAGTTCGATTCCACGATGCGCCCGTTCTCGACCGAGCACTCGCCATAGCGTGTCGCGGTAAGCCCGTACGCCACCGAGCCTTCGACCTGCGCGGCGATCTGGTCGGGATTGACGGCATGGCCGCAGTCGAGCGCGAGCACCATGCGATGAACCTTGACCTCGCCTTTGTCGCTCACCGACACCTCGGCGACGGCCGCCGAGTAGCTGCCGTATCCCATGAACTGCGCGATGCCGCGATGCACGCCCGCGGGCAGCGGCTCGCCCCAGCCCGCCTTGTCCGCCGCCGCGTTCAGGACCGCCAGGTGCTTCGGATGGTTGGCCATCAGGCCGCGGCGGAACTCGAGCGGGTCCTGCCCTGCCGCGCGGGCCACCTCGTCCATGAAGCACTCCAGGTATACGCCATTCTGGTTGGTGTTGACCCCACGCCAGGGGCCGACCGGCACATGCGTATTGCGCATCGCATATTCGATGAGCAAGTTCGGCACGGTGTAGCCGAACTGCGCGTCGCCCGGCTCCTTCGACAAACCCTGCAGCTGCCGCATGTCCTTGCCGTTCTTGATTCCCTGCGGATTCAGGAAGGCATTGATCGACTGCCCCGACACCCGAATGTGCAGCCCAACGAGCTTGCCGCTCTCATCGACGCCGGCCGACAGCTTGCACTGCGAGATCGGCCGGTAGAAGTCGTGCGCCTGGTCCTCCTCGCGAGTCCAGATCAGCTTCACCGGAACGCCGGGGAACTGCTTGGCGATGGCGACCGCCTGGCGCGTGTAATCCTGCGTACCGCCGCGCCTGCCGAAGCCGCCGCCGAGGTCGAGCTTGTAGACCTCGCCTTTGTCGAGCGGCAGTCCCGCCTCCTCGGTCGCGGCGGCGAGCGACGCCTCCGCATTTTGCGTCGGCACCCAGACTTCCACCCTGTCCGCCGTGACCTTCGCGGTCGCGTTCATCGGCTCCATCGTCGCGTGGGCGAGGAACGGCGTGCTGTAGACGGCTTCCACTTTCTTCGCAGCGCCTTCGATCGCCTTGAGCGCATCGCCCTCCTGCCATCCGGCCAGCGGTTCGCCGCTCGCCGTCAATCCCTCCTCGAGGCGCGCAGCGATCGTCGCGCTCGACTGCGTCGCGCCGGCGCCTTCATCCCAGACGATCGGCAGCGCCTCGAGCGCCGTCTTGGCGCGCCACCAGGTGTTGGCAACGACCGCGACGGCCGAGTCGTTCACTTTCACCACGCGGTGCACACCGGGCCGCCCTGACAGCTTGCTTTCGTCATAGCTCACCAGCTTGCCGCCGAATACCGGGCAAGCTTTCACCGCGGCGTGCAGCATGCCCGGCAGCTTGAGGTCGATCGAATAGATCTTGGTGCCGTTGAGCTTGTCAGCCGTGTCGAGCCGCTTCATCGGCTTGCCGGCGATCTTCCATTCCTTCGGGTCCCTGAGCTGGATGCTCTTCGGGTCCGGCGGGGAGAGCCTCGCCGCCGCGCCAGCGACCTTGCCATAGGTCGTCGAGCGTTGCGATGCCGCGTGCGTGATGACACCGTTCGCCACCGCGACTTCGCCGACCGGTACGTTCCACTGGTCGGCTGCGGCCTGCAGCAGCATCATGCGCGCCGCGGCGCCGCCGCGGCGCACGTAGTCCTGCGAGATGCGGATGCCGCGGCTGCCGCCGGTGGACATCTCGCCCCACACGCGCTTGCGCGCAAGGTTCTGCCCGGCGGTGATTTGCTCGGTCGCGACCTTTTTCCAGTCGCACTCGAGCTCCTCGACGACGAGCTGGGCGAGGCCGGTCACCGTGCCCTGCCCCATCTCCGAGCGCGCGATACGGAGCACGCACGTGTCGTTGGGCTTCACGACCACCCAGGCATTGATCTCGGCTCCGGCAGCGGCAGCAGTCTGTGCATCGGCGCTGGAGAGGCCGAAAGGCAGGTTGAAGCCGAGCGCAAGACCGCCGCCCGCGGCGGCCGCGGAGCGCAGGATGAATCTACGGCGATTCATGTCAAACCTTCCTTCCAGCGGCCAGGTGGACCGCCGCGCGGATACGCTGATAGGTGCCGCAGCGGCAGATGTTGGTCATCGCCTCGTCGATGTCCTTGTCGGTGGGCTTCGGGTTCTTCTTCAAAAGCGCCGCGGCCGCCATGATCTGTCCCGACTGGCAGTAGCCGCATTGCGGCACGTCGAGTGCCGCCCATGCCTCCTGCACGGGATGCGAGCTGGTGGCCGAAAGCCCCTCGATGGTGACGATCTTGTCGGCGGCCTTCAGCGTACCGACGGCAATGGAGCAGGAGCGCCGCACTTCGCCGTTGATATGCACCGAGCAGGCGCCGCACTGCGCGACGCCGCAGCCGTATTTGGTGCCGGTGAGGCCCACCTGCTCGCGGATCACCCAGAGCAGAGGGGTGTCGGCCTCCGCCTGCACGTCACGGATCCTGCCATTGACATTGAGCTTAGCCATCGATACCACCCCTCCAGGATAAATAAGTTGGCTACCTTACGCCCGCCCAGGCGTTGCGGCAATTCCTACCGCGCTCTGGGTTTACGCAGCGCCGGATTGAGCCTGTCGATATCCGCCTGAACCTGCTCGCGACTTCGCTCATAGACGATCTCGCGCCCCATGACCTTGCCGACATAGGCCTTCGCGTTGCGAGTCGGAGTCAGCTGGCACTTGACGCTGTGGATGCCTTCGCCGAGCACTACGTCGATCCATTCTGCGCGCTTGTTGAGGACCACGACCTCGATGGTCTGTCCGCTTTCGGTGCGCAGCTTGATTTTTTCATCGTGCATGAAGTTAATTCTCCATGAAGGCGCTCAACTGCGGCGTGGTCAGCGAACGCTCGAGATAACCCAAGCGGCCCTTTTCATTGACCTGTCGTGCCGCGTCGGGCAGGCCGCTCATCGCCGCGCGATACAGCGAAGTAGCGAGGCTGAAAGCGCGCCGCTTCGTCGCTTTGAGAGGTGGTCATGCCTGGGTGCCCAGAAGTCGCCAGATCACGACGGCGAACCCGATCGCGAGGGCGCTAAACACCATCAGCACCAGGCGCAGCCTAGCATGGACCATGCCGAGCGTCTTGACCAGCGCGTCGTTCTGCTCGGCGAGGGCTTTGATCAGCCCCGAGAAAGAGGCTTGTTGCGCCTGGAGCTCGTATAGCCGGCGCTCGAGATCCTTCAGCCGCGGGTCGGTTGCGATCGGCAGGGCCTCGTCGCGCCGTTTGCTTTCCCTCACCGAGCCCCAGAGAGCGCGCGCGCCCTGCACCAGGCCGGGCGCCGACGCGGCTAGTTTCGCCCAAGGGATGGACCTGAACGCAACGCGGACCCAGGTGGCCATGGAGCGAAGTCTAGCTCAGCGCTGCACGTCTCTGATCACGAACAGAGCACCAGGTTGGCGAATTCGATCAGCATTCCCGGCTTGAGGTAGGCCGAGAAAGCGGCGGCACTAGCGAACGCGAACAGCGCCACTGCCAGGGCTTTCACCAGAAATCTTTGATTCGGGCGCATGCCGCCGCCGGAGCGACCTTTCCTTGTGCAAGCAAGTCTAGCTCAGCCCAGGAAGTAGCGCGGGATCGGTCGAAGTGCCGACGTTAGTCGACTTGTCAGACAACAGCTCTAACTGTCGAGCTTCTCCACCTGCGGCAGGTTGCAGGCGAGGACCGCCTTGCGCAACGCCTCGATCGCTTCGGGGCGCGGAAAGCTGCGCCGCCAAGCGAGCCCGACGCGCCGCACAGGCACCGGCCGCGCGAAAGGCAGCACGCGGATCAGCTCGCCCGCGCCGCCCGCGCCGATGGAAGTCGCCGGCAGCACGGTGACCCCGACGCCGCCCGCGACCATCTGGCGGATCGTCTCGAGCGATCCGCCCTCCAAGGTGCGGGCGATCGGATTGCGCTCGCGCGAGCGCACGGTGTGGCAGATCTCGAGCACCTGGTCGCGGAAGCAAT
>Ga0209154_1000554_pt1 | contig 24515 bp, 23 predicted proteins | sample GraSoiAngelo_121_FD_185878 | JGI IMG/M metagenome (GOLD analysis project Ga0209154, IMG submission 185878) | Grasslands soil microbial communities from the Angelo Coastal Reserve, California, USA - 14_0919_12_20cm (SPAdes) (version 2) | ecosystem: Environmental > Terrestrial > Soil > Grasslands ... | reverse complement strand
GGCGGCGGCGGCGGCGGCGGCGGCGGCGGCGGTGGCGGCGGCGGCGGCGGCGGCGGCGGCGGCGGCGGCGGCGGCGGCGGCGGCGGCGGCGGCGGCGGCGGTGGTGGCGGTGGCGGCGGCGGCGGTGGTGGCGGCGTGCCCTGCGCGATCGTCGCGACAAAAGCGTCGTGGACGTTGGGGCCGACTCCGGCGGGGCCCTTCTGGTAGGCCCCTGATGTCGTCGGGAAGTTTATGGATGTGGTGCCACCCGTCACGTAAGCGTTGCCTAAGCCGTCCACAGCAATGCTGTGGCCCTGGTCGTCCCCGCTGCCTCCTAGATATGTCGAGTAGACGACGGCGGTGCCCGTGGAATTGAACTCGGTCACGAAGACGTTGTTGGTGCCCCCGCCGTAGGTCGTCTGAAAGGCGTTCGATGTCGGGAAGTCGGCCGAGGAAGTGTACCCCGTCACATACGCGTTGCCCGAACCGTCAAGTGCGATGGCCTGGCCCCAGTCGTTCTGGGTGCCCCCCAGGTAGGTCGAGTAGATGGGGGCGGAGCCACTGGGATTGAACTTCGTGACGAAGGCGTCGGTTGTGTTGGTTCCACCCGCGAAGGCCTTCTGAAAAGCCCCCGCCGTCGTCGGGAAGGTTGTGGAGGTGGTGGCGCCTGTGACGTAGGCGCTGCCCGAGCTATCGACCGCGATGCCGAACCCGGCCTCCCCGCCGTTCCCCCCGAAATAGGTGGAGTACGCAACCGACCCGGTGGAACTGAACTTCGTCACGAAGCCGTGCACGCCCCCGGGGCTCGCCGTCACGAAGGCCCCTGCCGTCGTCGGAAAGTTCGTCGAAGTGGTGGTCCCCGTCACGTAGGCGCTGCCTGAGCCGTCCACGGCGATGCTGGGGCCTTCGGGCGAGGGATTCGGTGGATTCGTTTGCAGAAGCGACGGCGGCTCGTCCCCGCTCCCTCCCAGGTAGGTCGAGTAGACGATAGCGGTGCCGGTGGGATTGATCTTTGTCACGAACGCGTCTGTGTTGCCGCCGCCGTAGGTGGCCTGGAAGGCGTTCGCCGTCGGGTAGTTCGTGGAGGAAGTATACCCCGCCACATACGCGTTGCCCGGGCTATCAAGAGCGATGGCCTGGCCCCAATCGTCCTTGCTGCCTCCCAGGTACGTCGAGTAGATGAGGGCGGAGCCACTGGAATTGAGCTTCGTTACGAAGACGTCGACCGCGCCCCCAAAAGCCGCCTGGCAAGCTCCTGCCGTCGTCGGGAAGTTTGCGGAGTTGGTGGCGCCTGTCACGTAGGCATTGCCCGAACTGTCGACCGAGATGCCGTAGCCGATCTCCTGGCCGCTGCCCCCGAGGTAGGTCGAATAGACGGGCGCGCCGCCCGCGTCGAGCTTCGTCACGAAGACGTGGTAGCCGCCCCCAGGGCTCGTCGTTCGGTAGGCCCCGGCCGTCGTCGGGAAGTTCGCGGAGGCGGTGTCCCCGGTCACGTAGGCGCTGCCTGCGCTGTCCACGGCGATGCCGAAACCTACATCGTCGCCGCTGCCCCCAAGGTACGTGGACTGGGCGAGGATCACCGGGTCAATCACCAGGGGCCTGTGGGGGTCGTAGGCGCCCACCTGGAAGCCGACCTGATGGGGAGTCTTCAGCACATACCGGCCCGAGATTTCCCGCCGGACGCCGGCGATTGTCTGGTAGAACACCGGCTTTAGATGCCAGACCATGTCGTTGCGCATCTGAAGCGCCAGGTCGCCCCAGGTATTGACCGCCAGGGTCTGGGCGCCTCGGAACTCGAGGCCGATCTTGCTGGGATCGGCTCCGGGCTGCACGACGAAGTCGTACTCCAACTGCCGCTGGCCGCCGTAAAAGCTGAGATCGATCCCCGGGTAGAGGTCCGCGTAGTGCACCCGGGCATACGTGGGGATGTTGGTGTGCCACTGCGTGGGGTCGTTGCCGACGAAGTAGTTAGTCTTACCCGAGAACTCATCCAGCCCGCTGATTCGTGGGGCCGGATTCGCGCCGGCGAACTTCATCCGTAGAACCGTCGGAGCCTCACCGTCCGGCCGGCTGGGGGACGCACCCCTCCCCGGGAATGCGCCCTGCCGTGTCCGCTCCGGGGCCAGCACGAGCACCATCTCGGTGGACGTGAGGAAGAGGACGTGGTCGCGGCCGCGGGAGACGAACTTGACCTGCGGATCGGTCTGCCCGAGGTTGGCTTCAAAGGTCAGCGGGAGACCGGCGTAGGCCTTATTAATGTGAAGATTCTTGCCCGCGGTGCCGAGCCCACCGGAGGCCAGAGCGAACGCGATCAACAGCGCGAGGCACTTCCGCGCCACGTTGGCCCCGCCCCACGCGCGGACACCCCCAGGAGGCGACAAGGAGCCGGGCGGTGGTTCGGGTGCGATGTCAACGGCGGGGCCTAAAGCACTCAGGTCTTGGATCTCCAAGGGTCCCCTCCCCCCACAATCAATAACTGTCCCTCAACTGCGGCACAGGGATCCCCTCATCCCTATGCATCCCCATTGCCTCAGGTGTATTCCACTCTCCAGGGCGTCACAATCAATGAAAACCCTTATAAATCAAGGGGGAGTTCCCTTAAGCAGCAGTGGATCAGATTATCCCTATTAAACCCATTAAGAGGTTCTTGGCCGGGAATCAGGCGATAGGAGTTTGTCCAGGGGACACGAACCCAGTCCAAAGTAGGATCCGGCGTCTTCAATTGAAGCCGGCTCCTGAGATCCTCAAAAGGATATGGGAGTGGGAAATCATGGCCAAGCTGCTCATCGTCGCCAGCACCGGAGCCCAGGATCCCACGCGCGCCAGCATTCCCTTTCACATCGCCGCCAACGGGGCCATTCCGGCAGGTCAGGAATGCGGCATCGCGCTTGCCGGGGATGCGACCGAGCTCATTAAGCGCGAGATCGCCAGCAAGGTAAAGGGCGTGGGCGTCCCGCCGCTCGCCGACCTCCTGGCAGCCTGCGCGCAGCGCGGCGTCCGCTTCTACATCTGAAAGGGCTGCGCAGAGGCCCGGGGGGTCTCGGAACAGCACCTGAAAGGCCAGCAGGCGCAGTTCATCACCCCACCCGACCTGGCGCGGTTGACTGTGGAGGCGGACCGGGTCTTGAGTTTCTGAGGGCCTGGCACGTGGATACGCTACTTCGGAGAGGTGCCCACCGGGCGGTAGCCCTTGATTAACAAGGCATGGCGCGCCCGGCAGGATTCGAACCTGCGACCCGCTGCTTAGAAGGCAGCCGCTCTGTCCCCTGAGCTACGGGCGCTCCTACGCAGGATTATAACACGCCGGCGACCGTTACCCGAGCCGGTGCATCCAGAGCAGTGAGACCGCCACGGTGCCGACGAACAGCGCCGCCACCGCAACCGAGACCAGACCGCTGACCTCGGTCGGCTTGCGCTCCCAGCCGATGGACCGGCCCAGCCGCGTGTAGACCCGGCTCAACTCTGTGGTGGAGGACACACGCTGGTAGGTCCCCGCGGTCGTCTGGGCGATGGCCTTCAGCGTTTCCTCGTCGAGGCGGACGAAGATGCTCCGGCCGCCGAGCTCGAGGAAGGTCCCTTCAGGCGAGCCCAGTCCCACCGTGTAAACCTTGACGTGTAGCTGACGCGCGACGACCGCGGCATCCTCCGGCGGGGTTCCGCGATTGCTCTGACCGTCGCTCAGGAGCACCACGGTGGCCGGCGGGAGTTGCTCCGGCGAGGCGGGGGGGACGGTAGGGGCCATGCCGTTTTCGGGGCGCGCGCGCCCCGGCAGCGCATAGATGGCTTCCAGGAGCCCGTCTCCGATCGCCGTGGCGAACTCGAGCGTCAGCCCGTTGATCGCCTGAATCACGCGGTCGTGGTCGTCCGTCGGCGGCGTGACGAGCGTCGCGTAACTGCTGAACGAGACCAGCCCCACCTTGGCGCCCCGCGGCAGCGCGCGGACGAACTCCACCGCCGCCTTCTTCGCCGCCTCGATGCGGTTCGGCACGACGTCGTGGGCCATCATGCTGCGGCTGACGTCGATGCTCAACATGACGACCGTGTGGTTGTCCGGCACCGGCACCGGCGCCATCGGCCGCGCCAGGGTCAGGATGATCGCGCACAGCGTTGCGAGGTACAGACCGGCCGGCACATGGCGCCGCCAGGGTTTCCCCGCCGCCGCCGCCTGCGCGACCAGGTCGAGACTGGAGTACCGGACCCGGACGCGGGACGGCCGGCGCAGCATCCAGACATACCCGGCAATGAGCGCGGGAATGAGCAGGTACAGCAGCAGTCCCGGTGGCCAGAGGAACGTCATGGAAGCCGGCCCGCCCACACCAGCGAGATCACCCCGCCCACCAGCAGCAGCAGCCCCGCGCCCCCGACGAACATCGAGGACACCTCGGTCTTGCGCGTCTCCCAGCCGATGACACGCCCCAGGTCCCGGTAAATCTGCCTGAGATCCTGGGTCGTGGACGAGTAGAAAAACTTCCCATCCGTGGTCGCGGCGATCTGCTGGAGCAGCGTGGGATCGAACGGCACGAAGACCATCTGCCCCTGGAAACTAAACACGCTCCCGCCTTGGGTCCCGAGGCCGATGGTATAGATCTTCACCTTCTGCGATTTGGCCAGGATGGCCGCCTTCAAGGGGTCGGTGCCGGCGTTGTTTCCCCCGTCGCTCAGCAGAATGATCGCCGCCGGCGAGAGATCGTCGGGGCGCGCCGGCGGGGAGGACGGCGATGGGAGGCCGGACGGCGGCTGGAGCGCCGGCGGCTGCGCGGGGCCAAACGGACCGGGCTGGGCGTCCGGGAGCTCGACGGACCGCCCGGGCAGCGCTTTCAACGCGATCACGATCCCGTCGCCGATCGCCGTCGCCTCCTGGGGCTTGAGCGTCGCGATCGCCTGCTTGACCGCCTCGTGGTCAGGCGTCGGCGCAATCATCAGCGTCGCGTACGTGCTGAACGACACCAGGCCGATCCGGGGGCCCTGAGGAAAGACGTCCACAAACGCGCGGGCCGCCGCCTTGGCCGCCTCCAGCCTGCTGGGCGGGAGATCGGGCGCGACCATGCTGCCGCTCGTGTCGACCGCCAGCACGACGACCGCCTTGTTCACCGGCATCGGGAGGCCCATGACCGGCCGGCTCACGGCGCCGAGGAGCAGCGCCAGCGCGACAAAATACAGCGCCATGCTGACGTGCCGGCGCAGTCCCGGCATCGAGGTGGCCAGTTGGGCGAACAGCGGGCCCTCGGCGAACCGTCCGGCGGCGCGGCGGCGGGCCTTCCGCACGCCGAGGACGTACCAGCCCACAAAGGCCGGCAGCAGCAGGAGGCCCCAGAGCATTACCGGCCAGGTAAATTCCACCGGCGCCTCCTCCGGAATGTCACAAACTTCAGCAGGGGATCGACCAGCGAAGCGCCGGTAGACAACTGCAGCATGTCGACCGACGCCCGCCGCATCAATTCGGCCAGCCGGACGTCGCGCGTCTCCACCAGCCGGCGATAGACATCACGCACGTTCCGGTCGGAGGTATCGACCCAGACCTGCCGCCCCGTCTCCGGATCCTCCAGGTAGATGCCTCCGACGTCCGGCAGTTCCCGCTCTCGCGGGTCCTCGATCCGGACGGCGATGACATCGTGCCGCTTGCCGAGTTCGGCCAGGGCCGCATCCCAGCCGTCCGGCGAGTGGAAGTCAGAGATGAGAAAGAGCAGAGACCGCCGGCGGACGATGCGCCCGAGCTGCTGCAGCACGGCGCCGAGATCCGTCCGGCCGCCCCCCGAAACGGGCGCCTCGGCGCCCAGGGCATGCACGATCCGCAGGGGCTGCTGGCGTCCTGTGCGCGGCGGGACGAAGAGTTCCCCCGTCCGTGTCGGAAATCCGATCACCCCGACCTTGTCCCCGTGCCGGGCGATGATGTACGCGGCGACCCCGGCGAAATCGAGGGCCACCTGGCGCTTGAATTGCTGCACCGTGCCGAAATCCATCGAGGGGGACAGGTCCACCAGAAGCCAGGCCGTGAGCTCCTTCTCCTCGCGGTACTGGCGGACGAACAGCTGATTCATCCGCGCGGTCACGTTCCAATCGATGCGGCGGACCTCGTCCCCGGGCTGGTACTGACGCACTTCCGCCAGGTCGAGGCTGGGGCCGTAGAACACCCCCGTGTAGTCGCCGAACAGGAAGCCGTCGAGGCGCCGGACGACCTTAAACTCGAGGCGCCTCAAGATTCGCTCGGGTGTCTCCATAGGGATCTCCGATGTGGACCTTGGGAACCGGGACCGCCTCGCTCACCCGCTGCAGCAGGTGCTCCGGCGTGATGTCGTGGGCCAGGGCCTCGTACGAAAGGATGAACCGGTGGCGCAGGACCTCGGGCACGAGGTCCCGGACGTCCTCCGGCATCGCGTATTCGCGCCCTCGCAGCAGCGCCAGGGCCTTCGCCCCGATGATCAGGTTCAGGGACCCGCGTGGGCTGCTGCCGTAGGAGATGAACTTCGCGAGATCGCCGAGCCCGAACTCCTGGGGGGTGCGCGTTGCGGTCACGAGGCTCACGGCGTACTCATGCAGCTTGGGATCCACGTAGACGGCCTCGGCGATCTTCTGGAGTTCGAGGAGTTCATCCGCGCGGATGATCCGGGACACCGTGGGCGACTGCTCGGTGATCCGGTCCACGACCGTCATCTCCTCGTGGAACGACGGGTAGGAGATCACGACCTTGAACATGAACCGGTCGACCTGGGCCTCGGGGAGCGGGTAGGTGCCTTCGCTTTCGATCGGATTCTGGGTCGCCAGCACGAGGAACGGGTCGGGGAGCACGAACGTCTGCTTGCCGATCGTGACCTGGCGTTCCTGCATCGATTCCAGGAGCGCGGATTGGACCTTCGCGGGCGCCCGGTTGATCTCATCCGCCAGCACCAGGTTGGCGAAGACCGGGCCCATCTCGACCTCGAACGTTCCACTCTTCTGATTGTAGATGCGCGTCCCGATCAGATCGGCGGGGACGAGGTCGGGGGTGAACTGGATGCGGCGGAACTGGCAGTCCAGCACCTGCGCCGTCGTCTTGATCGCCAAGGTCTTGGCGAGCCCGGGGACGCCCTCGATCAGGATGTGCCCGCGCGAGAGCAGCGCCACCAGGATCCGCTCCAGCATGAGATCCTGTCCCACGATAATCTTCTTGATCTCGTACAACACCTTGCGCATGGTGCTGGCGGCTTGCGCAAACGTATCGGTCGGGTAGCGCAGGACACGCATCCGGGGGGGCTGTTGATCATCGGCCACGGCGTCCACCTCGTGTGAGCATCTATGTAGTTATCGACCGGGCGACCCGACTCCTACCTCTCCCTTACTATCCCTTCTATAGAAGATACCCACTCACGCAATTAACATACCCATTCCGGCCTCACACCGGCCAAACGGGGCGGAGATCGGGGTCATTCCCTGAGGCCCGACTGAGGGGCCGCGGCCCCCGGCGCGGGAGACGCGAGGCGAACCAGGATCCAGGGGCTCCGGTCAACCGGCGTCCGGAGCGGGCCCACGGTCGCCGCCTGGAGGAGGAAGCTCACCGGATCGCCCAGGGAGGTCAGCGGTAAGACGACACAGATCTGCGATCCCACGGTCCGCGCGGCCGCCCCGGCCGGCAACGGAAGATCTTGCGGCAACGTCCCCCGCGATGTGAGCGATCGCGGGACGCGAAACACCAGCGGCAGCCTGGCCGTGCGCCCATCCCGGTAGAACAGGCGGAGCTCCAGGCGGTACTGCGCCTCCCGCATGGGAGGGTGCCTCAGCCGCAGCGCGACATAAAGGCGCGTGGAGTCGCGGGCGAGGGCAACGGAGTCGAGCGTGGCGCTGCCCTCGGCGGCGTAGAGCATGGATCTCCCCGAGGGCATGCGGATCAACAGGGGCAGGCGCGCACACGCTTCCGGGGTTGCCACGGCCCCCCCCTCCCCTTCCAGCCGCGGCGGCCGGATCTGCGGGCGGAGCCCAAACAGTTCGTTCCGGCGGACAAAGCTCAGCATGTAGCCCCGCATCAGGTCCACCTGGCTCCGGTACTCGAGGATCGCCAGGCGCTTGGCATCCTCACCGGCCCGCCCGATCGGATACTGGACCCATTCGGGTCCGGCGGCCGCGAGTTCAGAGGGCGGGGTGAGATAGAGGTCGGGAGCGTAGGCCCCGGGCCGCGGCCAGATGCCGTGGTGGACCAGATAGTGCCAGACGCGAACCGTCCTGGTCCACGGCACCTGCCGGAGCGTGAGCTGCTCGAGCGCGGCGGCGACGAACGCTCCGGCCGCCCAGTGATCGCGATGGGTATCGGCGGGATGGTGCGTCACGATGATGGTCGGTCGCTCCTGGACGAGGACGCGCTCGACGTCCTCGAGGACGTTCTCGCCGCAGTAGCGCGCCCCCGGCCGGTAGGTCAACGCATACGGGGAGAAACTGCGCCGTGTATACGGCGAGGTGTACGGACGTCGGCAATCCCAGGCGCCCCCCCACAGGACGGCAAGCCCACGATCGGGGTATCCGAGGAAGGTGACCTGCGAGGGGGACAGCCCGATACGCCCGGCGGCGGCGAACGCTTCCTGCTGTCGCCGCTGCCCGTATTCGATGAATCGGTGGGGCGTGCTGAACAGGGTGTGAAACCCCACGTCGACGCCCTCGACATAGCCATCGCCATTGGTAAACGTCACGGTGCGCACCCGGGCCCCGGCGGCGATGGCGGCATGGATCAAGCCCCCGGCGCCGAGGGCCTCGTCATCCGGGTGCGCCCCGAACACCACGAGCGAGTCGTTCCGGGTCAGCCGGTACGCGGCCGAGGGGATGGCATCGCTGGAGGCGGCCGCCAGAACGGCCGGGGGGAATGCCGGATCCATCGCCCGGAGGGGGCGGGCCGACTGGACCGCCATGGTGAGCACCGTGACCAAAGCGGCCGTTCCCAGCACTCGACGCAACATCAGAGCGTTCGCGGAGAGTCTCCTCCCAAAGAAACCTGCACACCAATTCGCAGCTGCCCAAACCCGCCCCTCCCATGCGGATGCCGGGAGGCGATTGGGACGACCCCGAGGATGCAGGCCTATGGTCCTTCCCCCGCATCGAGCAGCAGGTCCGTGACCAGGTCCCGGACTCTCTGCAATTCACGTTGCTCCGCGACCGGCAGCCGCGCCCGATGGTCACCCTGATCCATCACCAGCACCAGCGCTGCCCGCAGCGTCTTCAACTCCTCCACCGTCAGCGCCAGCGAGATGGCGGCGGCCTCTTCGCGCGTGCCCCGGCCGGCCCCATCCTCGCCGTCACCGGGGGCCGCTTCGACTTCCCGGCCTCGGTGCTTCTGACAGCGATGCGGCTTGTCCGGATCGGCGAAGATCTGCTCCGGGTGGCGGACACCATATCCCGCCTCCACCAGCCTCCACTTGCCGTTGGGGGCGTTGGTCCACGCCAGGCCGTCGCTTTTGCCGCAGTACCGGCACGCGGCGTATTTCTTGACCGGCACCAGCTTGCTCGTCATCCTCGCCGCTTTCTGCGCCCCGTGCGTCGACCCGGCGCCTTCAGAGGTTCCTTGAGCTTCTAATGCCCACCTCGGACGGTTGTCCGGACCCCGCGCCACATCTCCGGGCTCGTTCTTTTGATGGTACTGCCTTGCTTCTTTAGGAGGATTGCGTGCGGGCCTTCGGTCATAAGCCGGAACGACCCCGGTGCCAACTGGCTAGATGATGTCTCAGTGAACGCTGTCCCTGAACCCAGGGCTTTCGCTCTATTCGGGGTGGGGCTGGCCGGGATGTTGGGTGCCCGCGGGCGGACCTTCTCGCTCCGCGGATAAGGCAGCGATATGTTCGAAGGCCGCCCAAGGTGAGGGCGGCCTTCGGCATCTTACGGGATCCCGCCTGGAAGCGGAATTCCTTACCCTACTTGGTTTTGGTCGGGCACCCGATCTCGCCAAACCGCCCCGCGGGCGCCCACGTGGCGTGGATCGAGTCTAGAAGTTGATCGTCCCGTCGATCTTCATAAAAGACACCGGGGCGGCTCCCGCCAAAGAACTCTGGAAGGCAGTCGGAAAGTCCCGGAAAATTCCGCAGGAGAATTCCAGGAGAGGCCACACATCTGGAGTCCCTACCGCCCAGTGTAGCCCTTGCCGCTGGCCCTGCTTGAAGAATGGGGAGATGACGCGGAAACCTCCGTCCCGCTGACGTGGACGTCTGGTCGGGGCGCCCGGACTTGAACCGGGGACCTTCTGCTCCCAAAGCAGACGCGCTACCAAGCTGCGCTACGCCCCGATCGACCGCCTCGATGCTATCATGCGCACCGCCCTTCCGCAAGGAATCCGGCGCCCTCTAGAAAATCCAGGTTCAGCCCTGCGCGGGACCCTGCGGTGCCGGGGGCGTCCCCGCCGGGGGACTCCCACCGCTCCCGCCGGCGGCCAGCGCGGCCTTGATAGCTTCGGCCCTGGCCTTGGCCGCGGCGATCTTCTCCTCGCGGCTCATTTCCGGCTGCCCCGCGCCTGCCGCCGGTGGCGCCGGAGCCTGTCCCGCGGGCGCGGCGCCGGGGGAGGACGCGCCTCCCGCCGCCGCCCCGGCCGGCTGCGGGGGTGCGGCCGGCTTGGCCGCCGGAGCGGCGGGCGCGGGTGCCTTCGCCGGGGCCGGCGGAGCCTTCGGGGGAATCTTCTGGCCGAGAAACTCCTGGCGCAGGTACTGCGTGACCGCGGTGTGGATCCGCTCCCGCGCCTCGGCTTTGCCGGCCATGGCGTCCGCCACCCAGGCCTTGTCCACGCGGTAGGACACCAGCCGCTTGCCCTGGGCGAACTGGGCGAGATAGTGCCCCATAGAATCCTGCACCACCAGGATCTTCACGTTCAGTTTGAGCGGGATCGCGATCTCGCTGACAAGGTGGAACACCCAGGTCTCTTTCTCGTCCATCGCCGTTCTCGTCAGCGTTTCGGCGATGGACCGGCCCGCCAGCGGATCGACCGGCCGGAGGCGCGCGCGGCCGGCCTTCTTGCGGATCTGGGCCATCAGGTCGTCCTTCACGTCCGCGAGGGCCACGGCCACGGAGAACCCGATGATCACGAGAATGGCGAATGTCAGCGACCAGTAGGTGAGGAACTTGCTCAGGGTGATCCGTCTCCTCTCAGCGGTATCCGGCGGTCTGCGTCACTCGAAGGCCCCCGCCGCCCGCAAGGCCTGCCGCACCTCTATGTTCCTCCCGCATCCACCCGATCCTGCACGGCCAGCCCGAAGACCTCGAGGAGAAACGGCTCAGCGGCGCGGAGCGCGCGGGCGCGGTGGCTGATGCGGTTCTTCATCTCGGGCGGCATCTCGGCCATCGTGCCGGCCTCTCCTTCCGGGACGAAGATGGGGTCGTACCCGAATCCACCGGTTCCCCGAGCGGCTTCGGCGATTGCCCCCGCGCACGCGCCCTCGAAGACCCGCACCACGCCGTCGGGGAGGGCCACGGCGATGACGGCGCGGAACCGGGCCGTCCGCCGGCCGGCGGGGACGTGCTGGAGGAGCGCGAGCACCCGCGCGTTGCGTTCGGCGGACGTCGCCCCGGCACCGAGGAAGCGCGCGGAATGGATTCCCGGAGCCCCACCCAGGGCCGCGATCTCGATCCCCGAGTCATCGGCGAGCGCCGCCAGGCCCGTGGCCGCCGCCACCGGCCGCGCCTTCGCCGCGGCGTTCTCCGCGTACGTCGCGCCCTCTTCCGGGAGGTCGCCGATCTCCGGATAGCCGGCGAGGGACACCAGGGTCAGCGGCAGATGCGCGTAGATGGCCGCGATCTCTCGATGTTTGTTCGGGTTCCGGGTTGCCACCACCAGACGCCGGAGCGCGGTGCCTCCGCTCGTCGGGCCGCCGCTCACGAGGCGGTCAGGATGTCGGCCAGCGCCTCACGCTGTTTGGCGATCAAGGTCACGATGCCCCGCTCGGCCAGGGTCATGAGCGCGGCGGCCTCTGCTTTCGTGAACGCCGCCCCCTCCCCGGTCCCCTGGATCTCGACGAACTTCCCGGACTCCGTCATGACGATGTTCATATCCACCCGGGCTCGAGAGTCCTCGGCAAACGTGAGGTCGAGTGTCGGGACGCCGTCGACGATCCCCGCGCTGGTCGCCGCCAGGAATTCCCGGATGGGGAGCTTGGACACGGCCCCGGTTCGCCGGAGGAGCATCACGGCGTCCATCAGGGCCACGAACGCCCCGGTGATCGACGCCGTGCGGGTTCCCCCGTCGGCCTGGAGGACGTCGCAGTCGATCCAGATCGTCCGCTCGCCCAGCCGCTCCATGTCGACGACCGCGCGGAGCGACCGGCCGATCAGGCGCTGGATCTCATGCACCCGGCCGCCGGTCTTCCCGGTGGCGGATTCCCGGGGGCTCCGCTCCTTGGTGGACCGGGGGAGCATTCCATATTCGGCGGTCACCCATCCCTGGCCGTGTCCGCGCAACCACGGCGGGACCCGTTCTTCGATGGTGGCCGTACAAACGACGCGCGTCTCGCCGAGCTCGATCAGCACCGAGCCTTCGGCATACTTGTTGAACCGGCGCTTGAGGACGAGCGGCCGCAGTTCGTCCGGTGCGCGGCCGTCGGCGCGTGGCACCTTATCGAGCCCGCCCCTGGCCCGGCGCCTTTCGCCCGGATGCGGAGGCCGGCCGTGCGCGTTCGCCGTCTCGAGCGCCGTTCAGCACGAACCGCCGGTCCAGCGCCTTGAGGCGCTCCATGATCCCGCCGTACTCGAGCTCTTCCATGCCGAGCATGGCCGGGTTGAAGAACCCCTGCGCGCGCATCTCGGCGCCCTTGCGCACCGCCTGCTCCAGGAAGACTTCCCACACCGGGTTCTTGAACAGGTCCACCGGGCCCGCGAGGACGCCGTCTCTGACCGAATAGCCGGCCGCGGCCACCATCGGCAGGCAGTAGAAGATGCTGGAATCGGTGTTGAGGGGCACGGGCGCCAGCGGCATGTTGTGGCTTCCCCGGCAGTCGCCGGCCACGTACGGGACCTTGCTGAACGCGAGCCCGAACTCCTCGGTCGCGGGGAAGATCTTCTGGGTCCGCACGATCGCCACGGGGTCGTCCTTTCCCACGTACCGGCCGGCGATGTTCTTGAGCCGCGTCGTGCTCAGGGACGCCGCCTGCTCGTCGGGGTGGGCGCGGGAGTGGATGCTCTTCACCACGAACCGCCCGGTGTCCCGCAGCAGGGCGGCGAGGTCGTAGAGGTCCTCGGGCGCGTGCAGGGTGATCTCCCGCTCCGCTTCGGTGTGGTTCACGTCCACGATCTTGAAGGTGAACCCCTTGCCCACGTCTGGGCTCAACAGGAGGCCGCCGCAGTACATCGGATCGCAGAACGTGAGGTACAAGAGCAGGTTGAACGCGCCGGGCTCGGTCTTGTCGGCGGTGAGGACCATGAACGGCTCCGCCGGGCGCTCGACGATCTCCATTTCGGCGACGCCCGGGCCCATCCCCTGGATGTTCCCGGAGAACTCGCTCTTCAGGAGATCCTGCTTGGCGCCGTAGAGACCCTGCCGCTCCGCCACGGAGCCGGCGGCCAGAAAGATGTCGTAGGCAAGGCGGTGGATCGCCTCCGCTTCGATTCCCTGGCGGTGGGTCATCAGAAGACAGATATCGTCGCCGGTGTGGGTCACCCGGGAGTCAATGAGGAGCTTGCCGCGCTGCGCCGCAACCATGTCCGACGCCACCTTGAGCATCTCGGCGCTGGGCTGGGTGTGCCCCCCGATGCTGCCCACGTCCGCCTTGATCGCCGAGATCGTTAGCGGAGATCGCCCGTCTGATCCTGCCATTGCAGCACCTCCACAGAGTACCCGCGCCGCCTCGCCCCCCCGAGATCGCCGGCGCAGGCCCATCCGTTTACCATTATATATATAATCCGTGGAATTCGGGGAGAACCAGCAGGTGTTCGCCCGGTTCAGGGCTATCCGGACGATCGGCGGGCGCGCTCATTCGGAGGCACCGCGGGGCCGGGGTCCGGGACGGGATACGGGACAACGCTCTCCTGTTCCTTGGGGTCGGTGCGGGCCAGCACCCCGATGCACGCCACCGTGGCGCTGGGATTGTAGGGCAGGTGGGGCACGTTCGCCGGGATATAGAGCAGCTGTCCGGCCTTGACCGTCAGGTGCTGTCGCAGGCCCTCGCCGTACCACATCCCCGCCTCACCCGACAGGACGTAGATCGCGGTCTCGTGACGTTCGTGCAGATGCGGCGTCGCCCGAGCCTGGGGCGGGATCGTCACGAGATGCATGCACAGTCCCGTCGACCCTGCGCTCTCGGCCGAGATCCCGGCGAAATAGTCGAGGTCCTGCTTGCCGTGAAACGTCTCGTCCGGGGAGATCACCACGCAGGTCGCCCGCCGTGCCGGCATGACGCCCACCTCCTCTGCTTTGCGGCGCCAACCAGAAGTTCCCCGGTTCAGTACGTCGTTTTCCGGTGCACGTCCTTCGTCAGCCCTTCGAAGAGGCGCTCCCCTCTGTGGAGCCGGCAGGCGATCGGCCATCCCGCGTGGGGCGAATTCAGACTAGAAGAAGTTGATCATCCCGTCGATCTTGAAAAAGGACACCCCTGTCGTGGAGGAGGGAGGCGTAATGGAGGCAGGGAGGGCGCTGGTAAGGGTGGCCGCGAGGCTTCCTCCGCCGGCGGCGGCACTGAAGCGGCCCGTCCCTGGGGTGGGGCAGGTGAGTGAGGTGAGTGTTGGGGGCGAGCAAATACGATACGTCCCGTTATACTGAAGGGGCGAGGCCGGGACCCCTTCCTCGCAAAGCCAGCCTACGGTATTGAAGTTGATCTTATCCCCGCTGGCTGCGGTGACCGTCCCGGAGCCCGTGGCGGTGAAACAATTTCCGCCCAGAATGGTCGGCACGTTGGTTCCTGTTGTGACGTTCACAACGTACGTGCCCCTGCCGATGTGGGTCCCAAGCGCGCCTCCGGGAAAGGGGCCCCCACCTTCAAAGGTGCAAATGTCCGTCGGAATGATCCCCGCGGATGGCACGCAGCTGGCTATCCCAGTCCCGATGACCCGCCAATCCAGCACTAATGGAGTCTCGGCCACAGCCCCAGGCGTCACCATAAAAGCAAGGCCAGTCCCAAGCATGAGGACGAAAGCACACAATGATCTCACGCAGCGTGACTCTTTCATTGGCTTATTCCCCCGCTCCTGGGTCCCTCCGGGCCTTTGCCTCCCGCCTACTGCTCCGCACATCCTCTTTGAGCGAAGCGTATCGGATGATTAAATCGGATACGATCCTTCAATAGAATGATTTCGGGATACCTCTTTCGATTCGGGCCATTGTGTTCGCCGGAGGAGTTTGATTTCGTTAATCTACGATGGTTTTGCGGGCTAAAAGACTATGGCGGCCACCGGCGATGCGTCGGCGTCATCGTGCTATGATGGAACCATCCGTGAAGCGAAGGAGGAGAGAGAGAATGGCAGCCCAGATCCCCCCCCAAGTGAAGACCTTCCTCGACAAACCGCTCTTTGCCGTCCTCGCCACCCAGTCGCCGTCCGGCAGGGTGCAGGCCACCCCCGTCTGGTACATGCTGGCCGACGGCCACATTCTCATCAACACGAGCGCCGGCCGGACCAAACTGAGGAACATGGAAGCCAACCGCGGTGTGGCGCTGGCGATCCTCGACCGCGAGAACCCCTACAAGTACGTCCAGATCCAGGGCAAGGTGGTGAAGTTCGACCGTGAGAGCGGAGCCAAAGACATCGACCGGCTCTCGCAGCGGTACCATGGACGGCCGTACCAGTATCCCCCGACCGACAACCCCAAGAACCGGATCACCATCCGCATCGAGCCCGAGCGCATCAACACGATGGGCTTCTAGGGACGGCTTCCGGCTTCGGCGCCGAGACGAGCCTGGGCGCCGCGTAGCGCGCGACGGGCTCGGCAATGACGAGGGCGAGCCCGGCGTTGATCGCGCCTTTGATCGCGTTGAACGGGACGATCGCGGACCAGAGCAGCCGCGCGATCCGCGCCGGTGACATCCCGAACTGCAGGGCGAGGATCGGAAAGTTCACGGGGATCATCACGACGACTCGAGCGGCGGTGCCCAAGACCGCCGCCCGCAGCAGGCGCGACGGCAGCGGCCCGCTTCCCCGCCGGAACGCCCACGCCGTCACCGCGACGAAAGTGCCCGCCGCGATAAAATCGGCCACCGGCCCGAAGGGGCCCTTCGCCAGGAACAGCAGGAAGAGGATATCCTTGATGAAGACCACCATCGCGCCGGTGGCCGGGCCGTAGATCACCCCCACAAGCAGGCCCACCGCGTCGCTGGGGTCGTAGGTGAGGAACGGCGCCTGGGGGAGCAGAGGGATCCTGATGGCCGCCATCATGAGGAACGCCGCGGCGGCGCACATCCCGGCGACCACCACCCGCTGAGCCCGTCCCGCCTGTGTCTCGCCCGCCTTCACTGGCGCTCCCGGCACGACCGCGGTGCGCGGCCTTCCGGGCCTCAGTACCCGGCCGCGAGGCCATCGCCGCGAGGGTCGGCGCCCCCGTGGCGCATTCCGTTCCGCGGATCGATCCAGATGGCCTGCGCGTGTCCCATGCGATCGTCCCAGGCGCCGACGATCCGCACGTCGTGGCCGCGGCGGGCGAGTTCCTCCGCCACGGGTTGCGGCACCCGAGCTTCGAGCGACAGCGTCGTGGTGGGGAGCCCCCAGTGACGTCCGTAGAGCCAGCGAGGCGCGGCGATCGCGGCCTGCACGTCCATCCCCAGGTCGAGGACCCGGGTCAGCACGGCGGCCTGGGTCTGGGGCTGCCCCTCCCCTCCCATCGCGCCGTAGATCAGTTCCGGCCGGCCGTCGCGCAGGGCCATCGCGGGGTTGAGCGTGTGGAACGGGCGCTTCCCGGGCGCCAGCGCGTTGCGGTGGGCGGGATCGAGAGAGAACGCCGCCCCCCGGTTCTGCAGCAGGACCCCCGTCCCCTCCGCGACGACCGCCGAGCCGAAGTCGAACGCGATGCTCTGGATCAGCGAGACCGCGTTGCCCGCGGCGTCGACCGTCCCGAGCCAGATCGTATCGCGGCCCACGGCCCCGATCGTCCGCGGCTGCGCCCGCGCCAGGTCGATCGCGGCCGCCTGCGTCCGCCCGCGGCGCTCCGACAGCAACTCCTCGACGGGGACGGGATGGACGTCGGGATCCGCGATCCAGGCGTCGCGGTCGGCGAACGCCTGCTTCGCCGCCTCGACCATCACGTGGTAGTAATCCGGGGACTGATCGCCCCAGCGCGCGACCGGATAGTGGGCGAGGATGTTCAACAGCTGGAGCGACGTCAACCCCTGGGTCGGGGGAGGCGTATTGCACACCGTCCAGTCCCGGTACCGCACGCTGATGGGATCGGTCCAGCGGCTGCGGTGGCCGGCGAAGTCGCCCTCGGTGAGGAGGCCGCCGCGGGCCTCGAGGTACGCGCAGACCTGCGCGGCGATGGGACCGCGGTAGAACGCGTCCCGCCCGTCCCGCCCAATGGCGGCGAGGGTGCGGCCGAGGCCGGGCATGACGAACCGCGCGCCCGCCGGGTACACCGAACCGTCGGGCCGCAGAAAGGTTCGGCGGAACCCTTCCAGAGTCTCCAGGTGGCCGAACGGCCCGGAGTCCGGCCCGATCCCGGCGCGCGTCCAGGCCTCCTGGCCCGGCGTCACCGGACATCCGGATTCGGCGTAATGGACCGCGTCGGCCAGCAGCGCCTCGAACGGCCTCCGGCCATCGAGGGACCGCCGCGAATACTCGTAGGCCTCCCACCATCCGTCGACCGCCCCCGGCACGGTGTTCGCCGCCAGGGGGCCCCGGCGCGGGATCTCGCGCGAATGCCCGGCCGCCCGGTAGGCCTCGATGGTGCAGCGCGCCCCCGCGGCCCCGCACGCCATCAACGCCCGCGCGCGCCGCGCGCCCGCGTCGTAGATCAGCCAGAAGTTGTCCCCGCCGATCGCGTTCATGTGCGGGTAGACGACCGCGATCGTCGCCGCGGCGGCAATCGCGGCCTCGACCGCGTTGCCGCCTTCCTGGAGGATCTTGAGGCCTGAGGTCGCGGCCAGGCCGTGCGGGGCCGTGACGAGGCCCCTCGGCGCCATCACGCTTCGTCGATTGTGCACACGGGTGTGTTCAACGGACGGCTTTCCGCTTTCCTGCGGCGGACATCCTGGCGGCAGGGTCCCGGCGTCCGCACGAGAACCATTGCTGTGCAATGACATCTCCTGAGGTCGGGGTCTTGAAAATCCCCGAGGTGCTCACCGCGCGGCGCACCGTGCGGTTCTACAAGGCCGACCCGGTGCCGGCCGGCGTCCTCCGCACCCTGCTCGAGGCCGCGACCGAGGCGCCGTCGGCCCACAATGCTCAGCCGACGCGGTTCATCGCCATCACCTCCCCCGAGGTCAAGCGGCGGCTGGCCGAGCGCATGGCGCGCCGCTGGCGCCGCGACCTGGAGCGCAGCGGGACCTCCGAGGCGGCCATCCAGGTGGAGCTCCGGTTTTCGCTCAGGCGGTTCAGCGAGGCGCCGGCGCTGATCCTCGTCGGGTACACGATGGAGGGGATGGATGTCTACCCCGATCGCGCTCGGCGGGCGGCGGAGCACGTCATGGCGGTGCAGAGCGCGGCCGCCGCGGTCCAGAACCTCTTGCTCGCGGCCGCCGCGGCCGGCCTGGGCGCGTGTTGGTGCTGTGCCCCGCTGTTTTGCCCCGGGATTGTCCGCCGGGCCCTCGGGCTGCCCCGAGCCTTCACCCCTCAGGCGCTGCTGACCATCGGGTACCCCGCGCACACTCCGCCGGTCCCGCCGCGCAAGCCCCTGGACTCGATCGCGACCTTCCTGTAACCGGCGCGGCGTGATTACGGTCCTCTGCGGGGGCGTGGGCGGCGTCAAACTGGTGGACGGTCTCGCCGCGGTGCTGGCCGACCCCTCAACGCTCACCGTCATCGTCAACACCGCCGACGATTGGGAGTATCTGGGCCTCTCCATCTCCCCGGACGTGGATACCGTCCTGTACACGCTGGCCGGCCTGGCCGGCGACGAGCGGGGCTGGGGGATCGACGGGGACACGTGGACGGCCCTCGAGATGCTGAAGCGCTACAGGCTGCCGACCTGGTTCCGGCTTGGGGACCGCGACCTGGCCACGCACCTCGCTCGAACGCAGTGGCTCCGGGAGGGGCGGAGGCCGACCGAGGTCACCGCCGCCCTGGCGTCGGCGCTGGGGGTCGTCCCGAGGGTGCTGCCGATGACCGACGCCCGCGTCGCGACCTTCGTGAGCACCCCGGCGGGGCGCCTGCCGTTCCAGGAGTACTTTGTGAGGCGGGGGGCGCGGGACCCGGTCACCGGCGTCGAGTTCGAGGGCATCGAACACGCCCGTCCGTCGCCCGAGGTGCTCGATGCCATCCGCTCCTCCGCCGTGATCATCATCGCCCCGAGCAACCCGGTGGTCAGCATCGGCCCGATCCTGGCGCTACAGGGCATGAGGGACGCGCTGAGCGCGAGCGCCGCGCTGCGGATGGCGGTGACGCCGCTGATCGGCGGAACCGCCGTGAAAGGTCCAACGGTAGAGATGCTGCGGGGACTGGGGATGCGGGCCGATTCGGCGGCGGTCGCCGCCCGGTACGGGCGGTTCATCGACGTGTTCGTTCTGGACATCCGGGACCGGGCGCTCCGGGACACGGTGGCGGCCGCCGGGCCGCCTGCGCAGCCGCCGGCCGTCGAGTGCGCCGACACCTTGATGACCGACCCTGCCGGCCGACGGCGGCTGGCCCGGGCGCTCATCGACATCGCGGCCAGACACGGCATCGAGGTGGCCGCAACAACCGCGTGAGGGTCCGCGCCATTGTCCCCCAGAAGCCGCTGCCGGACGCCAAGAGCCGGCTGGCAGGCGCGCTGTCCGGTCCGGCGCGAGCGACGCTGAGTCTGGCGCTCCTGCGAACGGTGTGCGCCACCCTGAGGGCGGTGCCGGACATCGAGGATACCATCATCATGACGCCTGATGTCGCCGTCCAGGCACAGGCGGCCGCGTGGGGAGCGCGGGCCATCCTCGACCCCTATCCTGAGCTGAACGCCGCCCTGGCCGAGGCGTTTCTGCGCCTCGCCGGCGGGTCGCACGGCATCCTCGTCGTGGCCGCCGATCTGCCGTTCCTGCGCCCCGCCGACATCATCGCGCTGCTCCGCGCCGGGCGGGCGCGCTCGCTCGCGCTCGCCCCGTCGAAGGATGGCGGGACGAACGCCATGCTGGTGCCCCCCGGCATTACCTTCCGGCCGGCCTACGGACCCGGGAGCCTGGCGGCCCACCGGCGCCGCAGCCGCGCGCTGGGCCTTGGGATCGTCGAAGTGCGGCGGCCGGGTCTCACCTTTGATGTGGATACCGAAGCAGACCTCGTCTCGGTCCGGGCGGCTACACCTCCATCAGCAGCCGGGTAAACCAGGCGAGCCGCGGGGCGATGGTGGACACCCGCACATGCTCGTGGTCGGCGTGCCCGCCGTCCCCCACCGCCCCCAGACCGTCCAGGGTCGGCACGCCGAGCGCGGCCGTGAAGTTGCCGTCGCTGCCGCCGCCGGTCCCGCCGGCCGGGAGGTCGAACCCCTCCTCCGCCGCCAGGCGCCTCGCCTTCTCGTACAGGCGGCGGGACGCCGGCGTCTCCTCCATCGGCGGGCGGTTGAGCCCACCCCGGGCGCGGACCGCGGTGCCGTCCACGAAGGCCGGCCGGCTCAAGATCCGCTCGTCGGCCCGTCGGGCCTCGTCCGCCGTCCGAACCCGGAGGTCGATCTCCGCCTCGGCATGCGCCGCCACGACGTTCGACCGGGTCCCGCCGCGCACGACGCCGACGTTGACCGTGGTGCCTTTCGCGGCGTCGTTCAACCCGTGGAGATCGATGATCTGGTGCGCCATCTCGAGCACCGCGCTGCGCCCCTGCTCCGGGTCGGCCCCGGCATGGCTCGCCACGCCTTCCACCTCGAGGCGATACATCCCCACGCCCTTCCGCCAGAGTTTCACCGCCCCCGCCGCCCCCACCGAGGGCTCGAGGACGAGAACGGACTCGGATTCGCGGGCGAGGCGCTCGATGATCGGACGGGAGGTGGGACTGCCCACCTCTTCATCGGAGTTGCCGAAGAACACGAAGGTCCGGTCGCGCAGCGCCCCCGCGTCCACCACGAGGCGCAGGCCCCACGCGGCCTGGAGATCGCCGTACTTCATGTCGAAGCTGCCGGGCCCGGTGAAGCGGTCCCCATCCACGCGGCACGGCAGGCGCGCGATCGTCCCGATCGGCCACACGGTGTCGAAGTGACCGAGGAGCAGGATCCGCCGCGCCCCGCTCCCCACCCTCGCTTCGAAGTGATCCCCCCACCCCGGCTGCGGATGCCGGATGATCTCCGCCCGCGTGTATTCTGCGAACAATCCGGCAAGGTACCCGCCGGCCCGGTCGCACGCCGCCTTGTCCACGGTCGGCGATTCGGTCTCCACAAATCTCCGGAGGTCCGTCAGGAAGGCCTCCAGGTTCCGGTCAACGGATGCGCGGACGCTGCTCGGCAAGAGACGGCCTCCCCCGGCCCGATTCGGCATAGGCCTGTTCGTTGAGCCTGCGCAGATCATCGAGGTTCGCGGCGCTCATCGAGCGCCGGCCCTCCTCCAGGTCGTGAACGATCTCCACGAGGCGCCGGTTCAGCGGGACCGGGCACCCGTGCTCCTCGGCCGCCCGGACGATCACCCCGATCTGATCGTCGACCTCCGTGCGGCGGTGGCGCACCGCGAGATCCCGCCAGACGCCGCTCTTCTGCTTGAGGGACGCCCGGTTGAAGGCCGCCAGCCGGTCGAGGCTCTGGTGGATGGCGGCCCAGTTGCGGGGCTGGGCGAACCGCATCGCGTCGGGGTCGTAGCCGTCAAACCCCTCGCTGCGCACGCCCTCGGCATCCGCGACCCGGACGACTTCCCCCGCCAGGTTGGCCAGGAGCGGCCGCGACGCCGCGTCCGCCAGCACGTCGGCGATCGTCTCGTCGACGACCGCTGTGGCGAAGAGCATCGAGCCGTACCCGAGTTTTCCCCACAGATAGCCCCAGATGTTCGCGGTGAGCGTGGTGTTCTCGAGGAAGGCCGCGCGCAAGATGCCGCCCAACTGCTCGAGCCTCGGGGTGATCTGGCCGTCCAGCTCGCCGAGATAGAGCGCCCCGCCGCCGCCGTAGAGGATGCGCCCGGGGGACTGGTAGTCCGCGCCGAAGTTGACGAACGCGCCGACGGTCCGGGCCGCCCCCACACGGGCGGCGATCACCTTCTCGTTGAGCCCGTTCTGCAACGACACGACGAAACTGTCGGGTCCCAAGAGGGGCACGAGGGGCTCGAGCGCCGCGGCGGTGTGCATCGCCTTGACCGCCAGCAGGACCGCGTCCAGCCGCCGCCCGCCCAGCGCACCGGCGAGCGCGCCGGCCGTCACCGCCCGCGCCCGCGCCGTGAAGGGGGCGCGCCCCTCGATCGCCAGGCCGTCCCGCCGGATCGCCTCCACGTGCTCGGCGACCGTGTCGACGAAGAGCACGTCGTGGCCCGCGCGGACCAGGTGCGCGCCGACCGTCCCCCCGATCGCCCCGGCGCCGACCACGGTGAAGTCCATCTGGGTCCCCCTCCTCCCCGGTGCGGCGGGCCTCCCCGCCATCGCGTCCCGGGCACGGCCCTCCGGCCACCTTCCTGAATTCGAGATCGCCGGGGGAAATACTCTCTTCCTTTCTGCGTACCCGGATGAGTTTGCGTCACCCGAGTTCGAATCTCAAGCATAACGTCGCCTGCAGTGGGGCCTCCCCAGGAGATCACCCGATGGGCCCCAGGAACAGCCGGTCGGGATCGAGTTGCCGCAGAATCCGCAGTTCGTTCTCGGCAGGAGGCGAGAGCCGGGCGGGAACCGGGGGCACCTCGAGGTCGAATCCCGTGTTGTCCCGAACCTGCTGGACCTCCACCCCGGCCTGAAGCGCATCGACCTGCATGCGCCTGGTCTCGGGGTGGAAGCGCATCAGGGCGAGATCGGTCACGACCCACGTGAGCGCGCCGAAGAGCAGCCCGGCCTGCGCGCGCGCCTCCCCGCCGGTGAGGTACCCCGGGCTCGTCACGAAGTCCACGCGCTCCACGAACCGGCGCCGCTCGTGCGTCGTGACGATGAGGATCTCCCGGCAGTGGGAGATGATGTCGCAGGCGCCGCCGCTTCCCGGGAGGCGCACCCGCGGCCGCTCCGCCGGGCCGATCACGGAGGTGTTGATGTTGCCGTAGGGATCGATCTGCGCGCCTCCGAGAAACCCGTAGTCGAAGAATCCCCGCTGGGCGTAGAGGAAGATCTCCGTGATCGACGGGAGCATCACGGCGCGGCGGCCCGCGCGCATTTCGTTGGTCGAGATGGGGAGCCGCCCGGGCTGCGCCTCCAGGCCGATGACCCCGCCTTCCACGACGATCGTCAGGTTGGGCGCGTGCGTGGCGCGCGCCAGCGCGGAGGCCAAGAGCGGCGTCCCCACCCCGGCGAAGACGATCTTGTGGTCGGCGAGGAGGCGGCTCGAGGTCACCGCGAGGAGCTCGGAGGCCGTGTATGCCATGCTACCGCGTCAGCTCGCGCGCCGCCTGCCGCGCGCGGTCGAGCCGGGACGGTCCGAACAGCGCCAGGTACGCGTCGAACGTCTCCGGGCCATACACATAGTCTTGCAGGTAGCCGCGGACGGCCTCGACGCCCTCGGAGGCCACCCGGCGCGCATAGGCTCCGATGTGGTCGAGGTCAGCCTCGTAGAGGCCGTAACACTCGTGCGGAAACGCGCCGTACGGCACCTCGACGACCGCGTCCACGGCGAAAAACGGGATGGCCGTGCGGTCCGCCGTCCGGCGGATCTCGTCGGTGTCGACGATCTCTTCGGTGGTCAGGATCACCGTGGAGGCGGCGGAGGCCAGGTCGGCGTCCATGTGGGGGTATCCGTCGATCTGCGCGTTGCCGAAGCGGTCCGCCCGGTGCACGTGGACCACCGCGACGTCCGGGAAGAGCGCCGGCACGAGACACAACTGCGCGCCGGTGAAGGGACAGACCATCGTCTTGGCGGCCGCCGTCTTCCGGAGGTCCGACCCGAGCATCGACAGCGTGGGCAGGAACGGCACGCCCATGGCCCCCGCCCGATACCGGAGTCCCATCGCCAGATGACTCCACTCCTCCATGCGGGCGCGCCCGCCTTCGACGAACTCCCGCAGCACCCGCGAGAGCCCCCACGGAAGGCCGATGCCCATCCAGCTCGTGACGAGCTCCTGGGTGGCCCCGGCGACCATGAACAGCTCGCCCTCGTAGCACATCAGGTTGCGCGACAGGGTCAGGCGGCCCCGCCGCTGCCGGAGGAGCTCCCGGAGCACGGCCATCGGGGTGCGCGAGTAGAGACACCCGCCGATGGCGACATGATCGCCGTCCTTGACGAGCGCCGCCGCCTCGACGAGGGAGGTGCGTTTGTCGCGCAGCGACCGGTCCTTGGCCTCCAGGCGGCGTCTCGCGTCAATAAAGGTCAACTCGCTCACGCCGTTACCCCCGTCGTCATGCCCCGAAGGCGGGGGATGACCTCCTGGGCGATCAGGTCGAGCTGGCTCGTGCGGTAGTCGGCCGGCACG
>Ga0209154_1000551_pt1 | contig 24649 bp, 26 predicted proteins | sample GraSoiAngelo_121_FD_185878 | JGI IMG/M metagenome (GOLD analysis project Ga0209154, IMG submission 185878) | Grasslands soil microbial communities from the Angelo Coastal Reserve, California, USA - 14_0919_12_20cm (SPAdes) (version 2) | ecosystem: Environmental > Terrestrial > Soil > Grasslands ... | reverse complement strand
TCAAACGAGACGATGTGAGGATTAGAAGGGTCATAGCCTCGAAGTATGGAGAACGCAGAACCGCTAGGACAGGTCATCTCCTCCACACAGCCACGAAGACAGTTGTGGAAACAGCGGTCCAACATAGACAGGCAATAGTCTTGGAAGATATTCGAGGCATACGCCGTCTCTACCGGAAGGGTAACGGTCAGGGTAGAAGGTATCGTGGCAGGATGAACGGGTGGAGCTTCAGTCAGGCCCAGCGACAGTTAGAGTACAAGGCACGATGGATAGGACTACCAGTTATTCGATTGTCTAGACGGGAGACCAGAGGGTCCAGTGTGACTTGTCCGAGATGCGGGGAGAGACTCCAATCGGACAAAGGACTGAGACGCAAGCTCTGGTGCGGTAAATGTAGAATAGTAATGGACCGGGACAGGGTAGCAGCGGTTAACCTGGCTCGGCGGGGACGGGTGAGGTTCGCACGTTCCCGGCCTCCCATAGTAGAGGCGCAAGGAGGAGCAGCTGAAGCTGTGAAGGGGAACCCGACGCCTACGGTAATCCCCGGAGTCGATGCTCCGAAGCCAACTCAACCAATCAAGAGTTAGCAGAACCAGAGTTTATATTATCTGCTGGTCGCTTTCGCTAAAAATCAGGTGAATGGGGTTGACAACCAGTCCAACCGCCGAGACCAGACGCCCCCCTTTCCTAGCTCTATGGCTTAGGACTATGCGCGTCCCATTCCTGCAAGCAACGATCGTCCCAGTAATTCTCGGAGGAGTAATCGCGTTTCAAGTCGCCCACGCCTTCAACCTCGCAACCTTCCTCCTCACTCTTCTTGGTGCCAGTCTCATCCAGATAGCTACGAACATGATCAATGACTATTTCGATTTCAAGAGCGGAAACGATCTTCAAGTCAAACACCAGAATCCATTCGCGGGCGGTGGACGAATACTGACCGCTGGTTTAGTCAAACCCTCTACACATATTCTCGTCGCGGTAACATGCCTCATCCTAGGCAGCCTAATCGGACTCTACTTCGTCTTCGCAATGTCACTACCCTACCTGTTCATACTAGGATTGATTGGAGTAATCTCCACCTATGCCTACGTGGGACCACCATTCCGTCTCGCATATCGCGGAGTCGGAGAACTAATTGTCGGGCTGAACTTCGGCCCGGTAATGACGCTTGGAGCATACTACGTCCAAGCACACAGCTTCGCTGTAGCACCACTACTCGCCTCCATACCCGTCGGACTACTCATCGCGGCCGTCCTCTGGATTAACGAATTCCCAGACATGGAGGCTGACAATGCAGTAGGCAAGAAAACCCTTGTACTGAGACTTGGATACGCCAAGTCCATCAGCGTCTATGTCGGAATGGTCGTCACAGCATACGGCCTCATAATCCTCTACGCCCTGCTTGACATCTTCTCACCGGGCATCACAAGCCTCACCTCACTCATCGCCTTGCTGAGCCTGCCGTTCGCCGCAAAGGCGATCAAGATTCTCCGAATAAACTACAAGGACCCGCACGCAATAATCCCTGCGAATGCGAACACGATATTTCTCCACCTCTCCTTTGGAGTCTTGGCGATTCTTGGATTTGCCATCGGGGCCGCTCTAGGCCTTTGACCCTCTTTTGATCGGTTCAGAATTCGTTAAATCTCGGTGGTCGGAGAAAGACCATTGACAACTACTATGGCTTCCAATACGACAAGCGCACTCCAAAAACAAAAGCCGACGTTAGAGCAAGAAGTGTTCAAGCTGAAGCTAGAGTGGATGATGGCAAAGAACGACGACGAGAAACGACGCATCAGCGAAGAGATACGACGACGTATCGGGATCACCCCTTCTAAGAGCCAGTAGATCGCGATAGAACGTCTCGTTAATCAATTCAAAAAACTCGCCCGACAGTTCTCTGCTCCACGTTCTTCAATCCTGAAGTAGCATAAGCGATCGCTCCGGATTCGAGATTGGATGAATCAACGACTCACTGTTCAACTCTCAACAGCTCTCGCGTTCGGCCCCACAGGAATAATCTGGGCATTTCTACCAATCTATCTGCGCTCGCTCGGTGCCTCGTACCTTCTCATCGCACTCGTCTCCCTCATTCCAGCGATCGAGACGATAGGGCTCTCCCCAGCCTGGGGAGGCATTCTAGACAAGACGGGCAGAGGAAACAGGATTCTACTCATCTCACTTCTAGCACAAGGAATCGGATTCTCAATCTTCCCGTTCCTGAAAAGCCCCGAAGAGTTTGTTCTCGTCGTGTCTCTGATGGGACTCTTCTCCTCCAGCTTCATCCCAGTGTACGCTGCAATGGCCACACTGTCCAACCGACAGTATGGCCGAGCGATAGGTGGATTCTGGACCGCAGCCCTCTTAGGCTACGCCTCCGCAACTCTCGTCGGCGGTATTCTGTATCAGTACCTTCCCGTCAACTCTCTATTCCTCCTTGGTGCTCTCTATGGCTATGCGGGCACTCTCGTGGTATTGTTTGCTCCAAAAGACGCCCTGACCCTGAAGAGATCTTTGGACATTTCCAGAGGCTATTGGGGACTGCTGAAGCAGAGGAACATCGCAATTCTCTGCCTTCTCTCGATAACCGTACTTGTCTCAACATCTGCATTCAACAGCTTCTTCACCGTATACCTAGTCGATGTTCTCAACGGGTCACGGCTCACAGCCGGGCTCGCGGCCACAGGAACAACAGTGCTTGGTGTCTTCGCCTACCGGATGGTCGGGCCACTCAATGACAAGGTGGGAAGAAAACCAGTCTTCATGCTCGGTGCGGCAGGATACGTAGCATACTTCACGATCATATACTTCGTGACGAGTGTCATTGTTGTCACCGTTCTCTGGATTCTGCCAATCTATCCACTAGTACAGTCGGCCGCGGCCGCGTTAATGTCAGACTACACTTCAGCGGCGGACCGGGGCAAAGGCCTCGGCTTACTAGAATCCGCAATCAGTCTAGGCGGAGGACTTGGACCATTGGCAGGCGGCTTGATAGCTGATGCAGCTCAGCTCCAGGCAGTCATCATCTTTTCACTCGCCATCGCAATCGTCTCGGTTGCATCATCTCAAATCTTTCTAAAGGAGAAACCGAGAATCGCTAGACCCGCTTCGGTCTAGTCGGGGCCGTAGGAATAATGATCCTACTTCAGGAGTACTTTGTAGATGAGCCAGTTGCGATCTTTGAAATTGATGAGTCTGTAGTCGCCTTTCAGTTTCCTACCTTTGAGTAGCACGTGGTACTTTCGTGGTTCTCTGAGCTCAAGGACATACGTGCCTTTGTCCCAGACCTTGACCGTACCAGCCCCATATTCTCCTTCTGGAATCGTCCCTTCGAAATCAAAATAGCTTAGCGGATGATCGGGTACCTGTACCGCTAGTCGCTTGATGCCTGGCTCAGTGGGCGGACCCTTTGGCACTGCCCAGCTCTTCAAGACACCATCCAGCTCCAGCCGGAAATCCCAGTGCAGTCGGGTCGCATCGTGCTCTTGAACCATGAAGCGAAGGCTACGTACCAAGGCGAGACTGTTTCTTTACTCTGGGCTCTGGAACTTAGGCTTACCTAGATCATTCCCGAACTTGTCAACTCGAGTGAACAAGATCGTTGATAGCATCGCACAACCGAGAGCTCCGATAACGTATGCCCCAACCCCTACGTTGGGGTCAAGAAACAAGACTAGGTTGCTGGCCGGTCCAAAACCGGCTGCTCCGCAAATTAGGACGAATGGAAGGTACCTGTAAGATTTCAGTGGACCGAAAAGGTATGATCCTACCCTAAGCATCAAGAGACCGAGTCCTTGTGATAACGCGAGATATGAGATGATGAAAGGGATCAAAGCAGAGGCTCCTATCCGGATAGCAGAAGATACGAACGGATTCAACTCCACGATCTGCGGATTTGTCGAGAGAACAATTAGGGTAAGATACACATCTGCGGCGACAAGGGCGAGTGGAACGGTGAATATCCAACCATCACGTCGAGAGAATAGGCTACGGAGTTCGTCGAAGTCGACATTTACGATCCATAGACCGAGAGTCGCCGATACGATCCCGACAATCGCGATCAATGACGCGCCTAATTCACTGCCCTGAAAAAGCCCGGGGGTCAGAACTGTGAAAGATGATATCAGTTGGCTCGAGAGAATCCAGTACAGCCCGGACCCTATCAAGAGAAGGCCCGCTCCGGGAGGGATTCTCGATTCTGCCATCATCGTACCTCACATTGTCTTTTCGGCTCTCTTTGCTTTCGCTGCGACCGAGATCTCTGCAGCCTTCGTTGCTCGTGCTTTGAGCAGGCGCATTCCGATTGATGATAGAAAGGAGCTGACGAGAGTCGTAAGCCCTGCAACAGGATAGAGTATCTGCGAAGCAACTCCAAGCCCCGCTCCCTCACTGGCGACAATGAAGGAAAATTCTCCCCGGGGAAGCATTGATAATCCAACCTTGCTAGCCTGGCCTTTTGCCGCGGAGAACTTCGCCCCAGTCCAGCAACCCCAATATTTTCCAAGAATCGCTGTTGCAATGACCGCGAGAATGGGGAGAGTAAGAGTAAGGACGGCTCCCATGTTGATGAGCGTACCCATCGAGACGAAGAAGAGAACAATGAAGAGGTCTTTTACTGGTCCAACTTTGTCCAGTACGAACGTAGCCTGTTTTCCTCTTATCATTAGACCCATCAGGAAAGCGCCAACCGCTGGAGAAAATCCAAGGAAGGATGAGAGCAAGGCAAAGATGAACCCGAAGGACAGAGCGAGAAGGAACGCCGTCTCCTTGTACTCCTGGTCACTTTGAGTCACACGATCAATGATCCTCGGCGCTATCCGCCAGCCAAAGACGAAGATGACCGCGACAAGGAGAATTCCTTTAGCGACGAGCAAGGCGAGGTCTGATGATGCCACTTGATTGCTAGCCGCTGCGAGGCCAGGGAGTAATAGGAGGATGAAGACGGTTGCGAAGTCTTCGATGACTGATGCTGTTATGACCATCTGAGACTCTTTGGCATGGAAACTTTTGGACTCGAGCAGTATCTTGCTCATTATCGCGGTGCTCGTCGTCGCCACGACAGCCGCGACGAATACAGCTTCTATAGTGCTGAGACCAACTAGCAGTGCAACGCCGAAGACTGAGACGAAACTAATCGTGAGTTCCACGGCGGCAAGAATGAAACTGTTGGTCCCGATTCTACGGATCTCTAACGGGTCAAGCTCTAATCCGACTGTAAAGAGGAGAAGTACGATTCCTAGTGAAGCGAGCAGATTTATCGTTCCGAGATCCTGTATCAGTCCAAGACCGAAGGGTCCGATAATTATTCCCGCGATGAGCTGACCTAACACTACGGGCTGCTTGATCTTTGAGAAGAGGAAGCTGAAGCCGAATGCCGCGGAGATTGCTAGTCCGAGGTTCAGAAGGAGAGAGAATTCAGGAGTCGCAGCCAAAGAACAACCCGTTTACCGGGACCGAGTTGATCTTGAACCGTTGGTTCTTCCAGTTTAAACGAAGTGACTCCTCCGCAACACTTCTCTGGTTCCAACTTCCGTGCAAGTTCGTCCGACTCTACCTTTTTCAGGCTGTAGCTGACATACGTCTCAGAAAGTAGCGCATTCTTCGGATTTAGCGCAGTTATGTTCCTGGTGGGTGTATATGTGCACAGTTGAGATTGGTGGCTACGGGCAAAAATTATGCGAATCCCGATTATGATCTTCCTATACCCGGAATTGAGGAAGAATTGTCGCTGCTAAGCGAAGTAAACGTCATTCTCCTAGAAATTTTCTTGGGATCTTCTAATGGACAGATTATTCTATATTCAGAAAGGGCTAACGGAACAACCTTTTGCCCGTCGAGGCAGAATATAAGGCGAGTAGAATCTTTTTCGTTAGAATAGTAGGCCATGATTATATCCCCGAGACATAGCTGAAACTAAACTGAGACTTAGTTTTAGAGAGGATTACGTCGGCGACTGTCCAAGAACTGGTCGGGCAAGGTGGGAAAACCACTGAGGAGGCTGGTGTATCTAGCACGGCGCTCCTCTCGAGGATCCACCAATCTCCGAAATCGCGGGATGAAATAAGTGAAATGGCAAAATGGCTCGCTCATAACGTGGTAGCTGGATATGTCGAACACGACATGGGACGCCTTGACAAGGCTACCGAAGCTTTCTTTCAAGTCTTCTCAAGCCTGTTTCCTGAGCTTAGCCCAATGAAGTCTTGGCGAGCGGCTGAAATCTACGTCCAGGTCTGTGTGAAGCAGGACGAAATCGAGAACCACTCTGGCCACGATTCAACACAGGTCGTAATTGATCCACGGTGGGAAGAAGTGAAAATCCTCCTAACCGAGTTTTCTAGAACTCTTGACGTGCCAGACTCTTACGCTTACAATACAATGAATTATTTCAGGTACCATGGCGTTCGAGATAGTCGTTACGTGAATTACCTTCTTGAGTCCGATCGGATTTTCAACATCCGCGTCATTGGTGATGCCTACTGGTCGAAAATTCTCGGCTCATTGCTCCTAATTCTTACAGAGTGCCACGATAAGCACGACATGATTGGTCTCGAAACAGGAGTCGAGTTTGCCACGAAATACTACGAGATTATTCTTCGAGCGAAGTACTTGCAGACTATGAAAGCACCGGAGTTAGTTGCGTAACGCGTTCGGTTCTTCAGATTGAAGCGGGAACCATATCCGACATGTTGCTTTGTACGGGTTCAGCTCAACGCGACTAGTTCATGGTCGTTAGCTTCTTTCTGATTTCCGGAACATCTTTTCCCAGTTTGTCGAGAATCTCAAGGTCGAACATGTTCTCGAAAGTCGACATTGTCTTCTGGTCGTGAGCCTTGGAGTTCATTGCGAATATCGCTGTGATCTTATCGGAGATCATCAGTTCAAGAGCTTGACGGACCAGCGAATATGTCCTCTCGGGTCCCAGCGTGAAGACGAAGTGGGTGATACTATCGAATATTATTGTGAAAGAGGATCCGGCGTAAGCCTCGATGGTCTTATTGAGCGCATCTAGGATTAGAGATGTATCATATGATGGGAGCAAAACCAAATTCTCATTCTCAACCTTAGGATACGAGACCCTAGACGTCAGCACGAAGAGTTTCGCTGCGGGTTGTCTTTGCGCCAAAGAGTAGACAGGACGCCCCCTACGGGTAAAAACTACTGTCCTTTCGAAGTGGGAAGCGGATTCCGCAAGAATCGACTTGAGAATCTGGTCGTTCTCGGCTTGTGGGTCGAATTCAAGAAGAAGCTTCCTTCCACTGATCTCTTCATGTGACAATCCGACTGTTCTCGAGAACGTGTCCGTGGATTCTGAAAGGTCAAGGGTTCGGATCTTGCCCTCAAGCTGAGCGAGAGACGCCTCCTCTCCCCGGAATACTGTGGAATCGAACGCCATAAGCACGTGCAGAGAGTGATCGGGGCTCGTCCACTTCGGGTCAGTCAGATGCTGGACGAATTTTTGGAGAGGACGAACTGCGAATTCGTCGTAGTCGAGAATCACGTTGAGACCTTCATTTCCGAGGGTTTTTGCCTCGAGAAGAAGTTCCCTAACGAGTTCAAGTGGGGTTTCGTCTGGCGTCCCTCTTCTTGGATAGATGCTTCCTAGGGAGAGGAGTCGGAGAGAGCCTTTCAACGTGTATCTCGTTACGTCGATCCCTTGCCGGGAAAGACCTTCCCTAACGACCGACTCATCATCATGATGGAAATAGATCACGCGATTCCGTTGACTCACTCCATCCATGATGTACTTGGAGAATGGACCGAACTTTTCGTCGCCGGCGGTATGAATCAGTATCATCTGATCGTAATGAGAAGCTGTTGGTGACGACTCAAGCGAAGGGACAACGCCAAGAAACGCCTTGAGGAAAGTAGGCTTCCGAAAGGCTCTAACCGCAACTACTATCAGCACGACTGAAAGTAGATCCGCTGATCCTCGAATACTATACCCGATAGATGATAAGGCCATGGCGACGAGCAAAGCCGTACTAATTGCACCAAAGGCGGAGGCGATGATTTTTAGAGCCTGCCGAACTTCTTTGTCTTTCAGCTGAGATCGAAGCCGAGAAAGCACTGCTAGGGGATAGAATGTGAAAGTCGTCACGAGCACACCTCCTATACCCAGCAATATCGGCCCAATCTCTGCTGAAGGAAGGGTGACACCTTCCAGAATGTAGGTAACCTGATTGGAGGGATCCGTGAGGATTGCTGAAGGGACGGTCCATGCCACAACGATACCGAGGATCATAGGCACTAGGTATAATCCATAGATGAGAAATATTGGTCGAAACGGGCTGGAGATTATTCTCTTCAAAGTGAACGGTTCCGGATACAAGTACAGTCTGGTAGAGACAAATCCCCATACCATCGCGATCGACGCTCCGGATGTCACAAAGGCTAGAGTCGCGAATCTCATCAAGGAGAGATCCGGAGAAAATATGAAGACTAGGTCTGACGCGGGAAACGATAGGAACGCAAGGTAAATGGCCACGAAATAGTTCTTGTAAGATTGAAAATATGACAGAGGGTCTCTGACTAGCGAGAGTATCATTATGGCGTCCGCTAGAATCGTGACGGCGTCTAGAGTAGCGTCTACGTATGGTAGCGTGTTCCCTGGCCTCTAGGCAAGACGTATCCCAGCGTCTACAGTAGCTGGCGTGATACCCTCCTTGCGGAGGCAACACTACTGCAAACTGGTTTGAATGACGTTACCTAGGGGACAGCTGGTAAGTGACAGTCTAGGCTACGTCTGGGAGCCCTAGCGACTTTGAAGCTGTCTTGAGGTCTCTCATCCGGCTTCGAATCGTGACTTCAGAGACCCCGGCCGCCTTTGCTAGGTCGCGTTGCATGACCATTGAGCCACGTATTCTGGCTGCAAGGTCCAGTGCCGCAGCTGCGAGCCCGTCAGGGTCCTTTCCTACGTTGACTCGTAGTCTGATTGCTTCTCGCAGAATTTTTCCAGCCAGCATCTCGGTCTGCGAATCTGCACCCGCTCGAGAGGCGATCTTTGAGACTCTCTTAAGGGGGTCTTCAATCGCCATGGTCACGTCCAAAGACCGGACGAGGGCTCTGTAGTAGTGAGCGAGGAGTTTCCGGCTCATGCCTGAAGCCTTTGCGATCTCGCTCAGAGACCGTGGAACGTCTGTAAGTCTGCACGCGGCATAAGTTGATGCTGCCACCATTCCATTGATTGGGCGTCCTCTAACCAAGCCCTTGTTGAGGGCTCGACGGTACATCAGAGCCGCTCGTTCAGTCACTACTTCAGGAAGGTTTAGACGACCAGATAGCCCTCTTAGCTGGCTCATGGCACGAGATAGGTTTCTAGCCATGGACGATCCTGCGGAGGCGCGCAGCTGGGTCCGTCTGAGCCGCCAGAGTTGGAGCCTTTCGTCAGCGTTGAGGTTCCGGTTTGATGCTTGGGCTCTGGAAATTATTGTGGATAGGTTCTTGTCGAATGCAGAGAATCTTCCAGGCGGTCCTGACTGGCTTTCAAGTAGTCCTTCCTCGGTGCGTCGTGGAACTGGAGCCGCATAATTCTCTGACGGGTCTGACAATACAAAGCCACAGTTGGTGCAGATTACTTCGCCAGTCTCAGCATCTCTTACAAGGCTGGGGCTTCCACAGTTGGGGCAGACATAGTGTCCGACCTCGTCTCGGGGTCTGGTCTTCCGGCTGCTCATCATTCGTCCCTGGACGGGATAAGTCTGCTGCGTGGTCTGGGCTGAGGTGAGTTGGTCCTTTTCGGGAGTAACAGTGGAGGTGCCCGCCATCTCTGCCAATCTATATGGTGTAGGGCCCAAATGAAGCTTGTTACTGTTTGGAGAAAACGGTCAACTTTGGCTCCCGAATACGTCCCCGGCAGGTGCAATATCGGCAGGCGCGGGAGGGCCATACGACTCACCACAGGGTTAGTCTTTATCGCAGTATCGATAGTCATCGGCATAACCGTCCTAAAACCGGTCAATCGTCTATTGTGTCTGGCTCTGGTTGTCCCTTTCTACGTCGGAATCTTGGCTTGTCTGGAGGGTTCAATGTCCTTCTGTGTCCTACACGCAGCTAGAGGAACCTACGACCTGAACGAGCCCCATGGATTCGCTTCAAGGAAATCAGATACCCTGCAGAAGGTCGGGTCCGAGGACTGGAAGGGACTTGACCGGAGGAAGGCTTTGGTGATGCACCTCGAAGCTCTAACCGGCGCCGTTTTGTTGGCTTTGCTACTTGCCCTTACCTAGATGGGCTCCAGACGTCGGGGGCCTCCTTCGAGAGGGGTCGGCGGAGAATTTTTCGATAGGAAAGCTTGGATTCTTGTCGAGGGCTAGCTCTGAGAGCAGTCTTCCGATTAGAGGTGCAAACTTGAATCCGTGTCCTGAGAATCCATACCCGTATACGACCTCTGGATGCTCTGGGTCTCTGTCGAGGACGAAATCAGAGTTTTCAGTCATATCATAGAGACAGACTTTGGTGTGGACGACTTCTCCATCGGCTAGGTCCGGCACGAACCTTCGACACACATCTCTGCACGCAACGATCTGTTCGTTGTCAACGGACCGGTTCGCTTTCTCCGGGTCAACTGGGTCATTCAACTCCTTCGGTGAAACCTTGACTCCGTCGATTCCGGCTGCAGGTAGACCATAGTGTTTGTCCGTGAAGAATACGGGACAGGATCTCGGGAGAAACAGGTCTGGACTCTTCTGGGGTTTGAAGTAGACGAGCTGTTGTCGGGTCGACAACATCGATGTTAGTCTTGGACTTAGGAGAGTGTTGGACCAAGGTCCACTCGTTACTACTAGTTTGTGAAATCGTACAATCTCGCCAGCAGCGGTTTCTACTGAGGGGTGATCCCCCAAGAGCAGCCTTGTGGCCTGTCCTTTCCGAACCATGACCCCATGTTTCTCCGTCAAGGAGTTCAGAGCGTAGAGCGCCTTGGAAGCAAGAAGGGCTCCTCCGTGCGGGTCGAAGAATCCCTTCTCTGCTCTGAACTGCGGGAATCGCTTCTCGATTTCCTCTGCCTCAAGTTCTTCTGCCCCAAGTTTCAAACGGGATAGCGTTCTGTAGCTGGCTTCGTTGAACCCGTTCGCGTCCCGGTCCTCTCCTTGAAGCATGAGAAGACCGGTTGGAAGCAGAAGTTCTTGTCCTGATTCTTTCTCTAGGTTCTTCCAGAGCTTGAGGCTCTCGACTGCCATTCTTGTGTAATGCTCGTCGTTGCCGTACGAGTACCGGAAGACTCTGTTGACGTCGTTAGAGCTGCAATAATCGTTTCCTATGCCGTAACGATCTAGCAGGAGAATCTTGGAATCGCCAGTCTTGCATATCGAGTAGGCGGTTGCGAGTCCCATGATGCCACCGCCTAGGACGCAAATGTCCGTGTTGACGACCAAGGGTAGCACTCGGCAGATGGCGCTCTAACTCACACGCTATCTAACTTTGGACCGGTCCCTTGCCTCCGAGCTCTAGCGTTACTGGGGCCAGCTGAGAATTGCGTCTTCTAAAGACAAAGCCAAACAGTGCAAATGACAGTGCGATTAGTATTGGCAGTCCGACGAAGAACAGCATTATTATCGAGATCGCCAGAGAGATCCAAGGGAACAGTTTCTTTGCACTCTTGACTTTGAGGAGTTTGATCCCGGAACTCGACCCGATAATGTATACGAGTATTGCGGCTCCGCTAGGGATTAACAGCTCGGTTTCCAAGTCGACATTGAAAACATAGAATACTAGAAGTGTAAGCCAGGAGAGGCCGAGTAGCAGCATCAACGATCTGTCTGGGACTTGGGTCTTGGTGTTGACGCGGTCAAGTAGCCTCGGTAGTCCTCGGTCCTTAGCAGTGGCGTAGATGACGCGGGAGATGCCGGTGGTATACGCGTTCATTGTTCCGAAGATGATGATGACAGCGAGGATCGCCGTTCCCACTGCGCCGTAGATCCCGAGAGCGTTGGAGAGCATCACTGCAAAGGGTGCGACGCTCCCCCCAGCCGCGTAGGCTCTGGTTCCTATGGTCGCGACGGCAACCGAGATGTAGAGTAGACCGATGACTATGACGCTGAAGAGGATGCTACGATGGAAATCCTTTTCCGGGTTCTTGAACTCCTCCGCCACATTAGACACGTTCTCATAGCCCAAATATGACCAGAAGATCAGAGCGGCGCTTACTCCGACCGGAACGTAGCCGTTTGGGAAGAATGGACTGAAATTGGCAGGGTTCACGGAGGGTGCGGATGCGACGACCGCAGTGATCAGGAGTCCCACGATAGCAACTATGACCGCTAGCTGAGCTCTGCTGCTGACGACAATTCCTCGATAGTTGACTAAGAATGCTCCGAGTGTTAGAAGCCCTGCTATCAGGAAGATTTCGGTCCGAGTCAAGGGAAATGCATATGCTAGGTACGAAGCTGCGATTACCGTTACTACAGGCGCTCCTGCGACGTACCACAGAATGAACAGCCAGCCCACAGCGCTCGCTGCTCCTGGACCGAGACTCTCCCGGGCAAAGGAGTAGACTCCTCCTGATTCTGGTCTTCGCGCTGAAAGGCTTGCAAATGTGTAGCCAAGTGGATAACTGATGATCGATATAGCGACCCACGCGACGAGCGAGGCGGGCCCAGCTATCTGGGCCGCAAGTCCAGGGAGGACTAGGACCCCCGAGCCGAGAACCGAACTCATGTAGAGAGCAACAGCATACCTCATTGTCATCGCCTTGCGGAGACTAGGGTTTGGTGCCGACATGTCTGGAGACCTACGCGGGCGAGGACTAGCGCATGATAAGCCCTACTGGCTCGATCCTGAGAAACTGAGTTATTCCGTGAATTGTACTGTCAGTTCTTGCGAGTGGCAAGCGCGACTCCTGTGAACATTAGGATTGCGCCTAAGACTGTGAGGACGGTCACACCCTCCCCGAGTAGCACTATTCCTCCGACTAGACTCACTAATGGAACTATGTAGAGCTGGATTGAGAGTCTCGAAACTGATCGGTTTCCAATGAGCAGGTATAGGATTACGTTGGCGAGCACCGTGCTTAGAAGTGCCAAATAGATGACTGACAACCAGGTTATCGTCGAGAGTGTTTGGATCTGAGTGATGAAGTTCATGCTGATCAAAGGAAGTGTGAATACAGTGCCGATCAATGCGATCCATATCGCCGTGGGTAGCGCTCCATACTCCTTCACTAGTGGCTTTGAGCCGACCGCGAAGACCGAATACATGAAAGCAGAGAAAACAACCGCAAGCGGACCGGTTATTTCCTGAAAGCTCAATCCAGCGTTCAAAGACAACACTATTGCCCCGGTCATAGCTGCTGCCAGTGCAAGAGCGAGTCTCTTCCCTATCTTCTCCTTAAGGAACAGTCCCGAAAGGACCACGACGAAGATCGGTCCCAATGAGATGAGTAGACCTGCCAGACCAGCCGATACAATTGTCTCAGCATAGTTCAGCGACAAGTGATATCCAACGACACTCGCTAGGGACACGACTAGGATTCTAGGAATGTGATGTCTCTGGACTGGTTGCTTCGGTCTTCCGAAGAAAGGCGCGAGAGCTAGAAACCCAGCGGAAGCGATGAGCCAGCGTACTACTGTCAGATTGATCGGGCTTAGTTGAAAATCGGCCGTCCTAATTGCAACGAAAGCCAGTCCCCAAGTCACGCCCAAAATGACTACTAGACTGTTGGTGAAGATTCGACTATCTCTGAGCGATTTGTGCTCCATATTGGTCTCGAGTCGAGTCTCCAGAGCCATCGGCGAGCCTTCCTCCCCTACTCGTTCGTTATGTTAGGCTGAAGCCTGTTCTCTAGGGATAACAATGTCTTCTTTCTCTTCACTCCCCACGCATAACCGCGCAGACTCCCATCTTTCCCGATCACTCTGTGGCACGGGATCACGATCGCAACAGGGTTGGTGGCGCAAGCTCTGGCTACTGCTCTCGCCGCTTGAGGCGTTCCTAGAGACTTGGCTATGTTGCTGTAGGTGGCGGTTTGACCGTAGGGAATTGACTGGATCTTTTTCCACACTCTCCATTGAAACGCAGTGGCCTGCACGTCTAGTGGTAGGTCTCGCGGAAATTCCTGGCCGTTGAAATATGACAGGAGTGCCTCAGTCCATTTTTTCATGCCCTCATCGTCTCGATGGAGGTCAGCTGCATAGTAGTCTTCTTTGAGCGCTGCCTCGACCGCTTCGTCCGAGGCTCCCATGCAGACCGCGCACGCGCCCCGTTGGGTGGCTGCGAGAAGAACACGTCCCATGCGAGAATCAACTATTGTGTAATGAATGCGTAGTCCTTCTCCGCCTCGTCGAAATATTCCTGGGCTGACCCCGAACTGAGGAGGAGTCTTCCCGTAGAGTCTGCCTTTGGACGTGAAGCCTGCGTTGTAGAGTGAATTGGTCACCGTATCTCCATTCGTTAGAGAACGTTTCACTTTCTCGAGACGGCTTGCCTCTACGTATTGACGGGGTGAAATGCCGAGCATTCTCTTGAAGGTTCGCTGGAAATGGAAGGGGCTTAGACCTGCTTGACGGCTAAGATTCTCGAGTGTGAGTTTTTCATCGAGGTTCGCCCCGATGTATCTGCAAATCTTCTGGATTAGCTGGGCTCTGGCGGAGGGCGTCGCCTCTCGTGGCTCGCAACGTTTGCACGCTCGGAAGCCCGACCTTTCTGCCGCGTCAGGTTGCGAGAAGAAAATGACTTGTTCCAAGTTCGGGTGTCGAGCAGGACATGACGGTTTGCAGTAGATTCCAGTGGAGCGGACGGCGAAGACGAAGAGTCCGTCCGAAGTCTCATCTCTTTCAACCACCGCTTCCCATTTGTCTACGTCCGTGGCAATGCTTCGCTGGTCTTTCTGCATCTGCTGTAGGTCAGGGTCGTTCTGTTGAGCCGTCAGCATGAGGAGAGTGGTTGGCTGGATTGAATAAGTAGTTTGACTCCAAATCTTGCTCTCAAACTATAGTATCGCGAACTAAGCGAAAGTATCCTTAGAGGAAACTATAGCATTCTAATCGTGCAAATTTAAGGCAATTGGAATTTTTTTCGAGCAGAATAGTAGGCGGCTCTTTTCTATCATGAACTTCGACAATGGCTCAAGAGAATGTCCCGAGATCCTGTCAAGTCGTCTAGAAACCTATTGTTTGGGGGGATAATTCTCTTCGCGATTGTTGGTTTTGCTGCGATTTCTACCACAGTTGTCAAGGTTTCGCTCTCAGCTGTAGTTCTGGTCCTTGTCGCGTTCGCGGAAGCTGGATTGATAATTCTAGGACTCGTCATGGTCCAGAACCGAGAGCAAGTCTCAGTCGGGAACCAAGAGAACGTCTAGCCAAACTAGATGTTATGAACGAGTCGTGAGGGGAAGACTTAACCCTCCGTTTCGACTAATTCTAGGCTGAGCGTATGAAGTATACCTGTCCCTATTGTGATTCAGCGTTTCTGCAGTTCATAGAGTCGGAGGAGCAGCTGAGGGACCATATGTTGAAGGCGCATGGTCGAGAGCTGAGTTTCGCCGGCAAATCGTTGGGAGAAATGCCTGTTCGGAGCGAAGAAGACAGGGAAAGATAGCCCGCTCAAGGCTCGCTCCTCTAGAGAACATTTTTTTCAAATGACCGATCACCGATTACGGCATGGAATTTGCCAGAGTGGTTCGGAAGCGGCGAATGATCCGCGCGTTCAAACCCGTTCCAGTCCCAGAAACCAAGATACGCCGAGTACTAGAACTGGCTCAGCACTATCCCAGTGCAGGTTTCAGCCAAGGAGTAGCATTCATCCTCATCACCGAGCCTGAAAGGATCCGTAGACTTCGAGAGCTAAGCCCTCTCCGGGGAGACGCCCCGGCACTGGTTGTTCCCTGTGTGAGCGAGAGACTCTACCATGACAGATACCATGAGCCGGACAAGATCAGACAGGATGGGACCGAGATTGACTGGCCAGTGCCCTACTGGTATTTCGACGCAGGATGCGCTTCCCTCCTAGTCCTACTGGCCGCTGTCGACGAAGGATTGTCCGCGTACCTAGCGGGTGCTTTTCGGCCCGACCTTCTAAGACAAGAGCTAGGGATTCCAGATCATTACGTCCCGGTCGGCGTAATCTCCATCGGATATCCTGATTATGAGAGACACGTTCCGTCTCCATCACTCAATCGTGGAAGACGTCCCACAGGCGAAGTTGTCCATTCTCAACACTGGTGACCACAAACACCGAGAAGCCTTAATTCGACCAAGGAAAGAGTAACATCTCGGTCGTTCTAAGTGCAAGAATCTCTTGTGAAAGCACGAGATCAGATCGTTCTCGACCCCGATGATCTTCCCGGTTCATGGTACAACGTCCTCGCTGATCTGCCAGGCGAGTTTCCGAAACCAAAAGATCCGGAAGAGGGCCCGTCTAGACTCGAATATCTCTCAAAGGTTCTCCTGAAACATTGTCTCCAGCAGGAGGTTTCTACAGAGAGATGGATCCCCATCCCAAATCCGATACAGGACCTCTATCGTCAAGCGGGTCGGCCGCGACCACTATACCGGGCGCGACGTCTCGAACGTTTCCTTGGGACCCCTGCGAAGCTCTACTACAAGCGAGAAGACCTTTCACCCACGGGGTCTCACAAGGTCAACACAGCGCTTGCACAAGCCTACTACGCGGCAGAGGAGGGTTGTGCTGGCGTTTCAACGGAGACAGGAGCCGGTCAATGGGGTACAGCGCTAGCCTACGCGGCAAGTCTCCAAGGTCTAAAGTGTGTCATTTTCTGGGTGAGGTCAGTCTACGATTGGAAGCCGGATCGTCGAGCGCTAATGCAACTCTACGGAGGCAAGGTCTTCCCGTCTCCGAGCCATGAGACGTCTGTCGGGCGGGAAATCCTCCAGAAGAATCCTGACCATGTTGGAAGCCTAGGAATCGCTGTCTCCGAGGGATTGGAATACGCTGAGAAGCACCCCGGCTATGCTTATTGTCTCGGGAGCGTCCTGAATCATGTTCTGATTCATCAGTCAATTATCGGCCTAGAGACGATGAAACAGTTCGACCTCATCGACGAGAAGCCTGACGTGATGATTGGTTGTCTGGGTGGCGGAAGCAACTTCGGAGGGTTCATTCTGCCCTTCGCGGGAGAGGTTGTCAGAGGCAAGAGAGAATGCAGATTCCTCGCAGCACAATCCGCATCCGCGCCCAACCTTTCCAAGGGCGAGTACAGGTACGACTTTGGAGATCATGCAGAGAAGACACCTCTGTTGAAGATGTACACTCTCGGACATCAATCCGATATGACTCCCATCAAAGCGGATGGTCTACGATATCATGCAGCCGCACCCTTCATCAGCTATCTCAAGCACCTCGGACATATCGAAGCAACCGCGTATCCCCCAGACGAACAGGCAGTCTTCGAAGCCGCGAGGACCTTCGTCCAGATCGAAGGCTTTCTGCCCGCCCCAGAGTCAGCCTATGCGATCCGGGCTGCGATGGACGAGGCTCTAGAATGTAAGCGCAAGAATCAGTCAGAGGTAATTGCCTTCAACATATCAGGACACGGATTCCTGGATCTCGCAGCGTATCAGGAGAAACTGAAATTCTAATTTTTCCAGAGTTCATTTCGGCAAACAAGGAGTGTCGTGGTGCGGGGAGTGGGGTTTGGACACCGGTTTACCGGTACACATAAAGAGATTTTCACGGCGAAATGGTTCCGGGTCTCGGTGATGGACTGGCTAGGAGCCTAACTCGTGAAACATCCTGTTAAATTTGTGATCGTCTGCTTATGCGCTTCGAGGCCATTGACAATTCTGGAGCGTCGATGGTGCGTCAAGAACGTGGTTTAGAATCAGCAAGGTCGGGTGTACGCTTTAGTTCGACTAGGGCATGAACTCCAGACCCCTCAATAATCATCCATAGGAGCCATGTCGCATTAATGAAAGGGAGCGCCATTATTCCCGTCTTCATAGCTGCGCTAGTGCCTTTCCTGGTTATTGCGATTGTTATCTTGAGTTCACTTGTCGGGTTTGTGCAATGGAGGCCCCCGGTTGTCTGGAGCGACCAGTTTGGGGCTTCAAACGCGAATAGTGGCGTCACTGACGTAGCGGCCGATAATGGCAGCCTCTATGCGGTGGGATACTTGAATAGGACCTCCGGTTTGGTCAACGGAGTCCCGGTAGTTCGAAAATACGATTTCAAAGGAGATGTATCTTGGGTCAAGGATATTCTAGACGAACCGCAACTCTTGGTTTCAGGCACCGCAATTGGCTCTGACGGGTTTTATCTCGTTGGGAGCATTTCTCAAAATAGCACCATTTTCAAGTACGACTTCAATGGCAACTACGTCTGGAGGCAGCAAGCGGGGTTTTCGGGCGCTGGTATGGGAATTTTCTCGACTCCAGGCGGGATCCTTCTTTCTGGTGAATCAGACCACTACTCTCTATTTCTCCGCGAATATGGTCCCAATGGAAACATAGATTGGACTAGCGACTTTTCGAATGTGTCTACATCATTGGACACTATTACTGGTGTGTACGCAGACTCCGCTACGGTGTTTGTTCTCACAGGTGGCCCATTGGTCGGGTTCGACCTAACAGGAATCAAGCTTTGGTCTACACCCCTCGGGGTTCCGTTGTTCATTGAGGCTTATTCCATCTCTGGCGATGGAACAAGTGCGTATGTTTCGGGTAATGCGAGGAGTACTGCCTTTGCTCGTCCAAGCGGTTTCTTGACAAAGTATGATGATAAGGGGAGTATCATATGGAATTCCGTGTTCGATTCTCCCGACCAATCGGGAGTGGGAGACTCGTCGGTATGGAGGGACTCCACAGGAGTTTTCGTGTCCTTTGCATCATTAGAAGGGAAAGAGTTCGTTATGAAATTTGATTTCGACGGGCACCAAGAGTGGGGTTTCAATGCGCCAACGATACTGGACCGATTCCCATCTTTGTTGACTGGGCATCAAAGTTTCATTGGAACGGCGGTGCCTGGAGGTTTCATTCTTGCCGGGGTCTCGACTCAGTCTGCGTCAGGTGGGACAAGGGGCCTTCTGCAAGAGTTCAGTGGAACTCCTTCGCTGATATTTTTCGGAATTAATCCTCCTTTTTCGTTCGTCATTCTTATCGGACTGATTGCTGGTTCAGCAGGCGGTGTATTCGCCTTTAGGAAGCTACGACGGAAGAGAATGCGTCCTTCGCGAATTGGGTGTCCACCGCAAATTCTTCCGTCCACAGACTAGATTGCAGGAGCTGAATGCTTCGGCCTCCGGACTCGGAGGAGTCCAGAATTTCTCAAGCAAAACGGGCCGGAACGGATAATCGCTCTGAGCTAGTTCGTAAATTGGTGCGGGGGGTGGGATTCGAACCCACGAAGGCCTACGCCACAGGATTTCTCCTGCGAGCCGGATCTTAAGTCAAGCCCCGTTCGATCCCGCGAACGGTCCTGCCCCTTTGACCTGAATCCCGCCACGATAGGACCGGGACCCATGCATGGTCTCGGGAACCCCCGCATCGAACGTCCCCTTCTCGTCTAGGCTCTTAAAACTAAGAAGTATTTCTTCAGCAAGAAGCGACGATAGGCTGAGAGTTGTAGCTTCCCAGGTTATCTGAGACGAGGGAAGTGGTTTCTTCGTATTTTCTTGAACCGGGCGAGAACGTTTCGGGTAACGGTTCGATTTAGAGAGAGCTGTTCGCGGCTACTCATTGACTTAGACTCTTGACGTCTGCCGAATCGGCCGCCATCGCACCACAGGAGGAAAGGGTTGCGACCGGAGTGGAGGGTTTCGATAATCTCGTCGAAGGAGGCTTTCCCAGAGGCGATCTCATCCTACTTGTGGGTCATCCAGGCTCGGGTAAGACAATACTCTCGTCCCAGTTTCTCCATCATGGGGCGGCCAAACAACAAGAGCCCGGCATCTACGTCTCGTTCGCAGAAAACCGAGAAGCCTTCCTCCGCAATATGAAACGGTCAAAGATGGATTTCGAGAGACTGGAACAGCAGAGCCTTTTCAGATTCTTGGATTTTGTCACCGTGAAAGAGGGAGCGATTGATGAAGCTCTCAACACTGTAATGGGGGAGATCGACTCTCTGAAAGCAAAACGTCTAGTGATCGACTCATTCTCTGCGATGTCTCAGGCGTTTTCTCAGAAGATAGATGCTCGAATCGTATTGCACACGGTTCTGGGGAGGATGACTCGGTTGAGCGGAGTAACGACCATACTCATCGCCGAAAAACCTCTCGGATCGGACGCGCTCGGAGGGGGAATGGAGGAGTTTGTCTCCGATGCGGTCGTGATTCTGACTCATGCTCTCGAAAGAGGTTATCTCATTCGGAACCTTGACATTGTAAAGATGCGGGGGACCCGAACAAATCGGGCCCGTATGAAGTATGACATTGCAGATGATGGAATAGTCGTCTATCCTCCGTTAACACCCTACGCCACGGAAAAAGTGTACAATGAAAGAGTAAGCACTGGCATTGATGGTTTGGATAGAATGCTTAGCGGAGGAGTCTACAAAGGCTCAACAACGCTCGTTATGGGAGAGTCCGGAACCGGGAAGACCACTAGTGCCCTCCAGTTCTTGATCCGAGGCGCCACGAGTAACGACAAGGTGCTGTTTGTATCCTATGAGGAGTCGCCCGAGGAACTCATACGGCACGGCCGCTCTTTCGGATGGAAACTCGAGGAACTCATTGAGAAACGCCTCGCCCGGTTTGCCTGCTACTTTCCCGATCCAGGCAGCATCCAACGAGTGTTTTCCGAGACTAGAAGAATAATCGAGGAGTACCGGCCCTCGAGATTGATTGTTGATGGTCTAACAAGCCTAGAGAGGGTAATGGACGAGGATGAGTTCTTCCAGGTGATTAGACGTCTGACAACTCTCGGTAAGTCGACGGGAATCACCTGTATAGCAACCGCTCGCACTAGCGAGGGAGCCCTTCCTTCAGACTTCTGGGTGTCATCTCTGGCAGATGTGATCCTGTCCTTGAGGCAGGTTGAATCACAGAGCGCGCTGAGACGCGCTCTCGTAATATTCAAGGCTCGAGGGTCAGCGATTGATCCGAGCATCAGAGAATTCGAGATCAGCCAAAGAGGCGTGGTGGTAGAGGACAAGTTCACTGATCTAGATCAGATACTTGGTGGCTCGGCGAGAAAATCTGCAAGGGTTGAAGGCTGGAGCGACGCCTTCGCAGGCAAGCCAAAATCGAAAACTGGAACGCCTGGTTGAGCGTAATGGTTTGCACTCCACGCGAGAGAGTTGATCTGACCGAACTTTGATGGTTTCAAGGACGCAGAAGCTGGGCGTTGTCAGCATTCCCGTCTTGGCGACACTCGCGGCCACGTTTGGTGTTTTCGGCATTGCTGCAGGACTAATATTCGAATCTGTGCTACTGGAAACAATACTGAACATTGGAGTGATTCTGTCAGTTTCAGTGGTGGTCGCGAGAATTTCGGCCAAGAGCTTTCTTCAGACAGGTTCCACCAACGTTCTGCTCCTGGGTCTCGCAGTATTCGAGTTCGGATTCTCGGCGACGCTCGGAGGATTCGTCAGCAGCATTAGCGTTTCCGAGGGCATTGCGATGTACGAGATGGGAGCGTTGACATCCGCGAGTCTCCACTTTGCGAGTGGAATCTTAACCTATCGTGGGAGTCCACAGAGAACAACTCGGCTCGGTCTCAGGGTTGGAATCTCATACGTGGCTACCATGATCTTCGTCTCGATTCTATCCATTCTCGCGCTCGGGATACCAAGCATATCCCTTCTTGCCCAGACAGGCTCGATTCCCCAACGAACAGTGCTCTCTTTGACTGTCATCATGCTGTTAGCGTCTGCTTTCTTCTTCTCACGGGTCTATTCTCGTTCTCACAGTCCGATCGTATACTGGTACAGTCTCGGACTCGCCGCAACGTCTTTCTCATTCCTCGCATTCTTTCTCACGCGGACCAACGGAGACTTGGCCACGTGGACAGGCATCGGTGGACTCTGTCTTGGAAGTGTCTATTTTCTATTGTCAGTTTTGGCGGCTCCAAAGGCGCTGGGCGCAAAGAAACCCCTACAATAAGTTGGGTGAAAGTCATGGTATTAAGTCTGAACGCGCAGGTTCTGGAGTGTGTTGATGCGGGTATGGATTCTATCGGTGGCACATCCAAGCGCATTGTCTACTGGTACCTGGCTCAGAAGCGCAGTATCACCAGGGATGGCATCGTCGACGATCCTAACGCGTTCATCGACGCCCTCAAGACTCTGTTTGGTCAGGGTGCAGGAATACTGGAAAGAACCATCATACGGCAACTTAGACAAACGTTCAACGTCACTTTCGGCGAGAACCTTACTGAAGTCTTGGCTTTGGTTAGACGGAAGGATTCGTCTACAGCCGCGGACACTCACTTGCGAACCGGTTCAACCAAGTCAAGCCTCGAAGACTAGTCGTACCCATTCCCTATCCGTCTTGAGGCAGATTGGAGGAGGAAGGTCCGCTTTAACTGAAGGGGCTAACGCCTGAATCGCTATTTCCCAGCATTTTCTTAAACCGTGAGAGGATACTTCGGGTAACATTGCGACTTAGAGCGACACAGGGTCGATCACAAATTGACTTTGATTCTTGGCCGATTGACAGGTCGACTGGTAATGAAGAGTGTGACGATCGCCCGACAGAGGCCATAGTCCAGGTCTTCGAACAGAGAGGGCTTGTTTAGGGGACCTAGTTCTTGGATAGAGCGGAGTTTGACTCGGTTGTTCAGGTCTCGCTGTCGAACACGTTGAAGAGCGTGGGGGAGGATTGTCTAGCGTCCGTCCAGTCCCTTCTTGGTGGGGAACGAGGGCCTGTAGAAAGTCTGGTCGAGCATATGGGAGATGTCGATGCAGTCTTGGACGAGTTGTTCGGCAAGTTTTCCAAGATCATCAAGCATGTTACGATTCTCCAGGCCAGTTCTCAGCTGAAGCTGGACCCGCCTAGTCTTGGAAGCAGCCTGTTCTGGATGGTGGAAGAACTCCGTTCGGCTCTGTGGAAAGGACAGTCGTAAGATGCGGACTCCCAATATTACGTTGATCCATGAGACTGTCTCTCTCTGTTTCGACCAAGTGTTGACCACTATGGGAGAGATAACGAGGCGTATGACCTATGACTTTCTGGCGAGGAAAGGTGTCGGCCGGGAGGATCTGTTGAGCAAGTTCGAGGACGTAGAGAATCTTCTTGTCTCACTTTATGGTCAAGGTGGGCGTTCGGTTATAATTGGAACTCTCGCTAAGCTCTGTGAGGAATATTCTATTCCTCTCAACTTGGCCTATTCTGACTCCCTGAGCAACCGGATGGCCCAGCTAATCGAGAATATCCTGATGCAGAAACTGATCCCAAAACATTTTCGGAAAGACGTTGACACTAGGGCGTTCGAGGACAAGACCGGTTCTTATGCGGGCTGGACGGACTAGAGGCCCGATGTTCCAGAGACTCTTCTTACGCTGATAATTCCGGTCAAAGAAAACTCGTAACTGGAGTCGGCTAAGCGAAGGGCGTTTTCGTGGCTAGGTTATGCACGCGGCTATGAGACGCGGAGTTTCGGGATTCTGACGCTGGCAAGCATGAGTATGAAGCCAATCAGGATGAAGAGAATTCCTCCGGTCAAGTAGATGTTTGCGACTATTCCGCTGTAGGCGACCCTGGCGGTAGTAATGTACAGAGCCTCAGCGATAACACCTGAAAACAGGAGTATCACGCCGATTAGAAGTGTCAGCTTCCTCATATCGTTCCCATATGCTGTATTGGGTTCAGAACACTTAAGCCCTGTTTAACCCGAGACCGACGAGAGTCGGAAATTGATCAAGAAAACCGGTAACAAATTCAGGATTCAAAAAAGAGGACCGGCTCTGGCTTGGAACCAGAGCTTTGTCTTGTCAGCGATTCTCTAGTCTTGTTCTGCTTCTGTTGGGGTTATCGTCAGCTGCGTGAGCTTCTCGCCGCGTAGTACCGAGATGTTGACGTGTCTTCCGATGGCCTTGTCGTCTAAGAGTCCTCGTAGGTCTGCGAGGGTCTCGACTGGTTTGCCGTCGAGCTTCACGATTACATCGCCCAGTGCGAGGCCTGATTTCTTGGCAGCGCTTTCTTGGTCGACGCCGTAGATGATTAGTCCAGCTGACTGGCCGATGCCCGTCTGGCTAGATAGACTCTCAGGGAGAGAGATTGTCTCGGCGGTTATGCCCATATATGCGCGTTTGATCTTCCCATCGTGTAGTAGCTTGTCGACGACTGTCTTGACAGTGTTGACTGGGACTGATATGCCGCGATTGTTGGCGTAGGCTGCGTTGATCCCGAGCATTCTACCACGGGCGTCCACGATTGGTCCGCCGGAGTAGCCTGGGTTGAGCCGTGCGTCAGTGACTAGTACTTTGTCGAGTCCTCCGCCGCCCCACCATCTTCTGGTGCTGAAGGCGGGGTTTGTGACTATGCCTGAGGTTGCGCTTGGTTGTCTGCCGAAGGGGTTTGCGACCGCTAGAACGAACTGTCCGACTTTGAGACCGTCCGAGTTGCCAGCTTCAATTGGTGTGAGGTTGTCCGAGTCTACTTTCAATAGTGCTAGGTCCGAGTAGGGGTCCTTCCCTACTACTTTGGCTGTGTGTTTTGTTCCGTCGCTGAAGCCGACTTCGACTTCGCGCATCTCACCGATGACATGGTTGCTGGTTACGATGTGTCCGTCTTTGCTCCAGACGGTGCCTGTGCCTCCTCGCC
>Ga0209154_1000550_pt1 | contig 24651 bp, 19 predicted proteins | sample GraSoiAngelo_121_FD_185878 | JGI IMG/M metagenome (GOLD analysis project Ga0209154, IMG submission 185878) | Grasslands soil microbial communities from the Angelo Coastal Reserve, California, USA - 14_0919_12_20cm (SPAdes) (version 2) | ecosystem: Environmental > Terrestrial > Soil > Grasslands ... | reverse complement strand
TCGAATACGAGGCGGACGCATTTGCCCGTTTCGCGATGGGAGAGACGCAGTCGCTGATTCAAGCGATCCGCAAACTGACCAAAAACAACCTGAGCAATCTCACGCCACACCCGCTCTACAGCAGCTTTTATTACTCGCACCCGACTCTGCTGGAACGGGAACGCGCTCTGGGAATAGAGGGTTAGGGCTAGCAGCGGATGTCTTGTAGATTCCCCGCGTTGCATTTTCTTGTCATGTTGAGCGAAGCGAAACATCTCTGGTTATTCTCTGACACGTTGTGGAATAAATGACCTGAGATTCTTCTCCCGCGACTGCGGGATCAGAATGACAAGGTTCCTACTATGTCGAAAGTCATTGTTGTTGGGGCGGGAATTAATGGTGTCACCGCTGCAATCGAATTAAAGAAACGCGGACACCATGCGATTCTGATCGATCCAGGACCGTTACCGCATCCGCTGGCGGCATCCACTGACATCAGCAAAGCGGTTCGCGCAGCTTATGGCGCGGATGAAGACTACATAGAGCTAGCAGAACGCTCGATCAAACTGTGGCGCAAATGGAATGAAGAATTTGGAATTGAACTGTATCACGAGACTGGCGTGATGTTCGTGCGCCGTCGGGAGATGAAGCCCGGCGATTTCGAATACGAAAGTTTCAAAACACTACAACAGCGCGGGCACAAGGTTGAGCGCATGAATTCAGCGCAACTGTGGAGGCGGTTTCCAGTCTGGAATCCTGAATTGTTCCGAGATGGTGTTCTTGAGTTCGAAGCGGGTTATGCGGAAAGCGGTCGCGCGGTCGCGACGTTAATCCAACGCGCGGAGTCCATCGGCGTCGAACTTCGCCGCAGCAGCCGTTTCGCCCAGTTGGATGAACGTGATCACCGCATTGAGGGAATTATCCTCGACAACGGAGAGCGCATCGCGGCCGATCGCATTGTGATGGCGGTTGGCGCGTGGTCACCGTATCTGCTGCCGTTCACAAAAAAATTCTTCCGCGCCAGGGGCCAGCCAGTGTTCCACTTGAAACCTCCGCGACCTGATCTCTTTGCATCTGAGCGTTTCCCCGTATTTGGCGCGGACATTACGACCACGGGATATTACGGATTTCCTCTTAATCGTGATGGCCTCGTGAAGATCGCAAACCACGGGCCAGGACGCGAGATGTCTCCCGAATCTCCCCAACGCGCAGCCACTTCCGAGGATGAAGAAAACCTGCGCAAGTTTTTGTCATGGGCCTTGCCCGAACTCGCCGAGGCGCCAATTGTTTATACCCGCGTGTGCATGTACTGCGATACCCACGATGGAAATTTTTGGATAGCGCCCGATCCGGAACGTGAAGGACTCGTGATCGCCGCCGGCGATTGTGGACATGGATTTAAATTTGCGCCGGTGCTTGGCGAAATTATTGCGGATGCCGTCGAGCAGAAATCCAATCCGATTCTGGAAAAATTTCGGTGGCGACCGGCAGTGCCTGTAGGAACCGGAACAGACGTCGCGCGTTTCCGGAGCAACCATGAATCGGCAACTGATCCTTGAAAAGAGGACAGAGAGTCTGAATCAAATCGCACCTATCGGCCGGCAACCACGCGGCGATACAACGCCTCATATCGAGGGACAACGCGATCGGCTGAGAATCTTTCCCTCACGCGAGTGCGACTTCGTTCACCGAGTTCACGGGCCAGATTTGGAGATTCGACCAACGCGTCTAAGGCAGCAGCCGCGGCGGTTACATCACCAAAAGGATATAGCGGACAAGCGTCACCTATCACTTCGGGAATACCGCCGACACGAAACGCGACGACAGGTTTGCCATAAAATGCCGTCTCGAGAATGCTCAGCCCGAAGCTTTCGTATTCGGATGTGTAGAGTCCGGCATCCGCGGCTTCTAAATACTCTTCCACCGCAGCTGTGTTCTGGCGAACAATGACGCTGTCGCGGAGTTTCAATTCGTCGAGCAGTGGCTCGTAAGGCTCAAAAGCGTCGCCTGCTAAAATGAACAATCGAAGGCGCGCTCGGTTCTTCGACATCGCAATCGTGCGCAGCAACAGATCGATGCGTTTGACGGGTCGCAAATTCGACATGTGTAGGACAAGAAATTTATCGGTTACGCCGAAATCGCCTCGAACTTCTTCGCGGCTCCTCTTCGGTTTATTCGGAGTGAAGAAATTCGGAATCACTTCAATCGGTCGCTTCAAACGAAAAACTTCCTGAGTTTCGTTCCGAAGACTCTCTGACACTGCGGTCACCGCGTCGGAATGCACAAGGGCGTGCTCGATGGCGGTGCGGTAGTCAGGATCCTGGCCGAGCAGAGTGGTATCGCTTCCGTGCAAAGTTGTGACGATACGCGGAGCTGACGATCCGACGATTTGCGAGGCTAAACACGCGGCTAGCGCGTGGGGTACCGCGTAATGAACATGAAAAAGGTCGAGCTGCTGGGAACGCGCCACTTCCGCCATTTTCACTGCGAGCGGCAGGGTATAGTCGGGACACGGGAACAAAGCGTTGTTCGCAAAATCAACTAGATGGAAATGAAGGCCTTCCTGCGGCAGGTCTAGCCGAACGGGTTGAGCATAACTGAAGAAGTAAACTTCATGACCGCGCCGCGCTAATTCTGACCCGAGGGCCGTCGCCAAAATCCCACTTCCGCCAATCAACGGAAAACATGCAATCCCAATTTTGAGCGGCCCCGATTCCATTACAGTTCCGTATAGGCTCTATCGAAATCAGAAATTTCGTCGCGCTTGATAAATTTCACGTTGGAAGCGTCCTCCTTATTGATGTAATGCTGCTCGCTGGCCCCGGCGACGTAATGAGTGCATCGAATCACTGATTGCATCCAACAAAAACGCGTATCGCGCGTCGGGCTGATTTGCTTCGGACCAAATTCTCCTCCCGGAATCTCCAAAAACCGATTGCCGCCTTTGTGTAGCAACAATTTCCCATCGCGGTAACGTGCGCGAACGATCTCTCCTTCATAAGGTTGATCGACGAAATAGTCTGATACCGCAACAGCACGGGCTCGGAACTCGGGCACGCTGGATCGCTCCACCCTCACACCTTCGAGCAACGCCATGCGCGTGTACATCTCGAGACAAAAATCGGCGACATTTGAACATTTTGTCTCCTTGAAGTGTGCTACCAAAGGCGCTGGAGCATAATTTGGAAGTTGGCGCGCAGTTTTTTCCTGCCATTCCGGAAGGACACGTTTGGCATACAGTGGCGAAAACTCTTTTTGGATCTTATTCTCGAATCGAAAGTTTAGGGCTACTTCCTGCTTGCTGCTTCGATCTCGCAAAATGGTAATCGTCTCGCGCGGGTCATGATCACTGTCATGAAGGAAAAAGACGATTTCACCGCCAATCTCTTTTTGGAGACGTCTGGCCGCCGAAATCTTAGCGAACAAAAATCGCTTGGGAAAAAATCCGCACGGCTGCTGGCCGAAACAAATAATCGGATGGCCCATCGCTCAGAACGACCTTCATCCCGCAGCGTGAGCTTCCGTGCCGCGAAAGATAGTTTGCTGCAAGACCGGCGCGACGATCAGCACAGCCGCGCATCCAATAAAATTGTACCAGAGATAACCGATATTCGTCGTAGCGAACAGGACGAAGACGAGCATTTGGGCAAGGAGCGCCGCGAAAAACGCGGCCGATCCGGTAACTCGACGAATAAAGAAAGCGGCCAGAAAGAGACCCAGGATGCTGCCATAGAATACCGAGCCCAGAATGTTGCCCGCTTCGATCAGATTTTCGACTAAACTGGCAAACGAAGCGACTCCGATGGCAATTAAACCCCAGGCCGCTGTCAGCGCTTTCGCCGCGACGACATAATGATGGTCGCTTGCGTTCGGGCGAATCAACGGGCGATAAAAGTCGATCGCGGTAGTGGAACCGAGAGCATTCAGAGTTGCTGCCATCGCCGACATGGTCGCGCACAAGATCACCGCGATCAGCAATCCGACAAGCCCGTGCGGCATCTGCTGGAGAATAAAAGTAATGAATACGTAGTCCGATTCCTTGCTTTTTGGATCCGCGCCCGCCTGCTGGAGAATTGTCTTGGTTTGGTTGCGCAACTCGCGTGCCTGCCCCTCGAGTTCCCGCACCTTGGTCATGGCGACATCACGCTCGTTTGAGGAACCGTTGGACGATGCGCTGGAGACAGCGCGAATAGCAGCGCGTTTTTGGGTGAAGACGTCATCGAATTGCGTTTGCAACGCCGCCAGTTGCGGCGCATAGCCACTCTCCATGGCACGTTGGTACGCCGGCTGATTGAAATAAACGGGCGGTTTTTCGAATTGATAAAACATGAAGACGATCGCACCGAGCAGCAGAATGAAAAATTGCATTGGCACTTTCACAGCGGCATTGAAAAGCAACCCGAGACGACTCTCTTTGAGCGAGCCTCCCGCGAGATATCGTTGCACCTGCGATTGATCCGCCCCGAAATAGGAAAGCGCGAGAAAAAAGCCGCCAATCAGGCCAGACCAGAATGTGTAGCGCTTGTGGGGATCGACAGAAAAATCAACCGCCTCAAGTTTGCCCATTTTGCCCGCAACCGAGAGCGTGCTTCCAAACGAGAGATCGGGCGATAGCCGGTAAACCGCTACTGCAAATGCAATCGCCATGCCGATCAAAATCACAACCATCTGGTAGCGTTGGGTGATGCTTACAATCTTGGTCCCGCCCACGACCGTGTAGATAATGACTAATCCACCCGCGAGCCAGATGGTCAGGTTCAAGCGCCACCCGACCAACGCGGAGAGAATAATGGCCGGCGCGTAGATCGTGATGCCAGCAGCGATGCCTCGTTGCACAAGAAACAGGAATGCGCCGAGTAGCTGCGTCTTCCGATCGAATCGCTCGCCCAGGTACTGATAGGCCGTGTAAACTTTGAGCCGCTGATAGATCGGAACGAAGACGGCGCACACAACGATGAGCGCGAGTGGTTGCCCAAAATAATTCTGGATAAAACCTATGCCGCTCTCATACGCCTGGCCGGGCATGGAGAGAAACGTGATCGGCCCTGCCTGGGTCGCGAGCACCGAGAGTCCAATCGTGCCCCACTGAATACTCGCATCACCCTTGAGATATTCACCTAACGAGGCGCTTCCGCGGGTTCGCCAGAGCCCATAAATCGGGATCGCCAGAATCGTGGCGATGAGAACGAGGTAATCCAGCCGGTTCACGAAAACCGGAGGGTAAAGAGGTAGAGGAGCACCACCTCCACGGTAAAAAGCGAAAGCGCCAGACCATACGCTTTGCGCCAGGAACGCGCATCTGGCTTACCATCCCCCACGTTCATTTTCCTAATGACAGCATGTTCGCGACTAACCGGTAAGCTCCGGGGACGCCGGCCGGCAATTGCCTGAACCAGGAATAACTCGTGTAGATAAAGAAACCTTTCCCTGATTTCGCAACCAGTAGACCGCCATCGAGCGGCTTTTCCTTTGGGTCATTGGACGAAAGGATCGCTGTCCAGGCTGGATCCCACTTCTTGGGAAAGTAAAGTCCGCGTTCCTGCACCCATCCTTCAAAATCTTTCGACGTGATTTTGTTTGGAGTAGTCATGAGTGAATGATCCGGCGCAAGAATACGCACCTCCGCGTTTTCGTCAGTGACGCGGTCGCGCGAGATTTCCAAAGGATACGGCGCCAATTGATCAGTCTTAAGCTCGGCCAGGGTGTTGTACTGCGCGACAGCAACTCCGCCAGCTTTTACATACGCAAATAATTCCGGCAACCAATTGGCAATTCGCTCCTGCGTGTTATAGGCGCGGACCCCCAGCACGACTGCAGAGAACTGCTTGAGGTTTTCAGCCGTGATATCGGACTCGCTCAAAATCTTCACCGAGTAACCGATCTGTTGGAGGCTTTCTGGAACATCATCGCCGGCGCCGGGGATGTAACCGATACGTTCGCCTTTTTCGCGAATATCGGCGCGAACAAGCCTGGCTTCCGCCGGTGGCATCAGCGTGTGCACGCCGATGTGCGGATACGAAATGCGCACGCGCCCCAACGAATAGTCGCGGCCGTCAATTGAGACGACGGCTCGCAACGTCCCTTCGCTATCCTGGTCTGGTGGCTTGACGGTAAATGTGGCTACCATCTCGGCATCGGCTGCCTTTAAATCTATCGGAATAGACGCCGGATAAACTCCCCACCCCTGCGGCACAGCCAGTTTAAGTTCCCCTTTCGCAGGACCGGTGGCGGCCGTGATATGTACTCCAACGGATTTCGGTTGGTTCGTCGCGAAAATCAATACGCTATTCGCGACTTTCGCGAAAACGGGTGGCTCAATAACCAGCGGTCGCCGCAGCTCGCCCGCCACTGGGTCGACCAAGCGGTACTTTGTATCCACGATATAACGGAGTTCCTGGCCATTGACCTGCAGAACAATCTCGACGGGCAGATCGGGCGGATTTTCGGGCAGGCCGACCAAGGTTTGTTCATCCACCGCGAAGGCGCCAAGCGTTCCAGATTTACGAAGCCAATACGGCTGGGAATAGGGAGTATTCTCCGGGATCTTGCACGACAGATCCCTCGTAACTAGTTCGTTGGATGGAAGCGCTGCGTCAATTTTCATCGAGTCGCCCGAGAGTGAAAAACGGATTTCCTGCAGCGTGACTGGAATATTACAGCGATTGATTGCCTCCAGCTTTATCGTCGCCGTCTGCCCTGGAGTGATGGCCTCGTTGGTTGTCGACGCCTCCACATGCAAGCCGAGACAGGCGGCGATGATCCCATCCAACTCGGCTTTCTTCTCCGGGACCCAGGAATCATCCTTAATTCCATTCATCGCCTGCCGTAGCTTCAACAACTCAGGCACCGACGCAGCCGGGTCGGCTGGAAGAAACTGCGAAATGATCTGGCGAATCTGTGTAGCAATAGATTCCGAATTTGCCACGCGCGACCAGTTCGTATCGATGCCTTCGAAAAGCGAGGTCGTCATGGGCTGACCTTCCAGCAGTTTGAAATATTCTTTTCGCGCGCCGCGTCGCGGGGGACTGCCTACGCCCTGGCTCTTGTGCATGCTCAGACTGGCGGCCGCGATTTCCGTGTACGCCTTTCCGAGAAGCGAATTGTAACCGCCTGCTTCCAAAACGGTCAGACCGGTCGGATCGAAAGGAAGGTTGCGGTTCGAAAAGAAAAATGGAGACGTGTTCCAAACCAGCCGCGTGGGGCGCCATGGTTTTACGAAAGCCAGTTGCTCTGGGAAACGATTGGGGTCACCGGCCGCCGAGAATGCTTCGCCCGCCAGAATGGCTGACGCCGTGTGATGGCCATGCGTCAATTGATCTTCCGGACTGAAGCGCGTCACTATTACGTCCGGTCGAAACTTCCGAACCACCCAGACCACATCGGACAGAATTTTGTCATGATCCCAGATGCGCATGGTCTCTTCAGCCGTCTTGGAAAACCCGAAGTCGATTGCTCGTGAGAAGAACTGTTTGCCATGGTCGACGCGCCGCGCTGCCAGTAATTCCTCAGTTCGAATAACGCCGAGTCTCTCACGCAGTTCCGGTCCAATTAAATTCTGACCGCCATCCCCTCGCGTAATCGAAAGATAAGCGGTCTCATAAAGTGAGCCGTTCGACCACAATGCCATGAGATTTGTGTTCTCATCATCGGGGTGAGCTGCAATGTAAAGAACCCGGCCAAGCACGTTGAGCTTCTGTAGTGCGAGCTGAATCTCGCCGGCATTCGATTGCTCATGAGATAACAACGGCGGCGCATCCGACGCATTGGCCATGCATCGGACGGCGAACATCGCAACCCCAATGGCTGATCGCCAACAACGCGAAATGCTCTGGTGCGTCAAACGCAAAGTCGGACTCCCGGTTGTGAACGTCCCATCGCGCGCTATCGCCGTTCCTCCCAGGATAGCATGTGTTACGCGCTACTTATTGACGTCCTGCTTTGCTTCGAGTCGCGTGATTAATGCTTGGATGCTCTGTTTCTGCGCATCGGTAGGAGCAGCAGCTTGTGCCTTCTTGGCATCGCTGGCCGCGCCGGCGAAATCACCTGCTGCAGACTTGATGCGGGCGCGCGCAAGATCTCCGTAAACTCCCTGCGGAAACCGTTTGTCGACATCTTTGAAGATCTCCATCGCTTCAGCGTTCTGTTTCTGAAACTGCAGCCGTCGACCATAGGAATAGAGTTGCGGTGCAGTCGCAACTTCAACAGCGTGGTTCCAGGTGGTTTTCGCCTCATCCGGGCGGTTCAAAGCTTTGAGAATATCCGCTTTGGTGCTGAGATTATCGAACCTTTCCTCATTTTGAATTGAGGCATCGGCCCAGCGCAACGCTTCATCGAGATTAATCTTTCTGGCTAAACAAAATTGCGCGCCTTCATCCAAAGCCTGCCAGGTAAATTGACCGCGACCCTTTAGTTGCGCCCGGATGTTCTCCAGCGTCTGCTCCGCATCTTTAATCGAGACAGTGAAGGGAACACCCAACTTTTCCCACTTGAGTGTCACGGCCGTCGAATCTGGTTTCAAATCTTCGAACTCAAACTCAAGCGCCTCTTCCGACTCAGACAGGGGTTTCGGTTTTACATTCACGCGCAAAGCATCTTCGTCCTGCTTATAACTGTAGCTTCCCCACCCCGTATTGGTTTTCGAAAAGATAACCGTCCACGAATCCGGGTTCGGAATCATGTGCAGACCATAAACTCCTTTGGCTAGCGGTTTCCCCTCCACCGAAACCGGATCGCTGAATTCAATCGTCGTGTTTTCATTAGCACCTGCGCGCCAAACTTTGCCGTACGGAACGAGGCCTCCCCAAATTTTTCGGCCGTTCACCAATGGACGATGGTACTTGACCGTAATATCCGTCAGGGCGATGCGCTGTTTGACCTCGGCAGCCTGACTGACATCAGGCAGGTTCAAATCGTTTTGTGCGGAAACGGTTCCGCCAAGGACAAAAATGACGAGACAAAGAGCAAATAGCTTAGGCGTGAGTGTTTTCATGATTTTGAGCGATTACCCTTCTCAGATTTTCGGCACTCCGCTACCGGATAATTACAAGATTTTTCTTCCACGCCTTCGAGTTGAAGTGATGCCCGATCTGCTGCGATGGAGCTGTTTTTGGTACGCGAAGCCGGCTTATTACGCCACCTAACGAGTGTGATTAGAGCAAGCTGCGACTCCAAGAGAGATTCTTCGCCTGACTCAGGATGATATCTGCTCTTTGTGCGCTGCTTCTCTTTTTGGTTGGCGCTTGACCAGCGTGATTTGCTTGATGCGCGCCGAATCGGACGGGCTCCACGTCGCGACATCGGGATCGTCCTTGAAAGCATTGTGGACGAGACGCCGTTCGTAGGAATTCATCGGCTCGAGCTGAAGCGAGCGACCGGTAATGCGCACACGTTCGGCCAATTCCCGAACCCGTTGCACGATGCGGTCTTCGCGCATCGAGCGGTAATGCTCGCAATCCACGATTACCTTTTCAACATCCTTGTCCCTGGCTTGCAGCAGCCGGTTAAGCAAAAACTGGATGGCCTCCAGCGTCTCGCCGTTGCGCCCAATCAGGCGACCACTTTCCTCGGTATAAATCTGCAATGTCGGGTTACCGCCCTCATTACTGGTCTCCTCGATTTGCACCACGAAACCGAGGTAACCCAGCAAAGTATCGAGCAGATCTTTCGGTGGCATCATCGCTTTCGCTTTGCTGTTGGCGCGACTTTTTCCAGTGTGGGCATGGGTTGTCGTTTATTCTGATAAAATTGCAAGATGCTGAAAAGATTCTGTGCGGTGTAATACAATGCCAGAGCCGCGGCAAAATTGTAGCAGATAAATAAAAAGATCAGCGGGGTGAACATCATCACGCGGCGCTGAGTCGGATCGCCGGTTTTTGGCGTCATCGCCATAAGCCAAATCTGTGTCGCCGCCATACACAGCGGGATGATATTTACGGGCCAACCCAGCAGTGGCAGGTGCGCTATTGTGTCCGGCTGGGAAAGATCCCTTACCCAAAGAAATTTTGCGTTCCGCAATTCCACCGCCTGGCCCAGCATTTTGAAGAGACCGAAAAAGATCGGGATTTGAATCATCATCGGCAAACAGCCACCGACCGGATTGATGCCGTACTGTTTGTAAAGTTTCATCAACTCCTGATTCATCCGGGTCGGATCGTCTTTGTACTTTTCCTTCAACTCCTGCATCTTCGGCGATAGCGCGGCCATCTGCCGCATGGACCGGTTTGCTCGATTTTGAATCGGCCAGAGCGTCAGCTTGATAATCGTCGTGAGGGCCAGAATGGAGAGGCCATAGTCCCCAAGCCAACTGTGAAGCAGGTTCATGAAGTTGAGGAGAAACTGGCACACCAGCTTGAAAATCCCGAAGTCCATCACCTCCGCTTCATTATGCGGAAGTTGCGCGAGCCGATGGTAAAGCTTCGGCCCGGCATAGATTTCAAAACGGGCGCTGTATGTTTGCCCGGGTTGCAACTGAAATCCCGGCATCCCATGCGCGCCTTCGATCGCGGGTAGTTTTTGGTCCGACGCATATTCGGTTTCAAAGCGCCGACCCCATACGCTAGTGGCCTTCGCCGTGAGTGGCGCCATCAGCGTGGTGAAAAATTGGTTACTCACAGCGACCCATTCCGCACCGGCGATACTCTCCTGGTAATAAGGCCGCGCAGCGCGCTGGCCCAGCCCAAGGAATCCGCCGCTGCTACCAAACCAACCAACATCGATTCCTTTTGCCTTGCCATCGATGCACCAGACGAGCCGCGTGTAGGAAGGATAATCTTTGGGATGAATAGGCGCTGCCGACCCAAGCGCCACAAAATAGCCAGGGTTTTGATATGGCTTGCTCCCCCGGTTCTGGAGATCGACGTCCATTTCGATCACGTAGTTGTCTTTGTTCTCCGGGGATTTCTCGAAGAAGAACTTTTTCCGAATGGCGACTTGTTCGCCCGTTGTCCCCTCAAATTGCACAACCGAATTTGATTCTGTCGATGCGTTAAACTCAGGAAGCGTTGGCGTCTCGATAAATCGCGACTCAATGATTGCGCCGATTGGCGCGTTCTGCGCCGAATTCAACACAACGTGCTGTCCTTTCTCAGCCATCTGCCTCAAGAGAACGGCTTCCTTGATGCCGCCTCCGCGATTCGTTAGACGCAACTCAACATCCGAGTTTCGCAGCGTTTCTATCTTCTCAGCAAAACTCGGAGCCGCCTCGGCGCTCTTCGGCGTAGTCTCTGGGGTAGCCGGCGACGGGGATGCTTCAAAAACTTTCGGGGTTGCCGTGGGCGACGCTTGACCTGACGCGGCATTAACTGGCGCCGGCCGCGGAGGCATCTGTTTTGCTATGTAAATTTGCCACCCTACGAGCCCGATTACGCAAACGGCAACGACAATCCATGCAGTTCGATCCATAAACGGTAGGTCGTCGTTGAGCGGCTACTCAGCAGAGCCGGATATGGCGTCTGACGCGGATGCTAGATACTGGATGCTCGATTCTGGATTTTTCCGGTGCGGCACTGGATCATACCCACATCCGCCCCAGGGTTGACATCGCGCGAGGCGTTTTAATCCCAGCCAGCTTCCGCGGCCGATGCCATGTATCTCTACCGCTTCCAGAAAATAGGCCGAGCATGTCGGCGTAAATCGGCAGCCCGAATCAGGTCCGCACAGCAAACCAAGGAGGGGCGAAAGCGTGCATTGATAAACGCGAATCATAGAACGAAGCAGCCAGAGCATCAGAGCAGAATAGAAGCGCGTCTCGCGAGACGCAACCATTCATCCTCCAAGGCTCGATAGCTCGCATTCGCAGCGTCGCGCTTTGCAATAAGCACGATCCAAAAGTCCTGTCGCAAATCATGCTGATGCTGGCGCACAATCTCACGCAAACGGCGCCGAACACGATTGCGAATTACCGCGCTTCCCAAGCGACGAGAGGTAATGAAGCCTACACGACACAACCCGGAATTCTCGACGACTGTTGCGCTGAGTGTTAGCAAGTTGCCGCGCCGTACCAGGCCTTCTCGTTTTACACGCTCGAATTCGGACGCGCGCGTCAGGCGACGCGATTTTGGAAATGAAAGCGAACTTGACCGCTTCATATCGGTTGTCGATTCGTTACTATAGACCGAAAAATGTTGGAGGAGCTCTTCGACGCAATCTTGGGCTCGCGGAGCTCGCCCCTCCAAGTACGGATGCGGCATCCGTACAGCAAAAGTCTTCTCCCGGAAAATCTCGAGAGAAGACTTCGCGAAGAAAAAAGCCGACGAATTTAGGGAGTTGGCGAGCTCTCAGCAGGAGATTCGCTGGTCCCACCGGTAGATGTTGACGTTTCGGGAGAAGATTCCGTTGTCGAAGCCGGACTGGTTGTTTCAGTTGTTGTCGGCGGACTCGTGGCCGCCGGACTTGCCGCAGGCTCAGTTGTCTCGGTCTTTTGCTCGCACGCCGCGAGGAGCGCGGCACCGGCCAGAATGCAGATGTATTTTTTCATAATGTTAATTGGAAGAGGCATATTGCTTTAACAGTTTAATCGGAGCAAGGCGGTTTTTGACCGCATTTGATTCTGCTTTTTAAAAGTAAATGCTTGGTGCGCGCGGATTAAAGCGGGGCCTCGTATTTGAGTCCATGCGCCTCCGCCACCGCCTTGCAAGTGAGTCGTCCGTCGCGGGTGTTGATGCCACCAATTAAGGCAGGTTGTTTTTTACATGCGCCCTCGAGACCGAGATCCGCGAGCAATTCTACATAGCGAAACGTGACATTTGTAAGCGCCTGGGTTGCTGTGCGCGCGTAGGCTGCCGGCATGTTTGCCACGCAATAATGCGTGACATCTTCCTCCACGTAAACTGGATCAAGATGCGTGGTGGGTCGCGACGTTTCCGCGCAACCGCCTTGATCGATGGAAATATCCACCAGCACACTGCCCGGCTTCATTTTTCGCAGCATCTGTCGCGTGATTAACTTCGGCGCCTTCGCTCCGGGCAATAGGACGGCGCCAATCAGCAGATCGCAATCCGCCATCAAGTCCTGTAAGTTTGCCTCGCTTGAATAGAGCGTATTGGTATTTTCCATCGCGAGGTCGAGATAACGCAGACGTTCTAGATCAACATCAAGGATCGTGACTTCCGCGCCCAGGCCTGTTGCAATGCGTGCTGCATTCACACCCGACGTCCCGCCGCCCACAACAACGACGCGTCCAGGCAAAACCCCCGGCACACCGGCTAACAAGACCCCGCTGCCTCCGTTGTATTTCGCGAGAAAATTCGCGCCCATCACCGCTGACATGCGACCTGCGATCTCGCTCATTGGCTCGAGCAATGGCAAACGATGATTAATCTGAATCGTCTCATATGCCACTGCGGTCACGCCCGACTTCAGCAACGCTTCAGTAAGAGATTTACTCGCCGCCAGATGCAGATACGTGAAGAGGATTTGACCCTTTCGCAGCAATGGAAACTCCGCCTCGAGCGGCTCTTTCACTTTCACAACCATGTCAGCCCGCGTGAAAACTTCTTTCGCTTGATCGACAATCTCAGCGCCGGCTTTGACGTATTCTTCGTCCGGATAACCCGAGCCTATACCGGCGTTCTTTTGTACCACGACTGAATGCCCCCGCCTCGTGAGCTGACTCGCAGCCGATGGCAACAGGGCGACGCGTTGCTCCTGCTCCTTAATTTCTTTAGGGATACCAATGATCATGTAAGAAGGTGAATGGTGATAAGTGATCAGTGAATGGTGGTAAAGTGAAATCCACCGACACGACCAACTGAATTTTTATTCACCAGTCACCAGTCAATATTCACTAATTCAAAGACGGATCGTCTGGCGCGGCAGCCAGCATCTTATACCACGGTCCCAGGCCGCGCATGATTTCGAACCACAGATTCGGAAGACGATCGAGTTTAAGCACCGAGGGATTAGCTTTTTGAAGAAGCCAGGCTTTCTGATTCATCTCGCTTTCAAGCTGTCCCGCTCCCCAGCCCGCATAGCCTACAAACGCGCAAACTGTAATTACTTTTTTTGGGTCAACTGCGTCGCTTGCTTCCTCGAGACCGACATTGTGATTGAGCTTAAGCCCTTTGCTCTGGTGCCATTCGAACGCTGCAAACATCAGTTGATTTTTCCCCACAGGTCCGCCGAGAAAAACGGGCACCTCAGCAAGTCCCCCAGGTGGCGCCTCGGTGACGAGATCGGCTACCTGTCTTTCGAGTGGGCGATTGATGATGACACCCAAAGCCCCCTCGCCTGGGTCATGCTCGGAAATGAAAAGCACTGTGCGTCGGAAATTCGGATCGAGCATATTAGGATGAGCGACCAGCAATGAACCAGCAAGGCTGCGCGCCGCTTGCTCCTCATCAAAATTACCCATGTAAAACTAGAGACCGCGACGCGCGCTCGCGCAACCCAGGTCACGCAATCGAATCTCGCACGCCAGACCCACAGGAGAAATGACGAAGAGAAACATCGAGCCTTCGTCATTTAAACATTCGGGTTTATTTCGTCATTCGTCGCTCGTCCTTCGTCATTCACTTCATTCCTCATTCGTTATTTTTCCACCCTCATCTTCCGTGCGAATTTTTTCATATAAAATTTGTTGCGATCTGCCGGAAGTTCGTTTAGTAGCCTCGAAGTTTTTCAAGATTGTTCTGGGGGGAACAGCCGCCCTTCACGCCTATCGGGTGTGGGGGGCGGTAATTTTTTGAGCGAAATTCTCTCTCTTTCTTCTTGCTCTTGCTCGTGCTCACCTGCCGCGCCGTAGATAGACGAAGGCGGGTGCTCGTGCTCGATTAGAGCCTGAGCAAAACAAACGCCCAACGTTCAACGTCCAACGCTCAATGTCGAAATCCCTGAACTCGGGCCGAATTTCGTGGCCGGTTGCTTTTACGCTGGTGGCGCTGCTAATCGCCATGGTGGTTGTAATCATTTTTTGGCGCATCGAAACCTGGCCGGCCCGCACAGCGCAACAAAGCACCGCCGAGCTTGAGCAACTGGGCAAGGATTTACGCAGCGCTTTTGTCGACATCGCGCATTTGCAGCCGCGCATCACGATTAACAACCGTGTCTATATGGAACAGACGACGCCCGTGAGCGAACTGGTTGTTTTGTCACGACGCATCGAAGTTGAACATGAGCTGCTCCATACATGGGTGGGCAGTTCGAAGCGTGTAAAGTTGCATGGCACATTCATCGTCAAAGCCGGCTTCGATCTACAGCAAAACCTGGCGGTCGATATTCGACCCAATGAAATCATCGTTCAGCTGCCGCACGCCCGGATCCTTGGTATCGAACAGGAGCAGGTGGACGTCCTCGCGTTTGAAAATGGATTGTGGAACCGCATTTCAGGCCAGGACATGCAAAGCGAATTATCGATCCTGCCGGAGCTTGCACGGGAAAAAGCAGCAGAAGGTGACTTGCCAGCCGAAGCCGAGCGCACGTTGCAACAACAAATCGAGCAACGCGTACACGCACCGCAACCGCTGCATTTGATTTTCAAAGGTGTCGCTGCAAATCAAGCCAAATGAATGACGAATATCTAACCAGGAATCAATCTCTAAGCGCGACTGGCCAAACAGAGACAATCACCGCCTGTTTTCTTAACCTTCGTCATTTGGACTTCCTTCGACATTCGTCATTCACAGAAATCTAAATGCCCCTAAAAAGTCGATTTCTCCTAGTTAGTCTGTTTCTTCTGCTTGCCGCGTTGCTGGCATTTTGGTTTACGCCATTTGCCGTTTCCCATGGTGTTCGTTGGTGGATTTGGTGGAGAGCGCGACAGGAGGGCTTCATTGTTAATATCGACAAGATCGATGCACCGTTCCTGCGTCCGGTTGCGATCCGGCAACTGCGCCTGAGAAACGCACACGATGACAAGCTCCGCATCGATCTTACAATCACGGATGCGACGTTCGAGTTGAACTTCAAGCACATCCTCCTTCACAGCCGAGGTCGCGCCATCCGTAATCTGTCGATTCGGGAATTGCATGGAGAGTTGCGCCGAAGCAATCCAACTGTGCGAGCGATGACGCGGCGGGGTTGGGCAACACTGCACCGAATGCTTCCGGAAGATCTGACCGTCGCCGGCTCGGAGGTGCGGATTGAAAACGGACCAACGCTTGTTTTGTTGCGAAACGGATTTCTATCCGCGAATCAGACCGAAGCGGGTCGTTTTAGCGCTGCCGAGGTGATGATAGCCTCGCCGTGGTTCCACCAGACGTTTTCGCAATTGCGCGGTGCAACTCATTGGGAAGCTGATCACCTGACAATCGCCGGGCTCACTTTAACGCATGGCCTCGATCTGCAGTCGGCTACGGCGGACTTGTCGCGCCTGGGAAACCAACGCGTCGGATTGCAGTTCGACGTTGACGCGTTCGGAGGAAAAATCCGCGGAAACATTTCGCACGAATGGCGCTCCCAACATTTTAACTGGAAAATTGCCGGCGGAGCTACCGATATTTCTCTTGAGCAAACTTCGGAAGCATTCGGGTTCGCCGATCGCGTTAGCGGTTTGCTCCACGCTGGTAACTTCACTTTTCGCGGAAACTTTGCTGAGCCGGACCTGGTAACCGCCTCACTTTGGAGCGAACTGACCGGGCTTACCTGGCGCAATCGCACCGCCGAAGCGATGATGCTTGGTGCCGCGCTCTATAACCGCCGGATTCAGCTTCAGCAACTGTACATAAAGCAACAGGCAAACCAGTTTACTTTAAACGGCGAAGCTGCATTTCCCTCAAGTGTGTCCGGCTGGCTTAGTCCGGATTTTCGCGGCAACATTTCCGCGTCGATCGATCAGTTGGGCGATTTCGCGGCTCTGTTTGGCGCGAACGCCGGCGATTTCGCGGGCAAGATCACCATTGATGGAGCGATGGATACTCGTGACCGCAAATTTGGCGGACATCTCATGGTTGAGGGTGCATCGCTCACATTTTTTAAGACTGCCATCGACAACCTGAGCGCGAAACTGAATTTAAAAGCGACGGACCTGGAGATCGAACAATTGGCGATGACGCACAAGAACGATTCTCTCAGCGGACAGGGTAAAATCGATCTGTCGCACGAGCACAACTATTCAGGGACGCTCGAAGCTAGATTAAACAACCTAATCGATTACCTGTCGATTCCGCGCGAAGCGGCTGGAAAAGGAAATCAAATCCCGGCTGATGTTCAGGCAACCATCGATTCCGGTAAGTGGGACGTACGGGGTGTGATCCACATGCCTAATTCGAGCCCGATTAGCTTCACAGCCAATTTTCCTTTGCCAATCGGGACGGATTGGAACGCTTTCCGGATATCTCCGTTGAATATCACACTCAACTTTCCATCGGTCTTTCTCGCAAAAGCGCCTCAGCTCTTTCACCCACAAATATTCAGCGACGGCATTCTGAGCGGAAACATTTCGCTTTCCGAAACGTTGCAACATCCTCACATCGATGGCGACATCCAGCTGATGAACGGAAAGATGTCCGGCGACGCCGGAGGTTCTATCAATCTCACTGAAGCAAGCGGACGAATTGTTTTTGGAGGAAATCGCGCATCGATAGAGTTTCTCAATCTTGCGACCAAGAGTACAGATCTTTCACTTCGTGGAGAGATCGATTTTCAGGATACGAACAATGTGACGGTCAGAATAGATGGTGGGATGCCGATCTTCGATCTAACGCCCCACCAAATCGGTTGCATGAACAAAATCGAATTTGCGTCGGTACCATTCACTCTGGCGCCCGCTGTCGCAGAGTTGCAATTCCGCGGATCGCTTTTTCAATCCGACTGGACCATCGGTTTAAAAGAGCGAACGATCGCAGGGTCCTCTGACATTCCAGATCCGGATGGTGTCACTCGGAAATTTCCGCTCTGTTTCTCAAGTAATCCCTTGGAAACAGCTACATTATTGCTGGGATCACTTCCGCGGTCCGAAGCGCATCCCGCAACAACGCCCCCAAAAAAAGGAACAAAGGCACGGCAGTAGGATTACCGTCCGTCGCTTTCGTTTAATCTTGCGTTTTCTTTACGTCATCCCGAACGAAGTATTTGCCGCGCCGGAGCTCTTAGCGAAGGTGGGAGGGACCTGGCTTAGGCAGAGGAACTACTCTTAGTTTTCAGCGTGATCCCAGCTTCGTAGGCGAGGTGCTTCGCTCCGCTCAGCAAAACACGCGTGGAACGTAGTTCAGGTGCGCCCTCCAAATGTGGGAAACGCTCAAGCGCCGCTACAAGTTCTCTGTCACCAGCCAGCGCGAAAGCTTTTCCTCGAGCTCGCGTGTGAGATTGATACTAAACTCCGCGCTTGCGTCCAGACGCAGCGCGTTGCCGTTTGCGCGATCGAACAGCAATCGGACCGGGCGCCGGCCCGGCGAGCTGGAAAGGATCCTGCGCACCTCTCGCAATTCATCCCCTGTTGTGGCCGCAGAGAACTGCAAGAGCACCGCGGATTCCGGGTCTGTCGATCCTTCAGTCGCGCCGTTGGGCTTTCGGGACGAAAGCGTCTTGATCTCCTGTGCCACGGCCCGAGGAACTTCATCCCGTTTATCCAGCGTTCCTTTTATTTCAACAACGCGCCCTGCCTCCAAGGCGCCTGAAACCTTCAGGTAAACCTCGTTCCACACCACCACTTCGAGCATATCGGCCCGGTCTTCGATCCAAACGACCGCGAACGGTTTGCCCTCTTTTCTCGTAAACTTTTTCTCAACCTCCACAATCGCACCGGCAATCCTGAATGGCGCGCGATCGTCCAGACCGGACAATGAAGCGATCGATCGATAATTTTTCGCCGCGAAAACATCTGCGTACGCATCGAGTGGATGGCCGCTGACGTAAAAGCCGAGTAGCTCTTTCTCGTAGGAAAGTTTTTGATGCTCGCTCCAGGGAGTGGCCGGCCTTTTTCTTGATCCAGTGGGAGCGGTTGCTTCATCAAAGAGTGAAACTTGCCCAGCGATCCTGTCACGTTGCGCTGCAGCGGAAGCAGTCACCGCGTCATCAATACAGTTAAAAAGTTCGGAACGGTCTCGGCCCAGGAAATCAAATGCGCCGGCCTTGATAAGGCTTTCAAGCATCTTGCGATTGGCAACGCGCGAGTCCAGCCGCGCGCAGAAATCCTCCAATGAGGTGAAATCACCTTGTTCGCGTTCGCGAATCGCCGTTTCCATGGCCATTTCGCCGACGTGTTTGATGGCGGCAAGCCCGTAACGAATGGCGCTGTACCCGTTACCGTTGGCTGCGGTCGCCCTTGTTTTCTCCGTGCTGCCGCGATCAGCGCCCGCGGCTACAGTTTCCGGCGTAAACTTCAAGCCGCTTTTGTTGATGTCCGGCGGTAGGATGGAAATGCCCATCCTTCTGCATTCGCCGACAAAAACAGAAATTTTTTCTGTGTTGTTGATTTCGTTGCTCAGCAAACCCGCCATGAATTCCACCGGGTAATGCGCCTTTAGATACGCAGTTTGATAACTGATCACGCCATAGGCTGCGCTGTGGCTCTTGTTAAATCCGTAACCGGCGAATTTTTCCAGCAAATCGAAGATCGCATTCGCTTTTTTCTCGGGAATCTTGTTTGTGCGCGCGCAGCCTTCGATGAAATTTTTCCGCTCTTTTGCCATCTTCTCCTTGTCTTTCTTGCCCATGGCGCGCCGGAGAAGATCGGCTTGCGCGAGTGAGTAGCCGGCAAGTTTGCTCGCCGCCGCCATCACCTGTTCCTGGTAAATCATCACGCCGTACGTATCGGCGCAGATATCTTCGAGCAGTGGATGCAGATATTTGATGGGCGTGATCCCCTTTTTCGCTTTCACGTATTCCGGAATGAGTTCCATCGGCCCGGGTCGATAAAGCGCGATGAGTGCGATGATGTCGTCGAGCTTCTTTACGTCGAACTGCTTCGACAAACTGGTCATCCCACCAGACTCCATCTGGAAAAGGCCAATCGTATCGCCGCGGTTATAGAGAAGGAACGCAGCGGCATCATCGAGTGAAATGTCCTTCAGCGAAAAGTTTGGCTCGCGCTCGTGAATCAGGGCCAGTGTATCCTCAATGACTGTTAGCGTTTTCAATCCGAGGAAATCCATTTTCAGGAGGCCCAGGTCATTAAGCGGTCCCATGGCGTACTGGCTGATCACGTCGTTGCCTTTCACATCGCGGCAAAGCGGGATGTAATCAGACAAGTCGCGATCGGCGATCACCACTCCTGCGGCGTGCACGCCCGCATTTCGCGACAAGCCTTCGAGAATTTTGGCGTAATCAAACAGCTGCCGGGTCGCCGGCTCGGTGGCTACCGCTCGTTTCAGCTCCGGATTTTTTTCCACGGCTGAATCGAGCGTGATGTTCAGCTCATTTGGGATCATCTTTGCAATGCGATCCGCATCTCGATAGCTCAGCCCCATCACCCGCCCCACGTCGCGCACCACACTTTTCGCCTTGAGCTTGCCAAACGTAATGATCTGCGCGACGCGACGTTCACCGTATTTCCGCCGGACGTACTCGAGGACTTCTCCGCGGCGTGCTTCGCAAAAATCAATATCGATATCCGGCGGCGAAACGCGGTCCGGATTCAAAAATCGCTCGAAAAGCAATCCGTACTGGAGCGGATCGATATCGGTGATCCCGAGAACGTACGTAACCATTGAGCCGGCGGCAGAGCCGCGTCCGGGTCCTACAGGAATGCCTTTCTCTTTGGCAAAATGGATGAAATCCCAAACAATGAGCAAATAGCTGACGAATCCGGTTTTTTCGAAAACGCCTAACTCGTAATCGAGCTGTCGAATCAATTCCGGGTCGTTCGACGCGCGTTCGCCGTAGCGCCGCCGCAAACCGTCGTAACAAAGCTCGCGCAGATATTCTTCCCGCGTTTTCCCGGGCGGCGCTGGATACTCCGGATACTTGGAGCACCCAAACTCAAGATCGAGGTGACAGCGTTCGCCAATTTCGAGCGTGTTCGCAATCGCTTCTGGAAAATCGCGGAACAGCTCCCGCATCTCGGCCGGCGACTTGAAATACAGCTCCGGCACGTAACGCATCCGATTTTCATCCTGCACCATTTTGCCAGTGCCAATGCAAAGCATGACGTCATGCGCCTGGTGATCGCTCCGGCGCAGAAAATGAACATCGTTTGCCGCCACCAATCCCACGCCAAGATCCCGCGCAATTTGCGGCAACGCTGTCATGCACTTGCGTTGTTCGTCCATCCCGTGATCGTGCAATTCGATGAAAAAATTCTTCGCGCCGAGAATCTCCCGATATTCGGCCGCGCTCTGTTTCGCCTTCTCGATGTTATTTGCCTGAATTGCGGAGTTGATTTCACCCGCGAGACAGCCACTCAGCCCGATTAATCCTTCCGAGTGCGCGGCGAGCAGTTGCTTGTCGATCCTGGGCGCGTAATGGAATCCTTCAAGGTGCGCTGCCGTCACCAACTTAACGAGATTTCGGTAGCCAGTCTCGTTCTCCGCCAACAGAGTGAAATGATAGGCTGAATCGCGCCGCGATGCCGGGCGATCTTTATTTGATCCAGGGGCAATATAGGCTTCGCAACCGATGATCGGTTTCACGCCGGCACGCTGCGCTTCCTGGTAAAATTCAATCGCCCCAAACAAATTGCCGTGATCGGTGATCGCGACTGCCGGCATTTTGAATTCGACGGCTTTTTTCATCAGCTCTTTCATTCGGATGGCGCCATCCAGCAGCGAATATTCAGTATGCAGATGCAGATGAACGAAAGAGTCGCGAGCCATTTACGGTCACTATAAATGCGAGGTCAGACGCGGCAAGAGTCCGTGAACCGTAAATCGTTAAATCGTTACATCGTTTTTCGAATTCACGGTCCACGAATCACGAACTACGTGGTGAAAAACCGTGCTTGCATTCGCATCGCGGCATTGCTAAGAGAGCGCGTGCTGCGTTTCACTTCGATCACGAGATACCAGGCGACGCTGAGTTTGCTTTGAGATGAAAAAACTGGAAGCCATCATCAAACCGTTCAAGCTCGAAGAGGTCAAAGAAGCGCTGGCCGAGCTTGGTATCGAGGGGATGACCGTCACAGAAGTCAAAGGTTTCGGCCGGCAAAAAGGGCACACTGAGATTTATCGCGGGAGCGAATACACGGTCGATTTTCTGCCCAAAGTAAAAGTGGAAGTGGTGATGGCGGACGACATGGTGGAGAAGGCCGTCAGCGTGGTGGTGGCCGCGGCGAAAACCGGCAAAATCGGGGATGGAAAAGTGTTTGTGCTCCCGGTGGAACACGCCGTGCGCATCCGCACGGAAGAGATCGGCGAAAAAGCAGTGTGATGCAGAAGTTGATAGTTGAGAGCTGATAGTTGAGAGAAACTGCCAGCCTCGCGCGCGACTATCGTTTGTGAGACGTGACACTAGGTGAATTTTGTTAAAGATTACGTTTTTAATTTCCACCAGCCCTCAACCATCAACTAACAACTCCTCAAAATGGCCAAAGACAAAACTCCATCCGACGTCACCAAAATAATCAAAGACGCCAACGTGAAATTGATCGACTTCAAGTTCACGGATTTGCTCGGCACCTGGCAGCATTTCACGACTACGCTCACCGAATACAATGAGGAAATATTCACCGATGGGCTCGGCTTTGACGGATCGAGCATCCGCGGCTGGCGCGTGATCAACGCCTCAGACATGCTCGTCATTCCCGACGCAACAACAGCGTGGATCGATGTTTTCAACGCCGAACCGACGCTGAGTCTCATTTGCACTATCGTCGATCCAATTACTCGCCAACCGTACGACCGCGACCCGCGCGGCGTCGCCGAAAAAGCGGAGGCTTATCTCAAATCCACCGGCATTGCAGACACCGCGTTTATCGGACCGGAAGCGGAATTCTTTATTTTCGACGATGTGCGATTTGCCAATACCGGAAACGCGTCATCATACATCGTCGATAGCGCCGAAGGACATTGGAACAGCGCGCGCGAAGAATTTCCGAACCTCGGTTACAAGATTCGCGCCAAGGAAGGTTATTTCCCTGTCTCGCCGATGGATTCGCTGCAAGACATTCGCAACGAAATGTGTTTGGAGCTGGAGAAAGCCGGCGTTGCGATCGAGCGCCAGCATCACGAGGTCGCGACCGCTGGCCAGGCCGAGATCGACATCCGGTTCGCGCCACTCAAACGCATGGGCGACAACATGCAGTATTACAAATACATCCTGCGCAACGTTGCCAAGCGTCACAACAAAACGGTGACCTTCATGCCGAAACCGATTTTCGCCGATAACGGGTCGGGCATGCACACGCACATCTCGCTTTGGAACGGCGACAAACCGCTCTTTGCCGGAAACGGTTACGCTGGCCTGAGTGAGACCGCGCTCTTTTTTATCGGGGGAATTTTGAAACACGCGCCTGCGCTCACCTGCCTGACGAATCCGACTACCAACAGTTACAAGCGGCTAGTCCCTGGCTTCGAAGCGCCGGTCAATCTCGCCTACTCCGCGCGCAATCGCTCCGCCGCCATTCGAATTCCGACCTATTCACCTAGTCCGAAAGCAAAGCGCATCGAATTCCGCACGCCGGACGCCGCTGCAAACCCATATCTCGCGTTCTCAGCGATGCTGCTTGCCGGTCTCGACGGAGTCCAAAACCGCATGGATCCCGGCGATCCGCTCGACAAAAATCTTTACGAACTGCCACCCGAAGAACTCGCCCAGGTCGCCAGCGTGCCGGATTCACTCCGCGGCGCGATCGAAGCGCTCCAGGCCGATCATTCCTTCCTGTTACGCGGCGACGTCTTCAACGAAGACTTCATCGCCAACTGGATCGACATGAAACAAAAAGAATACGACGCGCTGCGTTTGCGACCTCACCCGTACGAGTTCGCGATGTATTACGACGTGTAATCGCGAACACGCCGCCCGCGCCTGTCACGCAGTGGCGCCGACAAGCCGACCAGGTTGTCGCGAGCACAAAGGCGGGTCCGCGCGGATGAGGACACTGGGATAGCGCTCAATGCTTCACCCACCAGGCGCGAAGCTGCCGCACCACAGCCGTTTTGCTTGCCACTGGCACTTTCTTTGCCCATTGCCCGTTGACCCGGAGGCGAAAACTCTTGCTCGTCGCGAAAGGCAGATCGATCAATTCCAGCCGGAGCCGTCTTCCGGTGTGATGATTCCTAAGCACCAACGAATAATGCGCTTTGGGTCGCGGCATGCTCCCTTTTAACGGGACAAACCCCGGCAGGCGAGCGATAAATGAACATCACTCGTGCACGCGGAAATGTCTCGCCCCATGGAAAAATCGGGGTCTAATTATAGTTAGACGAATGAACGTGAGCTGGAACGAGTTCATTACTATATTGCCAGAGGTGCTAATCTGCGTGGGCATTGGGTGCGCCGTTGGCGTCATATGTCGCACGCACATTGTGCTCGCGTTGTTACTCAGCATCGTCGCGAGTGCGGCATATCTTGTGTTCGGCGCGTGGCGCTCAGGCACGCTGTCGAATCAGATATCGCTACAGGACCCTGGCGGCACCATTTTCTGGCTCGGTATTCCATACGTCGTCTTCTATCTTCTGCCCACGATGATAGCAGCGATGGCCGTGAGCATCTTGCGGCGTTCACACGCGATTCGCCTAACCAATCGATGAAGCCAACGGCCCCATTGCGAGATAAGCTCAGAGTGTTTGCCACGACACCCTGCCATGGCTTATCTCTTTCTCGTTAGATGGCTCACATGCCTCGCCTTCTTATCCTCTCATT
>Ga0209154_1000548_pt1 | contig 24816 bp, 15 predicted proteins | sample GraSoiAngelo_121_FD_185878 | JGI IMG/M metagenome (GOLD analysis project Ga0209154, IMG submission 185878) | Grasslands soil microbial communities from the Angelo Coastal Reserve, California, USA - 14_0919_12_20cm (SPAdes) (version 2) | ecosystem: Environmental > Terrestrial > Soil > Grasslands ... | reverse complement strand
CTCGTAGGGGCTGATGTTGCGGCCGCCGCGGATGATGACGTCTTTTTCCCGCCCGGTCAGATAGAGATTGCCTTCCGAGAGGTAGGCGCGATCGCCGGTGTTCACCCATTCACCGTCGAACAGCTCCTTGGTCGCCTCCGGGTTGCGGTAGTACCCGGTGGTCGATGACGGCCCGCGGAATTGCAGCCGTCCCTCGCTGCGGTCGGGAAGCTCGAGGCCCGCGGCGTCGACCACGCGCAGGTCATGGTCGGGGATCACGCTGCCGCAGCTGACCACCTTGAGCGGCGAGCGATCGTCGGGCCGCGCCGGCGCGGCTTCGCCGCTGCGCGACAGCCAGTCGCGATCGATGAGGTCGGCCTGCCACGGCTCCCCCGGCGGCGTAAAGGCGAGCCCGACCGAGGCTTCGGCGAGCCCGTACACCGGCGACACGACGTTCTTGCGCAGGCCGTACTTCGCGAAGCGCTCTTCGAAGGCGCTGATGGTATCGGCGCTCACCGGCTCGGCGCCGTTGAACGCGAAGCGCCACGACGCGAGGTCGAGCCCCTCGAGCTCCTGCTCCGGAATGCGACGCAGGCACAGCTCGTAGGAGAAGTTGGGGCCGCCCGAAATGGTGCCACGGTGGCGATGGATGGCGCGCAGCCATTGGCTCGGCCGCGACAGGAAGGCGAGCGGCGACATCAGCACGACCGGGAAGCCGAGATACATCGTCGCGAAGCACCCGCCGATGAGGCCCATGTCGTGGTAAAGCGGCAGCCAGCTCACGAACACGTCTTCGGTGGTGGCGCGCGCCGCCTTGCCCATGGCCCTCACGTTCGCGAGGAGGTTCGCGTGGCTCAGCACCACGCCTTTCGGGCTGCCGGTGCTGCCCGAGGTGTACTGCAGGAAACCAATTTGACCGCCCGCGCCGCGCACGGGCGTAAACTCCGCGGCGGACCCCGAAAAGTCGGCGGGCACCATGACCGCGCGCAGCGACTCGACCTGCGCGCGCAGCAGCCAAGCGAGCGCTTTCGCCTCCGAAATGGTGACCATCACCGAGGCGCCCGCGCTCTTCAGGATGCCGATATGGCGCGTCATGTGGTCTTCGATCGTCGCCAGGCGCGCCGGCGGATAGAGCGGCACCGGGATGCCGCCGGCGAGCAGCACGCCGTAAAAGCAGAACAGGTATTCGCGGCAAGTCGGCAGCATGATCGCGACGGTCTGCCCCGGAGTGACGCCGGCCTCGGCGAGGCGCGCGCCATAAAGCAGCGCTCCGTCCCACAGCGCGCGGTAGGTGAGGCTCTTCTCAGCGCCTTCCTCATAGAGATGGACCGTCAGCCGCTCGGGCTGGCGCTGCGCGTGATATTCAAGCGCCTCGGTGAGCGTTTGCGCCGAATCGGGAGGGCGCACGCCTTCGGCCTGCACCAGACTCGCGACCGTGCGGTCCGCGGCCTTCGGCGCCTCGCCGGCGCCGGCCAGAAGAAAGCGCAGCAGATCGCGCGGCGTCTCGCTCGAGGCGAGCGCCTGCTCGGGCAGGCTCGCGGCGAACTCGCGCTCAAGGCGCAGCACCAGCTCGACGCGCGCCAGGCTGTCGAGCCCCAGCTCGCGCTCGAGCGAGCTGTCGAGCGCGACGTAGGCCTCGAAGTGCGGACGGGCTTCGCGCGCCACTTCGGCGACGACGGCGAGCAGCCGGTTGGCGTCGATCGGCGGGCTCATGGGTGGTGCGGGCGAGTGTACACTCGCCCGGCGTGGCCTCATTTCAGGACAAGCTTGTTTCGATCGCCCGCGCCGTGTCGTTTCCCGGGGGCGCCAGGCTGGTGCGCCAGGGCGAGACCTCGCGCGGCGCATTCCTGATCCGCGCGGGCGAAGCCGAGGCGCAGGTCGCGCTGCCCGGCGGCGGCATGCTGACCGTCGCCGAGTTCGGCGAGGGCGACATGTTCGGCGAGATGGCGCTGATCGAGCGCGGAGTCTGCTCGGCGTCCGTCATCGCGCGCAGCGCGCTCGAGGGCTGGTTCGTCGCGCGCGACGATTTCCGCGCTTTCGTGGCGAGCCGCGATCCGGCGGCGCTCGAGACGCAGCGCGCCATCACCCGAGTGCTCGCCGAGAAGCTGCGTGCGCTCAACGCACGGGTGCGCGAGCACCCGGCCGAGGAGGACCGGCCGTGGCGTGGCGCAGCGCCCGCGGGCGACCCGCTGCGCGACGTGCCGCGCAGCTCGCCGCTGCCGGCGTGGCGCAGCTTTTTCCCGCGCTTGCCGTTCTTCGAGCGCTTCGACTCCTTCGAAATCGAGGAGCTCGCCGCGCGCGGCGCCGCGCTCGAGCTGCCGCGCGGCGCGTGGCTGTTCGCCGCCGGATCCCCGGCCAATGCATGCTTTGTCGTCGTGCGCGGGGCCGTCGAAGTGATTGCGAAACTCCAGGATCTGGAAAGGCGCGTGGCGCTCGCCGGGCCCGGCGAGCTGGTCGGCTACCTCGCCGTCCTCGAAGGCGCGCCGCATGCCGCGGCCGCGAGGGTGCGCGAGCCCGCTTGGCTGCTGGAATTGCCCGCGAGCGAGTTTCTTGCGCACTACCAGGGGAATGCGAAACTGCAGCACGCGATTCATCTGAGCCTGCTGCGCTCTCTCGCGCGCACCAACACGCAGCTCACGCGCCTCATCAGTCACGCCCGGCTCGCCGCGGCGGAGGGCGAGGCGCGCAAGCTCGAAGCCGCACTTCACGGCCAGCTGTGGCGGCCGCAGGAAATGTGAAAAAGCAGTGAAGAATGCGCGCCACCGGGCGCGCTGCCTTGATCCGCGGCGGCACCGCGGGCGACTATCCGTGGCATGCGCCCAGGCATCACTCTCAAGCTGTTTCTGGCCATCCTCGCCGCAAGCGCGGCGGCCGCGGCGGCGATGGCGCTCGCGACGCGCCTGAGCTTTCAATCCGGATTTCTCGGTTATCTGAACCAGGTCGACGCGCAGCGCCTCGATGCGCTCACGGCGAGCCTGGCCGCTGAATACCGCCGCCACGGCGACTGGAGCTTCGTGCGCGACAACTATGCGCGGCTGCGCGAGCTCGCCGCTCCGGCGCAGCCCATCCAGCGCCTCGCTTTGTTCGACGAGGCGCGCCGCAGGGTGGTCGGCAACCCCGAGCTCCCCGAGGACGCCGCGGTGCGCCCGGTGATCGTCGATGACCGCATCGTCGGCTGGATCGGGCGCGCTCCGTACCGCGGGCTCAGCAGCGCGGCCGATCTCAGCTTTCAGCAGGAGCAGCTGCGCGCCGCCTGGATCATCGCCGGGCTCGCGCTCGCCCTCGCGGCCTGCGTCGCCATCGGGCTCGCGCGCGCCTTCCTGCTGCCGCTCAAGCGCCTCGCCGAGGCGACGCACCGGCTCTCGGCTGGGGCGTACGACACGCGGGTCGAGGTGCGCTCGCGCGACGAGCTCGGACGGCTCGCCGAGGACTTCAACCGCCTGGCGCAGGCGCTGCAGCGCAACGAGCAATTGCGCAGGCGCTTCATGGCCGATGTCTCGCACGAGCTGCGCACGCCGCTTGCCATCGTGAAGGGCGAGCTCGAGGCGATCGAGGACGGCGTGCGCCCGCTGTCGCGCGAATCGCTTGCCTCCCTCAACCACGAGGTCGCGGCGCTCGGCAAGCTGGTGGATGATCTCTACCAGCTCGCGCTCGCCGACGTCGGCGCGCTTGCCTACCGCAAGGAGCCCGTCGAGATCACGCAGCTCCTGCAGGAGGCGGTGGAATCCCTGGGCGAGCGGTTCAATGAGCGGCGGCTTAGCGTGGAGACGGATCTTGCGCCGGCCAGGGCATTCGCGGACGGCGACCGGCTGACCCAGGCGTTCCGCAACCTGCTGGAGAACTCGCTGCGCTATACCGATGCCGGGGGTCGCGTGCGGATCGTCGCGCGCCGCGACGCCGGGAAGATACGCATTGTGGTCGAGGATTCGGATCCGGGGGTCCCGGCGCAGGCGATGCCGCATCTGTTCGAAAGGTTTTACCGCGCCGACGGATCGCGCAGCCGGGCCAACGGCGGAGCGGGGCTGGGCCTCGCGATCTGTCGCAGCATCGTCGAGGCGCATGATGGAGAAATCGAGGCGCGCCACTCGCCGCTCGGCGGCCTCGCCGTGGAGATCGCGCTTCCGGTGACGCAATGAGCACCATCCTCATCGTCGAGGACGAGCCCAAGCTGGCGGCGCTGATGGCCGATTACCTGAGGGCGTCGGGTTTCGCCGCCTGGTGCATCGCCAACGGCCTCGAGGTGGTGCCGTGGGTGCGCGAGCATTCGCCCGACCTGATCCTGCTCGATCTGATGCTTCCGGGGCGCGACGGCCTGGAGATCTGCCGCGAGCTGCGCGGTTTCAGCGACGTCCCGGTAGTGATGGTGACGGCGAAAGTCGAGGAAATCGATCGCCTCGTCGGCCTCGAGTTCGGCGCGGACGACTACGTGTGCAAGCCGTTCAGCGTGCGCGAGCTCGTCGCGCGCGTCAAGGCGATCCTGCGGCGCGGCCGCGGCGCCGCGCACGCCGTGCGCGGGCTTGTCATCGACGAGCCAAGCCACCGCGCTGAACTGGACGGGCGCTCGCTCGATCTCACGCCGGTGGAATTCAGGCTGCTCGGCACGCTCGCCTCCGCGCCGGGACGCGTGTTCTCGCGCGACAAGCTCCTCCAGCGCCTCTATGAAGACCATCGCGTGGTCACCGACCGCACGGTCGATGCGCACGTCAAGAACCTGCGCCGCAAGCTCGAGGAGGTGCGTCCCGGCCACGACCCGGTGCGCTCCATCTACGGCGTCGGCTACAAGCTGGAGCTGTGATGAGCCGCCCAAGAAAAACATTCCTCGGGATCCTTTGCCTCCTGATCGCTGCGGGCATGGCCTACTACGTGTACCGCGAATTCTGGAACGCCGACGCGCAGACGCGTCAGGCCGCGCCGGGGCGGCCCGGCGCACCGCTTGCCGGGCCTACACCGGTCGTCGCCGCCGCCGCGAGCAAGGGAGAAATCGACGTCATCATGAACGGGCTGGGCACTGCCACGCCTTTGCGCACGGTCACCGTGCGCTCGCGCGTCGACGGGGAGCTGCAGCGAGTGCTGTTCGTGGAAGGCCAGTTCGTGAAGCAAGGGCAGCTTCTCGCCGAGATCGATCCCCGCCCGTTCCAGGTTCAGCTTGCGCAGGCCGAAGGCCAGCTGGTGCGCGACCGTGCGCTCCTCGAAAACGCGCACCTCGATCTCGAACGCTATCGCGCGCTCTACGCGCAGGACTCGATTGCGAAGCAGCAGGTCGACACCCAGGCATCTCTCGTGCGGCAGTACGAGGGCGCGGTCCAGGTCGATAGCAGCCAGATCGACAATGCCAAGCTGCAGCTCGCCTACACGCGCATCAGCGCCCCGGTGAGCGGCCGCGTGGGATTGCGGCTCGTCGATCCCGGCAACATCGTGCGGGCGGGCGATGCCAACGGCCTGGTGGTCATCACCCAGCTGCAACCGGTCGCCGTGGTCTTTACTGTGCCGCAGGACAGCGTCCCGGCCGTGCTCAAGCGCATGCGCTCGGGCGAGACGATTCCGGTTGAAGCCTGGGACCGCGAGGAGAAGGCGATGCTCGCCGCGGGAATCCTTGCGTCGGCCGACAACCAGGTCGATCCCGCCACCGGCACGGTGAAGTTGAAAGCGCAGTACGCGAATGACGACGGCGCCCTGTTCCCCAACCAGTTCGTCAACGTGCGCATGAAGCTCGACACCCTGCGCGACGTGATCGTGATTCCGTCGGCCGCGGTGCAGCGCGGCGCGCAAGGCCTGTTCGTGTACCTGGTCGGAGCCGACAAGACCGTGGCGCAACGGCCGGTGAAGCTCGGCCCGACGCAGGGCCAAAAAGTCGCCGTGACCGACGGTCTGGCCGCGGGCGACCTCGTCGTCGTCGACGGCATGGACCGGCTGCGTCCCGGCGCGAGCGTCGAGGTCGCTTCGGCGCGGCCCGAGATCAAGCCGCCCGCCGAAGCCAAAGGATCCAGCAAGGGCGCCGGCAAGGCACAGCGGCGCACGGCCGAGGGCGGATGAACCCGTCGCGGCTTTTCATCCTGAGACCGGTCGCGACCACGCTGCTCATGGTCGCGATTCTGCTTGCCGGCGTGTTCGCGTACCGCCTGCTGCCGATCTCGGCGCTGCCGCAGGTCGATTATCCGACCATCCAGACCTTCACCTTCTATCCCGGCGCGAGCCCCGAGGTGATGGCGTCGTCGGTGACCGCGCCCCTCGAGCGGCAATTTGGCCAGATTCCGGGGCTCAAGCAGATGCTCTCCTCGAGCTCAGGCGGCGCCTCGGTGATTACGCTGCAGTTCGACCTGACCATTCCGCTGGATGTGGCCGAGCAGGGCGTGCAGGCGGCCATCAACGCCGGCTCGAACCTGTTGCCGCAGGATCTGCCGGCGCCGCCGGTCTACAGCAAGGTGAATCCGGCGGACGCTCCGATCCTCACGCTGGGGCTTTCTTCGCGCACGCTGCCGCTGCCGCAGATCCAGAATCTGGCCGACACACGGCTTGCGCAGAAGCTCTCGCAGATTGCGGGCGTGGGCCTGGTCACGCTCTCCGGCGGACAGCGCCCGGCGGTGCGGGTGCAGGCCAATCCGAAGGTGCTCGCTGCAAACGGCCTCGGCCTGGAGGACGTGCGCAGCGCCATCGCCGCCGCCAACGTGAAGAAGGCGAAGGGCAGCCTCGAGGGTCCGAGCCGCGCCTACAACATCGACGCCAACGACCAGCTGCGCTCGGCCGCTGAATACAAGAGCGTGGTGATCGCCTACAAGAACGGCGCCCCCGTATTTCTGTCCGATGTGGCGAGCGTCGTCGACGACACCGAGAACGCGCGCCTTGCGGCATGGATGAACGAGGTGCCCGCGATCATTCTCAATATCCAGCGCCAGCCGGGCGCCAACGTGATCGAGGTGGTGGACCGCATCAAGCAGCAGCTGCCGCAGCTGCAGGCGGCCCTGCCGGCCGCGGTGGACGTCGCCATGCTCACCGACCGCACCATCACCATCCGGGCCTCGGTGCGCGACGTGCAGATCGAGCTGCTGTTCGCGGTGGGGCTGGTGGTGCTGGTGATCTTTCTGTTCTTGCGCAATCTGCCGGCGACCATCATCCCCAGCGTCGCGGTGCCGGTCTCGCTCATCGGCACGTTCGGCTTCATGTACCTCGCCGGGTTTTCCATCAACAACCTCACCCTGATGGCCCTGGTGGTGGCCGCCGGCTTCGTGGTCGACGATGCCATCGTCGTGATCGAGAACATCGCGCGCCACATCGAGGAGGGCCAGCCGCCGCTCGATGCGGCGCTGAACGGCTCGCGCGAGATCGGCTTCACCATCATCTCGCTCACCTTCTCGCTGATCGCGGTGCTGATTCCGCTCCTGTTCATGGGCGATGTCGTCGGCAGGCTGTTCCGCGAGTTCGCGGTGACGCTCGCCATCGCGATCCTGATCTCAGGGGTGGTCTCGCTGACCCTCACGCCGATGATGTGCGCGCGCTTTCTGCGCCGCGAAAGCGAAGTGCGGCGCGGGCGTTTGTATCACGCAACGGGTCGGGCATTCGAAGCCCTCATCGCACGCTATGGCCGCGCGCTCGAGTGGGTGCTGGACCGCCAGGTCGCGACGCTGCTCGTTGCCGTGGGGGCGCTTGGGCTCACGGTCGTTCTGTACCTCCTGGTGCCCAAGGGGTTCTTCCCGGTGCAGGACACGGGCGTCATCCAGGGCGTCTCGGAGGCGCAGCAAAGCGTGTCGTTTGCCGCCATGGCAGAGCGTCAGCAGGCGCTCGCCAAGGTCGTCTTGCGCGACCCGGCCGTCGAGAGCCTGTCGTCGTTCATCGGCGTCGACGGCGCCAACGTCACCATGAACAGCGGCCGCATGCTGATCAACTTGAAGCCGCTCGCCGTGCGCAAGATCCACGCCTCCGACATCATCCGGCGCCTGCAGCCGGAGCTGGCGAAGATCCCCGGCATCACGCTGTACATGCAGCCGGTGCAGGACCTCACCATCGAAGACCGGATCAGCCGCACGCAGTACCAGTACACCCTCGAGGCTGCCGACGGCGCATTGCTGGAGGAGTGGGTGCCGAAGCTGATCGAGCGCCTGAACGCGCTGGCCGAGCTCACCGATATCGCCTCGGACTTGCAGAACCAGGGGCTGCAGGCTTACGTCGACATCGACCGCGACAGCGCCGGGCGCCTCGGCATCACGCCCGCGGCCATCGATACCGCGCTCTATAACGCCTTCGGGCAGCGCCTCATTTCGACGATCTACACGCAGGCGACGCAATATCGCGTGGTTCTCGAGGTGAAACCCGAGTTCCGCGGCGGTCCGGACGCGCTGAAGGACGTCTACGTCGCTCCGGCGAGCGGCCCTCAAGTCCCGCTCTCGTCCATCGCGCAGTTCAGCACGGGCACCGCTCCTCTCGCGATCAACCATATCGGCCAGTTTCCCGCGGTCGCCATTTCGTTCAATCTCGCGCCCGGCTACTCCCTCGGTCATGCCGTAGACGCGATCCAGGCCGTGGAGCGGGAAATCGGCCTGCCGGCGAGCGTGCAGAGCGCTTTCCAGGGCGCCGCTGCGTCGTTCCGCGATTCGCTGAGCAGCACGCTGCTCCTCGTCCTTGCCGCGGTGGTGACGATGTACATCGTGCTCGGGGTGCTGTACGAGAGCTACATTCACCCGGTCACGATTCTCTCGACGCTGCCCACCGCGACGGTGGGCGCGCTGGCGGCGCTGCTCCTCGCCGGCAGCCAGCTCGGGGTGGTCGCCATCATCGGCATCATTCTCCTGATCGGCATCGTGAAGAAAAACGCGATCATGATGATCGACTTCGCGCTCGAGGCGGAGCGCCACGAGGGCAAGAGCCCCCGCGAAGCCATCTTCCAGGCCTGCCTGTTGCGCTTCCGGCCGATCCTGATGACGACCTGCGCGTCGCTCTTCGGCGCGCTGCCGCTCATGCTCGGCACGGGGGTCGGCTCCGAGCTGCGCCATCCGCTCGGTTTGACGATGGTCGGCGGGCTGATCGTGAGCCAGGTGCTGACGCTGTTCACGACGCCCGTGATCTATCTCGCTTTCGACCGCCTCGCGACGCGCTATCGCGGCGCCAGGCAGGCGCAGGCGGGGGCATGAACCTTTCCTCGGTATTCGTCGCGCGGCCGGTCGCGACGACGCTGCTCGCAGCCGGTCTGACGCTCGCCGGCGCGGTCGCCTTCACACAGCTTCCCGTATCGCCGCTGCCGCAGGTGGACTACCCGGTGATCTCGGTGAGCGCAAGCCTGCCCGGGGCCGATCCGGAGACGATGGCGGCAACGGTGGCGACGCCGCTCGAGCGCCAGCTTGGCCGCATCTCCGGCGTCAACGAGATCACCTCCTCTTCGTCTCTCGGCTCGACCCGGATCACGCTGCAGTTCGATCTCAACCGCAACATCAACGACGCGGCGACGGAAGTCCAGTCCGCGATCAACGCGGCGCGCAGCCAGCTTCCCACCGGCATGCCGAACAACCCGACCTACCGCAAGGTGAACCCCGCCGACGCGCCGATCATGGTGATGACGCTCACCTCGGACAGCATGAGCCGTGGCCAGATGTACGACGTCGCCTCGACCGTCGTGGCGCAGAAGCTTTCTCAGGTGCGCGGCGTGGGGCAGGTCACGGTGGGCGGCAGCTCGCTGCCCGCGGTGCGCGCCGAGCTCAACCCGGACACGCTCAATGCCTACGGCATCGGCCTGAGCGACGTGCGAAATGCCCTCGCCGCGGCGAACGCCAACCGTCCGAAGGGGCTCCTCGAGGGCGGCGAGCGAGTCTGGTGGCTCTACGCCAACGACCAGGCGCGCAGCGCCGCGGAATACCTGCCGATGATCGTCGCCTACCGCAACGGCGCCGCGGTGCGCCTGTCCGACGTGGCCGAGGTGATGGACTCCGTCCAGGACATCCGCAATGCCGGCGAAGCGAACGGCCGGCCGGCGGTGCTGATCATCATCAACCGCGAGCCCAACGCGAACATCCTGCAGACCGTGCAGCGCATCCGCGATCTGGAGCCTTTCCTCACCGCGTCAATCCCCGCCGCCGCCGACCTCGGCGTGGCGATGGAGCGTACCTCGACCATCCGCGCTTCGCTCTACGAGGTGGAGAAGACGCTGCTCATCGCGGTCGCCCTGGTCATCCTCGTCGTGTTCGTCTTTCTGCGCCGGGCGCGCGCGACGCTGGTTCCGGCGGCTGCGGTGCCCGTCTCCATCATCGCCACCTTCGGCTTCATGTACCTCGCCGGCTACAGCCTGAACAATCTCTCCCTGATGGCGCTGATCGTGGCGACCGGGTTCGTGGTCGACGACGCGATCGTCGTGCTCGAGAACGCGACGCGCCACATCGAGGCGGGAATGCCCCCTGCGGCCGCGGCGCTCGCGAGCGCGCACGAGGTCGGCTTTACCGTGGTCTCGATGAGCCTTTCGCTGATCGCCGTTTTCATACCGATCCTGTTCATGGGCGATATCGTCGGCCGCCTGTTCCGCGAGTTCGCGCTGACGCTGTCGGCGGCGATCCTGGTGTCGCTGGTCGTGTCGCTGACGCTGACCCCGATGATGTGCGCGCGCCTGCTCAAGCAGCAGGAAAAGAGCGTCCTGCATCGGCGCAGCGAGCTGATATTCGAGCGAGTGCGCGCCGGATACGGAAAAAGCCTCGGCTGGGCGCTGCGCCATCCGCTCATCATCGTCACCCTGCTCGCGGCCGCCATCGGGCTCAACGTCTATCTGTACGTCGTCATCCCGAAGGGATTTTTTCCGCAACAGGACACCGGGCGCATGATGGGCTTCATCCGCGCCGACCAGACGACTTCCTTTCAGGCGATGCAGGAGAAGATGTCGCAGATGGTGCAGATCGTGCGCGCAGATGCGTCGGTCGATACGGTGACCGCGGTCACGGGCGGCGGATTCGGAGCGCGCAACTCCGGCTTCATGTTCATGGCGCTGAAGCCGCTTTCCCAGCGTCCCGCGGTGGGCGCCGTGGTCGCGCGCCTGCGACCGCAGCTCGCGCGCGTTCCGGGCGCCAACCTGTTCCTCGTGCCGGTGCAGGACGTGCGCATTGGCGGCAGGCAGGGCACCGGAACGTATCAATACACGCTGCAAAGCGACGATCTCGAGGCGCTGCGCTTGTGGACCTCGCGCCTGCAGACGGCGCTGCAGAGCGTGCCGCAGCTCGCCGACGTGACGAGCGACCAGGAAACGCGCGGGCTGCAGGCGACGCTGCTCATCGACCGGGTCACCGCCGCGCGCCTGGGCGTCACGCCCGATCTCATCGACAGCACGCTCGGCAACGCCTTCGCGCAAGCCATCGCATCGACGATCTACACCGAGAAAAACCAGTACCGGGTGGTGATGGAAGTCGATCCGCGCTACTCGCAGGGCCCCGAAGCGCTGAAGGACGTCTACCTCCTCGCGCCGGGCCGCGAGCGCGTGCCGCTCGCCGCGCTCGCCCACTACGAATACACGAATACGCCGCTCTCGGTGAACCACCAGGGCCAGTTCGCAGCCTCGACGATCTCGTTCAACCTGGCCGAGGGCGTGTCGCTCTCGGGGGCCGCCGCCGCGATCAACGAGACGATGGCGCGCATCGGGGTGCCGGTTTCGATCCAGGGCTCGTTCCAGGGGACTGCACGCTCCTTCCAGACCACGCTCGCGCGCCAGCCGTGGCTGATCCTCGCCGCGATCCTGGCGATGTATATCGTGCTCGGCGTGTTGTACGAGAGCGTCGTGCACCCGCTCACCATCCTGTCGACGCTGCCCTCGGCGGGCGTCGGCGCGCTGCTCGCGCTGCTCGCCTTCCGGGCTGAATTTACGGTGATCGCGCTAATCGGGGTGTTCCTGCTCATCGGCCTGGTGAAGAAGAACGCGATCATGATGGTCGATTTCGCGCTCGAGGCCGAGCGGCGCGGCGACACGCGGCCGGAGCAGGCGATCTTCGAGGCCTGCCTGCTGCGCTTCCGGCCGATCATGATGACCACCATGGCGGCCATTCTGGGCGCGCTGCCGCTCGTGCTGCGCCGGGGCGACGGCGCCGAACTGCGCCAGCCCCTCGGCATCGCGATCGTCGGCGGGCTGATCCTGAGCCAGCTGCTCACGCTGTACACGACGCCGGTCGTTTACCTGTACTTGGACCGCTTCCGGCTGTGGTCGAAGCGCGTGCTGCGCACTCGCCGACTGCAGGAGGCCGCGTGAGGAACGCTCTTCTCGTTCCCTTCGTGGCGCTTGCGGGCTGTGCCGCCGGCCCCGACTACGTTCGTCCACAAATCGAAGCGCCGGTGCAATTCAAGGAGATGCAGGGCTGGCGGCAGGCCGAGCCGCGCGATGCGCTGCCGCGCGGCTCGTGGTGGGCCATGTTCGGCGACCGCGAGCTCGATGCGCTGATGGCGCGCGTCGACCTGTCGAATCAGACCCTGCGCGCGGCGGAGGCACGCTTCCGGCAATCGCGCGCGCTCGCCGATCAAGCGCGCGCCGCGCTGTTCCCGATGCTGTCGGCGAATGCGTCCGCCACGCGGAGCAAGTCCCCATCGCTATCCAACCAGCCCTCGTTTGCGCTCGGCGCGGTCAACAATTACAACGTCGCGCTCAACACGAGCTGGGAGCTCGACCTATGGGGGCGCGTGCGCCGCTCGGTCGAGGCGAGCGAGGCGGGCTGGCAGGCGAGCGCCGCCGATCTCGAAGCGGCGCGCCTTTCGGCCTACGCTGCGCTTGCGCAGAACTATTTCGCCCTGCGCGTCGCCGACGCCACGCGGCAAGTGCTCGAGGACACGGTGGCTGCCTATGAGCGGACGCTTGAGCTCACGCGCAACCGCTACGCGGCTGGCGTCGTGGCCAGGGTCGACGTGGTGCAGGCCGAGGTGCAGTGGAAGGGCGCGCAGGCGCAGCTCATCGACGTCGGCGTCGAGCGCGCGCAGCTCGAGCACGCGATCGCGCTGCTCGTCGGCGAGGCGCCGGCGGCGTTTTCAATCGAGCGCGCGCCGTTCGCGGCCAGCATGCCGGCGATCCCGGTCGGCCTGCCCTCCGAGTTGCTGCAGCGCCGGCCGGACATCGCCACCGCCGAGCGCAACGTCGCTGCAGCCAACGCGCGCATCGGCGTCGCGCAGGCTGCGTTTTTTCCCGCCGTCACGCTCTCGGGTGCCGCAGGATTTCGCAGCACCGACTGGGCCAGCCTGCTTACCACGCCGAGCCGTTTCTGGTCGCTCGGCGCGGCGCTTGCCCAGGCGGTGTTCGACGCCGGGCTGCGCGAGGCGCAGAAGGAGCAGGCGATCGCGGTGTACGACGAGGATGCGGCGACCTACCGCCAGACCGTGCTCACCGCCTTCCAGGAGGTCGAGGACAACTTAGCAGCGCTTCGCATCCTGGAGGAAGAAGCGCGCCTGCAGGACGAGGTCGTGCAGGCGGCGCGCCACGCGCTGGAACTGACCACTAACCAGTACAAGGCCGGCGTCGTGAGCTATCTCAACGTGATTTCTGCGCAGACCACGCTCCTCACCAACGAGCGCACCGCGGCGAGCCTGCTCGGCCGCCGCCTGACCGCGAGCGTCGCGCTGGTGAAGGCCACGGGCGGCGGCTGGAGCGCGCAGAGCCTGCCGCGCCGCTAATCGAGCAACCTGAGGCTGAGCCGCGGCCGGCCGGCGCGCACCTCGGCGAAGAGCGCGCCGTATTCCGGCAGCTCCACCCATGCTGAAGTGTCGCGCGTCAGCGGCTCGGAGGCGACGATGATCGAGTCGGCGTGCTCGGCGCCTCCGGTCATCTTCCATTCACCGTCGTGCAGGCCGTAATCGCGGCCCAGCGTGTACCAGAGCGAGAGATAGCTCAGGTTGGCCTCGTTCACCCGGGCCGGGTCGTCGGTCCGGTAGCAGCCGAAGTCGAAGCAGTAGCGCACGGCGGCGAGCTGGCTGCCGTTGGCGATGAAAAGATTCACCGACGAAGACAGCGCGATGCCGAGCGCTTGCCTGGCCTGGCGCAGGACGGCCAGGGTCTTCTCCAGCGCGGCGAATACCTCGCCCTCGGCAGCCGGGCCCGACGGATCGTCGAGCTGTGAAACGAATAAGGCGTAAACCCATTCGCTGTCGGTGGTGCCGCGGATCCTCGGCAGGAACTGCGGCTTCACGTGCGGCGCAAGATAAGGCTTCATGTCGGCGATGCCGGCGAGGTCGCCGTTGTGGGCGAGGGCCCACGGCAGCCCGTCGAACTGGAACGGATGCACGTTCTGCAGCGAGATCTCGACTGCCGTGGAATAGGCGACCCCGCGCACGTGCGCCAGCACGCAGCCGGCGCGGACTTTCTCGGCCAGGTTCTTCAGGTTGCGGTCGAACACCGGCAGCGAAGGCGAAGCGTAGAAGTACGGCCTCTCCGGCGCGTGCGAGCCCGGGTCCCACGCGCGCAGGCCGAACCCGGCGAGGTTGAGCAGGTCGAGCATCTTCGGCATGTAGCTCTGGCGCACCAGCGCCGAGTCGGGCTGGAACAGCAGGCTGTCGAGCAGCACCGGCTCGCCGAGGTAGAGAAGGGCGCGGCACATGCTAGCGCGGTTGTTCTTCCAGCCTGTCGGTGGCCGGCGCTGGCGTGCGCGATAGCGCGGCGATCTCGGCGCGCAGCTCGGGCGTCATGTCGATATTCGTGGACTCCAGCGAAGGCCGCAGCTGCTCCAGATTGCGTGCGCCGATGATCGGCGCCGTGACAGCGGGATGCGACGCGACCCAGGCGAGCGCGAGGCTCATCGGGTGAACGCCGCGTTTGCCGGCGAACGCCGCGAACTGCGCTGCCGCTTCGTGCATCCACTGTTCGCCGTAGCGGTTTTCGTACATCTTGTTCGTCGCGAGCCGCCCCGTTGCCGTGTCCTTGCGCGCGTACTTGCCCGAAAGCAGCCCGCCGCCCGCGGGGCTGTACGCGACGACAGCCAGGCCGTTCGCCTGCGCCATGGGCAGGATCTCGACTTCGGCCTGGCGCTTCACCAGGTTGTACATCGGCTGAATGACCTGCAGGCGCGCCCAGCCGTGGCGCTCCTGCGCATCGAGCGCCTGCTGCGTCAGCCAGGCCGGATGGTTGCTCAGCGCCGGGTAGAGCACACTGCCGGCACGTACCAGGTCCTCCAGCGCACGCATCGATTCCTCGATGGGGGTGAGCGCGTCGACCTGGTGCAGATAGAGAATTTCCACCCGGTCGGTCTGCAGGCGCTTGAGGCTCGCCTCCAAGGCGCGCCGGATATGCCGGCGCGAGCCGCCGCGGGCGTTGATGTCGCTGCCCGAGGGGTTATAGCACTTGGTCGCGATGATCAGCTCGTCGCGGTGACCGCGCATCAGAGCGCCGAGAATTTCCTCCGAGCGTCCCTTGCTATACTGGTCTGCGGTATCGAAAAAATTGATGCCGGCGTCGCGCCCGGCCCGGTACATCTGCGCCGACGCGGTTGCGTCGGCGTCCCCGCCGAAGGGCATCGTGCCGAGGCAAAGCTGGGAAACCTGAACGCCGGTACGGCCAAGGAGGCGATATTTCATCCCGCGAGTCTACTTGACCGCAGTCAAGAATCGCGCTCGCGCGCGGGCTGATAATAGAGCGCTCCATGAAGCGCAAAGTCCGCCCCAGCCCGAAGGGCAGAACGCTCGACCCCCAGGCCCTCGAGGACGTGCGGGGGCTGCTAGGCGACGCTCCCCGCCGCCGCGACCTGCTGATCGAGCACCTGCACCGCATCAACGACCGCTACGGCTACCTGTCGGCTGCGCACCTCGCAGCGCTGGCCGAGGAAATGCGCCTCGCGCTCACCGAGGTGTACGAGGTGGCGACCTTCTACCACCATTTCGAGGTGGTGAAGGAGGGCGAGGCGCCGCCGCCTGCTCTCACCGTGCGGGTGTGCGACTCCATCGCGTGCGAGCTCGCCGGGGCCGCGGAGCTGCTCAAGCAGCTTTCTTTTGGCAAGGACGTGCGCGTGATTCCTGCGCCCTGCGTCGGCCGCTGCGAAGTCGCGCCGTGCGTGGTCGTGGGGCAGAACCCCATCGGCAACGCGAGCGCCGCTTCGGTGAAAGCCGCGGTCGACAAAAGGCAGCTGCAGTGTCCCGAGCCGCAATACGTCGACTACGCGCGATACCGCAAATACGGCGGCTACAAGCTGATCGTCGACTGCCTCGCCGGTAGGCGCACTCGCGAGGAGATCACCAAGATCATGGAGGACTCCGGTCTGCGCGGCCTGGGCGGCGCCGGCTTTCCGGCGGGGCGCAAGTGGCGCATCGTCGCCGCGGAGCCCGAGCCGCGTCTCATGGCGGTGAACATCGACGAGGGCGAGCCGGGAACCTTCAAGGACCGCTGGTACCTCGAGCGCGATCCGCATCGCTTTCTCGAGGGCATGCTGGTCGCCGCCTGGTGCGCGGGCGTGGGCGAGATCTACATCTACCTCAGGGATGAATATGCAGCGTGCCGTGCCGTTCTGGAAAAGGAATTGCGCAAGTTGAAAAACGCCGCGCCATGCGCGTTGCCGCCGATTCACCTGCGCCGCGGCGCCGGTGCGTACATCTGCGGCGAGGAATCGGCGATGATCGAGTCGATCGAGGGCAAGCGCGGCATGCCGCGCCTGCGTCCGCCGTACGTCGCGCAGGTCGGCCTCTTCAACCGTCCCACGCTCGAGCACAACCTGGAGACGGTGCACTGGGTGCGGCAGATCGTCGAGCAGGGCGCGCCCTGGTTCGTCGGCCATGGCCGCAACGGCAGGAAGGGGCTGCGCTCGTTCTCCGTATCGGGCCGGGTGAAGCAGCCCGGCGTGCATCTCGCCCCGGCCGGAATCACGGTGCGCGAGCTGATCGACGAGTACTGCGGCGGCATGCTCGACGGCCACCAGTTCTATGCCTACCTGCCGGGCGGCGCCTCGGGCGGCATCCTGCCCGCTGCGAAGGGCGACATCCCGCTCGACTTCGACACGCTGCAGCCCTACGGCAGCTTCATCGGCTCGGCGGCGGTGGTGATCCTGTCGCAGCGCGATTCGGCGGCCGCGGCGGCGGCCAACCTGATGAAGTTCTTCCACGAGGAATCCTGTGGCAAGTGCACGCCCTGCCGCGTCGGCACGGCGAAGGCGCTGGCGCTGATGGGCGAGCGCCACTGGAACCAGCCGTTGCTAAACGAGCTCTCACAGACCATGATGGACGCCTCGATCTGCGGCCTGGGCCAGGCGGCACCCAATCCCGCGCTGACCGTCATGAAATACTTCCCGCAAGAGGTGCAGTGATGGAACGGGTGACCCAGCAGCAGGTGGCGATGATGCCGATCGAGTTCAAGCTCAACGGCCAGACCGTGGTCGGCCGGCCCGATGAGCTGATCATCGAGACGGCGCGCCGGCACGGCATCTCGATCCCGCACCTGTGCTATACGCGCACGCTGCGGCGCGACGGCAACTGCCGCGCCTGCGTCGTCGAGGTGAAGGGCGAGCGTACGCTCGCCCCCTCGTGCTGCCGCTTCCCGACCCAGGGCATGGAAGTCACGACCGATTCGCCGCGCGCCCTGAGTTCGCAGAAGATGGTGCTCGAGCTGCTGCTCGCGGACATGCCCGAGCACGAGTACACGCCCAACAACAAGGTCGATGTGTGGGCGCGCAATCTCAAGGTCGGAAAGCCCAGGTTCAAATCGAGAGCGCAACCGAAGGCCGATCTGTCCCATCCGGCGATTGCAGTGAATCTGGATGCGTGCATCCAGTGCACGCGCTGCGTGCGCGCCTGCCGCGAGGAGCAGGTGAACGACGTCATCGGCTACGCCGGAAGAGGAGATCACTCGAAGATCGTGTTCGACTTCGACGACCCGATGGGCGAGTCCACCTGCGTCGCCTGCGGCGAATGCGTGCAGGCCTGCCCGACCGGCGCGCTGATGCCGGCGCGCGACGCCGGCCTCAAGACCATCGATAAGAAGGTCGACTCGGTGTGCCCGTTCTGCGGCGTCGGCTGCCTGCTCACGTATCACGTGAAGGAAAACAAGATCCAGTTCGTCACCGGCAAGGACGGCCCGTCCAACCACGGCCGGCTCTGCGTCAAGGGCCGCTACGGCTTCGACTACGCGCATCATCCCCACCGGCTGACGAAACCCCTGATCAGGAAGGAAGGAGTCGGAAAATCCGCGGACTTCGTGGTCGATCCGGGGAACTGGTCCGGGGTGTTCCGCGAGGCGAGCTGGGAGGAGGCCCTGGATGTGGCTGCAAAGGGTTTCGCGAAGATCCGCGACGAGGACCGCTATGCGTTGGCGGGCTTCGGTTCAGCCAAAGGCTCCAACGAAGAGGCCTTCCTCTTCCAGAAGCTGGTGCGCACCGGCTTCGGCACCAACAACGTCGACCATTGCACGCGCCTTTGCCATGCCTCGTCAGTCGCTGCGCTGATGGAAGGCATCAATTCGGGCGCGGTATCGAACCAGGTGAGCGACGTGCTGAACGCCGAAGTGGTGTTCCTGATCGGCGCCAATCCGACTTCGAACCATCCCGTGGCTGCGACCTGGATGAAGAACGCGGCGAAGAACGGCGTGAAGCTGATCGTCGCGGATCCGCGAAGAAATGAGCTCTCGCGCCACGCGACGCATTTCCTGCAGTTCAAGCCCGACACCGACGTCGCGCTGCTGAACGCGATGATCCACAGCATCATCGACGAGGATTTGGTTGACGAGAAATTTATAGCCGATAGGACGAATGGATTCGAGGCATTAAAGGAAAATGCCAAGAACTTCTCTCCCGAGAAGATGGCGCCGGTGTGCGGCGTCCCGGCGCAGACGATCCGCGAAGTCGCGCGGCTTTACGCCAGCTCCAAGGCCTCGATGATCCTGTGGGGCATGGGGATCAGCCAGCACGTGCACGGCACCGACAACGCGCGCTGCCTGATCGCGCTCGCCCTGATGACCGGGCAGATCGGCCGGGCGGGCACCGGGCTGCATCCGCTGCGCGGGCAGAACAACGTGCAGGGCGCCTCCGACTCGGGGCTCATCCCGATGGTGTTCCCCGACTACCAGCGGGTCGACCACCCGGATGCCAACCAGCGCTTTGAGAAGCTCTGGGGCATGGCGCTCGACAAGAAACCCGGCCTCACGGTGGTCGAGATCATGAATGCCGCCTACGAACGCAGGGTCCGGGGCATGTACATCATGGGCGAGAACCCGGCGATGTCGGATCCGGACCTCGAGCATGCGCGCGCGGCCATGGCGAAGCTCGAGCACCTCGTGGTGCAGGACATCTTCCTCACCGAGACCGCGTACCTCGCCGATGTGGTGCTGCCGGCGACGGCCTGGCCGGAGAAGGAAGGCACCGTCACCAACACCGACCGCATGGTCCAGCTCGGGCGCAAGGCGCTCAAGGCGCCCGGCGAGGCGCGCGAAGACCTCTGGATCATCGTCGAGCTCGCCAAGAGGCTGGGGCTGCCTTGGAATTACGCTCATCCCAAAGAAGTCTTCAATGAGATGAGAAGCTGCATGGACTCGATCCGCGGCATTACCTGGGAGCGCCTCGAGCGCGACTCCTCGGTCACCTATCCGTGCGAGAACGAGGGCGATCCGGGGCAGCCGGTCGTGTTCCAGACGCATTTCCCCACCGCCACAGGCCGCGCAAAATTCGTCCCGGCGGACCTGATCGGCGCCGACGAGCGGCCCGATGAGGATTATCCGATGGTGCTCATCACCGGCCGCCAGCTCGAGCACTGGCATACCGGCGCCATCACGCGCCGCTCCGGCGTGCTCGATGCCATCGAGCCCGAACCGGTGGCCTCGCTACATCCGCTCGATCTCGCGGCGCTCGGCGCGAAGCCCGGCGAGCTCGTCACCGTCGAATCGCGGCGCGGCAAGATCGCTCTGTATGCGCGCTCCGATGCCGGCACGCCGCGCGGGGCGATCTTTATCCCGTTCTGCTACTACGAGGCTGCGGCCAACGAGCTGACCAACCCGGCGCTCGACCCCTTCGGCAAGATCCCCGAGTTCAAGTACTGCGCCGTACGGGTGACCAAGGGCGGGCAGCGGCCCGGCGATCCGGGCTACGGAAAAGGGCGTACGCTCGAAGAGCTCTACGACTGAACTGCTCGAGGCGCCTCAGCAGGCGAGCTTCAGGCGCTTGCCGATCACGGTCAGCTTGACTTCAGTCAAGGCCGCGCCGGGTACCCTCTTCCACAATCCCGCCTTCCCCAACCGCAATCCTGGAAGAGCCAATGCCGTCGGACATCGAAATCGCACAGGCAGCGAAAATGCACCGTATTTCCGCGCTGGCGCGCGAGAAGCTCGGCATTCCCGAGGAGCACCTGGAGCCCTATGGCCATTACAAGGCCAAAGTGCATCTCCAGTACCTCGACTCGCTTAAGGCGAAGAAGGATGCCAAGCTGATCCTGGTGACGGCGATGACGCCCACGCCCGCGGGCGAGGGCAAGACCACCACCACGGTCGGCCTCGGCGACGCGCTCAACCACATCGGCAAGAAGGCGATGATCTGCCTGCGCGAGCCATCCCTCGGGCCCGTGTTGGGGTTGAAGGGCGGTGCGGCAGGGGGTGGCTATGCGCAGGTGGTGCCGATGGAGGACATCAACCTGCACTTCACCGGCGATTTCTCGGCCATCGCGCTCGCTAACAATCTGCTCGCCGCGATGCTCGACAACCACATCCACCACGGCAACGAGCTCGGCATCGACCCGCGGCGCATTCAGTGGCGCCGGGTCGTCGACATGAACGACCGCGCGCTGCGCGACATCGTAGTCGCGCTAGGCGGCACCGCGAACGGCTTCCCGCGCGAGGATGGCTTCGACATCGTGGTTGCCTCCGAGGTCATGGCCATTTTCTGCCTCGCGACCTCGCTCGAGGACCTGAAAAAGCGCCTCGGCGACATCGTCATCGGCTATACGCGTGAGCAAAAGCCCGTCACCGCGCGCGACCTCAAGGCCGATGGCGCGATGGCGGTGCTGCTGAAGGATTCGCTCAATCCTAACCTCGTGCAGACGCTGGAGAACAACCCCGCGTTTATCCACGGCGGGCCGTTCGCCAACATCGCGCACGGCTGCAATTCGGTGGTCGCGACCCGCAGCGCGATGAAGCTGGTCGACTACGTGGTGACCGAGTCCGGTTTCGGCGCCGACCTCGGCGCGGAGAAGTTCATCGACATCAAATGCAGGATGTCGGGGCTGCGCCCGAACGCGGCGGTCATCGTGGCTACTCTGCGGGCGCTCAAGTATCACGGCGGTGTCGACGTCAAGCAAGTGAACAGGGAGGACGTTGCCGCGCTCGAGAAGGGCCTGGTCAACTTGGAGCGGCACGTCGACAACGTGCAGAACGTCTACGGCATCCCGTGCGTGGTGTCGATCAATCGCTTCAGCTTCGACACGCCGGCGGAGAGCGAGCTTTTGCAATCAAAAATGAAGAAAATGGGAGTTCCCGTGGTGCTCGCGACCCACTGGGGCGACGGCGGGAAGGGCGCGGCCGAGCTCGCGAAGATCGTCGTCGCGCTGTGCGACAAGCCGAACAAGTTTTCCTACGTGTACGACGACCACGACACGCTCTGGGACAAGATGAACAAGATCGCGAGGAAGGTGTACCGCGCCTCCGAGGTGACCGCCGACAGCAAGGTGCGCGCCCAGATCAAGAAGCTGCAAGACGACGGCTACGGCCACTATCCGGTGTGCGTGGCCAAGACCCAGTACTCGTTTTCCACCGACGCCCAGCTGCGCGGCGCGCCGTCGAACCACTCTGTCAACGTGCGCGAAATACGACTCGCCGCTGGCGCCGAGTTCGTGGTGATGATCTGCGGCGACGTCATGACCATGCCGGGGCTGCCGAAGGTGCCGTCTGCGAACAAGATCGACCTGGTGGACGGAAAAGTCGTCGGACTGTTCTAGACTCGCGTTTTTCGCGCGCGTGGCAGGAGCGCCAAGCGATGCTCGAGTACGTGATCTCGGCCGAGTTCTGGGCCGGGCTCATCAAGATCATCGGCGTCAACGTCATCCTGTCCGGTGACAACGCGGTGGTGATCGCGCTCGCCGCGCGCTCGCTGCCCCCGAGACAGCAGAGGCAGGCGATCGTCTGGGGTTCGGGGGCCGCGATCGTGATGCGGATCGTGCTCACGCTGTTCGCGGTGGCGCTGCTCATGCTTCCGTGGCTCAAGATCATCGGCAGCCTGCTGCTGTTGTGGATCGGCGTGAGGCTGCTGGTGCCGGAGGAGGACGACGCGCAGATCGAAGCGAGCGACCAGCTCCTCTCCGCCATGAAGACCATCCTCGTCGCCGACCTGGTGATGAGCCTGGACAATGTCATCGCCGTGGCGGCTGCGGCGGGCGGCAGCGTCCTGCTGCTCATCCTCGGCCTCGCGATCTCGATCCCGCTGGTCATCTTCGGCGCCACGCTGCTGCTCAAACTCATTGAGCGTTTCCCGGTCATCATTACCGTCGGTGGCGCGTTAATCGGCTGGGTGGCTGGCGAGATGCTGGTGACCGACCGGGCCCTGGAGGGGTTGCTGAGCGGTTTCGGCGCCGAATTCGTGAATGGCGAGCCGGTGCTCGCCGACCTGAGCCTCGAGCTGCTCGCCGGCGGCGTCGGCGTGGTGATCGTGGTCGCGCTGGGAAAATGGCTTGCCAGGAGAAGCGCCAAGACAGTGAGCATAGCGGCGGTCGAAGGAGAACCGCCGGGACCTTGACCGCGGCCAAGTCCGCGGCAGTGCTTTACGCTAGAATCGATGCGCTAGTGAGCGCCGCACCAACGGAAACAGGGCGCATGCCAAGGTAACTCGCCCCCGGGGTGCGACGAAACATAGGAGAGGAGGCGTCATGGAAGCTCAAGCCGGTCCTGGCGGGCAAGGTGCGTTGGGCGGTCGTTGGTGGCAGCTCGTGTTCGGCATCATCTGCATGACGATGATCGCGAACCTGCAGTACGGCTGGACCTTGTTCGTTAATCCGATGGACGCCAAGTTCCACTGGGGGCGCGCCGCGATCCAGGTGGCGTTCACGATTTTCGTGCTCACCGAGACTTGGCTTGTGCCGATCGAGGGCTACCTGGTCGATCGCTTCGGCCCACGTCCGGTCGTGGTGGTCGGCGGAATACTTTGCGCGATCGCGTGGGCGATGAATTCAGTTGCCGACTCGCTGGCGTTCCTTTATGCGGCAGCGGCGATCGGCGGCATCGGTGCGGGAGCGGTCTACGGCACCTGTGTCGGCAATGCTGTGAAGCTGTTTCCCGACCGGCGCGGCCTCGCCGCCGGCCTCACGGCCGCGGGATTCGGCGCAGGTTCCGCACTGACCATCATCCCGATCTCGAGCATGATCAAGTCGGCCGGCTACCAGCAGGCTTTCCTGTATTTCGGCCTCGGGCAGGGCATCGTCGTGTTCATCGTCGGCATGCTGCTCATCGACACGCGGCGCATCACCGCCACGCTGTCCAAGGCGAGCGAAAGGATCCAGCAGGCGCGGCGCGATTTCCGGCCGCTGGAGATGGCGAGCTATCCGGTGTTCTGGGTCATGTACCTGATGTTCGTCCTGGTGGCCGCCGGCGGCTTGATGGCCACGGCGCAACTCGCGCCGATCGCGAAGGATTTCCAAATTGCGGACATTCCCGTGAGCATCCTGGGACTGACCTTGCCCGCACTGACATTCGCGCTGTCGATCGACCGAGTGCTCAACGGCCTCACACGACCGTTCTTTGGCTGGGTGTCGGACAACATCGGCCGCGAGCTGACCATGCTCATCGCCTTCGGCTTTGAGGCCCTGGGCATCTTCGCGCTCTACGTGTATGGCAAGGACCCGCTGATGTTCGTGCTCCTGAGCGGGCTCGTGTTCTTCGCTTGGGGTGAGATCTACAGCCTGTTTCCGTCCACCTGCACCGACACCTTCGGCGCGCGCTATGCCACGGCCAATGCGGGGCTGCTCTACACCGCGAAAGGCACGGCGTCGCTGCTGGTGCCCCTTGCCAACGTGCTGGTCAGCGCGACCGGCAATTGGCATGCGGTGTTTGTGGTCGGGGCGCTCCTGAATGCGGCTGCGGCGCTGCTCGCGTGGTTCGTATTGCGGCCGATGCGCAGCGCGCATATGGGCCGGATCTCGGCGAAAATGGCGGGTGCTCCCGCTGCTTGACGCGCAGAACGTCGCAGGCGCTCAGCTTCCGACCTTCAGCCTGAGACGCGACAGCGTCTCGGGCGTCAGGTTGAGGTAGGCTGCGAGCTCCTTCTTGGGGATGCGCCCCGCGAGCTCGGGGTGCTTCCTCTGGAAGCGCATCAGGCGCCCCGGCGCATCGAGCAGGTGCAGCGTGATGGTGTGCGCCATCACCTCCGACATGAGCTTCATCACCTCGTACTCGAAGCGCAGCTTGATTTCCGGGTGGCGCTCGATGAACTCGGCCCACAGCGGCATCGGCAGCTCGGCGGTGCGCACCTTGGTGACCGCGACGATGGAATAGGGCACCGACGTCCTCAAGCGCCACGCAGCGTACGAGGTGTCCATTTCGGTCTCGGCGGCAAAGCGCAGGATCATTTCGCGCCCCTCCGGGTTCGACACGACACGCTTGAGCATGCCCTCGACGATGAAGAACTGCTCCATCTCCTCGTCGCCCTGGTGCACGAGCGGATCCCCCTTGCGGTAGTCGGCGACCAGCAACAGCGGCTCGAGCTCGGACCACTGCGCCGCGCTGATGCCCTGCAGGAGGAGGTTCTGCCGCAGCTGCAAGCGGATGCTGTTGCGCTCCGGATGGGTCGCGAGGCTGGTCATCGGAGGCGGCATTTTAGTCCCTTGACCTCAGTCAAGGCCGCGCAAGGGGCCGCGTTCATACCATATCGCTCCCTTCAGGAGGCAACTCATGGGCACCGCTGAACCCCAAGTCGCCACGACCAGCATGGCAACCGATGCACCATCACAATTGACCGACGGCTT
>Ga0209154_1000546_pt1 | contig 24837 bp, 21 predicted proteins | sample GraSoiAngelo_121_FD_185878 | JGI IMG/M metagenome (GOLD analysis project Ga0209154, IMG submission 185878) | Grasslands soil microbial communities from the Angelo Coastal Reserve, California, USA - 14_0919_12_20cm (SPAdes) (version 2) | ecosystem: Environmental > Terrestrial > Soil > Grasslands ... | reverse complement strand
TACTGCATTGAGATACTCAATACATCCATAGACCCATACATGATAATTTCCTACGCGATTAGCCTAGACCACACCGAGAAGAAAGAGAAGCACTAGGACAGCACGAGGAACCTTCACTCATTTTTTTCAGCTTGGAATCATGGTTCTCCGCCGTGGAATTGCTCAGGTCCTTTTATTGCAAGTGTTCGTCCGCTGACGCGATCCAATGAGTCGCACTCAAATCTCTGATTCATTGGAGTCTTTGCACAAGGAATCTGAACCAATAGTCACGGTTCAGCATCTTTTAAAAAGATACGGACAATTCGTTGCTGTTAACGATGTTTCCTTCTCAATAAAGGAAGGAGAGATTTTTGGAATCATTGGACCAAACGGTGCTGGCAAGACCACCGCCGTGGAGTGCATCTCCGGGCTCCGAGTGCCGGATTCCGGTTCAATCAGTATCCACGGGCTCTCGCCGCTGAAGGACAGGAACGTAATAAGAGGATTTCTCGGCGTTCAGCTCCAAGAAAGCACGATGCCTCCGCGCCTCAAAGTGAGGGAAGCGTTGAGGCTCTTCGCCTCTTTCTATCCGAACCCAGCGGACCCGGATGGCCTGCTCGAGACCCTTGGGATTAGCCACGTCAAGAATTCCACATACAAGAAATTGTCTGGGGGTCAGAAGCAGAGGCTGTCGATAGCGCTCGCCTTGGTGGGAAACCCCAAGATTGCCATTCTGGATGAACTGACCACTGGGCTCGACCCGGAAGCGAGGCGCGAGACGTGGACACTCATAGAGAGCATCAGGGACCGCGGCGCAACCGTCATACTCGTGACCCACTTCATGGACGAGGCTGAGCGATTGTGCGACCGCCTCGCCCTCATCAACCACGGCAAGCTCATAGTGCTGGACACGCCCGAAGCCATCGCGGCACAAGCGGGAGGAAAGAGGGTGCGCTTTGTTCCGTCCAAGCCCGTCGACGACAAGACAATGTACGCAATACCTGGCGTGAAAGAGATAGAGAGGAAAGAAGCCTACGTTACCGTCATCGGTGCCGGCGACCTCGCGGCGTCCGTCATCGACTCTCTCGCGAGGATCGGAGTGCACGTCTCTGACATTGAGGCGAGAGGAGGAAATCTTGACGACGCGTTCGTGAAGCTGACCAGGGACGACACTTCTAAGGTTCAGGAAAGACCTCAGTCATGACTTCGACACTATGCGACTCGAAGGACGGCCGATTCCAAGGTCACTTTGCGGAACTCCTCAAGGTCGAGGGAAAGCTCGCCCTGCGAGAACCTGCGGGGTTGGCGATGGGAATCGGTTTTCCAATCATCCTGCTCGTGATATTCGGCCTCATTGGAATAGCAGTCCCAGGGAACGTCGCTGGTACGGGCCACACGGTCTTGGACGTTTACGTTCCAGTAATCATGGTTGTTGGATTTATTTCCCTTGGAATCAGTTCTCTGCCTGTCACCTTGGTGAAGTATCGGGAGATGGGTTGGCTCCGAAGAGTTTCAACGACTCCAACGCCTCCTTCAAGACTGCTCGCAGCTCAATTGACTCTCAACCTTGTGCTTGCCTTGGCGACAATCTTGATTGTCATCTTTGGAAGCGAATTAGTCTTCGGGGCGACGCTTGACGTAGGTATTCCGTATTTTGTTCTCTCAATCGTTCTCTCGATTTCGGTGATGTTTTCTCTTGGCTTGGTTGTTGCAGCCCTGGCTCCATCACAGACCATTGCAAGCGGCCTGTCTGGAGGGTTGTTCTTTCTCTCGCTTTTCCTTTCGGGTCTCTGGATTCAGCCTGCCACCGTGGGTGGGCCATTGGCGACGATCATGTACTATTCTCCGTCTGGCGCGGCCTCTCAGGCCTTACTCTATTCGGTCTTCAATGCCGCTCCGCCGGTTCCCGCTGTAGTTACGATGGGCGTTTACACAGGTTTCTTCGCATTCATAGCTACGCGTTACTTTCGATGGGAGTAACGCGTTTCCGTGCACGAGCCCACCCAGCTCGGATGCGCTCGGTGGCCCACCCCAGCGCGGATGTCTCAATCATGTCGAGGACCCGCGCTAGCGATCTACAAGGTACTGAGTCCTGAAGAGTTTTGCTAGGGTCATAGGCCCAGAGTCTACCATAAACCCGTTAAACAAGTCCTACCTTCGGCGATGGTCGGGCGATGACTCATCCCGAAGGCTACAGTGCTGGCTGAGTATAGTGCACTCGTTATTTGGACAATAGTGGCTATTGCGGTCGTCCACCTCGCACCCAGTTTCGTCTATGTGGTAGCCGTCTTCACTTTTGGGGCTATCATAGCAGCCTCATTGTTGATTGCCTGGGCTGCGGAAGCCTCCGAAGCCTCGATCAGCAGAGGACTAGCACTGGCGATCGTGGCGATAGTGCAGACCATACCTGAATACTTTGTCGAAGGAACCATTGCATGGAAGGCAGGAAAGGAACCCGGCATATGGCTGCACAACGTAATCGCCAACTTTACAGGCGCCAATCGACTTCTCACCGGCTTCGGCTGGCCCCTCATCCTTCTCACACTGATCATTCAACGACGTCGTAATCATCACGTTGGACCCTCGACGATAGCTCTGCGTAGAGAACAGAGCGTAGAAGTGGTGTTCATGCTCGGAGCCTCACTCTACTACATTTGGGTCCTAATCCAACAAGAACTGACGATATTCGACGCAGTGGTCTGGATAGGGGTCTTCGTTGCCTACATGTGGATGCTCGCGAGACTCCCCCGAGGTAAAGAGGGTCCGGAAGAGCCTCTTCTGGGTCCGAGCCTCGCAATAGTCCAGATCAAGTCCACACGAAAGAGGACGGGAACCATCATCGGTCTCTTTCTCTTCTGCGGCTTGACGTTCGTCTTGATAACTGACAGTTTTGTTACTTCGATCCAGGACCTTGCGCAGATGTTCCTAGTCGGCCTCTTGGGTTCTGGAGCGGTATTCTTTACGATTCAATGGATCGCTCCTGTACTGTCTGAGTTTCCGGAGAAAGTGACTGCGTTCAACTGGGCCCGTCAGGTTACGACAGCTCCGTTGGCTCTCTTGAATTTCATTTCATCTTCAGTAAACGAGCTAACTGCCCTTGTTGCACTGATTCCCATCGTGTATCTTGTTAGCAGTGGAGGCTTAGGATCGATTCCCCTTGGTCAGCTTCAGTGGATAGAGATTTTTTTGACCATGAGTCAGTCAATCTACGCTTGCGCGAGTCTCTTGGATCTGAAATATGATATTCAGAACGCGCTTGTTTTGCTGGTCCTCTGGGTCGTTTCTACGGCCATTATCGAAACCCGTCTAGTGGTTGGGGTTCTCTTTCTGGTTCTTGCTGCCTGGGAGACTCTGCGCAGCCGCGGCCATATCGTTGTCTTCAGCGCGTTCCGAGAGACCGTTAGGAGAAGTGTGCTCCGGAAAAGTTGAGCTTTGTCACGCCAGCTTGTTCAGAGTCTTCTCTACTTCGGTCTCGGCGTTGTCTGCTCTGATAAATATCGGCACGTTCTCCATTCCCGTCGCGATGAAACTTGAGAGCAGCCACTCGCCGGGAGCAAACTCCAGAGTCTTCTCAAGTATCTGTTTGTCGATCGTGAACGTATCGCTCACCACAGTCCTGTCGTAGGGCCGCGGAAGGGTCCCCACGAAGTAGGTGTGCAACTGCTGGAGTGCATTCGTATTCAGATATGCTATTCTCTGAGTGGCAAGGCATCCGCCTAGACCATATTTTCGGCCTTGTCTGAGGAGGGTCTCGACCACCTTCGAACAGTCTTTGTCTATGCCGGATGAGCCTCCGAGGTCTGGGACGAATTCCTGGGCCTCATCGAACACGAAGAGTACGTAGGGTTTGACCTTGAACGAACGTTTTCGACGATGTAAGAACTCTCGTGCGAGGTCGACGACTAGTTCCTTGATGACGTAAGGGTCTGATATGGAGATGCAGGTGAGCCGTGTTTCCTTCTCAACAAGTTCCCGTATTCCTTCAATATCCAATCCTCCGGTTGTCCGCTTCTCCTTTTCAGCTCGTTTGAGATTGTCGATGAGTGTCAGTCGACTGGTAGCCCAAGCGTATACTCCGCTCCTGTCCGAGATCTTGTACTCGTCAACTGCACCGCGTCCCCATTCGTCGAGTTGTTTGATGAACTCCTCGTCGATCGGCTTGGAGTCGGTCATCCCATGCTCGGACTTGTAATCGACAACGTCTTGGCGGATCCGGTCTAGCGCGTTGACATAGTGGGGCTTGTCCAGGCTCTCGTTTCGCTGTCTGTTTAGCTCTTCCACAATGTCCCCGTATGTCGGGACTTTAGATTCAGGTTTGAGATAGTAGGTGATTTTCTTTTGGCCGAAGGTCCGGGCAAAGACTTTGCGCACTCGATCGTCCTCCTCGTACTCCCGAGGCTTGACTACACTGGCGTAGAACTGTTCTGCGTTTGTGACGGGGTTTTCTAGGATTATCTTGGACGGGATCTTGTCATCCGCGAAGAGGTCCATCAGGAGGAAGGGATACTCACTTGAGATGTCGAATACGATGACTTTTACTTCGGGCTGATGGATGAGTAGTCTGCGAAGAATGTTCGAAAGAAGGTTGGATTTTCCGGCGCCTGTGAAGGCGAAGATTCCGAAGTGGTATCGGACCATAGCTTCGAAGTCCAGATAGATGGGAATCTTCTCCTCCATCGACTCGAACATCTGGATAGTCCCGATTCTAGGGTCCTTGTAGGCATCACTCGTCGTTGTTTTGGCGTTGAAGCCAAGCTTTGCTAGTACCCGCTGATTGTACATGTGACTAATCATGTCACGGTTGAGAATCTCCGCTTCAGCCGCGATTACCGGATAGGTGAAGCCCTTCTCGTACTTGGGCTCGCTATCTCCGTTGAGAACCAGATCGTAGTTAATGGGTAGCGCGCTGATCTGGACCATCATCGTGGACTTATCGCTCGTGTCCCAGTCCTTGACGGATTGCTGTATGATCTCGAACTGCATAGGGTAGTAGCTGTGTTCCGAGAGGCCCTTGAGCCCATAGTGCTCTGGCCAGACCCGCGAAATGACCATCAATGAATGCCGCTGGTCCTTCGGGTTTGACTTGAAGTTCCTAACCGCTACGAGCATTCCTTCCTCGATGAGACCCATGATGTCCTTGTGATATTCGACCTTGATCCGGCATTCGTACCTGGAAGAGATCCCTGTAAGTTCGTGGGTCGCTGCTGGCATGAAGGCGGGTGTTACGGCGGCGAGACGAGCCTTGAATCGACCGTTGAAGTCGGTGAAGTATCTAGAAGCTTTCTCTTCGAGCACTCTCGATCTCGCTCCTTCGCTCCCGGAATGTGCTCATGTAGAATACGAAGTGTCGTAGTTTGGGACTGTTCATGAGCCATTTGCCGGTGGTGTCGATGATTTTACGCATCTCTTCGTTGTGCCATTTGGCTACCTTGTCCGCGATGAACAATGGTTTGTTGTGGCCGAATAGTTCGGGGATGCTGTTGCTGGTCATTGACGATAGAGTCATGATGACAAGTTCCTGAATTGGGTTCGTCATCTTGTTCGTTTGAAAAATAATCGGTCTGACAGGCTCATCCGCACTACCGTACGAGTGAGCGAAGCCAATTCGCGAGTCTGGTCTTAGGTCGAATTCAGGATAAGCTAGCCTGTCGAGAAGGAGCACGTTGCTTCTAAGCTGAGGATCATACGCGGTCTGGGACAGCTGGATGTAGCTCTTCAGAAACAAACGCTCGGGCGTAATCTTGTTTCGAATCGCTCCCCCAACGTAGCCCTTTCTTTTCTGAAAATCAGGCACGATCATCAAGAACGCAGAATCGTATTCTATCAACGACCAGGGAACTGGGATAGACTCATGGTTGAAGACGCTGAGTGTTTGGAGCAGCATCCGATCAGTGTTCGGTATGCGCGAGAGTTGTTCCTGGCTTAGCTCCGATTTCCAAAGACTGTTGGACAACATTACTGGTAGGACGTGATTCTTGAAGTCTCGAGCCGCGGTATCCTTCGTCAATCCCAGTAGGAGAATTCGTTTCTTCCAGCATTCTTCGACCAGGAGGTTCAGTGTGAAGAGTGTGAGAAACGCCAGGTCCTGTGTTGTAAGCCAATGAAGGTCCCCCTTCTTCATTACTCGCAGTGGATTCTGTTTCGGTTGTTCCTCGAACATCCTGTGACCGAGGGTCTCTACAAGCTTCCGAATCCTAGGCCAGGTGTTTCGATAACGATCCTTCAGTGAGAAGGTTCCGACAGCTTCTTCGAGGAATCCTTCCTTGACAGATTTCTGCAGGAACCTTTCGACGCGTTTCTGTCTATCACCCTCCTTGATTCCGAGCCTCGGACAGAGCGCGGCGAGAGTCAACGGGCCACTCTTTTCAATCTCAAGAAGACATCGATATCTGAGATAGTCGCCACGAGCAGGCGGTAAGTCTAGTAATGGATTATCTAAGCGATGCCTGGCATAAGCGAGATCATTGACATCTAGCGGGATACCGTCTACGTCGAGTCCGAAGAGGGCTCCATTGGTCGTCCAGAGTTTTCTCCTCGAAGTATCGTAGATTAGACTTGCAAGCGTAGTTGCGAGACTTCGGTCTAGGAGGAGGATTCTCGGTCCGTTCTCTTCGCGCGCGAGTCGGTAGGCCAAGTAGAATTCGGAGAAGGTCATTATCCAGTTGGCGACTGTTGAATTGTTTGCAATCGCCTCATCAGTGAGAGGTCTTGTGAGTGAGATTTCTGAGACCTCCCCTGGCTGTATGAAGCTCTGATCTATCTCGGGGACTTCGTTCACGTATACTGGGACGCAGCTGGATAGCGCTCGGCCGCTTTTGAGAAAGTGGTCCTCGTATTCGACTGTTGGTGGTCCGTTGTCGGCGTATTTTATCGTACCGCGGGCCGCGTAGGACCCTCCGAAAAAGACGACGAGATCGAAGAGAGGACGAGCATAATCAGTTCCGTCAACAGCTGCGAAAGAGACTTTGTCGGATCCAAAAAACTTCTTCGCGGTCTCATGAGCGGACTTCGGATCAAAGTTCGACTTTATGATGCTGGCGAAGACCCGCTCATACATCCCTTCCAGGGTCTCGAAGCGCGCTCGGTATCCTTCTATCTGATCCATCGCACCGTTCTGGAGGAGGGTCCCGGCTCTTTCAATCGCGGAACTCAGAGACGATGAGGGAGGAGCAGTTTTCTCTACCGTAGCCAAGATGTAATCGGGCTCGACTTGAGGCCTATAAAGATGGGACTCCCAACCGTAAGTTCCGCAATTGAAATTGTCATGAAGCTATTATACGAACGATTTCTTCGACAGTGCCCAATCTTCCGGGGAGGAAGTGTGACGTTGAAACGCGGGTACGTCGTGATGTACGCCCAGTTTGGACTGATCGTCTTGTGCGTGTACGGTCTCTCCGCCGAATATCGGTCCAATGCCTATCAGCAAGATTGGATTTCGAGCAACGCACCATGGCTGCAATATTTTGTGAACGGCTACCTAGCGGCGATGCTTCTCGGAATATTCATTGGCGGAGGAGTGTTGCTAGCCGCGGACTATTGGCGGAACAGGAACAAGAAAAGTTCGCTGAGAACGGTAGGTTAGCGAGACGCCAGCGCGATACGCTCTATCTCGTCGCGCTTCTTGACTGAGGCACTCTTCGGGTCCCGTGCTGCGGCAAGGATTAGCTCGTCGGCAAGGCATTCGTCAACCGTTTTGGGGTTGTTGTGAGACGCCTGACGCGACAAGTTCGTAATGTATCTCAGGGCAATGTCTACTCTCCTTTGGGGAGCGATGTCGACTGAAATTGGATAGACGATGCCTCCGTAGGCGATTCTGGTTACGTCCTCAGCTGGGGCAGCGTTCTCGATCGCTCTAACGAGTATCTCGATCGGGTTCTTCTTGGTCCTGATAGCGATGATGTCCATGGCGTTTTTGACGATGTTGGTCGCTCGGGCTTTGGCCCCGCCTGCGACGCCCGGCCTCATCATGTCGTCGATTAGACGCTCGACAATGTTGATGGTTGATTTGCGGAATCGTCCGTGTTCGTGGCGGCCGCTGGTGTGAGGAAGAAGGATGGGTCTTGTGGATATGTAGCGCTTGAGTCCCGGGTCGTTGGCCTCTATTCCGGCCGACTGCCATTTGCCGAACACCTTGACATCCGGCAGTTTTTTCTGTTCTTTGCTCAAACGGACCCAGCGTTATCCGCACCATCGGGTTCCATCATTTTAAACATTCCCGGGCGAATTTGTCTTTCAGAATCGAAAAGATTGATAGGCGGGAGGTTCTAGCCCTTTTTCTGGTCTGACTCTTGACTGTTACTGAGATGCTTGAGAAGCCTACTATTAGTAAGGCTCAGTTCCCTATCGAGTCTCTCCTGTCAGCCCGGTTGTTGCTTGAACCTCAGATCGTAGGTGATCGGATCTATTTTCTCTCTGACTTAGCAGGCACGCTTAGTCTGTATTCGATTGCCAGCAGTGGAAGCATCCCCCAGCCTCTACTCCCGGGAGGGTTGGCATTGGTGAATCCTCACATAATGCCTGGCGACAACTTCCATGTTCTCCCCAAACTTGGCAAGGTCCTGGTTATGATTGACAAGTTGGGGGACGAGAATTATCAGCCAAACCTGATCCCCCTTAGCGGAGGCATACCTGAGCCACTCTTCGGAGACAAGTATCGGGACGAACAGATAGCATGCGTCCACTGTGACACGGAAAAAAACATCGCTTACCTCTTCCGGGACAATCGTAAGACCCCAGACATCGAATGCCTCAAGGTAAACATAGAGACTGGCGAAGTCAAGTCTCTAGGCACAAGCATCTATGGCAACGCGTGCAACGGTGTCAGTTCCGACCACTCCACCGTGATTCTGGCGGATGGATACACTGCTGGAGATGTGGTCTTGTACTATTGGAAGGAAGGGATGACCGCGAGGAAGCTGCTCTATGGAGTTCCTCTTGACCAGCGAGACGGAAAGCAGGTCCCTTTGACGGGAATACGGTGGTGTAGCTTTGTCGATAACAACAAGGGACTATTTTTCGAGTCGACCATTTTTCACGACAATGGCGGCCTCACTTATCTCTCGCTAGACGATCCCTCAAAACCCTTCGATGTACCGACCAAAGGATTACGACACTCCGGCCAGGGCGAAATGACCGACGTAAGAAGGGTGAAAGGCGACGTGTTCGTCATAGAGTACAATATCGATGGCGCTTCATGGGTTTACGAAGGACGATTTCACAGTGGGACACCCCCAACCTTCGAAGTCGAACGAGTACTCATCGGAAGCCCACCGCTATCGGGTGGTGTAGTCCTAGGACTTGAGTGGCAGATCAAGAACGAAAACCCGCTGCAAGCGGAGTACGTCTTCTCGTTCACCAGAGCCAACAGTCCATCCCAGATCTATCATATTCCGATCGGTGAGAAAGTCGCGGCAAATCGTCTTTCCAGCGAAAAGGTTCTGGGAATTCCTGATGAGTATCTTTCTGCTGGCGAAGATGCCAGCTACACCTCGTTTGACGGACTAAGAGTTTCTGCACGGCTCTACCTACCTTCTGCCAATCTCGGATTCAGGGGTCCAAGACCTCTCGTCGAGTACGTTCATGGTGGCCCTCAGGGACAGGAGAGACCAGATTTCACCTGGTTCTCGATGCCGCTCATCCAATACCTGACGCTTAATGGATTCGCGGTCTTCGTTCCGAACGTTAGAGGAAGCACCGGGTATGGCATGCGTTACATGAAGTGGGTCGACAAGGACTGGGGCGGAAAAGACGTTCTAGATCACGTCGAGGGTCTCAAACGTCTGGAGAAAGATTCTAGGATCGACTCTAGCCGACGAGGTGTTGTGGGGAGGTCATACGGAGGTTACATGACCCTGACCCTTGCATCGAGGCATCCTGAGTTATGGAAAGCGGCTGTTGACATGTTCGGTCCTTATGATCTTCCGACATGGGTATCGCGTATCCCGCCGACCTGGCAGACCTACTTCCGACTGTCGCTCGGGGATCCAGTGAACGACAAGGACTTCCTTGTGGAAAGGTCGCCGAAGACGTACATGAACCAACTATCCGCTCCTCTCATGATCCTCCAAGGAAAACATGATCCGAGGGTTCCTGAACCAGAGTCAGCACAACTCGTGAAAGACCTCCGCGAAGGAGGAGTGAAGGTGGACTACGTCGTCTATGAAGATGAGGGTCACGATGTGTTACGTTTCAAGAATAGAGTCCACTGTTACAATGCGATAACAGAGTTCTTCCGCAAGAACTTAGGAAGCTAGGATCCGGATCAACAGCAGGGTGCATTACTCTCTACATTCGTTTTGTCCCGCAAATGGTATTGCAAGTATGGAAAATCATACTATTCATTACTGATGCCTCACTCTACCTGAAAACGCTATCAGAAAGTAAGTGAGTTGTAAAGGGCATACCTGAGTTCACGATAATCGCTGCGTAGTCACGTCTTCGAGTTTGAATGCGTTGCAGAGGGCTAGAATTCTAGTTTAGGTTCGTCTCAGCTACATTCCGCCCATCATACCGGGCGGCATGCCGCCCATTCCGCCACCCATGCCTGGGGGCATTCCTCCAGGAGGACCGCCAGCGCTCGAGCCGCCTCCCTTTGACGCGATAACGTCGTCAACTCTCAGCAGCATTGTGACAGCTTCTACGGCTGACCTGATGACTTGTTTCTTCACGCGCAGTGGTTCAACGACGTTTAGCTTCCACATGTCCGCTGTCTTGCCAGTGTACACGTTGACTCCGAACCATTTGTTAGCTGGAGTGTTGTGTTTGGCTCTGAGGTCGACCATGATGTCGATCGGATCGATTCCCGCGTTTTGGGCGATCGCGACAGGTATCGCTTCAAGCGCGTCTGCGAACGCGGTTATGGCTAGTTGTTCTCTGCCTCCCGCCTTTGTGGCGAAATCCTTCAGCCGTTTGGAGAGTTCTGCCTCTGGGGCGCCCCCGCCTGCGACTATCTTGCCATCTTCCAAGGCGTTCCTTACAACGCATAGGGCATCGTGTAGAGACCTTTCGGCTTCGTCGACTACGTGCTCGGAACCGCCGCGAATCACGATTGTTACTGCTTTCGGATTCTTTGCTTCTCGAACATAGACGAGCTTGTCGTCGCCTATCTTCACTTCCTCGACAATCTTGGCCTGGCCGAGATTTGTTTTTGCTAGATCCTTGAGAGTTCCTACGATTAATCCACCGGACGCCCTTGCGAGTTTCTCCATGTCTCCGCTGCTGACGTTCTTCACGGTGAGGATTCCTTTCTTGGCTAGAATAGAGAGAGCTTCATCGTCCGCTCCTTTTTCGGTGAATAGAACATTCGCGCCTGACTGGACGACCTGGTCCGCCATTTCCTTCAGGAGGTTCTCTTCTTCTTGCAGAAAGAGTTCCATTTCTTCAGGTCTGTTTATGTTGATCTTTGCGTCCATCTCGGTCTTTTCAATTTCCAGCTTGGCATTGAGTAGAGCGATCTTGGCGTTGCTTATGCTCCTCGGCATCTGAGAATGGGCGATTTCCTTGTCGATAACGATACCGCTGATGAGTTCGGTGTCCGAGAGGCTCTTTCCATGCTTCTTCATCACTTTGATGAAGTCAATATCCGCAGTAATCTTGGTCCCGCTCTTCTCCATCACATCCTTCACAGCCTCGACTGCCAAATCCGCGAAATGCTCCTGTGAGCCAAAAATCCCCTTCGTGTTTAGAGAAGTTAGGGCGATGCGTTTCAGTTCCTCATCATCGTCGGGCTTGATGCTGACGCCTAGATCGTCGAGAATTCCCTGAGCCTTTTCGGCTGCCGCTCTGTATCCGTCGATGATAACGTTGGGATGAACATCTCGATCCAATAGTCCTTCCGCCCCGGCTAGTAGCTCGCCGGCGAGCACGACGGCCGTTGTGGTCCCGTCTCCTACTTCGCTGTCCTGGGTCTTGGCGACCTCGACCAGCATCTTGGCGGCTGGGTTCTGAACATCCATCTCTTTCATTATGGTGGCGCCGTCATTTGTTATGACGATGTCTCCGATGCTGCCGACCATCATCTTGTCCATGCCGCGAGGTCCAATGGTCGAACGGACGGTTTCGGCCAAGACCTTGGCGGCCATGATGTTGCTTCTCTGAGCGTCTCTTCCTCGAGATCTCTGGGTTCCTTCTTTCAGGATAATTATTGGTATTTCCTGGGACATGTTAGATTAACTTCCGAGTGCGTAGAGGGCTAATTCATTCCGAGATAAACCATACGCCAGCCCAGTTGCCGATGGGAGGGTCGGCGCTGGACAGGCAGCGAGTTGTTGGCGTTTGACTGGGCTAGAATCTCTCTGTATCACGTAGAACATTGCAGTATCCAGAGACGAAACGGCTGATCTCGCCCGTAACTGGATCATAGCTGTGGCGCTCAGTGTTCCCAATATCCCGGCCATAGATGTGTACGCTGAAGGTCGGTTTGAGGGAGATATTGTCGACCCGGTGTATGCCCGTATGGCCTAGGACTGTTACGTGTCCCTTCTTGTTGACTCTCTCGCCTACTTGCTGAATCTTGGCAAGCTTCGGGTTGGACCCGTCGTCTGTTCTGCGGAAGAGTGCTTCTCGTTCTTCACCTTCGTAGACTCCTATCAAGGCCCAAGTGAGGTGATTGTGAATCGGAGTAGTTTGGCCGGGGTGCCAGACTCCGCCGATGATGGAGTATGCTTCGTCCTCTGGCATCTGGATAAGATTCATCGCAAACCTGTCTTCGCGTGGAGTGAAGGCTTTAGGCGGGACAGAGGCGGGCGAACTTACCAGCTTCTCTAAGACTGGTTTGAGATACAGAAGGACTTCCGACTCAGACGAGTATCCTCTGACAACGCGATCTACGTCATTGATGAATTCTCGAAGAGCGTGTCCTTCTCGCTGCACAGCCTACAGACTCTGTGTCTCCACACTAATAGATTACTTGGTCGGATTCCCGGCTGAGCGATACCTCTAAAGTCAGTGTGCTCGATGACAACTTGATGCGAAGAACCAGCGGCTCACGTTCATTTCGGATTGGAAAGATTCCGCCTGACTCTATGGTGAGGGCTGTTTATTCTCACGGTGGTAAGCCGAATCCCATGCTGGTTCTTGGGCCGGGAATTGGAAGAGATACCGCTGTCGTGAGGCTTGCGAAGAAGCTTGTCGTATTGACGGCTGATCCGGTAACTGGGACGACCAAACACATCGGTGAACACTCCGTTCACATTAACGCTAATGATATCGCTGCGACTGGTGCCAAGCCAGTATGGTATGTCTGCACGCTCCTTCTTCCTCCTGGCACCAGTGAGAAAGCACTAGCTCGCATAATGACCGGGATAGATCGAGCGTCACGAAGTCTCGGAATCACGGTCGCTGGCGGACACACCGAGGTGACCCATGATCTGGAAAGACCCCTCATCGCGGGATTCATGATAGGCGAGCTTGCAGGCAGAACCCTCAGCTCATCCAATATGCGTATTGGTGACTGGATACTGATGACAAAGACTGCCGGGGTCGAGGGGACAGCGATCCTCGCCTCCGAATACTCCGCCCAGGTAAAGAGGGTCAAACACGAAACAATTCGAAAAGCTCAGAGTTTCCTGAAAAAGATCAGCATAGTCAAGGAAGCAATGAGTATTTCGATAATATCAGGGGTCCACGCCTTGCATGACCCGACTGAAGGTGGAGTCTTGAACGGTTTGTGGGAATTGGCTGAAGCTTCAGGCCTGGGAATAGAGGTTTGGGCTGATCGGATTCCCTTGGCGACAGAAACATCGAAGATTTGCTCAGAGCTAGGTTTGGATCCTTTGAAGCTGATGAGTTCTGGTTGCCTCCTTGCAGCGGTGGCGCCAAACAGTGTTGCGCGGGTGATGAAAGCGCTGAGAAATCAGGGGGTAAAAGTCTCGGAGGTTGGCCGAGTCACACCCCGGGCCAAGGGACGATTCTTCTTGAAGGGGGGCAAGAAACTGGATCTCGTCGCGGTGCCTCAAGACGAGTTGTACAAGCTAGCTTGATGCGTTCGAGTTTGCTTTGAACGGCTCCCTTATTCCTAGAATCAAGAGCATTAACGCCAAGGCCAAGCCTCCCATGAAAAACCAACCGGGGGTGTAGTTTTGCCCGTAAGTGTTTACGAGAAACGTGAAGACTATCGGGATTGGAAAGCTGCCGAGTATCTGGACAGAGTTGATGATGCTTATTCCGAGAGGCGCATACTCGTGGCCGACCTCCGGATACTGACTAGGGCTAGCGTACATCGTGGAAAATACGATAGCATCGAGGAACCCGACGAGAGGTATGAGGAACCAGAGCTCAAGCGGCTGAGAGACCCCGAACAGGATTATTCCAAGAGATCCAAGCATTCCTGGAACTAGGATGAAGATCTTTCGCCTTCTGAGGCGGTCAGACAAATAACCTCCAAATGGTCCACCGAATATGCTTGCGAACATTATTGTTGAAGCCATCAAGCCCGAAATGTACGGGGAAATTCCGAAGACATCCTTCGTGTAGGCTTCAAGAAAAGTCGACGACGAAAAGATCGCTCCCCAAAAACCTAGGACCCCGAATGCAATGAGCCAGATGTTTCGATTCCTGAAAACGGGTCCCATCGATCTCCTTTGAGTTCGCGGGATCACCTTGTCCCGCGGAATAACAACCTGTCCGATCAAGACTGAGATCACACCAATGACACCACCTAGCACCAGGCCACCTCGCCATCCGAGGAAGTCTGTGACTAGGACCCAGCCGAACAGCCCGATCGCTCCCCCAATGTTGAAACAGCTATTGTAAAGACCCAAGACCAGCCCCTCCTCTTCTTGCCGGAACAAAGGTGTGAGGATCCCAATCGCAGGTGCGAAGAATAGGGCAGCTCCAAGTCCTAGCAAGAATCTTGACACTAGAAGCACTGGGAAGTTCGGGGAGAGCCCTTCTCCGATTCCGGAGAATGAAAGAATCAACATTCCTAGTTGAGAAGTGTTTTTCGGCCCCCATCTCGCCGAGACGATTCCTGCGGGAATCTGAAATATTCCTGCGCCCAGTAGAAATGAAGACGTGAGAAGCCCTTGAGACGGCAGATCAATGCTTAGTCCGAGAGCGATGAGACCCGTCGCACCTAGTAGCGGGGCGATGTTGAACCAGTTGATAGTGTAGATAACGCGGGAAGTCAGGACTGAGCCGAGGACTAGCCATCTTTTTCTAGAGACTGCTTCTGGCTTCCCGGTTTCTTGCTTCATTGTCCCGCTGGTCTCACGGTCACGCGGTTGTGGTTTCGGGTGGTTCCAATGTAATGGGTCCTCGCTCATTCTTGCCCATAGTTAAGGGTCTCAAGATCCACTTCATCCAGTCCCTTAGGACGTGTCCGCTGGGCCAGAGAAGTCATCGGACCCGATTTCGGGGATGGCAGTGAGTGAATAAAACCGTTCTGCTAGGCCGATGTTTGTCGTCTCATTTCGGAATGAAAGTCTAGGGTTGTAAGTCTGGACCCCGACAATAATTGTTGGTAAACACAAGGACTGTTACGGCTGTTCCGCGAGCTTTTGAAGTCGCGCAGCGGCTTCTCTAAGTTTCCCCTTTACCTCTGCATTATAACCGCTCTTGGCGACGTGCAGCGCAAGACTGTTTAGTTCTGCTCGTATGACTGAAAGCGGGTCCTTCTTGTCCACACGAATCATTCCCCCGAAACAGGTTTGACAGACCCAAGCATGGAAGTATGGGTCGTACTCATGATAAGTCGACTCCTCACAATAGTGACAGTAAGGATGATTCGGGTCCGACACTCGTTGCGACAATTCGGAGGCTAACCCTCTTCGAAAGTTTGGCGATAGGGGGATAATAACTGAGTCCAACCGAGCCGTAACAAACTCGGTGACAATTACACATCTATGAAAATGGCGCATAGTGCGATTAATCTACAGACCTTTGATCTTGAGGATATTGGGAGAACTCGTCCTCGGCTCCAATAACAGTCACGCCCTTGGCGTTCGAAAGCCTCGGCGTCCGTTCGATGTGCACGCTGGTACGAACTAGGGACGTGACCGTTTTGTTGGATGCTGGTGTAGCTTTGGGTCCCAGGTTCCGATTGATGCCTCATCCTCGAGAGTTCAGAGCGAGGGATGGGGCTCGTCAAAGAATCAACGAGGCTGCTGCCAAGGCTAAGGTCGTAACGATTTCTCATTATCATAACGATCATCATACCCCTAACTATCTTGACCCTGTCTGGCTTGGAAGCAGCCCTGAACTGTCAGAGAAGACGTACAGCGGTAAGATTGTGCTCGCCAAGGACTTCCGAAGTAACATCAATACGGCACAGCGTCGTCGGGGTTGGATGTTCAAGCAGTCCGCCGAAAAGTGGGCTGAGAAATTCGAGACTGCAGACAACCGAACATTCGAGTTTGGAAAAACAACTATCCGTTTCCCTCCTCCACAGCCACACGGTGAGGATGAGTCAGGCCTTGGATGGGTCTTACCCTGCGTGATAGAGAAGTCAGATGAAAAAATCGTGTTCGCTCCTGACGTTCAAGGGCCAGTCTCGAAAGAGACTGTCAAAGTCATACTTGACGAAAAACCCAGTTTGGTGATCTTGGGTGGACCACCCACGTATCTGCAAGGATTTCGAATAGGCGAGGAATTCTTCCGAACAGCATTAGTTCATATGCAAATGATCGCAAAAGAGGTCGAAACTCTGGTCATAGACCATCATCTGCTAAGGGACGAGGGCTGGTACAAGTTCCTTGAACCAGTGAGAAAATCCGCTGAAAAGATAGGGCATAAAGTCATCACGGCTGCAGAACTCGCGCGAAAGGAGCCGAATCCTTTGGAGTGTCGTCGAAAAGAACTCTACGAGGAGGAGAAGCCCAGTGCAGAGTTTCTCAAATGGGCCAAGCTTCCCAAGGAGAAATTGAGCGAGACGGCTCCGCCGCTCTAGGCAGATACCTTGCTCTTCTTCGAATAGAACTCCTTTAGCACCTTCTGCATTTCTTCGTCCTCGTATTCTTCTATTATGATTCTGAGTCCTTCTTCGGCCTGATCCTCGACCAATTCCTTCTTCGCGTAGACTTCGCAGATGTAGCTGTCCTCTTCTAGCAGACCCAGTCCTTGTTGCCCTTTGCCGAGGACGTCGAAAATTATCTTCATCAGATTGTCCAAGTCTTTCACGGCCCGAGTGTTCGTTGTCTTTGTCGAGCCTTTCCAGAGAAAGAATCCCAATGTTATTGTTACAAGATGCCCCTTCAACGCTTCCTTAAACTTCGCAAGCTCACTTTGTGAAACTCGTTCAAGAATCGCGGTACGAAGCTTCCCCTGTTTTTCTCCAATATCATGCCCGCTTCCTGTAGTTGGTGGCTCAAAGGGAATAACAGGTATGTCGACGAGAGTCCTGCTTGACGCTACTCGTTCGGGGGTCTCGGGCGCTGTCTCCCCGATTTCTGACTCGCCTTCTTCGAGCTCTGTTTCTTCGTCGTCCATGGCTCTTGGTTCAGAAAAGCGTCCATGTAAAAGGACTAGCATCAGCTAGTCATAGGTTAGAGAGAGCTGCCTTGCAGACCCGCAACGACTATTATCGACAGAGGCTATCACATTCAAGGTAGAATTGGATCAACGCTTCGTATTTGCCAGCCTAGCTTTGGAACTGGTCTTTGCATATTGGCTCTTCCCGGTATCACTTATGATCGATACGGGCGACCTCCTTGCCCAAGCCAAGTTATCCGTGTTCGTGGCACAGATCTCGCTGGGCCTTACAGTGGCAAGCCTTGTCCTGATCGTCGTCGGACTCTTGCGCAGACGAGGGCAGATACCCACCCATCGCCGCGCTCTTGTCGGTCTCAGTTGCTTGGCAATCCCCGGAATCCTGTTTTGGGCCTGGTGGGCCCTCTTTGCTCTCACGGTTTACCCCGAGGGCTGTGACCCTCTCTCCGTTGAGAAGTGTTACCTTGTTCAGGCGGGCACGTATTTCGGCTACTGCTTCTTCCCGGCCATTGCAATTCCCATCGTTACGCTGGTCTGGGTATCTCGAATCCGGACTCCAGCTGAAATCTCGCATCCAGCACCTGAGACAGGCTTCAGCCACCCTGGTGTTCCCTGAGGGTTCCTGCTTGACGCAGACCGACTAGACATAATCAACCCTGCTGCAAGGCTAAAACGAAAACACATGGAATCATCCCAAAACATTTGCCCAGTATTCTTATATCGACTGTTTCGGCTCGCTCTGTTTGGGCGGTGGTGGGGGACTGGGAAGCTGGTCGTTTCCTGTTACCCGAAATCGACCTATGCGGGAGTCCGCTAACGCTGGTGAGCAGTAGCCTCGACCAGGCAGAAGACCAGGCTGTCAACAATGAAACTCTGCCCTAACAGGTCGGCGGCGGAGGAGCACTCTCTGAAGAGAGGGTTGCTACCTTCTCACGGTCGAATCCGGCGAGGCCCGGAAGGGAGCAGTCGTAAGGTCGACGTTCGACGCAGTTGGGATCCCAGGGTCGAGACGACGACCGGGACACCCTGTTTGGAAGAGATGCCCATCACCAACGGACGCCACCACCGCCTTTTGCTTGATAGCCATGCTCCGAAGTGAAGGCAGAAAGTATCACGGTAATAGTATGGTTAAACGCTCCGACAACACGGGAAAGGCTGCCAAAGATAGCCCGCTGAACTTCTTGAGTTTACAAATTACTCATTACGGATGGACTGCTCTATGAATGAGCACGACTTCCGGGGGTACGGAAGCTCGGCTGCTTTCACTGCTCAACGAAGAGACATTTCGATCTTCATCAAGCGACCCTTCAATTTGCTGGGACGATCTCGTTGGCGAGGTATCCGGGGTGGTGTCCGTTCGGGCGCTCTAACAAGTCGACTTCCCATTCTACAAGGTACCGAACGCCCTTGGGCGTTTTCCTAGCAGCGATTACTGTTCCAACCTTACGTTCTACTATTGCACGCGGGGTCTTGACCCACACCCTATCACCAGGTTTGACTTTCTTCATCTACTCACCTCCCTCAGAGAGGTCTGCACATGCTTGCGCAGAATTTCGCGTAGGCTCATCTTTCCGGCGGAGCATCTCCTGACTAGGTCCTTAGCTGGCCGACGGTGATTGCGAGCTTCGAGTCTCGTTGTCTGGGGGACGTGGAGGGCTTGGTCTGGTTGGGCGTAATTTGCATCGAAGTCTGTGGGATAGCGGAAGACTGCAGATTTTCCCTAGCCCATTCTGGCACAATTACGGCCCTCAACAGTTCTTGGACAGTCACGCCTCTATTCTTTGCTTCAGAAGATATTTCGGCGTAGGGCTTTTCTTTCATACTAAGCATGAACTTGGGCACGGCCAAAGCACTTCCTAATAGGTCAGCTCGGTCTTAGTCCGTATGATACGTATATAACATTTTATACACCATCCAAAGATAACCAGAACCTTCCCATGTCAACAAGAAGACTTCAGAAGTCGGGAGAGTTTGCGCGTGCTAGGCTGCGTCTGAGCCGGTACGTGCCTCGCCGGCCAAGATCAATCTCCTGCTCTCCTGTACACTCTGAACGGATGGTCCATGATCGCATAACCGTGGAAACCCATTACCTTGTCTAACTGCTTGGGGTCAATCACGTTCGAGACGTCATACCCGCAAAGTATCGTCATATTCTCTCTAACCCTCAGCCCGATGTTTTGCTCTACCTCCAAGAGTCCTTTGGCCGAGCCATTCTGAAGAAGCCAGGAATAATCCTCCACTGCGATTCTGGTCGGAAGGTTGGACTTGTTCGTTGAGTGGACCTGGAACATCCAGTCTCTTATCTTCTTCACAGCCGTCTGCTTGTCTAGACCCGACACCTCCTCAAGCAACAAGTTGCTTACGGATTCGATGTTCGCCGGTTTTGCAGAGAGGAGTCCTTTGGCAGCTTTGCCAGTCACACCAGGGTCAAAGAATTCCGACAGCACAATGTCGAGGAAGCTTTTTTCCTCCCAGAGGAGGATAGCGTGTTCACTCTTCGGCATATGTCGTATACGTGACTCTAACATTTCTGCCTCATGAATTTCGCTCAGCATCTGGCGAATCCTCTCCGCCTTTGAAGCGATAGGAGAAAAGTTGAGATTATCCAGGGTCTCCATCACATGTTGGTTACGACTTGGCAGTGCCTCCATGTCAGGAAGTCGGTAGCCACTCTTTCCCGTCTTGTCGATTATCAAAGCGCCTCCTTCGATCCTTACCATGAGGTCCTCATTAGCACTGAATGGAAAGGTGCTGTCTTCCACCAGATCCTTAGCTAGGTAGATGGTGTGGCGTGGGCCGACTCGGTGAATCTTTGCTTCTGCTTGGGTAACCATCTGTACCAACTAGAAGTGGGGCGGAAGGCGAAAGTCCATTGCTCATCCAATTGATGCAATATAGGGGTGTGGGTTGTTCTTTTATATTCCGCTAAGCCCCGCTCACGGCGAGAAGTATCCTCAAGCGCTCTCTGTATGGCCCAAGAACTCGTCAACCGTAAAAGACCAATGAGCAAGACGAAGAGTGCTGCCAGTACGCGGAGACCCCGGTTCAGGCCAATAAAGTCGGCACCTACTCGGAGGGCGAAGACTATTGACCACGCTACGTCCGTAGAAGAGTCCTTCCCCGTCGTGGGCATTGGTGCCTCTGCGGGCGGGCTCGAAGCCTTCACTCAACTCCTTCGGGAGCTCCCGCCAGACATCAACATGGCGCTGGTCCTAGTACAACACTTAGACCCCACGTACAAGAGTCTCTTGACTGAGCTTCTTTCCAAGACAACCAAGCTGCCTGTCGCCGAGGTCACCGATGGCATGCAGGTGAAGCCGAGAAACGTCTACGTGATCCCGCCGAACACGAGCATGACCATTTCCAAGGGAGCGCTCCACCTTACTCCGCGCGTGGAGGTTGACCGCAAGCATATGCCCATTGACCACTTCTTCCAATCCTTGTCCCTAGATCAGAATGGCCGAGCCATTGGAGTGATCCTCTCCGGGACCTCAATGGATGGTGTTCAGGGGCTGAAGGCCATAAAGGCGGAAGGTGGGATCACAATTGCTCAAGATGAGAAATCAGCAAAGTATTACGATTTACCTCGTAGCGCGGTCGCCGCGGGCTTCGTGGACCTAGTACTCGCCCCCAAGGAGATAGCCCAGGAACTCACCAAGATTAGTGAGCATCCCTACGTTCCGTACTTGGAGACGGAAAAAGCGGAAGAGCTGTTGCCTCAAAGCGACCTGGAAAAGATCTTCAGCCTCTTGCGAAAGGGCAAGGGAGTTGATTTCACCGACTACAAACACGCCACAATCAAGAGACGAATCCTGAGACGGATGCTCATTCTGAAGATTAACCGGATGGCGAATTACCTGAAGTATTTGCAGACAAACCCTGGCGAGCTGAACTCTCTCTTCCAAGATATTCTGATCAACGTTACTGCGTTCTTCCGTGAGCCTGCTACCCTCGAGGCTCTGAAAACCGAGATCTTTCCCAACATTTTGAAAAGCAGGTCCGCTGAAGATCCCATCAGAATATGGATCCCCGGCTGTTCGACTGGTGAAGAGGTCTATTCCGTGGCCATGAATCTGCTCGAGTACTTGGACAATGCCCGCATCAAGCCGCCAATCCAGATCTTCGCCACAGACGTAAACGAGAACGTGCTAGAAAAGGCACGGCAGGGCGTGTACAGCGCATCCCCCTCCATCTCCGCAGAACGACTTCGACGCTTCTTTGTTAAGACGAACGGCTCCTACCAGATAAACAAGACAATCCGGAAGATGTGCATCTTCGCGAAGCAAAACGTGACGGCCGACCCACCATTCTCGAAGCTTGATCTCATCGTCTGTAGAAACTTGCTAATTTACCTCGGGCCGCCTCTGCAGAAGAAACTGCTTCCAATATTCCATTACGCCCTCAAACCCACCGGCTTCCTCGTCCTTGGGGACTTCGAAACCATAGGGGAATTCGACAACATTTTCAGTGTAGCGAACAAACGGCTCAAGATCTATTCCAAGAAACCTATGGTTCCGCGTACTCCACTCGACTTCTCGATGAAATACGGGATTGAACTTGGGCACGTTAACAGATTAGAGGCCCGGCCGATAGAAGGTCTAGTCCCAGAACAGGCCATCTTCAAGGAAGCAGACCGGATCTTGTTGACCAAATACTCTCCTGCCACCGTCGTCGTGAACAGTGACTTGGAGATTATCCAGTTTCGCGGGCGCACAGGTCTCTTCCTCGAGCCCGCGCCCGGGAAAGCCAGCCTCAACGTTCTGAAAATGGCCCGGGAAGGATTGATGACGAACTTGCGCGCTGCAATAGATAGGGCCAAGACGAGTGGCGACACCGTTAGGAAAAAAGAGATTGCCATCAAATCTGACGGTAAATATGTCGACGTCAACCTAGAAGTAGTCCCGCTGAAGACCTCGACAAACCTTCCCTACTTTCTAATAGCGTTCGAAGAAGCATTGCCAAGGCCGATCCCAGGCCCAACAACGGGCGGAGCCCGGGGCGCAAAGTATGCGAGGGACCAGATGGCCGAGGATCGCAAGCTCCTACATCTCGAACAGGAGCTTACTGCAAACAAGGAGTATCTGCAGTCGATCATACAGGATAACGAGTCGGCCATAGAAGAATTGAGGGCCGCCAATGAGGAAATACAGTCGAGCAATGAGGAACTTCAAAGCACCAATGAAGAGCTTGAGACAGCCAAAGAGGAACTTCAGTCCACAAACGAAGAACTGACCACAGTTAACGAAGAACTACAAAACCGAAACTTAGAACTCACCCAGGTCAATGATGACATAACAAACCTTCTTGTTAGCGCGAACCTGCCGATCATCATGCTGGGCAACGACCTCCGGATACGCCGTTTCACTCCCCATGCAGAGAAGATGTTCAACCTGATCGCGACCGATGTCGGACGTTCGATTATCGACATCAATCTGAACCCGAAGACCCCCGATATCGGCTCTCTGATTACCGATGTAATAGACAGCGTTACCCCCAAGGAAATAGAAGTCAAAGACAACAACGGCCGCTGGTATTCCATCTGGATAAGGCCTTACAGGACTGCAGATAACAAGATCGACGGTGCAGTGATAGCCTTCGTCGACATCGACCGCATAAAGCAAGCCGAGGAAGATCTCAGGGCTCACACGGAACAATTAGAGGAGGTGGTTGAGGAGAGAACAAGGATGCTGAGGAACTCAACCCGCATGGCCGCCATCGGTGAGACAGCAGGGATGGTAGGCCACGACCTCCGTAACCCACTCCAGACGATAATCAACACGATCCATCTAGCGATGGAGAGCGTGAAATCCGGAGGAGCCCCGCAGAACTCGCGCATAGAGAAGACGCTGGAAACCATTCGAGAACAGGCTGACTTCATGAACAAGATCGTATCCGACCTCCAAGACTACGCCAGACAACCGAAGCCTTCTTTTGTCGAATACGACCTCCAGGGCCTCATCGAGGACACACGATCCTCGATATCAATACCCGAAACCGTAGAAGTCTCCACCTCCTTTGAGCCGGGCTTTCCCAAACTGACCGTCGATCCAAACTTGCTACGTCGAGCCTTCACCAACATAATCGCAAATGCCCTACAAGCAATGCCAGATGGGGGTCAGCTAAGGATAAACGCGTGGAGGAACAAAGAGTTAGCCGCGATCAGCTTCCAAGACACTGGAAAGGGAATCCCGGAAGACGTCAAGGCCAAGATCTTCAACCCACTCTTCACTACTAGAGATAAGGGTGTGGGACTTGGGCTGGCCGTGGCCAAGATGTTGATCGAATCTCACCATGGCGACATCAAGGTCTCAAGCAAAGTTGGAGAGGGAACAACCTTCACAGTCGAGATACCGCTCGACCGAAAGATATGATCCGATAATGGAAAGAAAGAGTATCCTCATCGTCGACGACGACCCAGGAATCTTGAACAGCTTCAAGGAAATCTTGGAACCAGAGGGCTATGATGTCGACACGGCCCAGACCGGCTCCGAAGCCCTCGAGAAGTGCAAAGCTCGACTCTACAATATAGCAGTCATCGACATCAACCTACCAGATACGGACGGGTCAGAACTACTCCCTAAGATCCACGGGATGCTTCCTAAAGCGAGGAAAATCATCCTCACAGGATATCCGACGCTGGACAACGCCGTCGAATCCGTAAATCAACAAGCAGATGCCTACATCATCAAGCCTGTCAACCCTGAAGAATTCCTGAAAGTGATTGCAGAGAACATAAACAAACAGACAGAAGCTGAGGCAGTAACTGAAGACAAGGTCATCGGTTGGATAGAATCTCGCTACCAAGAAACCAAACGAAACCGAAGTCCCCGCACCGTACCTGCCTCCTCGCACGTGCCGGAGATCGAAGAATAGAATCTCAGGGCACTGGCATTCCTCTAACGTCGCCAGCATGGAGCGGGATCCCGTGAAGCAGATTGCTGAACGAGCAGTAGCTTCTTCCTGGCAAACCGGATAAAGGGGCGTCCCTCGCTGTGATCGAGATCAATTGTTGCAAAGGAATCGTTTGTTTGAAATCGGTGCGATAATTTTAGCTGTCGGCGCTGTCGTCGCTTTGATTGGCGGTTACGGCGAGGTAGGCTACATCCAGTGCATTGCCTCGTCGGGATCTGAGTGCACTTCAACTGCAAGCACACAATACATCACAGTTTTCTTGGCCAATTCAGAGATGTTGTCAGTAGGATTGAGTATCGTTCTCGTGGGGGCAGTTATCTTGATTGGTGGCAGCATAACGAATTATCTCGCCAGATTAGGTGATGAGCTGAAAGCTAGCATATCCCCGACACGAGTGTGTCCAAAGTGTGGGGCCCAAGTCGCTGGAGCTTCAAAGTTCTGCCAAAGTTGTGGGAACAAGTTAGGAGAATAGGATATTTTCACATCTGCCACACGATTTTTGTTGAACAGCTATCAAGACCA
>Ga0209154_1000539_pt1 | contig 24960 bp, 21 predicted proteins | sample GraSoiAngelo_121_FD_185878 | JGI IMG/M metagenome (GOLD analysis project Ga0209154, IMG submission 185878) | Grasslands soil microbial communities from the Angelo Coastal Reserve, California, USA - 14_0919_12_20cm (SPAdes) (version 2) | ecosystem: Environmental > Terrestrial > Soil > Grasslands ... | reverse complement strand
GAGACTTCCACTCAGTCAGCCCCACCATCTTCAACGCATCGAGAGCTAACGGATGCGCCTCTGATTCAGACACACCCGCAAGCAATAGTGGGAGTTCGACGTTCTCCTGAGCGGTGAGGACGGGGAGGAGGTTGTAGGCTTGAAAGATGAAGCCCATTCGTTTGGCACGGAACTCAGACTTTTGATCATCGGACATCTTAGCAAGGTCAGTTCCTTCGACCAACACTTTGCCCTTCGAGAGGTCGTCCAGGCCCGACACACAGTTGAGGAGGGTTGTCTTGCCGCACCCGGACGGGCCCATGACCGCGATCATTTCTCCCCTCTTGACGGCCAAGTTGACGCCTCTTAGGGCTTCAACTTTGACGGAGCCTGTCTGGTAGATCTTCCAGATATTATCGACGTCAACTATGACCGAGTTTGCAGGCCGGCTCAATGGGATTTCGCAGTGATAGCCCCAGAAAAGCGGCTTAGTTATTGCTTACGAAATTCTGTCCAGAACACTTCTCGAGGATGCCGACCCCCGTCTGATTTTCACTGAAACTCTCACGCCAAAGGGTGTGTGAGGGCCCAGAGCAGCTCTAGAAGGAGCGAATTTGTGGGTTAGATTCCTTTCCAGCACGCCTTCTTGCTCTTGTCATACCAAGAGTTGACGTATTCGCCGCCGCTTATCCGGTTGCAGACGAATTTCGCATCGCAATAGTCGCAGAGCTCAAGGTTTCCTATTACCCATCCTGTTCCAGGGTTCATGTCTGTCTTCAGCTCTACCATCTCCTCCGACAAGCCCTGCGTCAACGTATCCAGAGGATTGTTGGTGCACTGGTTACAACCGTTGGCGCATGGATAGGGTTCGACTGTGTAGAAGGGACCCTTGGACCCGTTGACGGTGTTGTGATAATCGCAGAAGACAGCGCATGATGCTTCAAGGGGCGTGAGAGATACAGTAACTCCCGGTGGCAGGAATATGTTGTACGCGCCCCGGCCGCCTAGGTTGGGGACCGCACCTTGAGCTATCCAGTCGGCAAGGGTCTGTTTGACTTGCCCGTCAGATATTTTTGCTGCGGGAGCCGTCTTGATGTTGATGAGAGGGCTAACCTTCCCGATTCCAACATTGTATTGGGATAATCCTCCGGAGTATGTCTTGTCCGACTCTATGTCTCTAACAGCCTTCTCTATACCAGCAACCCAGGCCAACGCGGAAGAGCTTGTGAAGTATGGACCCCAGTAGATGCTCTGCCAGGTGTAGCCACTCTTCCAGAGTGGGCCGCCACCATATTTCACATTGGCTGACGTCGCACGAAGCTGGTTCCGATGACGGCAGGGGCTGGCATAGTGCCAGGTTCCAGATTCTTGACCCGCCGTCGCTCTTACGCCGATATGTTCGAACCCGGAGATCGAACTGCCACACACGTTGCAGGCGGAAATATTCCTGCACGCTTCACACCTATCTTTCAAGTTACTGAATGGGAGCTCGCTTGAGAGATCCGAATCCTTTCCTTGGACTCTTGACATGTCGTATTCTACGCCAGTTGCGCTAAGGTCAATCTAAATTGTGGTGTTCCTCATCGCCCAGCTCTAGGGTAGCGGAGTGCGAACTCCGCTTTGTGAAGAGAGCGCGAGAGGTCCCTCTTTCGTGCCAGTCTCCATAGCCAACAATCAGTCGCAACCTTTGACAGCTATTCCTAGAAAGTTCTAACCATAGACACAGCTGAGATAGGAGCTATGTCGACATTGACTAATCACAAGGCTACTCACAGCCAGGCGTATCCTGAACCCACCGTGGGCGCGTTGATAGTCAACAAGGAAGGAAAGATACTGCTGACGAAATCTCACAAATGGTTTGACAAGTACACCCTCCCAGGCGGACACATCGAAGTTGGCGAGACGATGAAGGATGCCGTGATCCGAGAAGTCAAGGAGGAGGTTGGATTGGATGTGGAAGTTGCTGACATGTTGCTGATGCAGGAGGTAATATTCGCGGGGGAATTCTGGAAGAAGAAGCATTTCATCTTCTTCGACTTCCTCTGCAAGAGCGGAGACCAGCAAGTCAAGCTTGATGGGCGCGAACTACAGGAGTGTGTTTGGGAGTATCCTGGCGCGGCGTTTAGGCTGGAGCTCGACTCATTTACGCGGAAGACGTTAGAGAGATATCTTCAGAGAAGCTGACTTAGGCAAGTGCTATATTCGCATAAGCCATTAGCCTTAACGAGTAACGTCCTACGATAGACCCTTCGTCTTTCAGAGAGAGCCAGTTCTATGAAATGGTTAGCTCTCTCCATTCCCACCCGCTCTTCTATTTCCTGGGAGGCAACAGGCAGCGCTCAGACTTCCTCTATGTTTCCACAAGAACAGGTCTCCCGCTTCTGTATCGTTGGGACAACAGTCTAGATGAAGGCCAGCTGCTAACTCCTGGCGACGAGCCTATTTTCCCATATGCCGGCGCCGCGGCAATTCACCCGTCGAAGCCTCTCGTAGTTTTTCCGAAAGACAAGGGAGGCGATGTAAACTATGAACTGTACACTCTGGATTATTCGAAAAATGTCTTACAGAAGATAACGGGGCCGATTGGCCGAATCTTCTACACTTTCTGGGTCAGTGACGACGAGTGGATAGTTGTCGGGCACAACCAGCAGACAGTGTACGCCAAGTCTCTCCTTCGAGATGGAACAATGAAGGACCTCTATACGACGAATGAACAAATTCTCGGCGCCGCATACGACGGCCAAAGGAACCTTCTCACATTCTCCGTCGGAAGAGAAGCGGCTAAACTCGTAATCATCGACATCGCCCACCCTAATCATTGGCAATGGGTTCCGGAGGCTGGGATTCCCCCATTCTATTCCCCATCAGTCCACTCGGAAACAGGACTCCTGGCATACTCCATCGACAAGCGAACGCACCAAGAACTCGTGGTCAGATCAATTGAGACCTTGGAAGAGCAAAGTCGGGTTCGTATTCCAGGGTTTGGATCCGTGGAATGGGTCGACGAGAGTCATCTGTTTGGCGTAATCTTGGACGATGGCCGGTTGTCGCCGCGAATTGTCGACATTCGTAGTGGAGAATGGTCTCCTCCGCTGGCTGACGTATCTGCTTTATTCTCGACCGTGACTAAGGATGGTCCGGTCTGGGTTGCGAACAGCTTCTTCCAGCCTCCATTCTTGCAGGCTCTCAGAAACGGTGTTGTCGTAAACCTCATCGCTCCGCGTTCTGTTGCGCAGAACATTCGGATTGAGAATCACCACTATCAGACTTTCGATGGACGAAGAGTTCAGGGCTGGTTGTTGAGGAATCCGAATCCTGAAGCGCCGCTGGTCATGTATCTTCATGGAGGTCCGACAGCGACTCAAGGAGATTGGTGGTACCCGGAGATTCCTCCCTTGGCGATAGCCGGCTTCCATGTTTTCGCTCCTAACTTCCGGGGTAGTGATGGATTCGGGATGGAGTTTAGAGACTTGAACATAGGCGACTTGGGCGGCGGCGATCTTCAGGACGTTCGTTACGGCGCTCGCTATGCGATGGAGGCTGTCAAGACTGATCGTAGACCTGCCCTCTTCGGAGGCTCCTATGGCGGCTATCTAACACTCCAAGGACTCGTGATACAACCCGACGAATGGGCTGGGGGTGTCGCAATCGCGCCTACGACCGACTGGAAGGAGGACTACAGTCTCTCAGATTCTCACTATCGAAAGTTCTGCGTCCACTTCTTCGGAGGAACCCCGGCTGAGAAATCGGACTTGTACGATGATAGGTCGCCAATAACCCACCTCAAGGGACTGACGAAGCCGCTCTTGATACTTCACGGTGAGAACGATACGATCACTCCATTCGAGCCTGTTAAGAAATTCGCCGCGGAAGCCGAGAAGCTAAGATTACCAGTCCAGCTGGCAATAACCCGAGATGAGGGTCATGGATCGTTGCATAATATGAACGCGATCAGAGACATCACGCTAACCCTAGAACATCTTAGGACAATCTTTCGGACCCAAGTCGAAGCAGTCGTCTCGTAGAGAACGCTCGAGCTATTGTAGGTGTTCGGTGGTTTCGCCTGTAAGCGTTCTCTTCGCTCGCATACGACAGGGGTTTTTCAGAAAAAGGGGCTTGGCTTCTGTGTGCCGACGGGTACTAAGCTGTGGCTGTTACTGTGGTTTTGGGTAGCAGGTTGAGCTGGGTCATGAATCTGACTAGGTCGTAGAAGAGCTTCTCCTCGACGATCTCTCCATTCTTCCAGTGAGCCACGGTACAGAACTCCAGGTTGAACTTCCTGTGAGTCGCGGGATGGATTTGCCCGTCAAGACCTTTCAACGGACCCGTAAGCGTGCCCGTCCATCTCGCCACCGAACAAGTATAGTCGCCCTGGCCGAAGAGAATCATGTACGGATCATTCTCAATATGGTTCTCAACAGCTTTGAAGAAGCCAACCGACTCCAAGTGGTGCGCGTGCCGTCCCCTCGTCGGCTCCGGCTGACCCGGCCAGTAAACCGCAACATTCTCAGCATGCCGTTTCATGAAAGTCTCCCAGTCCTGTTTGTTCCAAGCATCGTCCAGCGTCTTCATCAACCGAAGGTTTTCCTCAACTGTCAGACCAACACCTCCCAAACTCCACGTTACTTCCACCGACCGAATATTAAAGTGAAAACCGCTTGACGAAACTCTGAGGTCAGGTCTAGGAAAAAGTGATATTCGACCGTTTGAACGGAACGGGTCTAATGGTCTCGCCAGAACCGAAGAAGAACTCTAAACCCTGGGTGCCTCCTGTCGCAGGACTACTGGCGGGAATAATTGGGTTTGCTGTCATCCTCATTGTGTCAAATAACTGGATAGGTGCAGCAGGAGTTGGGATCATTATTTTCTTCGTGACTTGGCGCAACCTCAAGAAGTACTATTGATCAATACAGGGGTCCATGCACACAGGAGCCACGAGTACGCATAACACAGGCTCGGAAAATCACCCAGAATCACCCTTAGTCACGAATCTAAGCCTTCGATTTTTGATCTATGGGCTTTCGCGCGTATTCGTTGGGGAGTAGTCCGACTTTGAAAATATCGAAAGAACACATTTCCAGGTTCTAAACCGGAATCCTCGCCCAGAATGGTTCCAACTAGCGAGGGTCCTCTCCAAAAAACATCCGGGAGGGCTATTAGGGGTCCACAACGCGGATGAGACACTCCCGGGTTCTACGAAGAAAAGAGTCAGGGGGTTCCGCAACGAACGGGTTTGCTATATCGTCTGTAGCTTTTGTGCGCAGGTCTCACTGGCAGGTTCGACGCGGACGGCTATCACTAGCCCCAGATTCCTGCCCCGAGAATAGACGCAGCAACGGCGAACAGTCCTGCCATGGGGAGAGTCACGACCCAAGCGGTCGCCATGCCACGTAGAGCGGATCCTAGGAACTGCCTACCCTTTTTCCCATGATGGCCCGCTGCTGCGCCGTCCGACACGTGAGTCGTTGAGAAGGCGTCGCCGAAGTAGGCTCCCGCAGAGACTAAGAATGCCGTTGCGGCGTGCGCCTTCAGCCGGTGCCCGCGGTGCTGCGGGGTATGTCCAATCAGAGTCTTGGCGACTCGGTCTCCCCAAAGTAAGGAACCAGCGACAACAGCAACGCCGACGACCACATAGGGCAACCAGACAGTGTTCTGTGGTGTGCCTAGGAGGAGGAATGTTCCCAACGCAGCCATTTTCGGCGCGTCGTTGATCCCCCTCGCGAAGGCGACGCCCGCGGAGGAGCCCCAATCAGCTATCCCAACGCGTCTTGACGAGGCATCATCCGCCTCAGCCCCTCGCCTGCGAGACAATCGACTAAGGATGTAGACTCCTAGGAGGGCGGCAAACGGACCCGCCGCTAGAGGAAGGAGGATCCTCCAGATGAGGAAGGACCATTCTAAACCAGAGCTCCCGAACAAGAAGATAGCCTGCACAATTATGGCGCCGACTATTGCGTGGGTTGTCGAGACTTGAATTCTGAGTAGAGTCGCGAGCAAGATCCAAGTGGCAGCACCTACAATCGCTGCTAGAATGAAAGAAGACCCAGGAGCTGTCTGGAGAAAACTCTGGGGCGCGAACGCGGAGAACAATCTGACCGAGATCAGGATGGCTGCGACGCTGCCCAGACCGCTGAATAGGCCTCCCCAGATGAGAGGCGAGTATCGCGGCCGAAATGTTGACGTCTCGGGATCTGTCATGAGGGCCACAATGCTTTTTCCAACATCGTTCGCTCCATTGCCAAAAGCTAGAACGAACAATACTCCAAGCCCAAGGTCCGCTGTCAGAGACATTAGTGGCGCTCACTCTGCCTTGTTCCGCTAGAACACGTTCAACGATTACTGGCAGCCAGAGGTTGTGCGACGATATTTGCAGAGTGATACTATCGCTCGTGCAACATAGAGCCAGACTTTGCTCAGTTCACATGTCAATCGATCCGACGAGTGCGATTGTTGCCGATCCTAACAGCGCTAGACCTCCGTATCCGTTTGGGGATTCGACGCGTTCCTCTTTGAGATTCTGAAGAATAAGAGGAGATTGATCCCGTGAAAGATTACACCAATAATCAGCGCTAGTAATAATCATGGTCCCAAATCCAGATGTCTTTGCTCCTACCCTAGGTTTATCTTACAATCTTCTTGCGATAGCAGAAGAGGAAGACCGGTTGACTGTTGTTGTAGGCGGGGCTAACCGCCACTTCAGAATCGGGCTCATCGTAGGTGTTCTCGCAATACTCGCCGACTTCCTCCTCGAACTAGCACTTCTAAGACAGTTGTCGGTTTTCAACACTGGACTCGGGCTCTGGGTGTTCATATCACAGTTCCTGATTGCTGCCGCGCTCCTGCTGATCCTCGTTGTCGTAGGATCCTTCGCCTGCATGACCGTTCACCGGTCGAGCGGGACGAGAAAGCCCTGGATTGTCTACTACATCCTACTGGGACTGGCTATATTCGGAGCCTTCACCAGCGGCTTGAACAATGGCCTCAGTCTTGACGTGAAATATTCGACTTATCTCGGGAAGGCCGGAATCGACTATCTCAACCTCCAATACCTCGGTGGTGCAGTCATCTGGACAGCTCTCGGCCTTACAGCTCTCTTCATGCTCAGCGACCCACGCATCTCCTACGGTGCGGGGGAAGATGGCAAGAAGCGCCTCTACATGCACAGCAAACTCTTGGGTCTCTTACGATTATTTCGGATGGCCGATCTCGGAGATGTCTTTCTACGCAGGAGATACGGTGACTATTCGAAGCCTAGAGAGCCAGTACAGTGGGACATTGGAGAAAATCTCGATCACGCGGTGCTCTCAAAGAATGGCAAGCTAGAATGGAGCGACCGATTCCCAGTCAGGTCCCCCTCCTTCCTAGCCTGGACAGCCATCAAATTCCTTCTGGCTCTCGGCATCGCTGCCGTCATAGCCAATGACATTGCCCTCAGATTCCTAACTATCCAGAATTACATGACCCAGACGAATAGCTCCTGGGCAGCACAGATAGGAAACTATTTCGGAATCCTTGGCATGAGACTCGCAGGAACCTACCAAGTCTCCCCGACCTTCGGAATAGACAACGTCTTCACCTTCGAAGTCTTCAGACTCATTCTCTCACTGCTAGGCCTAGCCTTCATCGTTCTTGGAATCAGGCTCGGCATCTCGATCATCCCCAACTTCCTAGTCGGCATTACAAAGAAGGCCCTAGGAATGTCCCGCAACGCCCTCAGTAGCCTCTTCACAATCATACTCATGCCACTCGCCTACGCACTCCTGAGCAGCGGCACCTGGGTCTACGATGTAGGAACATCATTCATCCTCTGGAACCTACTGATCTTCCTAGTAGGCTTCGCCTTTCTCGCCGGAATAACTAGAAGACAGAGAATACTCCACTTCAAGATGACATGGATCAAGGGAATAATCATTCTCATGATTGTACTGGCCGCAGCGATCGCTCCTCCCTCATTCGCAACATTCCTGCGCGCACAATCCGGACAGTACATCAACTACCAGTGGAACCCAGCCTACGTCCCGACGATCCAGTACACCCGATGGTCCTACGGAGTCGACTCTGTCACGAGCGCCGGCCTGTCGACGATCACAAGTTACACTAACCAGACGAATGTATTGAATCATATTCGAATATTCACGAACTCATCAGCCCGCCTCAACATGAGACCCCTAGTCGGGGTGAACTGGATGTCGATCGACAACGCCCCAGTCGATATCATCTACATCAACGGCGTAGAATACTGGGTCTCCATACTCCAACTAGTACAAGCCAACTATGCCAACGATGTTGATGTCTGGCGAACTCAACATCTACTTCTAACTCACTCGGAAAAAATCCTAGCGGTGAACGCTGCGACTACCGAAACCGTCGACATGAGCACGATATGGAAGCTGACCCAGACACCCCAGGTCTACTACGGAGAAGGAGGATTATGGTCATCCGTCGATGAGGTCTACCTCAATATTCCAGGGTTCAACGAGACCCACCTGACTAGTTACAAGGGTCCACCTAGCTACAACGGCGCGCCCGATTACACCTACAAGGGCTTCTGGTTGTACTGGAAGTTCTTTTGGCAGGGAAGATTCGACTTTGCAAACGGAAACTACGGCAACATCAAAGCCCTAGAATACCGAGATGTGAACGACCGACTCTCCAACATTCTCCTTCCCAATATGCAAATGGACCCGGACCCGTATCCCGTGGTGGACACGCAGGGAAACATCTTCCTCCTACATTGGATCTGGGTCGACTGGAAGAGCCCAAGCGACTTCGCCGACTACCCCGAACACACTCAAACCTCTATTCTGAGACTATTCGGCGCAGTCCTGACGGATGTGAAAACAGGAGAGGTCACCGGATACTTGTACAATAACGGCAAGACAGACTATGTCACATCATTCTACCGGTCAATGTACCCACAGTGGAACCAGCCAATGCCTTCCTGGCTCATTCCCCAGCTGAGATATCCAGAACAATACTTCAACACTCAACAAGACGTTTACAACTTCTATTTCCAGACAGACCCATTACAGTGGCAGAGGAACGTGTTCCTCCAGTCAACTGAGGACACCCGGTTCATCATCACCCCCATCAACGGAAACCTGACTTGGGCTGCTGTTAGGCTGGTGGAAATCTACCAGAGCCCGTCCCAGAACTTGGCCGGTCTCTACATTGCTCCAGCTGGAAACCAGACGGGAACGGTATACCTGATCAGATTCCCCGAAGGAACAACCGTCATCGGCCCCAACTCGGCCGCGTCGGCAGTAACCACCGACCCGACTGTCAAGTCACGATTAACGCTACACCCTGACTGGACCAGCGGGAACATGTTGCTATACGCGATCAATGGCGGATTGATCTACGTGATCCCCTACTATGGGACATCATCAAGTCTCACAGTGCCAGTAATGGTTGCGGTAGTGAATGGGTACACAAAACAAGTTGGTTCCTATGCGATTACGAACCCGAACGATTCCACAGAGGTGCAGAGTGCAACGAGTCGCGCGGTCAGCAACCTAGGAGTTTCAACAGGATCTCAGCAGACCATTAGCGGCAATGTGACTTCGATCAGCTCCTATGTTGTAAACGGAAACACAAGATGGGTACTCGGAATAAGGACGAACAGCACAACACCCCCCATCCAGGTACTTGCCAAGGCTGAAACATTGACCGCAGCAGACCAGGTCACAATAGCCACAATCACAATGGGAGCTAAGATCAAAGTTCTCGTCGACACGTCTCAAACACCACCAACAGTGCTAAGCGTTCAATAGGACTTCGCATTGAAACGCCCATTTCGAATGAAGCTCTAACCCAAAGAATGTCATGAAGATTCCAAATCCAGACTCAAAAACGAATCTCCATTCTGGCTAATCACTTCCTGGCCACGAGGGTTTATTCCACAGATCTGCCAAATTAATGGTATGTTGAGACTCAATCATGCTCGACCAGCCTTTGAAGACCTTCGACCGTATCTCTGGCCTCTCGTTGTTCTTCTGATAGTATCTCTGTTAGCAGTGCCGATGACCCTGATCTTTCCCCTGCCCATCAAGCTCTTAGTTGACAGCGTACTCGGTTCTCAGCCCTTGCCGGGGTATCTCACAATTTTTGTGGGATCACAAGTCTCTAAGACCCTCGCTTTATGGCTCGCGATCAGTGTACTCATGGCAACCGCAGTCCTGACTTACCTGCAGAACCTAGTGAATGTCTGGTACAGCAACAAAGTCGGAAATCGAATGACGCTCGACGTGCGAGCCCGACTCTTTCGTCAGATGCAGCGTCTCTCAGTCGCCTATCATGATACTATGGGAGCCGCGGACTCAGCGTATCGAACTCTCAATGATGCACCTATGCTGCGTTCGTTTGGAATCGACAGCTTGATTCCTCTGACCACTTCCATTCTGACTCTTGGCGCCATGATTCTTGTCATGGTCTTCCTCGACTGGGAGCTTGCCCTAATCGCCCTACTCGTATCCCCCCTAATGTTCCTTCTGACATTCGTATTCAGGCCACGTATTCGCGCGGGATGGCGGAAGTTCAGAGCTTCAGAGAGCGCCGCTATGGCCGTGGCTCAGGAGAGCCTCGGTGCCTCCAGACTCGTAAAATCGTATGGTCAAGAGGAGCGGAAGAACAAGGAGCTAGTCTCACACTACGATGCAAGTCTGTCCGCGTCGCTAAAGGTCCAGGTGGATAGCGCAGTCTACAGTTTACTCGTGGGCGTTCTGACAGCTGCCGGTCTAGCGGCCGTGCTCTATATCGGCATCGGCCATGTCCCTGGCATACTCACCCTAGGTAGCCTTCTAGTCGTAAACTACTATGTGACACAGCTCTACGGTCCCTTGAGAAACGTTGGCCAGTCAATACTCGATATTCAGATGTCGCTGACCGGAGTAGAGAGGTACCGTGCTGTCCTTGACGAGAAACCTGACGTGCCCGAATTACCAAACGCGATTCCACTTGCGAGGGCAAGAGGCAATATTGCATTCCGTAATGTATCATTCTCCTACACGAAAGATCATCCAGTACTCCACGACATAACATTCGAATTGCCATCAGGCAACCGTCTCGGCGTAGTCGGTCCCACCGGCTCAGGCAAGACCACGCTCTCCACGCTCCTTCTACGTCTCTTCGACCCGACAGAAGGCGTGATCACTCTTGATGATCTCGATCTGAAGGATTACAAATTGGCGGATCTTCGAAACCAGTATGCAGTGGTCCATCAAGAAACCGTCCTCTTTTCAACGAGTGTAGCTGAGAACATTCGGTTCGCCAAACCCAATGCAACCATGGACGAAGTTATTGCAGCCGCAACAGCCGCAAAGGCTCAAGACTTCATAACAAATCTACCAAACGGATATGACACCTTGGTAGGTGAGCGCGGCATGAAGTTGTCAGGCGGAGAGCGTCAGCGCATATCTCTTGCTCGCGCATTTCTCAAGGACGCACCCATCCTCATACTGGACGAGCCTACCAGCTCATTGGATGTTCACACGGAATCGGCGATCCTCGACACGATTCAAGAGCTGATGAAGGGCAGGACGACCATGATGATCGCTCACCGTCCAAGTACTCTGAGGGACTGTAACATGATTCTGGTGCTCGAGGATGGAAGAGTCAATCGAATGACAAGCGAAGTCGAGTCAGTAATCTCCGACATGCACGCTGCAAGAGTTCAGACGTGATTCCGCAACCGTTAGCACAGTTTCAGTCATGCCTGAAAGTTGTAGAAGCCTTGAATCAAGGTTGACGAAGTTGTTGATCTAACTCTAGATCGAATTCCTTGACTAGAGCCATGGCAACTCCCATGTTTCTGAACACTTCGCTCGGATGATGAGCGTCAGAGCCAAGGCTCACTCTGCAGTCGGCTTTCGAGCAGGCTGTCGCGAGTCTGCGTACAAGATCTGGGGCGTAGTCGATATCTCTCCCGTTCAGTTCAAGAGCTTTGTTCCTTCTCCTGGCTATTCTCGCAAGGTCCAACAAGAGGTCATCAAGTTCGGGAGGAGCAGCCTTTGAGGCTCTCGAGATTCTGACTGGATGAGACAGCACTTTGAAGGGAACAAAATCGCTCTCTAGAGCCTTCTGTTCAAGCCTAAGATATTCGCGCCAGTATTCATGAGCCGAGGCCGGGTCAACCGTTCCTCTAACGCTTTTCTCGATATCCTTTCCGTCCTCGAATTCGTGAACAGAGCAGAGAAGGATATCCCATGTTTCCTGATTGACAAAATCTCCCAGCTTTGTCTCGAAGCGAGGCGAAAAGTCGACCTCAAGCCCGCGATTGATCTTCATCCCCGAATATGCTAGTCGGTCGGCCTTCCTGAATTCATCGTTGTAATCCTTCAGGCTCTGGAAGATCCTGCCGCTGGGGTGTATTGAGCCGAACCTGATGGATTCTCTGGGCTCCCTGAACTGGGATACATGCTCCGTGATCGACAACTCACCAACATTGTTCGCCTTAGCCGCAGCAAGCATCTCAGTTATTTCTGCGAGGAGTATGTGATTATGATTGTCGACTAGAGTCATTGTTCCGTGCGTTCATTCGCCGTATGGGTATTCTACCGCTCTGACCCTCGGTTCTCTACTAGAGAAGTTGATGACTAGGTCCCGGAGCTTCAAGTGCTGATTCCAGCCGTGGACCTTGATCTCTATCGGCTGCACGTGATGGTCTTTTGGTGTGATTCTGAGATATCCGCGGCTGCCTCCCAGGTTTAGTCCTCTCAGAGGACTTTTCATGAGCAATTCCTCTATCTCTTTCTTCGAAAGCTCAAAGTCTTTCTTGCGCTTTATCAGCCAAGCGACATCGACGCTCTTTCGTGAGATAATTCTCTCCGAGAATCTTCGCGATAGAACCCTAAGAGCCTGGTCGGCCAAGATGATGACCAAGGGGAGGAATAGGAACAGTATCTCTCCGGATCCGAGCTCAAAGAACACCACCAGATACAGTAAGCTGATCACTATTAGGTAGGGAGCCAGAAGAGCTTGCGCGAGAAGTCGCATCCTGACACCGAAGACTCGCCGGTCCGTGAAGTAAAGACCGTAGCCGATAGATCTGCCGCGCCCCAGGTAGGTGCTTGCCAGACCCCCGAGAAACAATTCTCCAAACTGCAGGCCTTCTGTCCCCTCCTTCCATCGTAGACCAGATGCGGCTCCCGGCGAGGTGGTCATTGGTCGGGGACTCCGAAGAGGTCATCCAGCCAAACTTGAATCCGGATTATATTCTTCTCGCTGATACGGGATCATTACCGTCATCTTGGAGAGACTGGGTTCAGAATGAACCCTAATCCAGGATCTGGGAGGTCGGTTCCATATGGCGCCTAGTTCACGCTTGCATTGATACATGTTAACACTGATTGAAAAACATCTGATTAGCCTATTCGGCCCGACAAACCGGAAATCTCGCCCAGAAACATTCCAGTCAGCGAGAAGACCCATTCCAACAATTTAGGAAAAAAGAAATTCCTGCGACACAAAACAGCTGTTGGAGGTAGCTCTCTGGAAATCCTTCACGGTCTATCGAATCTCTCTGTGAAAAATCGCCGAGAACGCGCCCGAATCGTAAATCGGGGCAGGCGATTTTCGACCTGCGAGATTTTCACGCTTGATGACCCGGAGAAATCCCTAGCGGGAGAATGCTTGATTGGCCTGTTCTAAGCCCTGAACTGGAAGACTCGCCCAGATCAGTTTCAACTGGCGGGACCCCTCTAGAAAAAGGGGGGGTAGGAATTCTAATCTCGCGACGCGAGAGCGGTTCTTGTCCCAGAGCTACTTTGCTGTCTGGTTGACTTCCTTGATCGCGCCCTCGAGAATATCGAGGCCAGAATCAACGAGATCCCGGGTAATGATCAACGGCGGGGCAATACGCAGCGTGGAATGACCCGCAGTAATAATCGCTAGCCCACGCCGGAACGATTTCATCATGATCTCGTGCGCCTCCTTGTCAGCGTACTCCTTCGTCTTCGGATCCTTAACAATCTCCGCCCCGATCATCAATCCCTTCCCTCGGACATCCCCGATGATCGGATATTTCTCCTGCATCTCTCGCAGCCGCTTCATCATGTAGTTCCCCTGCTTCGTCGCATTCTCTAACAAATGCTCATCCCGTATGATCCCGATCACCTGCAGAGCCGCCGCACACGACACCGGATTCCCCCCAAACGTATTCGCATGCGAGCCTCCGTCCCAGTCCATCAATTCCGCCTTCGAAACAGTCGCCCCGATCGGCATACCTGACGCGAGAGCCTTTGATGTACAGACAACATCCGGCTCAACACCCCAGTGTTCAATCCCAAACCATCGACCAGTCCGTCCCATCCCGGACTGGACCTCATCATCCACCATCATGATCCCGTTCTTGTCAAGCATCTTCTTCAGCCGCTGGAAATAGTCGTCCGGAGGCACAACATACCCTCCCTCGCCTTGAATGGGTTCGACAAACATTGCAGCAACATCTTCTGGCGGTAGATACTTGTCAAGGACCTGTTCTTGGATGAAATCGACACAGTACATCCCGCACTCCGGATAAGACAATTTGAATGGGCACCGGTAGCAGTCTGCAAACGGGACATGCGTGTCCCCGGGAACCATCGGGAAGAAGTGTCTACGCTGGTACGGCTTACTAGCCGTCAGGCTAAGCGCACCTAGGGTCCGTCCGTGGAAACCGCCGATGAAAGAGAGAAACGCATGCTTCCGCGTATGCCACTTTGCAAGCTTCATCGCCGCCTCAATCGCCTCTGTCCCGCTATTGCTGAGGAACACCTTCTTCCCAAAATTCCCGGGAGTTATCTTCACCAGCTCTTCGGATATCTTGACAACCTTCTCGTAATAGAAATCGGTCCATGAATAATGGATGAGCTTCTCGGCCTGTTCCTTGATCGCTGAGACAACCCGCGGATGGGAATGACCGACCGCCAGACAAACAAGTCCGGAGTTGAAGTCGATGAACTCGTTGCCGTCAACATCCTTGACGATGCATCCATGGCCGCTCTCAGCGGCGAGTGGATAGAATCGGACTAGGGATTGGGAGATTACAGACTCGTCCTCCTTGACGAGCGCTCTCGCTTTGGGACCCGGTGGAGTTACTACTATCTTAGGATACTTGTCAGCGGGCAATCAGATCGTCGACTGGGCTCGGACGGTCTACTACTAATAATATTGCTCTGACAAATCAGACGTCGTAGGTTAGTGTCCGACGATTATCTCGATCATCGAGAGGCTCGCGGTCGAGCCATCTTCCCGCTTAACTTCCTCTGTCCCGATATCCACGGAATGGATTCTGATATTCTTCATGAATGCCCGTCTCAGCATGTCCACAACTTCCACTGCCTTTGTTATCGACTGACCCCGTCCTCTCACCATGACATCAGCCACTCCGGTATTGAGTAGAGTCATGCATGCTACGACATAGTTCATGATGGGCTTCTTCCCTATTCGTACCATGTTAGGTTCCTCCTCCCCGTCCTTGAAACCCTCTTCGATGTCTGCGGATGCTGCAATGTCCAACATGATGTCTGTACTGCCCTCCTCTTTGGGCCTACAAGATTAAGCTTGCCAGACCATGACTAGAAAGGTAGCAGAACTCTCTCAATCCCTCACGATTCATCCCACATAATCCATACGTCATATTTTCATATTTTCAGCACTCTCTCCGAATTCAATGCCGGTCTTTTAAGGGAAAACCGTCGCAACCATGAATCCTACGAGCCTGGTCGAGAAAACGTGGCCTCAGTCTCCCCAACAGTATTTCACATGCTCGAACGGCTCGTCGGCAAGCGAGTCCTCGCGGTTATAAACCGCGACTTCGGCTACGAAGGACGACTAGCCGTCGTCTCTCATGAGCCGCCAGGGATCTGGCTCACCGAGGCGGAGGCCGTCATCTTGCGGTCGACTGTTGTCAGTCCGATTCCACAGGTGGTAAGTAGAGAGTCAAAGGGAGAAACGTTCCTTCATCTCGACTCTGTTCAGAGGCTAGAAACTGTTCCGGAGGCGAAGACGAACGCGAGAAGATAGAGTGGGCTGGCTTGACGGGCTCTTCATCGGAGCATCGAACGCCATCCTAGTAATTGATCCATCTACAACTCGGAGAATTCCGAAGACAGCCCGCGTACTCGTCTCCCACGCACACGGTGACCACACTGGCGGGTTCAGATACAAGGGACTCAAACAGTCCACTCCGCAGACCAGAGACATTCATCACAGTCTGCACAATCATCGAATCGCGAACTTTCGCGGACTCGATATCAATGATCACTTCGTGGTCGACGACATCCGGGTCAAGGCGCTTGACGCGGGACATATGCTCGGCTCGGCCCAGTTTCTCATAGAGACTCCAAACAAGTCGATATTGTACACTGGCGACATCAACTGCATCGACACTCTAACGACAAAGGCGGCGGAACCAGAACATTGCGATATCCTAGTCATTGAAGCCACTTACGGATCGCCACACTACCGTTTCCCGACGAGAGAAACCGTCTACGCAGAAATTGTAGAATGGGCCGTAGACACGATAAAACAGGCACGAATACCCTGCTTGCACGTCTACGCAGCTGGGAAGGCTCAAGAGGTCGTCCGGCTATTCAACGTCTACACTCATCTCCCAGTAATTGTGAATCCGAGGCTTGACGGTGTCAACGAGACCTATCACAAGAGCGGTGTGCATCTAGACTGGTTCTCGTCTGATTCTAGGGATGGGAAGATGATTCTCGATAAGGATCCCTGCGTCTATCTTACTACACCAAGTGATCGGACTCATATTGGCCGTAGGTTCTCAAGGGCTTACGCTACTGGGTGGGCGCTCTCGCTGGGTGGTAGGGTGAGGGCTTTTCCGTTGAGTAGTCATGCGGATTTTGACCAGTTGATCTCGTTTGTGAAGGCTTGCGACCCGGACAAGGTCTACATCTTTACCGGGTTTGCTGAGGATTTGCGGCGGGCGCTGGGGTCGAGGCTTGGGCTTGATGCTAGAGCTGTTCCTTCGTACTTGCAGAGGACGCTTGCTGAGGATTACTGACTTATCCTCTGACGGGAAGCAGGAAGTAGAATAGTAGTGCGAAGGCGACCAGTCCGACTCCTGAGACTATGACTAGTTGGGGGCTGAGCTTTACCCCTGGCGTGTCTTCTTCGAAGAACCGTAGGAGTCCTGCGCTGGCAGCTGGCATGGGTGCCTCGTCGCGTCTTCTCTTTTCCCGCTTGGTGCTCAACCCGGATCCTTCTCTTCGACTCTTTCAATGTGGCGGGTAATAAGGCTGGTGCGAGCGGGCTTTGACAGTTCTATTGGACGGTTTGATTGAGTTCTAGACTTATCGGATGTGAATGTAGGTGTAGGCGTCTTTGCTGGTCTCGAAGGCGTAGTGTACCTTCTGGTAGCCTCTTCGAAATTCCGAAACGTCGCTCGCGACCTTATGGGTCTCCTCTCGCTTGATCACTACTCTTGTCATGAGGTCGGCGATCTCCTCCATTTCCGATTCCTTCATTCCCAACCTTGTCACTTCCGAGACTCCGCACCTTATTCCTCCCGGCGCTTCGAAGTGTCGTCCAGCCTTGATGTCGTAGGGTAGTAGGTTGCGGTTCAGTATGATGTTTGCATCTTCAAGCTTCTTCTCGATGGTCTTGCCGTCTCCAAACTTGGTAATGTCCGCGACTAGAAGGTGTGATCGGGTGAAGCCTTTCTTTTCGCCTAGGACTTGGAATCCTTTCTCGTGGAGGGCTGCTGCTAAGGCTCGGCTGTTCTTTACGATCTGAGAGGCGTATTCTTTTCCGAACGCGAGCATCTCGGCGAACATCACAGCTTTTCCTGCGAGATGATGGAGGTGGTGGTTGCTCACGTTGCCGGGGAAGGTTGACTTTTTGATCTTCTCTCCGTGTTCAGGTTTCGATAAGATTAGGCCGCCTTGTGGTCCCGGGAGGGTCTTGTGGGTGCTTGCCGTCATTGCGTCCGCGCCTTCGTGCAAGGGATCCTGGAATTCGGCGCCTGCTATGAGTCCGGCGACGTGGGCGGCATCAAAACAAATTCTGGTGTCCGATTCTTGGAACGCGTCGGCGAGTTGTTTGACGGGGTGTGGGAAGGGGAGGACTGAGCCTCCGAGCATTGCGAGGGTCGGTTTCTTGTCCTCCTCGGATAGTTTCTGGATCTTCTTTTCTGTCGCGTCGATATCTATGTTCATCTCTTCTGTGTCGAACGGTAAGTATTCGACATTGAGCCCTCTTACCGCGCCTGCTGTTCCGCCGAATTCTTTCTTTCCCATGCTGATGTGGCCTCCGGCGGGGATTGCGAGTGCGAGGATTGTGTCTCCGGGGGTTGTGAATGTGGTGTAGGCTACTAGGTTGGCGCAGACTCCTGAGATGGGTCTGACGTCGGCGAAGTCTACTTTGAAGAGTTGTTTTGCGAGGTCGATGCAGATCTGTTCGACTTGGTCGATGTATTTGCAGCCGGCGTAGACTCTTTCTCCTGTCCACCCTTCGGCGTATCTGTTGCCGAAGTCGGAGAGGAGTGCTTCTCGGACTGCTGGGCTGGGGATGTTCTCGCTGGCGATGAGAGGGAGGGAGCTGGCGAACCATTTCTGATGTGTTTCTAATAATTCGAAGACTCTGTTGTAGGATTGTCTAGGCTCCATGACTGTTTGGTTTGTAACTGTCGAGCCTTGTTTAACGTTTGGTGGTCAGATGCTCTCTGACTGTTTCTGGAACTGGTTCCACCATTGAGGATTCCTCCTCGCGTACTCAACGAGCTTTGCGAGGAGTCCGAGGGTTCGGGTGTCGATGTAGTGTTCTAGTCCTTCAGTGTCTTTCTGGGCTCTTGTCTCGTCTGCTCCGAGGAGTCTTAGGAAGCTGACGAGTAGACCGTGGCGCTGTCTCATCTCGTCTGCCATGCTGCGGCCCTTCTCGGTTAGGACTATTCCTCCGTATTTCTCGTGGACGATGAACTGTTCTTCTCGGAGCTTGTTGAGCATGCCTGTGACTGTGGGTGGCGTGACGTGGAGGTTTTTTGCAATGTCGACTGGTTTCGCGTATCCTTTTTCGCGGATTAGTTCGTTGATGACTTCGATGTAGTCTTCTTTCCGCGGTGTCTGGGCGCGTGGTGTGGGTCTGTGCGCGTGCGCCAGTTTGGCTAGCTGGCTTTTGCCGGGCGGGGCTTTTGTCATTCCTCTGTTACGCTTTTCGTTTCTCTGCAGTGTTATTCTGTTTATGGTTGTTTTAGAGGTGTATGGGTACACCTAGGTTGTCTCTGAGTTTTCTGAGTATGGGTTCTAGGGGTCCTGTTTCTAGGCTTATGGCGATTATCTGGTTGTTGTGGGGTATGAGTATTAGGTCTATCTTCTCGTACTGTACTGATATGTGGCTTAGTGGTCCGCACTGGGCTTCTAGCTGTGATAACGTGTCGAGTATTAGTGGGGGGACGCTTCCCATGAATTTACGGTCGTAGCTTTCTGGAGTGAAGCTTGCGACGCTGGTCCGCATTCTCGACTCTACGAGTTTGTGGTTCCGGTCTAGTAGAGCTACGTATCTGATTCTTGGGTCTAGGGCGAATAGGTCGTCTGCTAGACGTGCTTGGGGTCTGCTCAAGCCTGCGGGGTGACGGTTTGTTCATGGTATCTAAAGGAATGCCCTGCAGGTTTCGCCTGGTTTCCCAGAGCGCACTCTCGCGTCGTAAGAATAAAATTCCTACCCCCCTTTTTCGGAGAGGGGTCCCGCCCAGTTGAAACTGGTCCGGGCGAGTCTCACGTTTCAGGGCGCAGAATGGAACCATCGACTGTATTTCCAGACTGGAAATTGGGCGTATAGCTTATCGTGAAAATCTAGTGATCTAGAAACGCCTGCCCGGATTCGGGATCAGGGCTTGTTCTGCGCCTGTCCTCTTTGAAATGGAATGGTCTGCGGATTTTTCCTTTTTCTCCCGCTGCTCTTCGGAGAAAGATTATCTTTTCTCAACTCCCTCAAGATCGTGAGTTTTGTGTCGCTGGAAAGATTTGTTTTGTAAATTTCTGAGAGGGGTCGTTCATTGGCTGAGGCGTTTTCTCGGGGAGAATATTGGTTTTTCGGGCAGAATGAAGTGATCAGCGTTTTCGAGATCGGGCATTTGTGGGATGATGGAAGCGTGAACTCGGCATCATGTGAAATCCGCCTGCCCGATCGTTGATCAGGGCTTGTTCCGGGGTGAGTCTCTGTCTATTGTCCCTACTGGGAAGATGGAGGCCTCATTCCGCATGGGGCATTTTATACATCGCTACGAGGAGGGTCGGAAACGCTTCGTAGTCTAGGCGGTTTGTTTCTTGGAATACAAGTGGGTCGTTCTCACCGTCACGACCGTCGGCATTTTCATGGCCACGCTGGACTCGAGCATTCTTGTAGTGGGCCTTCCCCAGGTGGTTCTCGCCCTGAATACCAGCCTGGTTGTCGGGGTCTGGTTCATCACAGTCTACCGGCTCATGATAACCGTTCTCCTGGTAGGAATAGGAAGAATAGCTGATCTCTATGGCCGGGTGCGGTTGTACAATCTGGGTTTCGCGATATTCACTGTCGGTTCGCTTCTATCCGGCCTCTCCATGACAGCGGAGGAGCTCTTAGGCTTCCGCCTCGTCCAGGGGGTTGGTGCTGCCCTTCTCTTCGTCAATAGTGTCGCGATCGTCACGGATGCTTTCGCTGGAGAAGGGCTGGGAAAGGGTATCGGGATAAACCAGGTCGCAATTAACGCTGGCACAATTACTGGCTATACTCTTAGTGGTATTCTCATCCAGCTCTTCACTTGGCGATCTATTTTCCTGGTTAACGTTCCGATCGGAATCTTCGGAACATACTGGTCGCATCGGAGACTGAAAGAGATCTCTCAACCGACCCGAGGAGAAAAGTTCGACCTGCTTGGAGCAGTCAGTTTTTCAAGTTCGATCACTCTTCTACTGCTCGGCCTAACTATCGGTAGTCTAACAGATGCGCTGAACCTAGCTCTCATCGTATCGAGTGGAATCCTCATGGTCTTCTTCTTTCTGGTCGAGCATCGAACAAAGTTTCCAGTTCTAGACCTCTCCTTATTCAGAATTAGACTCTTCACTGCTGGAAACGTTGCCAATCTGCTAAGCGGTCTCGCATTCGCAGGCCTCGCCTTCATAATGACTCTCTATTTTCAGCTCGTAAAAGGATACGATCCTCTTCACGCGGGAGTATTTCTGATTCCTCTCGACGCCACCTTGATCCTTGTTGGACCGGTGAGCGGGTCACTCTCGGACAAATGGGGAGCAAGGGGTCTCAGCACGCTCGGTCTCGTAATAGCATCCCTAGGGTTCTTCGTACTGTCCCGGTTCGATCAGACAACTCCCTATTCTGAGATTGCTGCAGGTCTGGTCCTCGTCGGATTTGGGATCGGTCTATTCCGCAGTCCGAACGCGAGTTCCGTCATGGGTTCTGTCCCGGCCTCAAAGAGAGGAATATCTTCCGCTGTAAGAGCTACGATCATCAACACTAGTATCGTTGCCAGTATTCCGTTGGTGCTGGCGTTGATGACTGCCGATGTTCCTTATGGGAGGCTGGTTAGTATTATCGGAAACTCGAACTTGCTAATGAGCGTCCAGGCGCCGAATGGTTCTCTAGCTGGCTTCCTCCCAGGATTGCAGCACGCCCTAGCTATCTTCTCCGTATTCATCCTCGCTTCAGCAATGTTCTCGCTTCTTCGAGGATCAAGGGCCTAACAAGTAGTAAGCGATTTACTCCGGGTCAATTGTGAGTTATGCATGCGAGAAGTAGACGGTTAACTCGGATGGACTGTCGTTCAGAGCAGCTACGACCCAAGTTCCTGGAGTTATGGAGAACTTCAGTGTATCCTGAGATATCTGCTGGGTTGGACCGAAAATGCAGCTGCCCGAGGGAAAAGGGTAGGATTGGGGTGTATTGTAGGTGAATGCCCAGTTCTCATACTGCTGGTATCCAATTACACAGAAGCGTGCAGTACCGTTTGCAACGCTGACTCCAACAAAGAAGCTTTCGGTGGCAGTTATGTTTGGAAGTTTGAGGCCATAGAACCCTATGTGGGTTGAGTCTGCCGGACCAATCACGTGACTCAGCGTACCGGTGATTGATCCGTGAGCGGTCGTGGGCGGCTGTAGGTACGGGAGGCTGGCAAATACGATGCCTATAGAAAGAACAACAATGACAGCCCCAATCACTATTGAGCGGCGCCTCCAAGGTCTTCGAGCCATGCCGCTTCTTTCCCTGGACTTGTTTAGGGCTACGGGTCTAATAAACGACATGCGAAAAACTTGTCTAACCCATCAATCCTTAGGTTTCCGCATGCTCGGTAAATGGCAATACGGAATTGGAGCCCCGGCCGGGGATTGAACCCGGGACCTACAGCTTTCTCGCTAGAGATACAAGGCTGTCGCTCCACCACTGAGCTACCGGGGCTGTCGCGTGGTGGGTGGAGTTGAGGCTAAGATAAGTTCTACTGAGTACAGGTTCAGTTAGGTTTCTGGTTCCTCATTCTTTCCGCGGCTCTGACAAGCGCATCAACGCCGGGAAGACTCTGGCCTGAGAGCAGTGAGAGCATTGCGCCTCCGGCCGTACTGACATGTTTGAATCGCTCATCTATCCCGAGGATCGAAGCCAGCCCTACCAAGTGTCCGCCTCCGATGACTGTGTAGCCGTTGCTCTTGGCCATAGCTTCTAGGACCTGTTTTGTGCCGAGGTCGAACCCGTCTCTCTCAAACACTCCTAGTGGTCCGTTAGCGACAATAGTGGCAGCTCCCTCCAACGCTTTCGAATATTTTTCGATAGTCTTGGCTCCAATATCAAGGGCTGATTCTTTCAAAGGGTCATCTATGGCTCTGTCAGTTCTTTTTCCACGAGTGTCTGCATATGCAAGGTCGACTGGGACCTCGATCCTGTCCTTGTATTTCATCGATAGGGATTTTGCGTTCTTGATATGAGTTTGAAGTCCGGCCATGTCTTTCTCGTCGTCTGCCGAGATTTTCTTGTCCATTGCCTTGAGGAAGAGCTTTGCAGGCACTCCCCCTAGCAGAATCTTGTCAGCCTTATCGCGCGTAAGAATGTGTTCTATGACCGGGATCTTGTCTTCGACTTTTGCGCCTCCGAGAACGTAGACGCATGGCCGTCGGGGTTCGACCAGTAGTCCTGAGACTGCTTTGAGTTCTTTTTCCATTAGTCGTCCTGCAGCGCTTGGAAGTGCATCTGTCAGTCCCACGATGCTAGGTTGTGATCGGTGAGCAGTTGCGAAGGCGTCATTGATGTTGAGGTCGAAGAGTGGTGAGAGTTGTCTGACGAAGTGGGTTTTTAGGAGCTTCTCGGGTTTGTCGTCGATGTTTTCTTCAGCGCAGAATCTTAGGTTGTCGAGGACGAGTACTTGGCCTCGTTCGACCTTTGCTATTCTCTGGCGGGCGTGGGGGCCCATGACATCTTCTACGAACATTACTTCCTGGTTGCAACAGTCTGCTAGCGCTTTCGCGTGTGGTTCCAGATTCGTGAAGTCGTCTTTTCCTGGCCTGCTCTGGTGGGACCCAAGGACGACCCTTGCGTCTTCCAGTCTGGCGAGCGTCTCCGAGACTGCTTTGATCCTGGTGTCGTCCAGGATCAGATGTGTGGATGGGTCTAGCGGGACGTTGATGTCGACTCTTAGGAAAATCTTCCTGTTGCTTGTCTCCACGTCATCTAGTGTGAGAAATTTGTGGCTGGACAAGCTTGGGGCCTTTTCTACTTCCTCGTCTAGTTGCGTTTCCGTTTAATCTTTCTTGGGCTAATGCTTTTTAGCAGTAGACTCCGCGCCGGCCTTTTTGCCGGGGTGGCTCAGTTTGGTCAGACCCCGAAAGGGGAGCCAAAGCGCCGGACTCATAATCTGGTTTGAGAGATCCGGAGGTCGCGGGTTCGATAGAAGACCTCTCTTTCGAGAGCCCCGCCCCCGGCACTTTGCCTGAGTGGAGGGACTCTTATCGTGTTAGCTCCTGCGTAGAATGTCAACGCGGCCGTCCTTTCTACCTACATAGGCGACGTCGCACATTTGTAGGAAGAGCCCTGTTTCGATAACTCCCGGGATATTCTTCAGTTTCTCGTGGACAATTTCTGGTCGGCGCAGGCTTCGGAAGAACACGTCGGCGATGAGGTTGCCGTTGTCTGTTATCACAGGTCCGACTTTGCCCGCAGCTTCTCTTAGGACGGTTTTTTCGGAGATTTTTCTGATTTTTGCGACCGTTGACGAATAGCCGAAGGGGACTATCTCGACGGGTATCGGCTGAGGTCCTCCCAAGGTCTTAGCTAGTTTCTTCTCGTCAACTATGATGACCAGTTTCTTCGAGGTTGAATCTACGATCTTTTCTCGTAGCAGCGCTGCCCCTCCGCCTTTGACCATGTCGAGGGTTCGCCATTGTATCTGGTCAGCACCGTCAAGGGCCAGGTCGGGTTCGGTGTCTTCTTCGAGGTTTGATGTTTTGAGCCCTAGTTTCTTTGCGGCTAATTCTGTCTGATAGGAAGTTGGGATGAAGATGATCTTGAGGTTCTCTTTCTTGATTCGTTCTGCGGCCAGTTCGAGGGCTCGTAGGATGGTGTTGCCGCTTCCGAGTCCGATGGTGGTGTTGTCTCTGATTTCTCTTACTGCTTGGGCAGCGGCGCTTATGCGGGCTTTGTCTGTCCAGGACAGGTTCTGGCTCAGCCTTCTGTTTCGATCTGTTCGAGGCGTTCCATGGCCTTGAGTACTTCTTCTCGGATGGTCTCTAGGCGTTCTTCTGCTTTGTTCTTAGGCTTCTCCTTGGGGGGTCGTTCTTTGGGAGGGTTCGGAGGGGGTTGGGTGGGGGGTGCATCTGTCTTGGAAGAGTCGGGGGGCTTGCTTGCTGTTTCGATCGGTGTGGTTACGGTCGGTCTGATCTGGCTTATCTTCAGGTCAATTTCGAGCATTTTTTCTCGGAAGCTTTTGAGAAGGTCTTCCTTGGCAGATTCGAGTTCATAGAGGTCTACAGTCCTCTTGTGGGTGTCTATTTCGCCGTCTACCCGTTTGAG